>Ga0209123_1000843_pt1 | contig 35177 bp, 19 predicted proteins | sample BarGraIncu00431A_FD_184500 | JGI IMG/M metagenome (GOLD analysis project Ga0209123, IMG submission 184500) | Arctic peat soil microbial communities from Barrow, Alaska, USA - Barrow Graham LP Incubations 004-31A (SPAdes) (version 2) | ecosystem: Environmental > Terrestrial > Soil > Wetlands >... | reverse complement strand
CAGGATAAGGAAATGATCGTTCTTAAAACTCTCAAAAATGGGTGGTCAAATTACACCGGCGCAAGGTGGTCAATATAAAACGGCGTGGGGTGGTCAATTTAGCCGGCAAATCCACTTTAGTGAGTATTTTGCAATTAAATCTTTAGAAATTGGTCGAGTTGATATTTGTGGTAGTTCTGATTTTTTTAAAACAAAAAATGAAGAACGAACAAGTTGTGAACCATTGAATGAAAGGATGTTTGTGTTCATATACTTATCGTTTGACAAGCTTGGTATTTTTAGATGGTTGGTAAAATAATCTAAGTTTATTCCGAAATTTACGAGTACATAACTATCATCAATTCCAAGCTTGTCAATTGCTTTGAAAATGTCATCGGGTTTTAATAAGTATGATTTTGTCTTTTTATAGAAAAAGGTTTCTCCAAAGCCTTCATTCAATCTTCTTGAAATGGTGGTTGCGAAGAAGGAGTCAAAATTCATAAGTTGGACTTCAGAATTTTCGGCAAAAGCATCTTTACTTTCAAGCATATATTGACCGTTCACATACCATTTATCGGTGTTATCATCTGTAAATAATTCATTATTGGCTAATTGTAACTTGTTAATGGTAGATTCTATTATCCTCTTTGTTGAGCTTTCAAACTGAGATACTTTTTCATTTGATAATGCCAAAGTCAAGGCATTTATATGATATGCATTTTCAAGACGCGATTTGAAAGATTCGATAAAATCAATCGGATAAGGTTTTTGATTTTCTTCACACCATTCAGGATTTATAAAGTCAAGATTCAAAGCTTTGAGCAGATTTTTGTTTTTGAGATGCTCGGCAACTATTTTTTTGAAAAAATCAAGCCCGTCCATCCACTCTTTGATTTCTCCTTGCGTATTTGGGGTTGTCGGAAAATCAAGTGGTCGCATAGTTATCAAATAGGGATAAATGGTGTATTGTCTTAGAAACAAAATAGCCATGTAGTAGCTAATCCATTTTTTGATTACATTGTCTGCGTTTAGGCCACTCAACTCAGGGAAAGGGTAATAATGAGAAATCCAAGTATATTTTCTTTCGTAAGTGTCTCTTACATCAAAATAAAATTTAAAGATTTCATACATTGATTCTGGTAGTAGTTCATACTTTGGTGGTTGGCTTTGAGTATAGCTGAACAATCGTTTGATGCAAGCATATCTTTCCTTATATGTAAGTAAACCGCCTAATGCAAAATGAAACTCGATAAATCTTTGGCGTTCTGCAATTCGTTTATTTTCAGCATCCTGATTACTAACTTGAAAATTATTTGTTGAATAATCATACTCATTATGAATGTACGGTAAACTGTAATTATAGTATTGATGAGCTGTTTCCCAATGATTAACGATTAAATCATCTTGTTGATAACTAATTGCAAGAAGGAGGTTTCTCCAAACCGCTGAATAAGTGTTTTCAGATATTTCTTTCCCTTGTAGTTCACCAAGAAGCCATATTCCTCCTGCTGTTCGGCGCTCCAGTAAGTAGTTTCGTTTTTCCTTGAGAATTGCTAACTCTTCAATTGCCTTGTAGACTACCTCGTAATATATGTCTGGGTAAACAACAGGCTCAATTGTAAATTTGTCTCTGATTTGACTAAATGCCATATAGAAAAAGTCTGAAAGAGTACGAGAGATGTTTGTCTGCTGATTTTGTATTGAAAGCAAAAGCAAGTCAGATAAGGCAATAAAGTATTTAAAGTCGTTTTCTTTTTGGTCATGCTTCGTTTTTAGATAGGTAATAAACTTGGTTGGAGTGTAATAAATCAAGATTTTCCTGACAAAAAGGAAGAAGGAGATAACAAGCAAAATTGCGTTGATAGCGATCAAAATTGACGCTGAATTCTCAATTATTACGTCAATGCTTTCAAAACTTATGAATGGATGTAATTTTAATGACCATATTACAATAAAAACTAATGAGGAATATAACGTGTAAGGAAAAGCTTTACTTTCCCATTCCTGGTCGAAAAGCTCGACAATGTTATCGGATGAATATTTTTCATCAAGTCGAGCAATTACCTGAAGCAATACAGGATAGGCTACACCAAGTAGTCCAATGATTATATAAATATACGCGTCGATGCTGTCCATTATTTTGCAGTCAGTTAAAAATTAGCATTGTCACCTTAGTCATAAGTTTAACATGCATTTGCTCTTGACGAAATCATGCCTATTCTTCAAATTTTGGGCGCATTGGCATCACAAACATCAGTTTTACCTTGTAAAGATAATGTTTTCCAATTATAACTTATCAAACGGAAATCCATTTTTGCAAACTTCCTGTTTTGGCACACATTTTTTTCAGTGGCCAAATATAGAATCAAGGAAAGATCTACTGTTTCGGATTTCAAGAGCCTTTTGGTAACAGATCGCATTTTCATTTTTGTTCACACCCGGCAATCGGTGATTACTTCTTAGAGTTAATGTTTCCTGATAAAGGGCTTTGAAAATGAAGTCAATGTGCGATTTTGCAAAAAGAGTCAATGGAATAATTGCCTGGCCAGTACATACTACCCATTTAGCTTCCATTCTTGCTGTTATATTCCTGGAAAACCCAACGATCACATTACAATGGGCATATCTATCCACTTTGGAGAATAAATGTCTAAACCTGAGAACGGGTAAAGCGAAATCAATAACTACTTTTCGACAGGTATATTGGCCGAATAAAGGCGCAACCTTCAAACATTCCAGATTGGAGCTAATTCACTCGGTCCTAAAATTCTTCAGCGGGATGCTGTTGGAAATAAGTTTCGAACATCCAATTAATCAGTTTTTACCTCAATTATTGACGAGAAGATAAGGCCACTGGAAAATTAGATCAATTATTGTGATGTACAGATCAGCTATCTAAAAAAAACGAGGATGATTGTTTCTTGTATTGGCAATAATTAAATGAAAAATATGAGAAATAGTTTACAGTGATAATTTAATATAAAGAGAAAACAAACCACATTTCGAGTAGCGATTGTTTAAAAAAACTATATTTGTACTAAACTAATTAATCATTTCAACCTTGAAGATATTTCCAGAGGATATTGAATTGGTACAAAAGCTGCAGAAGGGTGATGCTGAAGCTTTTGATCTTGTTTATGAAAAGTATGCCGGGAAACTCTATGGCTTCACTTTAAAATATCTAAAATCAACTGTTGAAACGGAAGAACTGGTTCAATCGGTTTTTCTTAAGGTTTGGGAAAATTATAAAACTCTCAAAAAAGAGTCCTCCTTCAAATCCTATTTGTTCACAATCGCATACAATGAAATTTGTAATACTTTCAGAAGGAGAAGTCACCTTCAGAAATTTATTGGTGAGCAATTAAATGACAATTCACAAACTTCGAATGAGACTGAAGAATTAATTGATTATAATTCGATCAGAGAGCGGGTTGAGCAGATAGTTTCGAAACTTCCAGAGCGGCAAAGAACAATTTTTCTGAAAAGCCGAGAGGATGGCAAATCGAACAAGGAAATTGCTATTGAACTGGGTCTTTCATCCGGGACTGTAGATAACTACATTTCAGAAACATTGAAATTCATCCGTAGTAACTTAAATGATAAGAATTTATCGGCACTTCTCCTTTTTTCGTTGTTTTTTTCCTAATAACTGTATCCCCAATATCGTTTGTTAAAAAATCGGAGAATAAAATTGGCATTCGAAAAAGATAATGCTGAAAACGAAAAAAAATCGGGTTTTTAGTATGAGATTATACTACCCTAAGTGTATTACATTTCAGAAGGGGAAGAAAAATTCATTTTCCACGCCTCCCAACTAATAAAAAAGAATGTTAAATCAAAACGAAGTCGAACTAATTGAGCGATATATCAGCGGAATAGCTGATAAAAATGATGTTGAAATTGTTGAAAGTCTCTTTGCTCATGGACAGGAAAATTTCGGTTTGCGAAATTACATTGAAAGGGATTGGGTAAGTGATCATCAAATGACGACACCCTCCGAACAAGATCTGAACCGGATGTTAGATCATGTCTACCATATGATCAGGAATAAAGAAAATCAAAAACGGAAATTATTTATTCATCGGCTTACACATATCTACAGTAAGGTGGCAGCCATATTGTTGCTGCCATTAATTATTGCAGGAGGTGTGACATTTGGTTATATTGGGAGATTGTCAAATACTGCTACTGAAAAATCGGTCAGTTCAGTCATACACGCACCAATGGGCGCAAGGGTTTCGTTTAATCTGCCTGACGGAACTGTTGGTTGGTTAAACAGCGGATCAAGTCTATCCTATAGCTTACCTTTTAATAACAATCGGAAAATTGCTTTGGATGGTGAAGCCTGGTTTGATGTCACTCCTAATGAAAAAAGTCCCTTCGAAATCATTGCCAGCAATTCAAAAGTTAAAGTTCTTGGTACGAGTTTTAATGTAAGTGCTTATAAAGGTGATTATATTGAGGTTGTACTTCAAAATGGAAAAGTAGAGTTTTATCCTGGCAATCTGTCGCAAAAGATAACGATGACACCCTCACAAAAACTGGTATTAATTGATGGTAAAATCGATCTTACCATCACTGATCCGTCGAAATACAAAGCATGGACAGATGGAAAACTTGTTTTCAGGGGAGATAATATGGCAGAAGTGGCTGGAAGGATTGAGCGGTGGTATAATGTTAAGGTAATTTTGGCTGACCATGATCTTGAGAAATTTTCCTTCCGGGCAACGTTTGAAGATGATTCTCTTGAAGAGATCCTCCATCTGCTTAGTTTGACTTCCCCTATCAATTACAAAATTAGACCACGGGTCATGAAATCGGACGGAACGTTTGAAAAAGTGACCGTTACACTATATGAGAGAGCTAACAAAAAAATTAACAACCAAAAACCAAATTAAATATGGAAAAAAACTAAGCCCGTTAACTAAAAAAGAAAAAAGGAAATCGCGGGAACGATTTCCTCTAAAATCATCCAGAAGGAATTTTTTTAATAACTAACATTACAAAGATATGAATAAAAATAATTCAGTCAAGGGAATGCTATATCATTTCCTAAAACACACTCTATTAATTATGCGCATTGTTGTAATTCTATTGCTTGTCGGATTTCTGCAAACTCAGGCAAATGATGCCTACTCGCAGAAAACAAAGCTTTCAATTAGCTTCTCTAATACAGAGGTGGCTAAAATTCTCGATAAAATTGAGAATCAGACCGAATTTTATTTTCTCTACAACGAAAAGCTGATTGATGCCACGCGCAAAGTCTCAATTGAGGCTAAAGACGAGGGAATTGAAGAAGTGCTCAAAAATCTATTTTCCGGAACTGACACGGAGTATTCCATTATTGATCGGAAGATCATTCTATCCCCTGCAAATTTATCGGAATCGCAGCAGTCAAATAAGAAAATAACTGGTAAGGTTATTGATAACAGTGGAGTACCGCTTCCTGGAGCTTCAGTTGTGGTTCGAGGGACCACCCTTGGGGTAATTACTAATGCTGATGGAGAATTTATGATCAATGTTCCCGAGAGTTCAACGGTATTGACTGTGTCGTTTATCGGAATGATAAGCCAAAACTTGACCATCGGAAACAAAACTTCATTCAATATTACTTTGGAGACTGATGTTATTGGATTGGATGAAGTTGTTGCGGTTGGTTATGGTAAAACCAAGCGAGAATTGCTTTCGGGTTCTGTCGCATCAATGAAATTATTAGAATCTGACACGCATTTGCCAATTACTATGACAGGTAATTTGTTGGCAGGTAAATTGGCTGGGGTAATGGTCTCTACTCCCAATGGTATACCTGGACAAAGTTCGCCAGCAATTACTATTCGAACAGTAAACTCGTTTAACAGTCAACCAGTTCTGTATGTCATTGATGGAAAAATATCTGGGAGTGGAGATTTTAATAATCTTAGCCCCAATGATATTGAAACTATTTCAGTATTGAAAGATGCTGCTTCTGCAGCTGTATATGGATCAAGAGCTGCGGGTGGAGTTATTGTAGTAACAACCAAGATGGGAATTGCTGGTAAGACTCAGATTAGCTATTCTTTAACTACAGGTTTTGACAGCAGGGCTAAAAACGTACCTTTAACAAGCGCTATTGAACAGGGGAAACTCTTCGGGCGGATGAATCCAGGTGGTTTTTATGGTATGGAATATACTGATGCTGATTATGAGTATTTTAAAACTGTGAACAATGGATATGGGTATGATCAGTTAGCCGCTGTTTACCAAACCCCCACTACAACTACGCATAATATAAGCGCTTCTGGTGGAACTGAAAAAATAAGATATTTTTTCGGAGGTTCTTATGTAGATCAAAATGGATTTCTTGAAAATTTGAAATATAAAAAGTATAACATCCGTACAAATATTACAGTTGATATTACAAAAAATTTACAAATATTTGCCGGCTTGTCATTGAACGATAATCGTGTTAACAGTACTACTTCTACGGGTATTGGTGATCCATCAGGAATTTATACCAAGTTACTGGTATGGCAGCCGTGGATGCCTGTATTTACCAATGGGGGTAAGCCGTTCAGCTATGGATGGATTGGCAATATGGGCGCAGAAGTAAAGGGTCTAGGAGGTTATGTTAATAACAATATGCTAAAGCCTGTTATTAACTTGAGCGCTACCTATAAAGCTCCATTTATGAATGGATTAAGTGCCAAAGCTTCATATATTAAATCATATACCGACAATAGATCAAAGATTTTTCAGAAACAATATCTAATGTATAATACTAAACAACAAAGTTCTCATATTTGGAGTTTAGATGATGCAGATATTACAAGTACCCAATTATCTTCTCAGGTTAATCCAAGTTACTTACAGGAAAATGTCACCTGGAGTGAGGATAACCAATTAAATTTTCAGATTAATTACGAACACACATTTGCTGATGTACATCATTTTAAAGGGTGGTTAATTTATGAAAATTATAAAGCATCAGGTGCTGGTGTAGCTGCAGGTATTAATGGTTTTCCTGTATATACAACCGACCAATGGTGGGCTGCTAGTACACGTACTAAAGACAACCAATATGTTTCCAATAGCACCAATTATTCAGATTATACTACAGGAAGAAAATCATGGGTAGGACAATTTTTCTATGATTACAAGGAAAAATACATTGCCAATTTTGCCTATCGTTACGATGGTTCAATGAACTTTGGTCCTGAAAAAAGATGGGGACTATTCCCGTCTGGATCTCTGGCCTGGATTATCTCGAAAGAAGGTTTCTTTCATGTAGATTGGATCAATAACCTGAAAGTAAGAGCATCCATAGGATTAGTTGGGAATGATGCGGTAGGGGGATGGCAATGGCAAACCTCTTATAAACAAGGTAATAATTATTATTTAGGTGATTCGCCATCCACAAATGTTGGTGTTACTTATGGCGCAGTAGTAAATCCTGATCTGACATGGGAAAAATCATTAAATAAAAACTTTGGCGTTGATATTAATTTCTTACGACATTTTAACGCTACCGCGGAATATTGGTATACACATACCTATGACATTTTAGGAAGTCGTATTCAAACTACACCTCCCACCTTTAGCCTGTCATTACCTGCAACTAATTATGGGGTTATGAATGCACAGGGGTATGAATTGTCAATCGGGTACAACAATCAATTTGGAAAAGTTAAGTTCAATACTAATGTTATGGCTTCCTATGGTTTTGCCAAATGGATAAAACGTGATGTTAACGCAACGTATGATTATCAGAATTATACTGGGCGAAGCACATCTTACATTGCTGGTTACCAGATTGAAGGTATTTTGCGTACTCAGGCGGATTTAGACAAATTACTCACCAATAATCCAAACTACAAATTCAATGGCTATAAACCGGAGTTGGGACAACTGAATTATAAAGATATAAACAGTAGTGCAGGTCTAGGAGTACCCGACGGTGTGGTAGATAATTACGATATTACGGTCTTAAGAAAAAATAATGATCCTATTCTTTTTGGATGGAATTTTGGTGCAGAATGGAAAGGGATAACTCTAAATGCCAATTTCAACGGAATGGCGAAATATTGGAAATCTTTCCAGGATTTAGCTGGTGGTGTTGAGTGGAATAGATTGTGGAATAAGTGGTACTCAGATAGTTGGACTCCTGACAATACTGGAGCTATGCTTCCAATCCGATATTCAGCTGGGGGAGATAGCAGGAATGGTTTAAATAACGCCCCAAGTAAATTTTGGTTAAAAGATGCAAGTTTTATACGTCTGAAGAGTTTAGAGCTAGCCTATGCCATACCTGTTAAATTGTATCAAAAATTAAACATTAATCAAATTCAGGTATATGTGTCAGGTACAAATCTTTTTATTCTCAGCAAGTTTAATAAGGATTATTATGATCCAGAAATGGGTGGAGGTACAGCATTTCCAATAATGCGTTCCTTTAATTTCGGTGTTAATGTAAACTTATAATTTTCAAAAATTTAAACTATTGTAATTATGAAAATATATGCTAAATATCGTCTTTATACAATATTAGCCCTGTGTTTGTATGTGACGACGATGTCTTCCTGTAAAGAAGGATTAGATTTTACAAATCCAAATACGATCAATCCATCACAGGTTTGGAATGATCCAGTTATGATTAAGGCATTTCTGACTGACATTTATGGTGGGTCAATGCCAGGATGGAGTTTCGATGGTGGTGCGTCTGACGAAGGACTATATGCCCCTAAAGATTTAGGGAATTATCAGAAAGGCGTTATTTCAGCCGCCACGACCTATACCAATTTAAATTATACAAATATAGATAAATGCAACTTTTTTATTGATCAATTAGCAACTGTTCCTGCATCGGTCTTAACTGGTTCGCTAAATGGTCAATATACGGGAGAAACAAAATTCTGGAGAGCTTGGGCCTATTGGAATATGGTGCAAAATATTGGTGGAGTGCCATTAATTTTAAAAACTCAAGATCCAACAGTGCCTTCCAACTTAAAGGTTCCACGAAATAAAACTTCTGAATGTATTACACAAATAATTAAAGATTTAGATGAGGCTATATCCATATTGCCAACATCTTACACCGGTGTCGACAATGGCCGTATTACTAAAGTGGCAGCTATGGGCTTAAAAGGTCGGATATTGATGTGGTGGGCAAGTCCATTGTTTAATCCAACCAATGATCAAGCCAGATGGCAAACCGCTTATACTGCCACTAAAGCTGCTGTGGAAACAGCCGATGCAAATGGATATGGTTTGTTACCAAATTTTAGAAATATTTGGTACTCGAAAAATAAGGAACAAATAATGGTAAATCAGTACTATTATCCTGATCATTACATGAATTTTGCATCAATTCGACCTCAACCATTTACAAATGGGGCCGCTGACTCTAATCAACCCTTATTGTCGTTATTGCTTGCTTTTCCTAAACAAGACGGAACACCACTTCAATTTGATAAAGATAAATTATCAGATCCTGTTTACAATGGTCAATTCTTAAGCGACCTGTACAAAAACAGGGATTCGCGTTTTTATGCTACGATCTGGTGCTCCGGAACTGTTTATCCTACTCCGGATATAGTTCCTGGATTTGCTTCTGTTACACCATTGTGGAAAGCCTGGAAATCCAATGGTATAGGAGGTTATACAACTATCTATTCCGACGTTTATGGTGGTAGTACGGGGTCTGGAATAACTGGTTTTTACGATAGAAAGGGAGTCGATACAACGCAAACAGCACAAACTGTTGTAGCTGGCAGTAGTACTGCTAAAAGTTATTGGGTACCTATGCGGTATGCAGAATTATTAATGAATTATGGCGAATGTTCCAATGAACTTAATAAGCCGGCTGAAGCCCTTGATGTATTATACAAAGTAAGAGCAAGAGCTGGGATGACGGCAACCAATAATTATGGAATAACAGCAACGGCGCAACTGGAAATCAGAACTGCGTACATAAATGAAAGACAAATTGAATTTGCTTTTGAGAACCAACGTTTACCCACATTGCGTAGATTGAAACGGTATGACATTCTTAATAATCAGGGAGCAAGACATGCATTGTTAGTGGTATTAAAAGCAGGTGCTCCGACGCCTAAACCGACGGATAATATTTTGACTCCCTCAGTTATGGCAAATTTTTCCGCTACTTATGTTGATAATATTGATGGAGATCCTGCCTACTATTTTAATTTAGATCTTAATCATTGGTTCTATGCACTTAATCCAGCTCAAGTTTCAATTGAACCGGATATGTTGCCCCAAAATAAAGAGTGGGGAGGTACTTTCGACCCACTGCTTTAACCTTTAAAGTTTTGAAAATAATTAAGTGAAAGGAGGGATTTTTTACCCTCCTTTCATTTAAAACCTGCATGACTATTTATATTTCAGTTCAACTTTTGACGCTTATAATTGAACAAAAATATCTTGTGATTACAAGCTTTTACCATAATAGCTCTGTCAGCTGAATTGATACATTTTCTATTCCTGTTTAATGCACCAATCTTAGTGACATTTTAAATAAAGTTTTTCTATCCAATAAAGGATTAAGGATATGACAGAAGGTTGGAAGCATAATGAAATGCAAGGTTTCGTCCCATACTGTCAGTTCATTCAAGTTAAGAGTTATTGGTTATTTTCTTTGTGTCAATCATCCGACGGATTGAGCGTTATTCGCAATCTATTTTACCGCCATTAGTCCATCAGAACACAAAGGTACACCAAGAAACATCCTCTATAATAAATAATTGCATATCGAATTGTATATAGATGATTATGAATAAATTACTCGTTTTACTAATACTTACCTTAAGTCTTTCATTACAGGCAAAAGTTAAAGTTATTGCCCACTTTAATTTCGGAAAATCTGGGAATATTACTTACTCCTCCACTCAGAAAGAAATTTCAGATGAGGTTTCCAAAGCAAAAATTATCGCCAAGGGTAATCCTGTATTTTATGCCGATGCACCAGATGATAAATCGCAAAAAGGCGAAGGCGCGATACTTTTCAATGGCAAAGATGATGGCTTTGTCACCAATCAAGTCTTTGGAACTCCAGACGAAAATATGCTTTTTGAGGTCTGGGTTAAAGCAAGAACTTTTGGTGATAATAAAACAAGAGTTGTCGCTTCAAATGGAAACGGAGCTAAGGGCTATATCATCGGTCAAAAGGGTAAACAATGGGTATTAGTTTCGGGAAGTGTGGGAGTTGTCCCAATTGGTGAGGTAATAAAAGGTCAATGGGTACATATTGCAGCCATATATGATAAAGGTGTCACAGAACTTGCCGGTGATGTTACAATTTGGCTGAATGGCAAAAAAGTGGCCTCTGTGGGTAAAACCACTGTTTTTTATCCCTGCTTTTCAATTGGGAGTAATGCCAATGGTGGCGATAATTTCAATGGAGATATTTATGAAGTAAGATACAGCACTTTTGAAGTTGGCCAATTTGACCCTAATTCAGATTTTTTGCTTGATTATAAATTAGTAAAAGCAATAAATAATAAAATAGTAATTAAGCGTAAAGCGCTTATTCGCAATATAGAGACTCCGGGATTTGGCAAAGAGATCGTAACAATTTTGCCTCAAACAACACAATCGAAAGATTGGTTAATCAGCAAAATTGAAGTGCCATGCAAGGTCCTGGTAGAAAAATCGGCAGATGGACTGACTTCAATGTTTCAGTTGAACAATGGTTTAGTAAGCCGAACATTTTATGTGTCTGATAACATCACCTGTGTAAGCTATAAAAACCTATCGAACGATGCGGAGTATATTCGTGCGGTAAAGCCCGAAATTCGTATCATGCTGGATAGTACCTGGTACGAAGTAGGCGGCTTAAAGGGGCAACCTGAAAGCTCCTATTTACTGGATAGCTGGTATTCTCAATTAACTTCAAATCCGCAGGCATTTAAATTGGATAACATTGAAACGGGGGTGCCAATTGAGCGTTATCCATGGAAACAAAAATATAACGCAGTTGCTACCGATTGGCCCACTAAAGGGCTTCGTGTAACAATGACCTATAAAGCTACTGAATCTATGGCGGCTCTAAAAGATCTGGAAGTGAAAGTCAATTATGAAATTTATCAGGGAATTCCGGTGATGATGAAATCGTTTGAAATCATCAATCTGGGTAATCAGCAACCCGTGCTTAACAAAATGGAATGTGAAGTTTTGGCAGTAAACCAGGACCAGGTAAATCGAATGCACGTAGAAAGTGATTATTCGTTTGCATTGGTCAATAGTGACCCATCGGGAAGCGCACTGATGCACTATGCAGGAGTTCCGAAATCTTATCATGCAGGGAGTTCCACCACCCATTGGGAAGTTGACCCGGAATATAACACTTGGGCTACACAAAATCAGGCAGAAGATAAATTCATGCAATTTCAGCATAGATGTCTGCTATTAAGCACTTTGCCAATGGGTCCTAATGTATTACTCAGTAACATAGAAACGTTCAACTCTTTTAAAACTTTTGAGTTACTACAGGATAGTGATGATAAAGAGCGGAGGTCATTAGGTCAGCGAAGGATGTATAAAAAAATTGCACCGCAGGTAACAGAAGCTTTTATCTCTGGTTCTATAACATCTCATGATGAAAAAGAAATAAAAAATTTCGTGGACCAAATGTCGGAATTAGGACTCCAATGTTTGGGTATTGATCCGTGGCCCGGAATCGACCACGATAATTTAGATGAGAAGTACGTGAATCATTGGAAAACCATTTCAGATTACGCAAAAAAGCGCGGAATAATAATGGACGGTTATGAGTTATTGATTGCTTCGCGCGGTAGAGGTACAAAAGTAGATTGCATTGACCCCGAAACAGGAATGCCGGGGAGTTTATTTGGGCAAAGTGTATGTATTGCGAGTGATTGGAGTGACGAATATTTTAAAAAATCATGGGAATTCTATGATCGAACAGGTTTTATGAATTACGGAGGTGATGGCCCCTATCATGGAGATGTTTGTGCATCCACAGTTCATAAATACCATCGAGGATTGGAAGACTCGCAATGGGTACAGTGGAAGATAATGAATAAGCAGTTGCATGAAGCTCAAAGAAGAGGGATGTATATCAGCTTTCCTGATTGGTATTTTTTAAATGGGAGCTGTACAACTGGAATGGGCTATCGTGAAGCAAGCAATAATCTGACTCCGCAGCAACAATTATTATTAGGTCGGCAATATATTTATGACGGAACTTTTTTCAAAACACCGCCTATGGGCTATATAGGATTACAATTAGTCGGCTTTTATACAAATGATCCTCGAGTCGGATTAGAGCCACTAATAAAAAATATAAATCGTTACGAACAGTCATTAATTCAATATTTTGCCAGCGGAGCACATTTTACTATTCGTGGAAAACGACTGTATGATACTCCTGAAACAAAAATGATGGTATCAAAATGGGTAAATTGGTTCAAAAATTATCAGGATATTTTAACCTCAGAAATCATTCATATTCGCCGTCCAACTGGTCGTGATCTGGATTGTATTATGCACGTCAATCCATTTCTCAAACGCAAAGGGATGGTCATCGTTTTTAATCCAACCGACAGAGAAATTGAAAAACAAATTAAACTTCCGCTATATTATACCGGTTTGAAAAATAAAGCCAATGTTACGGATGAAAATAAAAAAACCACATCTTATAAGTTGAATGAAAACCGCGAACTTATGCTTCCCATAAAAGTAAAAGCACAAGGTACAGTGTGGTTTGTAATAGAGCAAATATAACTTCAACAAAACCAGTAGATTTTTGAGATGAAAAAAACAAACATCAAAATATCATTGCTATTAGCGCTAATTAGTTTGTTTCAGGAAGGTATTGCCCAGGAAAACAGGAGGGGGACCTGGCTACCGGATAACAAAGTAAAAAGTCAGGACAAATCGATTGAGCAGGTTAATGATTACCTCAAAACTTTGAATGGTAGTTTTCGCCCAATGATTTGCAGCTACGATGATGTCGTATTGACATCATCAACAGTAGTTAACAATGGGAGTGCAAAACTCGGGAGCTCATCGTGGGAATGTAAAATAGACCAAAAGAGAGTAGCCGGCCAGCCCGGTGCTTTGGATTTGGATCTGACGTTTAAGTTAATCGATGGGAAACTAGAAACGGGAGGTGTAGCTGTCGCATTTGATTTTTCGAATTGGAACCGAAGTAATTACGTACTGGTTCCAGGAATAGTCTATAACGGCAACCGGTTTCATGTTGAAACCAACGGCTATATGGCTCCTTATCCCAAAAATTATTATTATAACAAAAATGTACCACTATTATTTTCAAATAGTCCTCGCTTGTCATTGATTGAAGGAAGTCCCGCCAAGATTGAACTCTTAACAGGCAATGCTGCAACACCAGCAATGTGCTTCTTTTCCCCGGGTAAGCAAAAAGGTTTTATTCTTCTTGCAGAACAGAAAACACGTTTTGGAAATTCGGGAATGTTTATCGAAGAGAATAGCTCCCAAAATTTTGCTTCGTTTGTTATTAGTGCGCCAGGGGTTCGTGAAATGGCAGCCGGATTTGGAGATTTTCATTATAGCGGGGATAAAGCTGCTGCATGGAAAGCCGGGGATGATGTGAAGATGAAGTTTCGTATTTACAGCTTTCCGGCAAAAAACATTCCCGACCTTTTAGAGAAATTTATGGAGGTGCGTAAGTCGCTTACCGGTGAAAATCATCCCCGGAATCTGACGCCTTTTAGTGTTGTTACAGAATTAACAGCTAATTATAAGAACACAGTCCGTTGGCGGGAACATCCCACAGAGAGTTTCTATCGTTGTGAAAATTCCGATGGTTATCAGCTTGGATGGGTTGGCGGTCTTATGGATACCTATGCAATGCTGGCCCTTAATGATACGATTTCGCGCGAACGGGTAATAAAAACCTATGACTTTGTCGTTTCCAGAATGCGTGGTGAAAGTGGTTATTTCTATGGAATCTATAGAGATGGCAAAACCTTAAGCGACCGCGATAACATTCCGGAAGCAACCCTGGTCAGAAAAAATGCCGATGCTCTTCTGTGGATGATAAAACATCTACAATTATTCAAACTACAAGGCTATGGCAACCTGATAAAGCCCGAATGGGAACAAGCCGCAAAACGACTGGCGCAAGCATTTGTGAATACATGGGAAAAGAATGGTGAATTTGGCAATTATGTGAATGCTGCCACGGGCGAAATTATCATATTCAACTCAACCTCAGGGGCTATTGCGCCTGCCGGAATGGTTTTGGCAAGTCAGTATTTTAATGAGCCAAAATTCAGGGAAACAGCAACGAAGGCGGCTCACCTGTTCTACAACCGCGATGTGGTCAAACTTGGACTTACAACCGCTCATTCCGGAGACATTATGCAGGATGCTGATGCAGATTCAGGTTATGGATTAGTTGAATCATTGATGGCCCTTTACTTTGAAACATCAGATAAACAGTGGCTGACGATGGCCAAAACAGTTGCCAATCTCGCTGCCTCATGGACTTTATCGTATGATTACATATTCCCCGCTGGTTCTACATTGTATAATCTGAAAGCAAATGTGGCAGGTGCCGTTTGGGCAAGCGTTCAGAATAAACATGCTGCCCCTGGTATTTGTACAAGTTCGGGCGACTATCTGTTCAAGCTTTACCGTGCTACAGGCCAGCGTCGGTATGCTGAACTTTTAAAAGATATCATCCATACTCATGCCGAGGTGATGGATACACCCGGAAGAGCAACAACAGGTGCAGGATATGGCACTTCGATGGAACGCATTCAAACTACAGATGCTGATGGGAAAGGTGCTATTGGAATGATACTAAAGACCTCAAACGGATGGACGGAAGGCAATGGCTTACTAATGGCCCTGGAGAATCCCGGAATATACTTGCAGACTGACAGCGAACAATTTTTTGTATTCGACCATCTTGAGGTTAAGGTTCTCAGGCGGGACAAGTCAGGCATTACTTTGCAAATTACGAACCTTACTAAATTTGATGCGAAGGTGTCAATTTTTGCCGAAACATCTAAAAAAGCCCAAATTCCAATGGGGTATAATGAATTTCTTAAGTGGGAAAAAGTGGAGGTAAAAAGTGGCGAAATGAAAACGATAAAATTTAAATCTGATGGTAAATTACTAAAATAGTAATAATATAATTTAGAGAAAAATTCAATTTTAAAGAACTCCAAAATGAATAAAAAAGCAATTATTGAAGAAAAAAGCAAAAACCTGCTATTAATATTGGCGATGCTGCTATTGCAGTTTGGTTTTACAGCAAAAGCGCAAAAAGATTTTAAGACAAACTTTCTTAAAATCCATATCGACAACAAAGGTTTTATTACCAGTATGAAAAACATTACGGTAACGCCTAATCGCGAGTTTGCACCGTCGGATAAGCCTTCGCCATTATTGTGTCTTTACAATAGCAAGAAAAAAGTTTATTACGAACCGAATAGCGCCAAATATAATAAAACGAACAAAACCATTACGCTAAATTATTCTAACGGATCGGTTGCCCAGGTCTCCATTGTACCCCAAAAGAAATATTTTAAATTGACGCTTCAATCATTGGTTCCGCGTAATGATATTGATGATATTCAATGGGGTTCTTATCATACCAATATCACCAATCTTTTGGGAGAAATAATTGGAGTCGCACGCGATACCAGTGAAGCGGTTAATTATGCTATTGGCATGCTCGCCCTTAACGACAATACATTAGGTGGCATTTCCGAAACGATTGCCGATGCAGCTCCTTTCCAGTATATTATCCACAGCCCTGATTCAAAACGTTATCCCTTGCCTGACAATCTGCGCGAAGGACAAGTTTTCACCCTTGGGGGGAATGGAATCAGCGATGTGGCTTTTTATGCCCATAAAGAACCCTATTACCGGATCATGTACGGTAATGCGGCATTGGTTGACGATAAAGGAAGAATATCTATCACCTATAATTCAAGGGATCGGTCTTTCAAAAGGGAAGTTAATTACTCGTTAATACCGAATATGGCAGCCAACACTCCAAATCATCTTGAAGTTCAGCCATTGCCCGGAGTAGATTATATTGGTTCTTCCATCGCTTTATGGGGCAGTCCAGATAGTACTGCCTTAATGAATGTTGTCCGGTATATTGTATTGTCAGAAGGGCTCCCCTATCCGACAATTAATGGCAAATGGATTAAAGATCCTGCCGCTTTTGTTCCTGATGCCATTACCAGCGGAGGTTTGTACGACAGCATAATACCCTACACGGCCAGGTTGGGTTTTAAGGCAATCAGTTTATATGATCAGGGGTTCATAAGGCCGGACCGCGGAAATGAAGGATACCTTGACGGTAAAAATTTTGAAAAAAAACCGTTGAAGCTGACATCCGGAAATAAATCGCATAAGGAGTTTTCTGAAATGGCCGCAAAATATGGAATTATTGTTGGAAGAACTCCAATAACCAATTCACTGGCTCCCGGAACCAGGGATGCCAGTCCAATTCCCAGTGACAGCCTGTGTTATCAGCAAAAACGTTTGTCGGTAAAAAGTATCAGTCCAACCGACACAATTATAATAGTTGACGACCCTAAGTATATGGACGAGATTGCCAGTTGGGAAGGGCATGCAAAAAATTTGAATATGATAAAAATAGGCAAGGAACTTATTCATTATCTGGGCATTTCAGATACAGAACCTTACAGGCTTCTAAATGTAAAACGCGGATACTGGGACACCAAACCAACCAGTCACCAGGCGAACGATACCATTTACAAGCTGCAGGTAACTTTGAACTATGGCTATGATGGATTGATCCCCAATATGGAACTTCAGGATAAAATCGCTGAATACTATGCCGATGTTTGTTCCATCAACGGTTTGGCCTATTACGACTTCGATGGGCAGGAATTTTTGTTCAACAACGGTCATGGCTACTATTCGGCGAAGCGCTTTTTCCGTAAAATGTTTGAAAAAGCTGCTAAGCTTGGCGTTCCGTATATCCGTTTTACCGGGTCTACTTTGTCTGAAGGTTCATGGCATTATCAAAGTATCTGGAATGTTGGAGGGGGAAAAAACTTATACAATGTAGACACCAGGGAATGGGGAAGTACAACCAGTCAGGGTAAGGATCTTCGGGACGTAACCTATCCCAACTATTTCCCGGTAGGTATGGGAGGAAATTTCCCTATTAAAGCCAATTCAACTGTTGAGCAATACGAACATATACAAGCAATTTCTGTGGGGGTTGGCACAACATACAGTCTGCATCTAAACCAGAAAGATGTTGAAAGTTGCCCTCAAAAGGACGCTATTTTCAAAGTTATCAGGACCTGGGAAGATGCCCGCGGAGCAAACGCTTTCACAAGAACTATTAAAAAACGATTGGCCGATCCCACAAAGAACTGGACAATTGAAGAAGTAAATAAAAATACCTGGAAGTTGTATCAAAAGATTAATGGTAAAAAGTCTAGTCCAGTCATTTTAATCCGGGATAAAGGGTATTAACTAATTGCCTGTTTATATTAAAACCAAATTACATGCTCATGAAAATCCTGAAATTCAGCCTGTTTATGTTAATTGCTTTTTGTGAGGCGGCTTTTGCCGTCAATTCCGGGAAAAATCTTTCCACCACAATGGCTTTACAAAAATACGGGCATCTCCTAAAAAATCAGGCATTCCTGGTCTTTCCTGAATTACGTGAACAACCAATAAAGTGGTTTGATTCCATACCGGAAGGAAAAATTAAGGATGCCCTTTATCCTAAAGATTTTGTGATGAATGCCCAACCCGGCGAATTTTTCGTTTACCAATTGGGCGTTTGGGCATTGAACCTGGATGTTGCAGATTTAAAGCCCGAATTCTCCGATCTAAAGGATAAATACGGACATTTTGTCGCAACCGGCAAAATGACCTGTTTCAATAAAGGGGGCACTGATATCAATGGAAATCGATTTTCAAAAGAAATCGGTGTTCAAGCCGGAAGGATTCAGACGCTCTGGATTGGGATCGACCTAGAAGGAGTTAAGGCAGGAAATTATTCGGGTTCGGTTTCTGTGCTTGCCAATGGCCAAAAACGGATTGTGCCGCTTTTGATAAAAGTTGCGGGCAAAGAAGTTCCCAATAACGGTTACAACGAAGGTTCCAGGCTATCGCGGCTTAACTGGCTCAATTCAACGGTCGGAATTAACGAAGAAGTTACCAAAGGTTATATTCCTGTAAAAGTTGAGGAAACCAGGATCAGTATTTTAGGTCGCACATTGAAAATTGCCGGGAACGGACTTCCGGCTTCTATTACCAGTTATTTCAGTGCTTCCAACCAATCGCTCGTTGAAAAGGGAGAACCTGTTGTCGATCGTCCATTCCGGTTTATTATCGGGAAAGAGAATGGAGAGATGGTCCGGTTGGTTCCGGGTAAACTGACATTCACGGAACAGACGCCTTCAAAGGTTTCATGGAATGTCGTGAATACATCGGATGAGTTTATTCTTGAATGTACCGGGCAAATGGAATTCGACGGATTTGTAGATTACCGTATAAAATTGACTGCGAAAGTTCCGGTAAAGATCAAAGACATCAGGCTCGAAATACCCGTTGTAAAAGAGAAATCTGAATATATGATGGGATTGGGCCACGAAGGAGGTTTGCGTTCACCCGAATGGAAGTGGAAATGGGATGTCACCAAAAACCAGGATATGCTTTGGGTTGGCGCGGTAAACGGCGGCCTGCGAATTAAATGGAAAGCAGAGAATTACGTTCGTCCTCTGGTCAATATCTATTATGAGTTTGGCCCGTTGAAACTCCCCCCCTCCTGGGGAAACGAAGGGAAAGGTGGCGTTGATGTCAGCCAGGCAGACAATGATGTAGTGATCAATGCTTATTCCGGCAATCGGGATATGAAACCGGGGGCTTCACTCCATTACGACTTTGAACTGTTGATAACCCCTTTCAGGAAAATTGACCGCCAAAACAAATTTGGCGACCGGTATTATCACGGCGGGGGAACCAATACCTCCGTAAAAATTGAAAATGCAAAAAAAGCAGGGGCGAACATTATTAATATCCACCATGCCGAAGATATCTACCCGTTTATCAATTACCCGTACCTGGATGCAAATGTCGGCGAATTGACTCAACTGGTAGCCAATGCACATAAGGAAAACATGCGGATGAAACTTTATTACACCACCCGTGAATTAACCAAAAACCTGCCTGAGTTCTGGGCTTTCAATAGTCTGAACGGTGAAGTGATATTTCCGGGACCTGGCAATGCGAGCCGCACAGAAGCCCTTCATCCAAAGGGACCAAATGAATGGCTGATCAAAAATATGAGGGAAAAATATATTCCGGCATGGTATAACCTTGTGAAAGAGGGAAAGTTCAAAGGAGAGAACGATCTTTCGGTGATTACCACTCCTGACAGCCGCCTCAATAATTTCTACATCGCAGGCTTAGACTGGATGGTTCAGAATATGGGCATTGACGGTGTTTACATTGATGATTCTGCCCTTGATCGATTCACGCTCCGCCGGGCCCGCAAAGTGATTGACAAGTACCGGCCCGAGGGAAGAATGGACCTACACAGCTGGAACCACTTTAATAAATGGGCCGGATTTACGAACTGCCTGAATCTTTACATGGATTTGCTCCCCTATTTCGACCTGGTGTGGATTGGCGAAGGACGCGACTACAACCGGCTGCCCGATCACTGGCTGATCGAAGTCTCGGGAATCCCTTTCGGCCTGCCCGGGCAAATGCTCGAAGGTGGAGGAAATCCATGGCGTGGTATGGTTTACGGTATCACTACACGTGCCGGATGGACAGGTAATTCACCTTCTGAAATATGGAAATTCTGGGATGATCACAAAATAGAAGACAAGATAATGGTTGGTTATTGGGAAAAAGATTGTCCCGTGTCATGCAGCGATTCTTCAGTTAAAGCTTCGGTTTATAAAAGTGCCGATGAAACGATTATTGCTGTTGCCAACTGGACAGACCGCGATCAGGAGGTATCAATAACAATTGACCAGGCAAAACTGGGAATAGATCCTGCCAAATTTGATCTTTCTATTCCGGAAATAAAAGATTTTCAGTCGGGAAAAATAAATGTTTCATTGGCCAAAATGACCATTCCCGGGAAGAAGGGGTTTATGATTGTATTGAAAAAGAAATAAAAAAAAACAGTAGTGATATGAAAAAATCAGCTAAACCGATCGTGTTGCTGGCTCTTTGTCTGATATTGGGTTTATCATCCAAAGCTCAGAATTACAATACAAAATCGACCTTGCCTGGCGCCAGACCGACAAATAAGGCACAGGCAGACAAGAAAATTCCGTCAAAGAAAGCGGGTGTTGAAAATGTGGTCATCGTCTACAAAACACATTTTGATATTGGGTACTCTGAAACAGTTCAGCAGGTTTTGCACGATTACCGTACTTCGATGTGCGATAAAGTTCTTGATGCTATTGATAAAAACAGCAGTCAGCCCAGGGACAAACAGTTTGTCTGGACAATTTCAGGTTGGCCTATGAAGCAGATCCTCTGGGAAGGACAGTCGCCGGAGCGCAAGAATAAAATTGAACAGGCAATTCGTGATGGCAACCTTGCTATTCATGCATTTCCATTTACCATGCATACTGAATCTTCCGATCCTGAAGATTTGGTACGCGGGCTCAATATTTCATCAACCCTTGCCCGTAAGTATGGACAGCCACTTTCAACAAGTGCTAAAATGTCGGATGTACCTGGCCATTCGTGGATTATCCCGACACTTTTCACCCATGCCGGTATTAAGTTTTATCACATGGGTGGCCCAGTTGTGAACAAAGAGCTTGGACTGCCCCCCTTTTTCTGGTGGGAAGGCCCCGACGGATCAAGGCTCCTCACCCTTTATAATAACGGTTATGGCAGCAGCCCACTGCCTCCAGCGAACTGGCCTTATAAAACATGGGTTTACATCAACATGACGGGTGATAACCAAGGACCTCCAGATCCTCAAACTGTTGCAAAAGACCTTGACTTCTACAAAAGCCAGGGGATAAAAGCCAAAGTGGGTAAGATGGACGACTTTGCCGAAATGATCCTACACGAAGATCTAAGCAAACTGCCGGTTGTTCGCAGCGACATTGGCGATGTCTGGATTCATGGTACAATGAGCATGCCTGAGGCAACCAAACTTGCAGGGAATATCAGGCCTTCGATAGGAGGGCTGGATGAGTTATCGACACTGGAAACTATTTGGGGTATTTATCGTCCCGACTTACGCAAGATTACTGCAGATGCCTACGAAAACAGTCTTCTTTACAGCGAACACACCTGGGGCCTTGCCAACCAACATTATTTGAGAGTCCCTTATGGAAAAGACTGGCAGGATTTGTGGGAAAGGGGATTACCTCCTCAATACAGGTTAATGGAAGAGTCATGGAGAGATAAAGCGGATTATATCAGCAATGTTCAGAAGCTGATTTCTAACCCCTACCGGGACGCTGTAGCATCACTTGCGGACAATGTAAATTTTGACGGGAATCGTATCGTGGTTTACAACCCGCTTCCATGGAAACGAGACGGAGAGATTGACCTTGATACACGTCTTATCTTCGGTAACGATTTTGTTTCGCTAAAACCGGTTGATGGAGGCCCGGCAATTTCAGTCTCACATGAATACATGGCAATTGAAGACAAGGCTCCGATGTCGCGCTTTGTCGTCAAAGATATTCCGGCAATGGGCTATCGCACTTATGTAGCTTCAAATGTGAACGTTGCTAAACCTGAATTGATTTCAAACAAAGGGTCAGGTATAATTGAAAGCCCTTTTTTCAAGGCAACGATTGATGCTAAACATGGAAGAATTACCAGCATGGTTGATAAAAGAACTGGCAAAGAGTTAGTCGATGCAAATGCCCCACAAGGTTTCGGCCAGTATTTTTACGAACGGTTTGGTTACAAACAACTTTCCGATTGGATTGACAAGTCTCTCTATCCCCAATACCAGGCACACCGTTTTGCCTTTGTAGCTTACGATATGCCACAGGATGCCGTTTACAGTTCAGCGCTTCCGCAAAATATGGATCTGACAGTTGAAAAATCAGCCATTGATGTTAAAGCAGTGATGACCGGGATAATTCCCGGACCCGGACAACCACAAAAGATATCTTTTTCACTGACTTTGTCGGGCATCAATCCAACTGCCGACCTTGAAGTAAGCTGGCAGAAACAACCTGACACATGGCCCGAAGCAGCCTGGATATGCCTTCCGTTTAAGTGCGATAATCCGAAATTCCGTCTCGGACGACTGGGTGCCGATGTTGATCCTGTGAAAGATATGATTACCGACAACGCGAATTATCACCTCTGGTGGGTGAATAGCGGAGTTGCGGTTTATAACGGGAATTCAGGGGCAGGCGTTGGCATTTGTTCGCCCGATGCACCACTGGTGAGCCTTGGAGAGCCGGGTGAGTACAAATTCGATAAACGTTACGAACCCACGAAGCCATATGTCTATCTTAACCTGTATAATAACCATTGGCGCACCAACTTCCCGGCCTGGATCGGCAACGGCCAACGAATGAGTGCCCGGGTCCGAATTTGGACTTTTGACAAATTTACTACAGAAAGTTCACTTTATACGCCGGCAATGGAAACACGTGTACCACTTCAGGTGGCCTGTTCCAGGGTAAAGAACGGAAAGTTGCCGGTTACACAGCAGGGGATTTCACTTTCGCGCAAGGGTGTAGCCTTATCTGCGTTTGGCCCAAACCCCGACGGAGAGGGGATTATCCTCCGTTTATGGGAACAGGGAGGAGTTACCGGAAAATTTGATGTTACACTTCCCCTGGGTTCAAAATTTAGAAATGCCCAACCCGTAACACTGAGAGGAGAAAAGATAGGAGAGCCAATCCTGATTAAGGAGGGTAAACTAAATTTTGATCTTCACGCATATGCTCCGATAAGCTTTATTTTGAAAGAGTAGCATAAAAGATAAGAAGCCTAAATACAAGATAAATATTAATATAAATGCAATATATTAACCTAATGAAATTCAAGTATTTATTATTATTAATTTCTTTGTTTCTTAGCAATGGCATACTTGCACAAAGTCATTTTCTGAAAAATTTAAAGTCCGGAAAACACCAGACAATCGTCGTTTATGGTACAAGTTTATCTGCGAATCCATTAGGCTGGCCGGCAATGCTTGAGAAGGAGATTGACAGACGATATCCGTCACTTATCAAGGTTGAAAATATGGCAGCGGGTGCCATGTGGTCAACCTGGGGAGTGAAAAATCTGGACAAAAGGGTATTGTCTAAAAATCCCGATTTGGTCCTTATTGAATTTGCTATAAATGATGCTTTTCTATCCTATAAAACATCCCCAAAAGTTTGCCGGCTCAATCTTGAATACATGATTGATCGAATCTTGGAGCAAAATCCAAACTGTGATGTTGTAGTACAAATAATGAATATGCCAACAGGAATACATTTTCATGAGCATCGGCCCGATTTTGAGAACTATAATGATGTTTACCGTAAGGTCGCCAAAAAGAGGAAGCTTTTACTGATCGATCATACCACATACTGGAAACCCATTTTGGAAAAAGGTTTGCCGGAATATCTGAAACTCGTACCTGATGGAATACACCCTGAAGAATTGGCCTGGAGGACCCTTGTAACACCTTATATACTCAAATGCTTGAAAATTAAATAAACAGAAAAATGCATTAATCAAATTATGAACAAACTCATATTAATTAGCATTGTACTCACCTTTAGCACTGTTTTATCTTTTGGTCAGGAAATCCCTTACTCTACAGGACAATGGAATCCTGAAGGATTAGGGAATCATCGCGCTGTAATTAATGTAAAAAAAATGGCGGCTGGAGTGAGGGCGACAATTCCGTGGAGAAGATTAGACAAAGTAGAAGGTAAGGCTTTAATTTTGATTGACGCTTTAACGAATCAACGAGTAAAAAATATTTATGTAACTCAATTGAATCAGGAGTTTGGAGAGATTGTTTTTGAACCAGTATCCGGTGAAGGAAATTACTATTTGTACTATATGCCAAGTCGAAATGCCGGTAATTGGTGGTATCCAAATGCTGAATATGAAAAGCCAGCCAACATTTTTGATCTGAACTGGAAGAATAATGTAGAAAGTCAATCAAAGTTTGCTATTGCTCAGGTATTACGATTCGAGAGTGTGAGCGAATACCACAGCTTCTATCCTATGGAGATCCCAGTGACAAAAGTGGAATTATCTGAATTACTCAGTGCTAACAAAGACAAGGATTTTTTACTATTTCCCGAAGTACGGAATTTCCCGGTCAGAATGATAGAAACTATTCCATATCGTTGGTATAAAAAAGGGATCAACTACTCATTTGAAGGTAGTGCCAAAAAAGATGAAGTTTACACCTGGCAGATAGGTGTGTTTGCCCCTTTTAAAAAATTAAATGGCGTAAAATTAAACTTCTTTGATTTAAAAACGGCGACGGGTGTAGTCCTATCAGCCCAATCATTAAGAGCAATCAATATGGGCGGTCGGGATCATTTGGGAAAGGAATTTGCAAAGAACATCATTGTCCCTAAAGGTGAAGTTCGTTCAATGTGGATCATTACCGACATAAGTAAATATCAGCAAGCCGGAACGTATAAGGGAAAAGTTACTGTGTCGGCAATCGGAACGAATGAATACACAATCGATGTAACACTGATTGTAACAAATCAGGTAGCCGAAAAGCGTGGATACGATATTCCGCAAAATATGTCGCGTCTGAATTGGCTGGATTCTGATATTGGAATCGATGATGAGGTCTTTGCCCCTTTTGAACCGGTCAAGTTATGTGACAAAACGATTTCGATTTTAGGGAGAAAATTAATTTTTAATCGGTTTGGCTTTCCCGCTAAGATAACCAGCTCTTTCACCCAAAGTAACCACTCGACTGATGGTTCCAATAAAAACATCATTGCTGACAATATACGGCTTGATATATTGGAAAAGGGTAAAATTCTTACATGGTCACCAAAAGCTCCAGAGGTCATATTAAAAACTAGCGGTGCAGTAGCCTGGAAAAATGTACTTAGCTCCGCCAATGTTGAAGTAAGATTACAGGCAAAGATGGAATGCGATGGATATGTCAATTATGAAACAAAGATAACGGCAAAAAACGATGTGAATCTTGACGATGTCAGATTGGTCATCCCTTATGAAAAAACCACCGCGACCTATTTAATGGGAATGGGTGCAAGAGGAGGATATACACCAGAAAACGTTGAATGGAAATGGCAGCAGGAACGGGCAAACAATATGATTTGGATTGGTGATGTAAACGCTGGAATGCAGGTAAAATTAAAAAACAGAACACCTGATTGGAAATTATATTCATTTGAAAAAGTTGGAGTTTACAAAGATTGGAGCAATGAAGGGAAAGGAGGATGTAATGTTATAAAATCTGATAAGTATGTTCAACTGACAGCTTATACAGGAAGTAAAATGATGAAAAAAGGGGATGAAATGATCCTGAATTTCGGATTAGCCATTACACCATTTAAAACTTTGGATGACAAACATTGGAACGAAAGGTATTATCAAAGTGGCGGTAAAATAGACTTACCGCCAAAGGGTGGCGCAACAGTTATGAATATTCATCAGGGGAATATACAAAATCCCTATATTAACTATCCGTTTTTAACAATTGATGAATTAAAGAAATTAATTGATGCAGGGAAAAAGTTAGGTATTAGAACCGAACTATATTATACCGTCCGGGAACTTTCAACTTACGCATGCGAGCTCTGGGCTATGCGCCATTTAGATGAAGAAATATACTCTCGCAGTAGTGTTGTTATGTTGGCAGATACACAAAGAGATAAATCCGATAAAAGTATTTATGGGATGACAGGTCATACCTGGCTTTTTGAACACTTGCGTAAGGATTATGATCCGGCATGGCATGCAATTCTGCCAGATGGTTTAGGCTGGGACATGTCTATTCGAACACAGGGTTTGTCGCGTTTGCATAATCATTACCTTGAAGGGTTAAATTGGTTGATAAATAATACGGGAATAAGAGGTATCTACTTAGACGGTGTCGGTTATGACCGGGAAATTATGAAAAGAGTTCGAAAAACGATGGATAGAGCTGCTGATAGTTGTTTGATAGATTTCCATTCAGGGAATAATTATGACCCAGCATATGGTTTAAATAGTCCTGCCAATCAATATATGGAACTCTTTTCTTGTGTCAACAGTTTATGGCTTGGCGAATTCTACGATTATACGTCTTCGCCGGATTATTGGTTGGTTGAAATTTCCGGAATTCCCTTTGGATTATATAGTGAAATGTTGGAAGGTTGTGGTAATGCTTATCGAGGTATGGTATATGGAATGTCTTCCAGGATGGGATGGGTAGGATGCAATCCTTCAAATATTTGGAAATTATGGGACTCCTTTGGTATTTCCGGTTCTGAATTTAAAGGTTACTGGGACAGTAAAAATCCTGTAAAAACAAACAATAAGGATATTTTGGCCAGTGTTTATATCAGTAAAGATAAAATCATGATCGCCTTAGCTAGCTGGGCAAAGACCGATCAGACAATTACTTTAAATATTGATTGGAAAACGACCGGCATCAACCCGGCAACTGCAAAAATCGAAATTCCTACTATTGAGGGCCTACAAACAACTAGTTTTGCAGATGTAAAGAATTTAATTGTACCAGCATCAAAAGGTATAATCGTAATAATTTCTCAGTAGTGGCAACTTACAAATAAATCATAAATATGAAGGAGAACTTAAATTTTGATAAAAAAACAGATCAAGCCAACTGGATTACGATTGGAACGATCGGGGTATTCTTTTTTATTTTCGGATTTATTACCTGGTTAAATGGGATATTGATCCCCTATTTGAAGATTTCCTGCGAACTAACCCATTTCGAATCATATCTCGTTGCTTTTTCATTCTATATCGCCTATGTAATCATGGCAATACCTTCATCATGGATTCTTAAAAGAACTGGGCTAAAAAAAGGAATGATGATTGGATTGTTTGTGATGGCTGCCGGAGCCTTATTATTTATTCCAGCTGCCATTACGCGGACCTACCTATTTTTCCTGTCAGGACTGTTTGTGCTGGGAACCGGACTGGCAATATTACAAACGGCAGCAAATCCCTATATCACTATTTTAGGACCAATCGAAAGGGCGGCTCAAAGGATAAGTATCATGGGGATATGCAATAAATCAGCAGGGATGATTGCAACATTCCTTTTCGGAATGATGGCATTAAATGATGGTGATGACTTGCTTGTACAACTCAATGCCATGGATCTGGTTCAAAAAGCTACTGCTCTGGATGCACTGGCTGCCAAGATTATAGTTCCTTATATCGCAATGGCAGCTATTCTCGTTGCTGTCGGTATTATGGTGAAGATTTCAGGATTACCAGAGATTGATCCCGATGTGCAAAATTCAAGTGATGATTCATCGGAGCATACTTCCAGAACCAGTATCTTTCAATTTCCGTTCCTATTGCTGGGTGTGTTCGCTATCTTTTGTGATGTGGGTCTAGAAATCATAGCTGGCGATACGATTATTAGCTACGGATTGAGTCAGGGTATTCCTATATCAATTGCAAAACATTTCACCTCAATGACGATGTTTGCCTCGATTCTGGGTTATGCTATTGGTATTATCGCTATTCCAAAATATATCACTCAGATAACAGCCCTGAAAATATGTGCAATCCTTGGAATAGCTCTCACAATTGCGGCAATAATATTACCGGGAATGACATCTGTGGTGTTTATTGCCTTGCTTGGGCTGGCTAATGCATTGATTTGGCCATCAGTGTGGCCGCTTGCTTTGGAAGGGCTCGGGCGGTTTACGCGTATCGGGTCATCGCTGTTGATCATGGGTAATCTGGGTGGCGCGCTCCTCCCACTCATCTATGGACGTCTTGCCGACGTCGTAAATCCGCATCAGGCTTATATTATTGTCATCCCCTGTTACCTGTTTATACTTTACTATGCCACCTGGGGACATAAAGTTGGGAAGCGTACCAGAGGAATACCCCAACCTGTATTCATTTTTGCAAAGAAAAACTCATCATTAGTTGATTGAATTTATCTTAACATGAATAATTTTAATATTCGACTATTATGAAAAACATTTCAAGAAGAGGTTTCATTGAAAAAGGGACTGTTGCTACCGTGGGAATTAGTGGCTTCCCAATCCTTTTAAAAGGAAAAAATGAACCGCAAAAAACTGTGAAAATCGGAATAATCGGTACCGGAGGACGAGGAACAGGGCATATCGTTACCTTGTTAAGTATTGAGGGTGCAGAGATTGTTGCATTATGCGACCTGGTACAATCCAGAGCAGAGGATGGCGCAGATCTTTGTCAGAAAGCAGGTAAAAGTCGACCCAGAATTTATTGTAAGGATGAGAATACCTGGAAGGAGTTACTGGACAAAGAAAAACTTGATTGCGTTATCATTTCAACTTATTGGGATTCACATGCTTCAATTGCACTTCGTGCCATGAAAAACGACGTCTATCCTGGTATCGAGGTGCCTGCAGCCTTAACTGTTGATAATACTTGGAAACTGATAGAGATGTCGGAGAAAACCGGGATCCCATGTATGATGCTTGAGAACTGGAGTTTCCGACAGGACAATCTCGCCGCATTGAATATGAAGCGTTTGGGAATGTTCGGAGAAATTGTTCATTGCCACTGTGCCCATTCGCATGATTGTATTGATCACTGGTTTTTTGACAATAAAACGGGTGATCAGAAATGGCCGGCGGAATATCTACTAAAATACAACAGGGATCAATATCCAACACACAGCGTGGGTCCAATAATCAGTTGGATGGATATCAACAGGGGAGATATCTTTACTGAGATTTATTCAACTGCTTCAGCTTCAAAAGGGATCAATGCATACATTAAACGTAAGTTTGGAAATGATAATCCGAACGCTAACCTGAATTATAAACAGGGAGACATCGTAACCTCGGTTCTAAAAACAAGGATGGGAAAGACACTGGTCATCAATTACGATATGCAGCTGCCTCGCCCCTATTCCAATCGTTGGCTGCTGCAAGGAACATTGGGGGTATATGATGAAGAAAAAAGTTCAGTTTATCTTGAGGATAAAAGTCCTGAATACCACCAATGGGAATCCTGGAAACCTTATGAAGCAAAGTATAACCACAAATGGTGGAGCAGCGATTTGTCGGCCCAATCGCACGGCGGAACTGACTATGTCATGTTGGACCAATTTATTGATGCAGTAAAAGCAAAGGGTCCAACGCCTATTGACGTCTATGATTCAGCTGTAATGACTGCGATTGTTGAACTTTCGGGTATCTCTATTGCAAAAAATACCCCTGTTTCTTTTCCCGATTTTACTAAAGGGAAATGGCGAACCAACAAACCTTATTTTGCCATCGATAATACCATCTAATTCTATTAAAAATATACAATGCTAAAGATTCAGGCAAGTGTTTCCAAGGGGTGGCTAAACAGGCATGCTGGGTTTGTTTTTACAGACCAATATTACTTTGATCCGATATTCCGGTGGAAACAGGACAAAAAAATCAACCATTTTGTCAGGGAACAGTTCCCCAATTACGCCATATACAATATGGAAGATAATCTTGTTCAGGCAAATTATGTAAAAGAAAATCAAGTTCTTGTTGGGGCAATTCAACCGAATATGATCCTTGCGGCAATACTAGGAGCCAGGTTCTCCTTTTTTGAAGATAAAGATTCTGATGTAACGGGCCGGCCGTTGGAACACATTTCAAATATTCAGGAGTTGCCGTCGTTGACTTCTATTCTTGAGCATTCACTTGTTAAAAATCTGGAAAAACAGATAAAAATGATCCGGAAAACCTATCCAGAACTGAGGGTAATACCCCCTTTTTTCTGGGACGAATCAGGTCGCGCCACAATACACGGAGTGATTACGACCTCTCTGAAACTGACAGGGGATAATATTTTGATGATTATGCTTGATGATCCCAATCTTGCGCACGCCATCCATCAATGGATTGTTGATGCCTATGTGATACTGATCCGGCATTTTGCAGCTTTAGGTAACCTTACTATTACTTCAGTTCATGTGGGTGAGTGTGCTGGAACTATGATCTCATCTGAATTGTATAATGATTTTGTCATTCCCTATACCAGTCAACTGGGAGACAAATTAGGAGCTGTTCGCCTCCACTCCTGCGGGATCTCCAACCACCTGATCAAGAGCGCAACACGTATTCACAACCTGAAAATTATAGATACCGGATCTGGTACATCCATCCTGAAGATAAGGGAGATTATGGGAAAAGATTTTGAGATCAATGTTTTTCCCCCAGTAGAGGCACTCCTGGCAGGTGTCCCTCAATCAGAGATAATTAGCTGGCTCAACAAAACATTGTCAGAAAATCAGGATGGTCCTCTGCAAATCGCTTATCATCTTGAAGCCGATTATGATATTCAGAACGGACTGGCAATTAATGATGAATTAAAGAAAAGAGGATTGATTACTGTAGGAAGATTGTACTAATTAATTGAATTTTAATATTTCATAAACAATCATGATGCTAAAATCAATAGTTATTTTGTGTTCGTTACTCATAACAGATTCAGGAATGATTATGGCTGCTTCGATCGATCAGCTTAGCCGATTGACATTGGTGAATTCGGTTTATCAAATTCCAAATAGCAATGATAAGGCATATGGAAAATGGTTGCCAGAACCAAGCTATAAAGTGATATCCCAAGATCCACAATTAGATAAACTACTGAAGCCACTTGGTGGATCGATGCGTCTAATCCAATGTCTGTATGATGGTTCTAAACTTATATCATCAAATTCATTGATTGACAAAAAATTTAGTACTCCAGGTTCAAGGTGGAATAGTGAACTCAGGTGTGCTCCGGTCCCAGGGGAAAAGGACGCAATTGATTTGACATTAACCTTCAAACTTACCGAAGGTCTTGCAAAATCCTCGGGCTTTGCCGTTGCATTTGACTTTACCAATTGGAGCGCGGATAATTATTTAATGGTCCCAGCTTCTGTATATAACGGTAACCGAAACAATGTGGTTTTTCGCGATTATGCAACCGGATTGGATCGTTCAAATTTGTATAAAAAAGATATTCAACTAACCACAAATGATTTACCACAACTTTCTCCTGAAACCGGGAAAATATCAAGAGTTGAAGTTTCTACTTGTAATGCCACTACCCCGGCAATTTGTTTTTACAATAAAAAACTTCGACATGCTTTTATTCTTCTTGCAGAACAAGGCACCCGAATAGGTAACCGTATAATTGACAATGGTTTAATCATAGAAGAAAATTTGGATCGCTCCTGTGCTACGCTGGTTATTAGTGCTCCCGGAGTACGTGAACGGAAACCTGAGTTTATTGGATTCAGCAAAAGTCCTGATCGGGGAATCGACTGGAGGACTGGCGATAAGCTTACGATGCATTTGCGCATGTATTGTTTTAAGACACCCGACATTCCCGGACTTTTTGAGAAATTCATGTCGGTGCGAAAAGCAGTTACAGGAGTAAATCATCCAAGAAACCTGATTCCTTTCAGTGAAATCACCAGGCTAATGACCAACGATATCGATAACCGGTTTTTCAGCGGGAAGGATTATCAATTTTACTGTCCTGAAAATGCAAACTGGATCTCATTTGGGTGGATTGGCGGCCTGATGAATACCTTCCCGATGCTTGCCCTTGGTGACAAGAAGCATCTCGATCGTGTGACAAGCACCTTCGACTTTGCCATTCCCCGTGCCCAGGGGAAGTCAGGCTACTTTTATGGCGCATTGAACTTTGATGGAAAGAATTTTGGGCGGGAAGGATATGATGAATTTCCGGAAATTTGCCTTACCCGCAAAAATGGCGATGTCCTCTTTTGGATGATCAAACAATTTGAATTGCTAAAAGTGCAAGGCAGAGCTAATTCTATCAGACCTGAATGGGAAATGAACATCAAACGATTAGCTCAAGCTTTTGTAAATACCTGGAGAAATGATGGGCAGTGGGGTAACTTTGTAAACATCCAAACGGGTGAGGTTGCTGTCTATAATACCACCAGTGGAGCCAGTGCCATAGGTGGATTGGCATTGGCAGCACAATATTTTAAAAATCCTGAATTTATGAAGGTAGCTAAAGAAGCTGCTGAATTCTACTATACCCGCGATTTCGTCAGGCTTGGTATGACCACCGGCGCTTGTGCTGATATTTTACAGAATGCCGATTCAGAAACCGCTGCCGGTTTTATGACATCTCTTATGGCTCTTTATGAAGTTACCGGTGATGCGAAATGGCTTGAATTATCCCGTAACCTAGCTAACCTTTGCGCGACCTGGGTCGTTTCTTACGACTATGAATTGCCCCCAGATACTGAACTTTCTAAACTTGGAGCTAAGTTGGCCGGGGTTGTTTGGGCGAGCACACAAAACAAGCATGGTGCACCGGGATTCTGTACCTCCTCTGGAGATCCGCTGTTCAAGATTTACCGTGCTACCGGCGACCTTCGTTATGCCGAACTGATGCGCGATATCATTCATGCCCATGCTGAAGGAATTCAACCTAACGGAGAGATCACTGAACGCCTCACTTACTGCGATGCCGACAGTCGGGGATCCCGCGGCACAGGTGGCAAGACAGGTTGGAATGAATTGAATGGAATCCTGATGGCGATGGAGCTTCCTGGTATATACCTCCGTACGGACAAAGACGAGTTGATTGTTTTCGACCATGTTGAAGCCAAAATTATAAAGCGCAATAAGTATGGAGTGGTGCTTGAAGTCAGGAATAACACGAAATACGATGCATTGGTTACAATTTTGGCTGAAAATAATAGTCAGGCTAAACAATTACTTGGATATACTGCTTTTCTAAATTGGCAAAAATTGGAAGTGAGGAGTGGAGAATCCAAAACTTTTATTACTAATTTAACTGGCCGAATTCAAAATTCATTCCTTCCAAAACAGTCGGCAGAATTTTAAACTATCGACCGGTCCTAATAATATGAATTCTTTTTCAGACTCAAAATGTGGCGTGAGGTATTTTTAAATCACCAATGGCATAAACCAGAAATTTGTAAATCAGTTCGTGATCCTTACTGGAATAGATATTCTAAGTATTCGAACGTGAGAAAGGGAAGGGACAGGCACTAATAATCTGTATATTAATAACTAGATGCTTATAAATCTGTGTTTTTCGGCAATTAAAATTGCAAGGTTTTTCCTAAATTGCAGGAAAATCTTGCAGAAATGATCGGAAAAATTGAGAAGAACCCACAGTTGGAAATGTTCAAAGTCCCGCTCAAACATTTCATCGAAGATAATCATGAACTGGTATTGCTGTCAAAGAAGATCAACTGTGAACAGTTGGAATCCGATTTAGTAATCCATTATTGTGAAGATAATGGCAGGCCTTGCATCCCTATCCGGACCATCGCAGGAATCGTCCTTTTAAGGCGGATATTCGATGAAAGCGACGAAAGTATTCTGGACAGATGGGTTGAAAACCCCTATTGGCAATACTTTTGCGGAGAAGTTTTCTTCCAGCACGAACCGCCCTTTGACCGGACAGAATTGATAAAGTTCCGTAAGCGGATAGGGGAAAAAGGTTCAGAGCAACTGCTTAAAATATCGGTTCAATTGTTTCCAAAGAAAGAAGTACAAGAAGATGAGGTTTTGCTTGACACAACTGAGCAGGAGAAGAACATCACCTTCCCGACTGATGTAAAATTGCAGAAGAAGATCATTGAAAAATGCAGGAAAATAGCTGATAAAGAGGGGATAGAACTGCGGCAAACCTATAAGCATGAGTTAAAACAATTGATGATCGACCAACGCTTCCTCAGTCATCCCAGGCGCAAAAAGAAAGCCAAGGCAGCTGCACACAGGATAAAAGTTATCACCGGTAGGATTGTCAGGGACATTGACAGGAAGATGGGTAACGGCATTAAAGAAAAGTACGAAACAGTATATTTCAAGAAAAAAAATGCCATTCCCTCTTTCATTCCCTCTTTTAAAAAATAAAACCGTTTAACTATCAATTAGTTAAACGGTTTTGTAGTACCCGGGGCGGGAATCGAACCCGCACGACATTGCTATCACTGGATTTTGAGTCCAGCGCGTCTACCAATTCCGCCACCCGGGCATGTAGACTTGCTTTTTACAGCGCGGCACAAAGATAATCCA
>Ga0209123_1000842_pt1 | contig 35180 bp, 31 predicted proteins | sample BarGraIncu00431A_FD_184500 | JGI IMG/M metagenome (GOLD analysis project Ga0209123, IMG submission 184500) | Arctic peat soil microbial communities from Barrow, Alaska, USA - Barrow Graham LP Incubations 004-31A (SPAdes) (version 2) | ecosystem: Environmental > Terrestrial > Soil > Wetlands >... | reverse complement strand
ACAGCTTAGTACCTAATTAAATATTCAAAGGTCTAATTCTTAATTTTTCAAGCATCCACTTGAGTATAGTTGGATTTTTTTTGTTTTTAGGGCCCTAGTACTCTGTTTTCAGGATAGACAAAATGGCAACATGCACATCCTCAACAACCTCGCATGAAAGCGTGACCCGATGCATACGGTTAGATGTTTGCGATCCTTAAATCACGCTTGCCTAGTTTTTGATACTCATAAGCGCCATGAGCTTCAGTGGCTTTTTTCCACTTGGGTGTTCCCAACTTCGGAGACACGCGATTGTTGATTACTTTATGTATCATTAATAAAATTCTTCTGTTAAAGTTCTTAAAACCATGCCGATATTCAAACCAACTGAATTACCAATAATTAGGCACCAATTAATTTGTCGAGGCACGTGAGGCGGATATATCATAATAACAATCCAGAGAATTATAATAAGAGAAGCATTAAACGCATTAACATACCTACGGTTATGTCTCCACTTCTTCCGTTTATCGGAAACAAATTTCTGTTGTTCGTATTCCCATAGAGGTTTCATAAAGGGAAATATCCTAAGATAGAAAAGATCACCTAGTCTTTGCCTGAAAATAATGGAACACGATAAAAGCGTCAATACAAAACTGAAGGTAAGACGTTGTGATAGTTCTAAGTACATTGGCATTGCAATAAGCAAAAACCACACTAATAGTAATGGAATATTCATTATCACACATTCGAAGAATCTTAATCTTCTTAACAGACTCGTATCCACTATAGCCCCCCTCTTTGGGTCTATACTGCTCCAATACCTACGCTCCCCCATTGCTAAAACGTCTGTAATGTTATCTAATATTAAAAGCTCCTTTTAAAATCTTTGCATGTCATCTTTTTCGATATGCAAAGCCAGAGCCACTTAAACCATTATGACTTAAAGTTTCGTGACTATGGATATTGCGATGAAAGGTTTATCTTTCTACTTATAAAGTATGACGTTATACTAAGTGCTTAGGGGTGTCAGAAATCGAATGTGAAATCCTTGCTTTTTCGGTTTCTCTTATTCGGTTAGCAAAGTCCTCAATTTTATTTATTAACCACAAGAATGCAGTAGTACCATCCGAATAATCTGCTTCTGCATACATATCTATGCGTCCATCCATTCTCATTTGCTCTACTTGGTGGAGAGCTATCCTATCTGATTTAGGATAAATCGCAAAAGTGGCTCCACCATTTTTATCGACTACTGAGAAAGCGGGGATATCGCTTGGACCGTCTGCAATATAAATCATATCTTGAAAATGTACTCTCCTCAATTCTTCATTAATTTTTGTATTAACCTCTATTCCGTCTCTATGAAGAACTCCTTTGTTGATTTCAAAAAGAGCTCTTGTTTTTGATGTGTTATCAATGGTATATCCTATTTCACTAATTACTCTGTTTCCTTCGGAATCTTCATCTTCAATGAATTCACATCCCCAAACAGCTTCAACAAACGGCATAACAGATGATCCCTTTATGACCTCAGTCATTCCGGTACTTATTATGTAATGTTCTACTTTAATATCATATTCTCTATAACTTAGATTGTCCGAAATCAGTTTTTGAGTCTTTTCAAAAATATCTGGTATACCAGCATAAAAACAAAGTTCTTTACCATATTCACGCAAAGCGGCATTATTTAATCCTTTGAATTTCTCTTCACGTGTATAGCGGAGAAAATGATTGAGATAAATTGTATCAGGGTTAACTCGAACCTTCTGTTCATCCATGTACTTTTTGGGAAGTGCATTGACTTCTTTCCAGAAATTTCCTGAATCAACACCATATTTTTTAAAAATTGGGTCTTGCATATAGCCATTAACCAAAGTTTTGTCAAAATCCCATACAACAGCGATAATATTGGCCATTATATTGTTCTCCTCACTATGCATCTTCTTTGTATATCTACGATCTTGTGATTATCGATTGAAAACTATGAATATTGCTAGACAAAATGGACAAAGCCCTCAACAACATTTGCCGATGGAATCTTTGCTCTGCTCATACGTTAAGTTTTTACATGTGTTAAACACTCACGACTAGAATTCAACAAGTTACTTGAATATCCCTGCTATAAATACAAATATTAGAAAATAATCCAGAATGTAATATCTCATGCAGTCGATCTTCAAACCGTAAAAGCTTCTAAGTATTAAAATCACTGTTGAACTTCAACTTCATTTCCAAACGATGCTGTCGCTTTAGTCTAGATAACTTGCCGATGATAGCAGGTCTACTCTGACCATACGCAATATTTATAAAGGACTATTTAGTGTAAACCGACCCCACCCCTCATATCAAAAGAAAAAAGAAGGGTTTATACCATCCCTTCTTTAGCTCGTATTCTGTATCTTCTATAAACATATTCCACTTCATCCTAGCAACTCGAAAGCCCGTACTACTGTAATGTTAGCTGTTGCCTCAGTTTTTGGACAGTGCGAAGTAGACCTTAAACTTGCTCTAATTTATTTTGATGAGCTACTTATCACCTTTTACATTAATAAGAGCTGTAAAAGAAGAATAAGGGAAAATCTCCGGGGTTACGCTTCTTATTAAACCGTCCTCAAAAAAGTGTTGAGCGGCATTCGGAAAAAAATCGATAGGTAGCGGGTGCTTTGCGACACGATTATGATATATTGAAATTCCCTCTCCCCATGTTTCATTGCATTCCTCAGTAACCAAGTATTTGAAAAGTTGAGGTTCTGATGCATTAGGATCATGATCATGGCATGTTCCGACACGTATCATTGTTATATTGTTTTCGTCAAATCCACTTTGCTTTCCTATTCTACTAAACTTCGAAATAGTTCCAGACGACGAAGACAAAATAGCACTTACGTTTTCGGCGTTCTCTTCGAAATTGACACATACAAATAAGATCGGTCAGCATTATTGGGAATTTCACCAGCTTAGCTAAATATTCCTGTTTATATAACAAATATTAGTAAATAAGTTATAATATATTATCAAAATCGCACATTTTATCCTAGCTATACCTTCGCAATCGTTCTGTAACTTGCCGGCGGGTGTGGATCTACTCTGACCGTATCGCAATATCGACAAATAATAATTGATTTTAACTACCCCCACCCCCATGGCAGCAAAGAAAGCAAGGTTAATATCCTTGCTTTCTTTGCTAGACAGCTTCAACTAATGATGCTTTTCTTTTTCTCATTTCTCTGGTCAATGTCGCTTTGCTTATCTTTGTCATTTCAGCGACTTGTGTGTAAGAATTTTCCCCTAATAAGTCTAATGCCATGTTTATCTGTGTTTGCGTATATTCCTTTGGTCTTCCTTCCTTAAACCCTGCCTTTGTCTTAGCGATGGCCTTCCCTGTTTGAGTACGTTCTATAATAGTATTCCGTTCCATTTCAGCCACTGCGAGTAATGTAGTCAAGAAGAATTTACCCATTGAAGTATTCTCCAATAACCCAACATTTAAGACATGCACGGCTACTCCTCTATCAAATAGCTCTTGAACTATCTGAATTCCCTCAACTGTATTCCTGGCTAATCTATCGAGTTTAGAGACAACCAGGGTATCGCCTTGCTTTAACTCTTCGATGATCTTGTTGAATATGGGTCTTTCAGTAGTAGTACCAGTAAATTGTTCAAACTCGATATGTGCATTTTCATACCTATTTAATACCTCTTGCTTTTGCACATCTAAAGAATGTCCGTCTTTTAATTGCCCTTTAGTTGACACCCTGGCATATCCAATAATCATGATCCATAGCCTCTTTTCTCTATGTCGTTTTGACCATATGTTTTGATTATGCGCTATGCCTTGATTATACACTACTGAAAAATCATAGTCAATACTGTTAAGTTATGACTATGATCATGTAGCCCTCCATTGTTCACTTTGTTTTGGAAGTTCTGCATCATATTAGGAACGAATATTTCTCATACAAAATCATGAAGCTCAGCTTAACTCGAGTTGGAATGAATTATCATCTATACCTGAGATGCTTGGGAATCTAGATCAATCTTACGTTTCAAACTATTTAACTCATCAATATCTACATAATCTGGTCTTATTCTTTCTTCATTTCCCCTAATGACATTGGAGAAGAACTCCTTAACGTCATCGTCCAGAATAATACGGCTTATCTGTCGGTTAGTAACAAAGGCTAAGGCTATATCATTTAGTTGGTCACTCGTAAAATTGGTGTATTGGCTTAGCTTTGCGATTATCGCATGAGTTGAGGTAAAACTTCCACTTCTATTCAGATCAAGTATTAGGATATCCTTTTCCTGTTCACTTGCTAAATTAATTTCCGGAAAATGATCCTTGAAGAACTGAGACAATCTTTTATAGAAGTGAAGACTAGAATCCTTTAACTCACTCCACTCGTCCCGTAGGTATGTGTTAAAGTCATTTGCATTTAACGATGAATAATAGTCTTTATCGTCGCTTATAAAATACAGATCTTGGCTTTTTGGAATACATTTCAGTAGTGTCTCCCAATTAATAGCATCTCCTAAAGAATTATTTTTTCCAGGAGGATTTCCTACATCATAACGAAAACGAGCCAATTCAATAATATCTTGGGTTACTTCAAGTTGCTTACCGACCTGAAACAGATCTTCTAAAGTCTTATCCGCTTTAAGACTCCGACTCTTTACGTCTTCTGTAATTTTATTTACTAGTAATTTATGTTTAGATTCATATTGCTTCTGTAGATCTCGAAGTACAGGGTACTCTTCATATCCCTTACAAAACTGGGGAAATTGCGGACTAAACTTATGTTCTATTAAATGCTTTAATGCGTCAGCAATTTTATTATCACGATTCCTATAAAACTCATTAATTATCTGACCTGGTAGGTAGAGTGTGATCTGAGCTTGTTTTAGTAATAATGAAAGCTTCTTCAATTCTTCTAAATCGTCACTTGAAAGATGGTAAAATGACAGGAAAACATTTGTGTCAATAAATAAATTCATTATTAACTCGCCTCTACATTTCTCTATGTATTGAAATATTGTCCTCAGCAGTTTTAAACCTGCGATCATTAGAGGGTAACGAATTTAAGTCAAACAATCTTCTCAAAAAAGCGACCTCATCTAATCTACCACACTATGAAATATAGTTTCTTTCGATTGCCTCTGGCGTATAATAACCGCCTCTAATAATATCAAAAACATCTCGTCTTATGATCTCGGTAATCCGTTGCATCTCTGGTCACCTCACTCCATGAATTGGATTCTGTTCGTGAATGTTGTTACACAATAAGATTGTCTGAAAAGATCATATTTGGAGATATCACCATAAGTCCAAGTCATTATAGAACATGAATTATATCTTCTCCGTGATTATATCGCTCATCAGATAAATAAGAATTTTTCCTCTCTATGTAACTACAAAGACCGTCTAAATCAGGATATATTGTTGAATGATTAATATTTAATCGATCAAGTGCGTGTCTGAATTCTGAAAAAAGATTGAATGGAATTATTAGCTTCTCTAAATATGGCTTATAAGAAGCATTTGTCTCTAGTTTTACAAAGTTATCCTTTCTTGCCATGTATTTATGAATAGTGAACCAACCTGATTGAGCCGTAATTCTATTTGTAATGTGATTTGGTCGGAAAATTCTTGTTCGAGGTAATGTAAATGGACTACCATTCGTAAGTTCATCAAATGTTACGATATCACTTTCTTTAGCTTTAAAAACCCACACTACACCGTCATTAAAATTTTTAGTCTTCTCATTTTTGACAGGAGGATAAGAAACTGAAAACCAGAGTGCCGCAAGGGGGTTTTCCGTCCAGTCTAGTAATCTTGTAGCTAAACCGTGATGTTGTGCAAGAGCTAACCAATCCCAATCCGTATTAATTTTACCATTAGTGTAAGGGAAGCAACGCCTTTTAAATTCCGTAAACATTTCTTGTTCAATTTTGAGAAATTCGCCTCTTAAATCTAATCGTCCAATTTTTGGTAATAGGGGTCTGTCTTGACATTGCCCCCGAAAAAGTAACCACCCTTCATCAGTTGTGTCATTTATATACTCAAGATATCGTTTTAAACTGTCTATTTTGATAATATTTATGTTCTGAGAAATTTTCACCATATAACTAATCTCCTTTCACCAGATCCGAGGTTTTTGGATCTAACAATATTACCAATTCGACAAGTATTTGCCTTTTTCCTTCATGTACGAACAAAAACGCCCAACCTCAATGGTTGAGCGAAAATATTGATTCTAGTTCAATTCATCTTTTACATATAGCGTAACAATGAATTTCATCCAAATCAATGTACCTGATAGATGTACATTGATATTTGCAAGATGCATCCGAAAGACTCCAACCACCTCTCACTTTCATAAGTTTAATATTTTATTCTTTACGGAAGCACCCACTTTCCTCTAGTTTCATAACGGCTATTTCTTCGATTTAACAAACAGTTTCTGCCAAATCAAGATTGAGAGCATATTTTCCTATGGCAGAGAGGACAACAAACATAACAAAGTGCAAACTTTGGAACGCAGAAATAACTCATTTACCATTTGCACAGCCCTATAGAACATCTTGCTACGGACACCTTCGATTGTGCAATAGGTTTGCCTTCAATTGTTTTCCGCATTGCTCATTTGGAGGGGAATTATCAATTGTAAGCAATATATCCTTCTGTTCCTTCTGCCATTCTGTTTCTATAATCCCAAGGTAGGATTATGTCAGATCGAGTGTGTGAAGAGCTTAGAGTGGTCTATATTCTGATTGCGTTTTGGTGTCCATAGTGGACATCTGTTGTTTTATATGGGTTTGTCTGTGATTTGAGTGTTTAGAGTATTTGACCCTAATTTCTTAGGGTTGAGGGTGTGGTTTTGATGTTTATTCTCGACCGCCAAGACTTGCATTATTTCCTTTTAACTGGTCATGATTTAAAGAAATTTAAGAACGACATCAATGATATTGATCTCGTTGGTAGGAATGCTAGTTCTCTAATATTATGGACTGATCGCGGAGTAAGCCGCCACTGCAAGATTCTACATACGATGAAGCATGGTTCAATTCGACAGATTGAAGTGACTTACTCAAAAGGAGATATACAACCTCAGACACAAGCTCAACCTGCAGTAGTCATAGAGGATGGAACTGAAAGAAATCTTGTAGCCGCGATCAATGCTCTCAATAGGGTTGATGTAACTGATAGTCGGGATATTGGCGCCATGGAATTACTGCATCAAGGATAACACTGAATTGGTATCAATCAGTACATTCATACTTCTTCTTTAACCTCTCCTCTCTTGCCTGTTCCAGAGTCATATCATTGGGAATAATACCAAACAGAGATTCCATCCTCTCCACCTTATCATTAGCACTAAGAACGGAATGCGTACAACAAGACTTGCTCTGATCATCACCCATACGCTCTTGACAATGTGACTGGATCACCTGATTAAAATACTTTTCGAATGTCAATTCAACCTGATTTTCAGTTTCTTTTTCATAAACCTTCATCATAAGTTCAAACAGTGGCTCGTCAACACTAAGATAAAATTGCTTATTTTCCGCGTTACCTTTGGAACTTTTGCCAAGGACTTGAAAACTAATTTCTTCAATAGAAGGATCGATAGATTGTACCGTTTCATTTATCATCTTATGGTATCGGCTTTCCAACCAAATCTTCGCAAATTCATTTTGACAGCAAAGAATCAGTTTCTTGCCGTCTATACTTGGAATTAGGGGGTCAAGCCACGTTTGATATGAATCTTCAGGCATTTGTACCCGAAGTCGAAGAGTAGCCTCACCCCATATAATGGATAATTCAATAGGTAAATCTTCCGTAGACTCTAAGGGGGAGTCTGTATCAGTGTTTGGCCTTGTGTCTATTGCGAGGGGAATACTGTTGTCAAGTCTATGCAATACATCACTCTCGCCTTCGACAAATCGTTTAAGCCCCAAAGTATTTTCTATAAAAAATATGAGCTTTTTGGACTCAGCAACATCACAATCAAGGATATAGGTAATATGTAAATATTTAGGGACGTATTTAAAACTCAAAATAATGATGTGAGCCTTACAATGAAACCCTATAGACTCAAGTTGAGGGGTATAACTTTCGATGTTTTCTATTTCATCCACGGTTAAGTTTTCACTTGTTTCAAACCCATCTTCTTTTCTTCGTATGAAATGATGACTGTCAGATGCATATACATCGCAGAATCGAGCCAGTTTCAGGGAAAATAGTTTAAGGTCACCTTTTCTAAATACTTCACATTCATAATCAAAACTTACTTGTGTTCCCATTATTCGTTACCTCCAAATTTGGGATTTCTATCTTTTGACTCATGTCTCTGCAATAAATATGGCTCTCCCTAAAGCAATAACCCTAATTCGGTTACTCTGGAGTTTATCAGTGGCCTTTCTCCAGACATTTTTCGATTACCTTTATGTTGTGTGTGGGATGATCTGGTTTCTTAAACAGTTGCTTTTGTCATAATGTATTTTACTCACAGACAATACTAAACTACGAATATGTCCACCTACTCACGCCACTATTACTTTAATTATATCATGATTTTATTTAAAAAACCTATCTAATGATATTTTTCTTAATTACATTCATATTATCAATATTAAATTCCTTTTAACGAAAAGAATGTTGTCAACACTCTTTTTTAAATAGCAACAATATTGCAGCTCACTTCTCTCTAATTCGAATTATTGCTATTATTAGTTCTTTATTATACTATTAACATTGATTTTTAAGATCACATTATCTCAGAGATAACCGTTAAACGTTGAATCTGAATGCCTAATCCTATAGTTCTTTTTTGTAATCGTCGGAGGAAGGTCATGCTAGTTAAATTACTTTCCTAAAGATGCAGTCGCCCGATTCTGACCTTAGTCGTAACATTGAAAATGTTCTATCTAGTACATAACCCCGCTTATGTTGCTGATAGTCGGGATATTGCTGTGATGACAGAGAGGGATCATAAGGAGTTACTGAAAACTATCCGTCAATACTGTAGCTACTTAGGAGAGAGCGAAATACCCCCCTCCGATTTTTTTATCCCAAGCACCTATCCTTCCGAGCAAAACGAAGAGTTAACCGATCAGCAAGAAAGAGATATAATAAATACTTATCGTTAGTTTTTTCAACCTGAATGTGTGAATAGGTATGCTCCGAATGTATTAACAGATGATGATTACTGGGGAGATTTTAACTATCCCCCACCCCGTAGCAACAAAAAAGAGGACTGCTTTATTTAAGCCGTCCTCTTTATCTAACTTCGTATTCCTTCACCTTTCTGTAGAATGTTGCCTTGCTTAATCCACTTAATTCCATAGCCTTTACTGCTGTGATCCCACTTTCTTTCCATTGTTTATAAGCATCAATGAACTTGTCTGAAATTTCAATTGTCACAGGTCTTCCTATGCCTCTACCGTTATTACTTGCCTTTAATGATGCAATGCCTTCTGCTTGTCTAGACCTAATCTTGTCTCTCTCTTTCTGAGCCATGTAGGAGAGTAATTCAAACACTATGTTGCTTATCAAAGTTTTCTCAAGTGTATCCTTGCCTTTGGTGTTCAGCATTGGAGTGTCAACAATGATGATATCAACGCCCATCTTGAGCAATACATTCCATTCCTCTTTGATCATGCTCATATCTCTGCCCAGCCGATCCAGTTCTTTAATGACAAGTGTGTCTCCCGATCTTAGTAAGGTATCTCTTAGTGACATATAACCAACTCTGTTGAAGTCCTTACCACTTGCCTTGTCGGTAATGATATCTCTCTCATTGGCAACGTGCTTCATCAACTCTGCAATCTGCCTATCTAAATTTTGCTCCTTAGTGGACACCCTAGCATAGCCATAAACTTTATTCATTCAACTCAACGCCTCCAATATGTACTGTAGATACATAGTATCATTAGCGTATCAAATGGTCGATAGTATTAACGATACGTTCTATAATCGATTTTGTAACCTTATGGTACGAATTACATGTTCTGAAAGCGTTGGTATAACTGTGTTCTTGAAAGTGCCAAATCAGTATCATTAGGTACACCATATGATACTCCCAGAATGCAAACAATCATTTAAAGCATGGATTGCTCACAGTTATTATTATGTTTTATTCAAGGTTATTGCAGTGGTTATTGTACGAAACAAATATTAAAGGTAAATTATGTATTAATGTCGAATTGCTACATTGGATGAATTTTTAATAGTGGAATAGGTATGGAGTATACTGAGAGTCGGCTAACCGAAACAATGCAATTAAGTTTCAATGAGAAAGGGCATGATGAATTTGAGATGGAAAATATTAACATGGATTTATGGCGTACTAGTTATTCTTGCTTTTATATCGAATTTTAATAGGCTAAACTTCTTTCATGCAGTTTATTTCCCCTTCAGCTTATTTGAGATAATTGGATTATTTGGATATTCATATAAGAAGACAATATTTAAAAACACATTTTGGAAGATATTTTTTTTCATTGATGTAGTCAAGCAAATAGTATTCTTCGCAATTCTTTTATTAAAATTCCCAATTTGGAATATTTTACATGTTATTAGTGTTGAAAATATATGTTACATAATTACATTTTTGATTACATATTTTTTAATCCTTTATGCAATATTGTTTCCTTTATTCCAGTATTCCTTTAGAAATTATGAAGGGTCAGACTTCTGATAAAGAAGCCAAAGCCAAGGATTCTGAAATATCGGAAGAGTACAGAAAAAGCAACTTCACCCTCACTCACTAAAACCTATACTATATCTTTGTGAAATAACTCTCTTCTAAATCTGTCAAATTGATCCCATGCTGTTTTAGCATTTTTCCCAACAAGATCAATATCAATGATATTGATCTTGAAATCCTTCAAATCATCGCCAGTTAACAATTTTATGCAAGGTGTGAGTGATTAGATGGTCGGGGGAGTTAAACTACCCAACCCAACCTCTCACTACCTAGATTTAATCTAGTATAAGAAATCTAACGAGCGCAATTCTTCCCTCGTTAAATCTCTCTCATAACCCACACTAGGATGGGATTGAAGACTCTCTAAGACGTTTGCAAAACATCTGGTACAAACTGACACAGAGATAATTAATCTCAGGATTCCATAAAGTTGAGGAAACCCCAACTTTATGGAATCCTCAACTTTGAGGTAACTTGAACTTTCAAGTCTCCGTTTTCTTTATAGATGCCCCCAACTTTGGGGAGATGTACAAGGTTACTTATTTCTTCATCTCAAGACCACATTATTAACTACACTATATTCAATGTGACATAAATTATAAGTGCTTGGGATAAAAAAATAGGAAACCCCAACTTTGGGGTTTCCTATTTTTTCTATGATTCAATGTATCCATCGATGTCTCTCATCAAATGATCGTGTCTCTTATTAGTCATCACAGCAACATCACGACTGTCGGTAACGCCAATACCATTGTGAACTTGACTGCGGCTACAAGATTTCTTTCAACTTCATCCTCGATGATTGCTGAAGATTGTGTCTGAGTCTGAGGTTGATAATCTTTATTGAAATAATACTCTTCCAGTTTGTCGAACTGTTCCCACGCTTCCTCAGTGTCTAAGATTTTACAATGTCGGGCTACTCCTCGATCAGTCCATAACATTAATGAACCAGCATTCTTACTAACCAACGTACTATCAGTACACTGGTTCTTAAATTCTTTCAGATCGTCACCAGTTAATAGAAAGTAATGCAGACCCTCTTTGAATTTATCTTTGTTTCTAGTGTAATTAGTATTGATGTTATTAGAGACTGTTCCGCAAATATCTGCCACTTGATCAGTGAGCAATATTCTTTGATCTTTGTGTTCGATTGGTGTTAGCATTTCTCCTTCTATACTAATCTGATGCCGTAAATCTGACGTGTAGATAATCAATTCATTAATTTAAAGAACATTACATAACGACCTGATGTTCTTTCTACCTTTAGATCATTCCTCGTGACACGTTCGATAACTCATAGCGTTTTCATGCTTTACCTTTTTTCATAGCATCAGTGTCATATTTCTCATTTGATGGTTCATTAATCAGAATTACATATATCTCAAGGGATTTCCAAGTGTTGAAATACTCAGCAGAGTATACTTTTTCATATCACGACAACCATCTAAAACTAGAGACTCGCATTGTATAACATGCCTGAGTATACTGAACACGTCTCACATCGGGTGTGTACTTTCCAGAATACAATGAGAACAGCAGAGCACCTGTGAAACTCGTACTACTCCTTTAGAATCAAATTTTATTTCATTCTTTCACGTAGCGTAGCGGAGTGAACTAGAAAGAAATAAAATTTGATTCTAAAGGATAGGACAGTTTCTAACTAATGCTAAGTGTAGCGGAACGCAGTGACGCAGAGCGTAGCTATCAAACTGTCATCGAATATCTCATTAATCATTATTCTATGACAGTTTGATGGCTACAATTATTTAAATGAAGGCTGAGTTTGAACGCAGTGAAGCGTAATTCAATCCTGAGCATATAACTGGAACAATCATTTTGTTGGCACTATTGAACGACTAATATAAATATTTTTATTAGGTGTTCAATAGTGCCAACTCCTCTTACGCGCTCATACTACTCCCGCTCTCCACTTCAATTTTCTTTTTAATGTCTTTGAATTTCGTATCCCTATTCACAAGCACTGAAACTAAGGTGGCATATATCTTTAGATAATCATCATTAATTTTGCATTCATCAAATTGATTGTGGGGTTTCCCTTGTTTTCCAATTGCAACTTCATACTTTTTAATAGTGCCTAATTGACGATTTAGCGCTTGTTCAGTTAGCTTTTTAATCACTAAATCATTCAACTTTGACTTTGACTTTAACAGTGCTGTATCTGTTTGTTTCTTTTCATCATCCACTAATACCATTCTAATCTGGTAGGCAGAATAAAAATAGTCTATTCTAATTTTCAACTCCTCTCTAATGATCTCCATTAATTTTTCTTCATATTTATTATATTTACCTTCTAAATTAAGTCTCTGCATATTCTTATAGCCCATGTCATTTAATACCGTTTCTTTTGCCCTTTGGATTATTCTTTCTTCCTCAGGAGTAGCGATCTCATGACTAAACCCAGACTTAATCATCGTAACTTTCTTCCACTTGATATATTGATTCTTGGCAAGATTTTTTAAAGCCCTTTCAAAGATACCTCGAAAATTACTACTAGTAGTTAAATAGAAGTAATAGACATTAAATTTATCAATATCTAGCAACCGCGCAAGCTCTGACTGATTATAGTGGTAGTAAGAGTAATTTTCATTGGTCATACATAATTCATTTAAAAAGTAACTCAATGTATGTAAAAGGTTACCATTATTAAGTATTAGTGCATTCACAATCAATTCTTGCACAAATTCGCCATAAACATTGTGGTTGTTATTCCCGTTTTTCCGTTTATCCGTTTTAGGCTTTGGCACGTCATAAATTTCTTCGATAATGTATTTATTACCGACTCTTGTAAACCTAAAATATCGCTCGTACCAATCCTCGACTTGCAACTTTTTGCTCTTGCCACTCCTAATATCAGTCCCTAGTAATTCACACAATTCTTTATAATTCTTAACGACTTGACCTACACTTAAATTACTCGCTATATTGATATCCATCTAATCCCACCTTCCTCAATATACTGATTATTTCTTGCAGAGTTGTATTGCCCTCAGTCATGACTAACCCAGATTTCTTCTAGATGCGATGAATTGGTCAATTACTTCTAACACTAAAGTCTTTTACGCCTCTCTTTGTAGCCGAATTCTAAAAGCAACTCCTTAAAAGCTTCGGTAAATTCCGCTTCTTTTTCGTTCGGGTTAAGACCATATGTAGTGTTGCCTATAGCTCGACTTATCGACCCAATTAGCATGAAGACTAAACGCCTTGAACTATCATCTTTGATCAAACGAACTAAGTCTTGAAAGAAACTCAAATTGTAATCTTGTCCATTGTCAACCTGAACAATCTGGTTTATCTGTGACAGTAGACTTTCCTTTTTTTGTTCCTGATTAAGCACGTCGAGTATTTCTTCAGAATCATTTACTGTTGTTACATACGAATATTCTTCACCTGAGTCATCAGTAATATTTCGTTCATACTTTGAAGTTTGTGAGTTCCGAATCACGTATTCCTTTTGTATCTCAATCTCTTCTTCACGACTTAATTCTTTCTGGAAATATGCTTCTTTGAGTCCGAAATACTCGGAAAGTTGTTTGAGTCTCTCAGTTGGGATTTTCCTCCTTCCCTTAACCCAATCAGCTATCGTAGTCGGACTTATTCCCAAATGTTCAGCTACTCTTCTAAACTTAGTATTGGAAATCTTTACAATAAACTCTAAACCGATCTTCATCTTAATCACTCTCCAACAATACAAAGCGCATTACGTTGTTCGTCTTATTTAGAATACCACGACATACGTTATTCGTCAAATATATTTTCGCATATAAAAACCCCTAGCAGTGCTAGAGGCTGATTATAGGTACTATGCGCGGTTCTCCCACCATACATTTATTGGGGTAATAAAATCAAAAAAGTTAAAAGGGATATTATGGTAAACAGTGCGTTAGTACTTTTCATGTCTGTTTCCGTAATCATAGGTATGCTTGTGTGGCTCGTATTTCCTTTTGATTCAGGACATGACGAACTTGCTTTGATGCTTGAAGCTATTCATAAATAGAGTTCTTCGGCACTTGTCATTGTCTCCGCTTACCATTAGTTAAACCACTGGGGCTGGTACAAGAAAGCCTACAAGAACGTACGCAGGTGATAACTCATCCGTTACTCTGACTGGTTCGAACAGTTCGAGTAAACTGGACATCATGGAAAAAATACGCTCTTGCTGTAAAAAGCAAGAGCGTATTAATCGTAGTAAGCTTTTCTGTTTCACTGTAAAGATATATACATCGCCTTGGTGATCCTCTGTTGTACTGAATAATCTAATTCTTATCTCAGTATTTTTCTTGCAAATGCTACCGTAAAGTAAGACATTAGGAACAACCCAATGAAGGCTTCAACGCATGAAAATCCTGCAATTATTGGATTATTTGGAGATACGTCCCCAAATCCTACTGTGAATGAGGTAATTGCACTAAAGTAGAATCCAGTAACTAAGTTGTTCATTTTAAGTACTGCGTTTTGCTGTATTACTAGACCAAGCATATAATATATTATTCCAAATAGCAAAATATTCACAATGAGAGCTTTTAATATTCTAGATGGCGCTGTAGCATATCTGCCTATAAAGTCTAAAACAAACCATTCCAACGGATAAATGATTTTATGGATAATTCTTTTTGTCCTTCCTGTCTCCACATCTTCGTTCCATTTCCATCTGGACTTGCGTTCGTACTGTTTATACTGCACATAGGCTAAGTCCTCTTCATCATATTTTCCCATACTTCTGAAATTTTCCTTGAGGAGAAGAAATTGCTCTGCCATTTCTAAATATTCTCTCCTCATTTCATTATCGACCTCTTTTTGTTTCTGATTTACTTTCTCAATATCATTCTTTATTAATTTCTCAATATTGTTTTTTACCCAATCAATTTGAATTCGACCTACATTCACAAAATTATCAAACCTTAGCTCCTCTATCTCTTTTTCACCTTTAACTGGAAATATTATTACGTTATTGTTAACACAGTTAATAAATTTCAATTCTTTGCATGATTTTACTATCATATCAACTTTTCCATTAAATTGGACTAGCTCAAACTTAATATTGCCTTCCGTGGAATTGTTAAATGATATTTCTCCAAAAATAACTTTAGCAAATGATATATTTGCACCATTAAAATGAGTGCTCTCGAATGATACTTCACCATCTCCAAATTTAGAATCGAGGAATGATATACCACCAACTCCAAAAGTAGTATCTAAGAATGATAACTTTCCTTTTCCAAATTTGATATTTTTAAATGACACTTCATGGTCTTTAAATTTGGCAGAATTGAAGCTTACATCTCCATCACCAAATTCAGTAGAATTAAAGGTCACTTCCCCATTGATATGGGCGTTATGGAAAGATACTTCCCCAACATAGGCTCGACCGAACGATACTTCCCCGATATCGGTCGCCTGATCAAAGCGTACCTCCCCACCTATATAGGCTCCATCGAAATTTGCTTTCTCAATATGTTCCGCCTCAATGAAATGTATATACTTATCAGTATGAGCTCCACCGAAAGATACAGACCCATTAATCTGAGCCTTCTGGAATGATACTCCCCTACCTGTAAATTCAGCATCTCTGAATACTACTTCTCGATCAGCAAAATTCACATAATCGAATGTTAAATAAGCATCAATGAAGCTGGTGTTCTTGAATGCTACACCTACACCTCCATCTGGATCATTTTCAGCTATATCGACATCATCTATACAACCATCTTCAAACTCAGCTTCACGAAATGATACCTCTCCATCTTTAAACTTAGCACCGTTAAATGATACTCTTCCATCCCCGAATTTAACTTTTTCGAAGGATACCTCTCCCTTGCCAAAGTCGACATTTTCATAGAATACTTGGCAAGAGTCAAATTTCGCAAACTTAAAGCTAACATTTCCTTCTCCGAATTCCGAATTAAGGAAGGATACAATACCTCCTCCAAATTCGCTATGTTCGAAAGACACATTTCCTTCTCCAAAGTCAATATTTTCGAATAATACATTCCCATCTCCGAATTTAGAATTGTCGAAGGACACATCTCCATCTCGGAATTTACTTCCGATGAAAGATACCTCACCTTGCTGAAATTGTACTTTTGAGAAATCCGCTCCGTTCTTGAAATAAGCATGTTGTGCAGAAAATTTTGGCATAAGAACTAAAGCCTCATCATTATGAATGCAGTTCTTGACTGAAAACTTATATATGTAGCAGCCATCAAGGTTTACTTCTCCAGAATTTATCATGTTTTGGATGTCTTCCATTGTCTTACATTTGTATTGAATCCCATCAATTGACTTCAATTTATTCCCCAAAATTCTATGTCCAATTGTTCCATTAGGAAGCACCTAAATAGCCCTCTTTCACCTAAATAATCCCTATCGATAAATAATTCCTATCGATAAATATATCTCAAATTGACTGCGAAACATGACGAAAAAGAGAACTACTAACAAAAAAATGTCTCTACACTTCTCGGTATAGGGGTGGCTAAATTGTTTTATCTATTTACCTCAATGCAAAATTATACTTCTGGTGGGGATTGTTTAACTAAATATAGAGTATGAATGCAAGTAGTCTAAACTAGGCTACTTTTTATTTCTGTCTGTTTATGACCCAAGATTTAAAAGTTGTTCTCTGTGGGTTATTCCAGAAGCATAAATAATTTTGTCACATGACAGGAAAATATCTCGCTGATATTGAATTTCTACCTTGAACTCTAAAAAGTATGTTACATTAATAGAATCAGAGATAGGAGGGAACTTATTGCAAGCTATTCGAAGAATGAAAATCACAGGCATATTCCTTGCACTATTATTAGTCATTAGTGGTTGCTCAAGCAATGCCGTACCAACAACAAGCCCCACTAAGGTAGAAGAATCATCAAAGCAAGTCCCAACAACTGATCCACAAACGGCTACCACAGCACCAGTTAAAGATACCACTCCAACTACTGTAGTCCAAGGTCAAAAGCTCAGAGTATCATATATCGACGTTGGTCAAGCTGATTCTATCTTGATACAGATTCCTAACGGTAAGAACGTACTTATTGACGCAGGTAATAACGGAGATGCTAACACTATAACCTCCTACCTGAAGAATCAGGGCGTTAGTAAATTAGACATAGTTATTGCCACACACCCCCATGAAGATCATATTGGCTCAATGGATAAAGTAATTAACACTTTCGACATTGGGCAAGTCATTATGCCAAGGAAGGATTCGACTACCCAAACTTATAAAGACTTGATTACAGCTATCCAAAACAAGGGCTTAAAGATCACTGAAGCGAAAGCGGGTTTAAAACTTGATCTCGGTTCCGAAGTTAACGCATTATTAATAGCTCCGAATTCCGCAAGCTATGAGGATGTTAATAACTACAGTGCGGTTTTGAAGCTATCCTATGGTACTAATACATTTCTTTTTGAGGGTGATGCTCAAGAGCAATCTGAAAATGAAATGGTTAATGCTGGGTTCAACCTCAAAGCAGACGTTCTAAAGGTTGGTCACCATGGTAGCCATACATCCAGTTCAACTGCTTTCTTATCTAAGGTTCAACCCAAGTACGCTGTGATTTCTGTAGGCAAAGGTAATAGTTATGGGCATCCAGCACAGACTACCATTGATAGGCTCGCCAGTATTGGTGCAAAGGTTTACCGCACTGATCAGTCAGGTACGATTGTAACCGAATCTGATGGAACCAATATTACTTTTGATGCTATCGCCACAGAAGTACAACCACGCGCACCCTCTGCTTCTGCCCCAACTCCTGCTCCTGCTCCTGCTCCAGTTTCAACTCCAACTCCAACTAGCTCAACTGTTAAGACAACACCATCTCCAACTCCCTCAACAGGACTTGTGCATTATGTATTCAATACAAAAACCAAGAAATTTCATCTTCCCTCATGTTCACATTTACCAACCACAAATAGATCTGATAGTGATTCTACGAGAGAAAGCATGATAAATGAAGGTTATTCGCCTTGTAAATTCTGCAATCCATGAGGAGGTAAAATATGAGAGGTATTATTGATCGTTTCGAAGGGGATTACGCGGTCGTTGAATTTGAAGGAAGACAAATGAAGGATATTCCTAGAAGTGAACTAACGCCTGGAGCCAAGGAAGGTGACGTTATATTCCTGGTTAATGGTAAATACGAGGTTGATCAAAAGGAAACTCAAAATAGAAAAGTTGAAATAGCTAAGCTAACAGAAAATATGTGGGAATAAATAAACTCCCCCTTGCAAAAAAATGCTAGGGGGAGTTTTTAATGTTAAGTTGAACTAATATTAGGATTCTGCTACACAAAGTGCCATTTTATAGTTTCACGCGCTATACATAGTACTTCAATTTAGTCTATCATTACCTATCTGTTTGACATAATTAAAATAATTATCTGTATCCATAAATCTGGCACCTAGAAAAGTGAATCTTCCGCTATCTAAATCAAATTTCCAAGATCCAATATAAAAACCAAAGCTCTCCGCATTATCATAACTAGATGTTTCGAAAATATTATTCTCTCTTTGGTTAAAGAAAAGGTTATTAGAATCGAAAGTATAAGAAAAGTTAGATGTTTCTCTATTGTTTATGAAGTTTGCTAATTTAAGTTTCCCATTTTCTATGTAATAAACCTTGATAGATGAAGCATTACTACATGCTGGCATTCCAATTATTAGAAAATCCGGTTGATCCTCTTGGATATTTTTATGAACTCTAATTAGCTCTCTATTCAAATTTAATATTAGTTCTTCCTTATTATCGGAAAAGTAATTGTTATCGACATCGTATATTTCCGGATCGCTTTCTCCATATTTCGATACAGCTATCTTATAATGGCCTTTGCTTAATTTATCCCCTTCATTTGCACCAGCCCAAACAGAAGCCCAATCTTGACTAGGATTAAAAGAAGCTTCTACTACTTGGTTATCATCGCTAAATATATTTACTGTATAAGCCTGACCGTTATTATCCTTCATATCAAAGTTATAAAGACTCTTACTATTTATTATATCTAATTCACTTATTGTTCCTCCTAGTACATCCTCTGATAACTGACTTACTACATTAGAAAGAGTTACATCTTCCGCGGCATTAGAAGGAATTGCAACTCCTACAGTAAGAACCAAAGCAATGAATGCACTTATAATAATTTTATTTTTTAATAAATTAATCATGTGAACTTATCCTCCTCGTTATGCTAAAAAATTAACACTAACAATCTATAACCGATTCCAGTGCAGAATGAGCCAGAATCATTGTATTAATTTGTTACATTAATACTAAAAGTAGGGGTTAAATCTCCGCTTGAAGTACTATTAGTAACTATAGCGAATTCATAAATACCTGGTTCGTTAAATGTAAAAGAATTACCATACCTCATCAAGCAAGCATTACACGCAGTTGGATGACCTATCCCGCCATAAATTCCTCCATAAACATTTAATATATTTGAATCAAAGGATTGTTTAGTGAAACTATCTTGGGGGATAAGAGCAATTGTACTTCCTACTTTCAAGTCCAATTGAGAGCTACTTGATGGTGTTACTATGTTATTGTTGTACGTGAAATATAGATTGGTGACATCAGGTAATCCTACTGACATTTCACTCCATGGTATCTTTTTTCCTATAGCTTGATCGTTAGTTATACTTAATTCTATAGCGTCATGGTATTCATTTATTCTTATTAAATTGTCATTACTTAATTCCATGCGTCCAGCATAATACATTGGTTGTTCCACTATATTGCCGTTTGGCGATAAAAGTAGACCAAGGAAACTATTGGCTCCAGAATTTCCTCCAGGAAATAGTTCGATCATTGCCAATCTATTGTTTTCACCAGATATTACTCTTATTGCCTGAAACAAATCATATTTGGGATATCCATCTGCAATAAAATCAGTAGATTGCCATGCAATTGTCCATTTGTTTTGGAGACTGTCCCATCGTATTGCGTAAACTTTAGCATCGGTAATTATTTCAAAATTGTCATCAAGTCGAATCACTCTTTTTGCTGCTCCAGCAATAACATACTTTTCACCGTTTGGAAACGATACCTCATCCCTAACATCAATATCCCATCCATCAAGCACATTTTGTTGAATGATGGTAGCTGTATCAATTGCGGTCTGAACTAAACCAATCCGAGCTTGTAGTGCATCCTGATCGATTCCATCAGGAAGGGCTTTAACAAGTGCTTGCGCTGCATCTAAGTCAGTTTGAATATTATTCTTTTCAGCTGTGACTACAGCGTCCGTGGCGGTGCTTAATGCAGATACTACTTCTCCATAAGTTAGAATATTAGTAGGAGAAGCGTACACTGGATTACTAAAAACAATCTGAAGGACTATTAACGAAAATGTAAATGCAAGTAATATCTTTCTTTTCACCAGTATCGAACTTATACCCAGAAAATATCCATCGTTCACTAAGACCACACTCCTCATATTAATCTTCGCATCACAGATATAGATATCTTCTAGACACTAACTCCATTACCTTTATTTGTATTATAAATCGACAATACCTATCAAAATATTTAAGTCTCTTACTGTTTCCTCTTAGGAAAACACGAAAAAAACGGACCCTCAGAAGCCCATATTTATGGGTCTGATGAGTTTTTCATTGCACCCAGATCGTCCCTTCTAGCATGGCTGATGATATATTGTGAACCGAATCATGTATAAGTGAATTCCGTTCTTTTAGCTCAAAGCAAAATCATACTTCCGGATAGAATACGCAACTACGTTTATAGACACAAAGTAAGCCAACTCCAACCTGTTCTATAATAATGAAGGGCATTATTGCCGGCAAAGTAATCTACTTTTGAATTTCCTACCGCTGCCCCGTAGCTTTTGCAAGCATGGTTGAATAATAATCCACGATGTTCAATGTGCAAAAAAGCATATACTTTTTTATGAAGTTTATACCAATTCTATTCCACCACACTACTTCGAACAAACCGACAGAGGTTAGCATCCCACTCCCATCCTGATTGATCTTCGGAATTACTGCTCAGAAGCTCCGTCAAAATGTCATACTCTGATTCGATCAAAGCCGTCTCGAACCATTCTTCGTAGGTAATCCCGAGGGATTTACAGACTGCATCTAGTCGGGCTTTAACTTTCTCGTCAGCAGGAAAAGTGATAAACATCGGAATCTCTCCTTTATTCTCTTTGCTGATTTGGAATATGTACTCTATCTATAATGTTTGATAACTCTTTCAAGTAAAGTCCGAAGCTCTTGTTCTGACATATCGTTAAACTTGACATGTCCCCTTGCAGTCTTTATAAATTTATAACCTAAAGGCGCTTTATGTTTAAATTTATACTCTTCAAGGAACCCCACATAAATGTAACCTCTAACTCCTCCATTCATTAGAGGTTTGACATTTGAAGCAACATTTCTTTTTCGTATCAAACTTTTTTTATCGGGGAAGGCATACTCCGTCCTTTCTCCATAAGCAATATGACTCTCAAGTCCATAACCCTTGAAAATTTCATCAACTCTTGCGAATGTTAAAGGCATCTTTCGCCCAACCTCCAATTATGATGGTCTTGAGTTCAATAAAAACTAACCCTTGCCCACAACTATATTATAAACTTGCGGCGAAGCATGGCGGAAAATGATTCCAAAACAAGAAATAGCCCTACACTGCAAATAGTGTAGGGGGTGTTGCTGATTTATCAGACACTTTGACCACGCTATTAATTATAGGTTTAGCCCGCTTAGTAATTCCCTTAATTTTATCATTTCCTCTTTAGTAAGCGTTACACCCTTGCCCATCTTAGCATGATCAGGTGACCATTCCCGAATGTCATACTTTGGAGCATAATCATTCCAACTAACAAGACTCAGTTCCTTAGTCCACCCCTTTGTCGATTCAGATAGGACACCAATTGTTTCTTTGATTTCGAATTTAATTTCTGCCACTTTCTTACCTCCGTAATCTTACGCTACACTCTCATTTTGACACATTAACTTAGTTTGCTCCATTATAATCTCAACTGCTTTGGCTGTCTTATCAGGTGGATAACCATATTTCTTTAACAGCCGCTTAATTATCATCTTCATTTTTGATTGAATACTCTCACGTATTGACCAATCTACACTGATATTTTTCTTAATTGCAAGAGTTAAATCTCTCGCAATTTGTTTAAGAATATCCTCACCCATTATCTCATAAGCAGACTCATTATCAGCCAAGGCATCGTAAAATGCTAATTCATCGGATGTTAGTCCTGTGCTTTCACCTCGTTTTTCTGCTTCTGTAATTTCTTTTGCCAGTTCTATTAACTCCATGATAACCTGAGTGGTTTCTATTGTGCGGTTTTGATATTTCCGAATGGATGCTTCTAGTAATTCAGAGAACTTCTTGGATTGTACTAGATTACGTTTTGAAAAAGACTTAATATTTCCCTTTAGCAATCGATCCAAGAGTTCTACCGCCAAGTTTTTCTGTTTCATCCCTTTGATTTCCTCAAGGAACTCATCAGAGAGTATAGCAATATTCGGTTTGTTAAGTCCTACAGAAGCGAGTATATCGACAACTTCATTTGATGAGATAGACTTTGAAATCAATTGGTTTAACTCAGTATCAAGTTGGTTAGTTGTTTTCTTTTTATTATCATCACCAATAATCTTCAAGATACTCGCTTTAACTGCTTTATGGAAGCCAACCTCAACATTTAAACTTTCAGCGATATCTGTCGTAGCACATAGAGAATAGACTCTAGCCATTTCAGTGACTAGCCTAATATAGTCATCTTTTCTATTTTCACGAAGTTCAATTATAAAGTCCATTGTTTCAATAATCGTTTTCATTTTTTCGCTTGGTTTACCAGTAATGAATTTGCTGTAGTCATGCCCATGAAGCATTTCCTTAATTAGATCGTGCTTTTCAATCAAGACCATAGCGGCGACTTCTGTATCCACACCTGTTGTTTTCTTATCGCTGTCTGTATATTGGGATAGTGCTTCTTTTAATTTTTCTGCTACACCAATATAGTCAACAATAAGTCCACCTTGCTTCTCTCGAAATACTCGATTAACTCTTGCTATTGCTTGCATAAGATTATGCCCCTGCATCGGCTTATCAATATACATTGTGTGCATACTTGGCACATCAAAGCCTGTCAACCACATATCCCGAACGATAACTAGCTTCAGTTCATCATTTTTATCCTTCATGCGTTTAGCTAGAGTTTCTCGATTCGCCTTAGTACCAATGAAGGCTTGCCAATCAGCAGGATCAGAAGAACTTCCGGTCATCACTATCTTTATTTTGCCACTCATTAAGTCATCACTATGCCAATCAGGACGAATCGCAATAATTGCCTTATACAGATCAATAGCAATCCTTCTACTCATAGCAACAATCATGGCTTTACCGCTTTCAGTTTCCTGAGCTTGATCCCTCTTTTCAAAATGTTCCACAATATCTTTAGCAATTAGCTTGACTCGCTCACTAGCCCCTACTATTGCTTCAAGTCTAGCCCATTTACTCTTCAGCTTTTCTTTTTGGCTATACTCTTGATATTCGGTAATCTCGTCATATTCCGTATCAATCTTCGGTTTCATGTCCTCTGGCAGTTCTAATTTTGCTATTCTACTTTCATAGTATATCTTGACAGTTGTGCCATCTTCTACTGCTCTCGACATATCATAAACGTCTATGTACTCCCCAAATACTGCTCTAGTGTTCTTGTCTGTTAGTTCAACTGGCGTACCTGTAAATCCAATATACGAAGCGTACGGTAAACTATCACGCATATATTTCGCATACCCATATTTCACACTGGCCTCATCGTCACTCTTGACAATATCCGCCCCAAATCCATATTGACTACGGTGTGCTTCATCTGCCATAACAATGACATTCTTACGATCTGTTAGGACTGTTGCACTGTCTCCTTTTTCTTCAGGAGCAAATTTTTGAATAGTCGTGAATATAATGCCCCCACTGGTACGGTTATTAAGTAAGTCTCTCAAATTAGCCCTATCAGTCGCTTGTACAGGTGTGCTACGGAGTATGTCTTTACTCTTGAAAAAAGTACCAAACAACTGGTCATCCAGATCATTTCTGTCTGTTATAACTACAATCGTTGGATTGCCAAGTTCTTCATTGATGACAAGTTTTCCTGAATAGAAAACCATTGATAAACTTTTTCCGCTGCCCTGTGTATGCCATATGACCCCAATGCGTCTATCTCCAGTTTCCTTTGTGGCTCGTTCAGTGCTTTCTACAGCCTTATTGACTGCATGGTATTGATGATACCCTGCAAGAATCTTGAAGGTATCTTTGCCATCACTTTGGAATAATATGAACTGTTTTATGATGTCTAGGAAACGCTTTTTATCAAACATTCCCTTGATCAATACCTCAAGTTGAGGAATAGCTACAGGAGCAACGCTTTCCCCCTCAATGGTTCTCCACGCCATAAATCGATCTTCATCCGAGGTTAGCGTTCCTGCTCTAGCATTGATACCGTCACTGGTTACCATGAAGGAGTTATATGTAAATAACGAAGGGATTTTTGTTTTATATGTTTGAAGCTGATTGTAAGCATCGGTGATATTTACATTTTCATTAACGGCATTTTTTAGTTCGATGACCACTAAAGGAATCCCATTAACAAAGACAATAACATCAGGGCGTTTTTCAACGCCATGTTCAATAACAGTGAATTGGTTGGCGACTATAAACTCATTATTAAGTGGTTTTTTATAATCGAAAACATAGACTTTTTCCGTCTTATAACTGGCATCTGGTTGCTTTACCTGAACGTCAATTCCATCTGTAATCATCTTTTGAAAAGCCTGGTTATTGACTAGTAGGCTAGGACTTTGAGGAATGGTAATCTTCCTGAAAGCTTCCTCTATTGCGTCACTAGGGAGCTTAGGATTGATCCTTGTAAGAACTTCTTTAAGACGCTCTGTAAGGATCACATCGCTGTAATCTATACGTTCAGAATATTCGCCATCAGGGGCAATATCAGGAGCAAAAACCATTTCGTAACCCAATTCTTCAAACCATTCGAGAGTAGCTTCTTCTAAGTGGGACTCACAGAAATTGTTTTTGGTCATTTATTGCACCTCCTCGACTGGCACTCTTATTTCACCACTCATTAACTTTGGAAGTAAGGAATCTCGAACTTCTCTTAATTTTCCATTTTCTAGCATCTTATTTATATATAGTTGAATTATTGGATCAGAATAATTACAGAACTCACTGATAGCTTGGAAACAATATGGAAATTTAAGTCTCTTCAAATCACCCACTGTTACATGTCCAAGCCCTGTAGTTTGCTTACTACTAGCAATTCTTGTAAACTCGGGCTTAAACCACTTTAACAATAAATACAAAAAACTATAATCATTATTCTTAATTGAAATTTTAAACGTATGTTGGTTTAAAATGGCTTCTCCTCCAACCCATAGAAAAATGTCTATTGAAGTGTGTGGATTTCCAGACCAAGAAAAAAGAATATTTCCTGTCTCAATGTAATATTTGGCATCTTTAATCCCCGAAAAATATTGTGTTGCACTTGTAACTCCACTTTTCAACTCTGCAATTTTTATAATTGGGTAGCCACTTATTGAGTACTCTTCCTTTTTGAATGAAGTACCGTTGATATATTCAGCAAAATCATAGAGAGCTTTTATACTCCATCCCTTTGGAATCCTCCCTAACTCACTGTCCTCAAACTCACCATCTTGGAAAGGCTCAAAATCCACAAACCAACTTTTGAAAATAGCCTGTGCCATTTCTTCAAGGGCTTTGTTAATGCGGTTGTTGAGTTCTATTTTGTCTTCAATGCAGGATAGAGTGCGGGATATAGCTAGTTGTTCTGGTGGGGGCGGAATAGTGGCTTTAAGTCCGAAAAGCATTGATTTTGAAATATTTGGGAAAGTTGAACCTGTCGCTATTGATAATAATTCATCTAGGTTCGAATCTATTAATGCTTTAATAAAGCTACTGTTCCCTTCATCTTTCGCTTGAATAGAAGCAATTCCTCTTCCTATTGCGTAGTTTTTGTCTGCCCAATTCATTCTACCAGTTGTTGAACCACGAACACAAAATAATATGCTCCCTGCAGGTGCGACCTTTGGTGCTTTCACTGAATATTGTACAGCTATTGGATATTTATCCGTAAATTCCGTAGGTCCATTTAATAGCGGTATCCCAACATGTTCCCTGTTACAATCTTCTCCTTTTGGAGATTGTCCCATAATAATATCTGCTAGTTCCTCCAGTCTTACTTCTTTCCACTGACTAAAACTCATACCCGATCGCCCCCAATCTTTGCCTAATCTCTTCCTCCAGTTTATGGGATTTTGCAAACATTACAGCAAGATCGACTGTTAGCCTTGCCATCTTTTCATCAAATGGCTCTCCATCATCAATTACATCTTCAATACCAACATATCTTCCTGGAGTTAATATATACTCATGCCCTCTGACCTCTTCAAGACTGGCTGATTTACAGAAACCCTGAATATCTTCATAGCTCTTCTCATCACGCCAGTTGTGGTATGTATCATAAATTTGCTTGATTTCTTCATCAGAAAGTTCTCTATGCTTACGAGTAACCATTGTCCCCATTTTACGTGCATCAATGAACAGAATCTTATCTTTACGGTTATCTCTCTTCTTGGAAATAAACCAGAGGCAAACTGGAATCGTCACATTGTAAAAAAGGTTTGGTGGCATGGTTATAATGCAATCTACAAGACCAGCTTCAATGATGTTTTTTCTAATTTCTGCTTCTTGCTTTGTTGATGTACTCATTGAGCCATTGGCAAGAACAAAACCAGTTATACCACTAGGAGATAACTTGCTAATCATGTGTTCAATCCAAGCATAGTTTGCATTGTTCTGTGGGGGAATACCATATTTCCAGCGAACATCATCTTGTACTAATGCGTAATCACTAACATTGAACGGAGGATTCGCCATGATATAATCCGCTCTCAAGTTTTTATGTAAGTCATTAGCAAACGTATCAGCATCTCTATCACCTAGGTTTCCATCGATACCACGGATAGCGAGGTTCATTTTGCATAGTCTCCAAGTCGTAGCTGTGTATTCCTGTCCAAAGATATGAATATCATCTGTTCTACCTTGATGCTCCTCAACAAACTTTGCAGATTGTACAAACATACCACCAGAACCACAGCAAGGGTCATAAACTCTGCCTTTGAATGGCTCGATCATGCCAACAAGCAGTTTGACTATCGTTGGAGGGGTATAGAACTCACCCTCGCTTGAACCAAATTTGCCTAAAAAATACTCATATACTCTGCCTAACAGGTCTTTTGCTTTTGCTTCTTTATTGCCTAAGTTAAAAGAGAATAGATCAACAAGCTCACCCAGTTTCGTTTTATCGATTTCTGGACGAGCGTAATTTTTAGGAAGTACACCTTTTAGTGTTGCATTATCTTTTTCAATTGCTATCATCGCATCATCAATTGTTTGTCCGATGGTAGGTTTCTTAGCCTCTTTCTTGATGTTTTCCCATCTCGCTTCTACTGGTACGAAAAAGATATTATCCTCCGCATAAGCATCAATATCTTCTTCAAACCCGTCACCATCAGCAATTAATTCTGAATACTTTTCTTCAAAAGCATCAGAAATATATTTCAAGAAAATAAGTCCCAATACTACATGCTTATATTCGCTGCTTTCAATATTACCTCTTAGCTTGTCCGCCATCTCCCACAACTTGTATTCCAAATCTTGAATATCACTTGCCACCTATTTTGTCCTCCTCTAATATTGAAACATCCTTATGGCTATCACCAATATTCGGGGAACTAATTCAAGTTACAGCATAAGTATACTTTCGAACTTTACTCTGCCATTTTAATCCACCAATTGAATCTATTATACCATTCTACCTGGACAAATTGTTGAACAACAAACCATTTGCTCCCCAGTTACACCAACACCATCCACGGAAACATAAGCCTAGATAAAAAAGCCGCTAAAGGCGGCTTTTATTGTTTTGTTAAGATTCGCGATGCACAAGGCGTACCCATAGGACTATAACTACCCTAATGTTTTATTAGGTGATTTCACTTCTTGTCCGTTATCGATAATTACCGAGTATTCTTCATTGTCTAACACCCGTTTGAAAAGGTCAACAGCATCCAAAGAGTAACGATGTTCACATTGTCCAATTCCAACATTAATATGATACTTATTATTGCTATCCTTTAAATTAAACCCGGTTTCTATAGTTACTCTTTTGATCAATTGATCGACATAATACCAGTTTGTTACACCCAATCTTTCAGCGATTTGGGATATTCGCATTGGATATATGGTCATTAGTTGTTCAGCATCAACGATAGTTCCAACACCTAAAAGTGCCATAGTCGCCTGTGGAACAAGTTCAGCCTCTTCTGGCTCTCTAAACCCGATTAATCTTGCTAATGCGCTTTCATCGATAAAACTTCGGATTTTTATCATGTCTACTTCCAAACGTGTAATTGTCTTGCTTTTAACGATATTGTAGACGTTGCTTTGTAATTCACGAAGGTCATCAAGTGACGCTGCGGAGTGTTGGTATAGGCTTTCATACAATCTCTCAAATGTATTTATTTGCAAATAATTCACTCTAATACTTTTCCCATTACCTAGATCAACAGTTTTATCTGTAGGTGGTTTATAATCCGGGGCAATCTCATCCTTTTTCCATTCGATAACCCAAATATTATTAACCACCTCATCCCCGTCACCATTTACCATTTCAGATATTTCCGCAAGAATTCCCTTAATATTTGAGTCGGATATGGAATATCCCAAGAATATTACGGGATGTTCCATAAAATATGTTAGCAGTTTAGCAATCAAATACTTTTGTTTCTCATGAAAAAATGTATAGTCTTCATGAGATATTACTATTTCATCTGGTTTTGTCACACAACCATGAATCTTTAATATATGCCCTATATTTATTGCGTCCTTTTTCTTGATGACTTGTTGACCTATAACCACATTGTGATTTGGAAATAACCTTTCGAGCAAACAATCATAATTTGTTGTGATAATAGCATGAGGATGGAGAGTCTTTAGCGCATTCAGTTCCTGTTCATACTGATGCCCTTCGATGACAAATTGGTTTGTTAAATTGTCGAAAATACTTGCAACTGTGTGCTTCAAAAAAATACTTTTGGGGAAAGTTTGTTCGAATAGGAACTTAGGAAATATCTCCATTTCCTTGTCACAATTTTCCCAGGCATATTCTTGGTATTCTTCAACAATAGCTGAGGCTACATGTGGTAAGTTGTTTCCTGTTTGTTGTGTGTAGTATCCAATTGGAAAACGCTTTTTGGGGTTTAATTCTATCAATTTCTCCAAAAGACCAATCCAATCAGGCGCGTTTAAGTATCTTCTAGATAAGCCCGAGCCAATAAAAAGGATAGGTCTACTTCCACTATCATCCAATACGGTTCTAAGTTTTGATAATGATTCGTCTAAGTAGTCAGTGTAATTACTCAACTGTAATACCTCCATCCTCAAATGATTACTACACGCCAAATACAATCTGAATTGGAATTTCCATTGATCGCCTACAACTACTATAAATCCTAAGAAATAATGATAGATAAGATGCTAGTGTAAAGTTAAACAATTTAAGATACCAACATCATATACCAAATACTTCTAGTATTCTATCGTAAATACTACTTCCTTTCACTATTATCTCCGCCATCATTCTCTCTTTAACTGTAAGCTTGAGGAAGTTCGAAAGAAAGGTTGGAGCATGTAACGCAGTTATCTTTGAAACATCAAGAGTTGAAGAGAAGGATTAAGTAAAGTAGGGGTAGGATGTAATTTAAGCCTGTTAGCGCACTCAGAATATATTTACAGGGAGGATTCCCACTTTAGTATACTTAAACCTCTTAAAGGGCAATTCTGAGGCTGAGGATGAAAGCCATGGAATTAGATGGCTACCCCAGAAGGACAACTGCTGTATATTTTAGATGGGTAGTGCCTCTTCCACTGTAGAAACTATTTCATCATGTGACCACTTCACTCTAAAAGTGGATCATTCAGAGATCCTGCCACGCTAATTTAATTTCTTTAATACATCAAGAGTAAAAATTAGTAGAAAATGAGTATGAGAAGGTATTGATGCCCCAGAGAGCTTACAACCTGTTCATTCGTACATATTACCATCAAGACCCTTAGTACCTCTCAAAAGCTATTCTTGTGGCTTTCCGGACATTCTAATATGACAATAAGACGTAGCTCATTTAAATATAATCAACAATCTAGAAATGTAGGGTCATAGTAATATTATTCTTTTGTGCTTTTTTGTGAAACTACAATTAGTTCTCAGGATGACATCTCATCTTTTGGCTCAGTTAGATTTGATACATCAGGAGCTAGAGTGAAACGTCAATAAAAAGAAGGGCATGAGAAAATAATCTAATGCCCATGATTCAATCAGAATATCTTCACGGTAAAAACCCTCACTCATATTTTGCTAAGCTCTTAGAGAGCAAACCTGGGAGCTTTAAGCATAATACAAGTAGGTTATTGATTCTCAGATTCAAACACACTCTTAAATGGGCAACTACGGTTGACATTAAAAACACTCATCCTTTTAACAGAGGATGAGTGTTTTACATACTTAAACCAATCTTTGACCGACCACTTATGGTATGGGTATCACACATTAGGAGGAACTTGTTTGGCGGCAATTACATTTCTTCGTATGAATTCACAGTAAGCGATAATAGATCAAGAGTTAAAGCAGAGTTCTAAATAATGAAGGTGAATGTGTATGAGGCAATAATATAATGCCTCATACACAATTAAAATATCTTCATGGGGGGAAAACCAACATAGGCGCTCTTAGTTTCCTTAGAAGGAAATCTAAGACACTCAGAAGCAGGTTGTTTTCCCTCTCACACAAATATCCAAACAAACAGTAACTCAAATGAACTCTATATGTGTCCGCCGTTTGTCTGCCGATTTGTCAATCTACTTAGCAATACTTAACGATATTTAGCGGTATTTACGAGGTTTGTATAGGTTGTCCAGCCTCTTATTAAAAATAAGAAAAACCTCGTAGTCCGCTAAATACGTGGACTTCAAGGTTTTTCATGTTTTTCATATGGTGGGTTTGAGAGGACTCGAACCTCCGACCCCCGCGATGTCAACGCGGTACTCTAACCAGCTGAGCTACAAACCCATATGGTGCCGATGACCGGAATTGAACCGGTACGGGCTGTTAAGCCCGCGGGATTTTAAGTCCCGTGCGTCTGCCAGTTCCGCCACATCGGCTTGACTTAATTGGAGGCGGCACTCAGATTTGAACTGAGGAATAGAGGTTTTGCAGACCTCTGCCTTACCACTTGGCTATGCCGCCAGATAGAATGGAGCGGGTGACGAGATTCGGACTCGCGACTTTCACCTTGGCAAGGTGACACTCTACCGCTGAGTTACACCCGCGCGGTGTTTATGGTGCCTCAGGACGGAATCGAACCGCCGACACGAGGATTTTCAGTCCTCTGCTCTACCGACTGAGCTACCGAGGCAAGTAGATGGCGACCCCAATCGGATTCGAACCGACGATCTCCTGCGTGACAGGCAGGCGCTTTGAGCCGCTAAGCTATGGGGCCATATTATCTTGGTGGGCGATGACGGGTTCGAACCGCCGACATCCTGCTTGTAAGGCAGGCGCTCTACCAGCTGAGCTAATCACCCGCTGACTGACGATTATCAGTATACACAAAGAAACGCATTGTGTCAAAGGTTTTCTAAATATTTTTTATTTTTCTAATGAAGGAGCTAATCTGCAGCAAACTAAGTGAATGAATCATTATAGAATCGGCTCGATTTACGCAAATCTTTCGCTTCACAATTTGCAACATTCCTGAGTTTACGGCCACATAAGCTAAGTGTTCAAAACAAGAGATACAGCTCCCTTGGCCTTAATGGAGAATTTCATTGTAACGTCCCACAAGGCACTTCTCATAGGGCAAAAGCAATGCAGTATATCTTTCTGCAAGGAATACACTTAGATCCCCTTGAGCACGAGGCGAATTCTATCCTATCAGCAAGTCTTGATATAATAAAAAAAAGAAATAAGCAAGCTTTTATGCTGGCTTATTCCATTGCGTTCATAATTCGATTAAATTAAAACTTTTCTAGGAGGGTTTACAAACCTTCCGCTTTAATTTGTCGATACTTTTTTTTGTTTTACAACATCGTCTATACTGATCGACCGCGTGTGTTTGGTGTGAGACCACTGTTTGTCTTTGCGATTTATAAATCCCAAAAAGACAATCGGAATCCATGAATAGATAAAGATCGGATAGAGAATAAGCCCCACATAGGCACGCCATGGTAGCCTGTCAAGAGCTAACGCGGCAACGGGGTAGAGATACTGAATAGCGGATAAGATCTGCCAGCCTGTCCAAGGCATCACTAATGTGAATACATGCGTATAATGTGGTTGAAAAGCGGACACAAGATTTGTTAGCATAAAAAACGTGGCAATCATAACGAGTGCCGGTTGAAAAAGGTGGATGGCAGCATCGAGATACATAAGCTTCCGTTCTCGTATTCCTCTGATAATAAGCGGGAAGAAATAACGACCTGCAACATCTACCTGACCTTGAGCCCAACGTTTTCGTTGATACCATGATTGGATAAAAGTCAGTGGCTTTTCATCATAGACTACTGCGTCATGAGCCCAAGTCGTCTTGATGCCGTGAGATAAGGCTTTCATACTAAACTCGAGATCTTCAGTCAGAGAAGTTGCTCCCCAACCAAATTCCTTTAAAATGTCAGTTGCGATACACATGCCTGTACCACCTAAAACGTTAGATAAACGACCCGTATTGTACCTTGCTAGTTGCAACAGACGATTCGTTACCCAGAACGCGATCGAGAATGTATTTGTTACCCAAGTATCAAACGGGTTCTTCGAATCAAGGTAGCACTGAACAATTTTATGGCCTTGACAGAGCTTACTATTCATTTCAAAAAGGAAATTTTCCTTTACCAGGTTATCTGCATCAAAAATAGCTATAGCATCATATTGGCGCTCCATCTTGAATAATCGATGGAACATCCACTCAAGAGCATAACCCTTACCACGTTTTTCTGTATTAAATCGTCGATGAACAATTGCTCCTGCATTCCTTGCTATCGACGCAGTTTTATCTGTACAGTTATCCGCTACAACGAAAATGTCATAATATTTTTTTGGATAATCAAGTTGCAGGAGGTTTTCTAGTAAAGGCCCTATGACAGCCTCCTCATTATGTGCAGCGACAACTATTGCAAAACTCTTCTCTGGCGTAAGTATCTTCGTTTCTTGTTTCCTATACAGTCCAAACATTGAAAGAACGAAATAATAGAAAGTTAAAAAGATGATAATAATTTGGACAGGAAGCATGATAACATTAAATATTTGTGTACCTGTGATCCCAGCAAAGAACTCCACATATTCAGCCCCTTTCTAACCATGAATTTTAACATAGGAATTAGACCTATGCAAGAAAAATTAATACCAATTTTTTATAGATTGTCCATATGTTACTTGTATTTACTAATCCATCAAATTAGACCTATATTATTTACAAGAATTAATTTCTTTCGGAAAACTTAAGTAAAATAAAGATAATGAGTGAGCCACTAAACAATAGAAACATAAAACTCATTTTCATTCCAAGACCAATTGACTGCCAGTAGACTTCTCCAACCCGCGAACCAGATACCCACGGGATAACCATCCGAAAGGCATGAGCAATAGTATCTCCTATAACAGCGAGCAGTAATAGGCCTGAAATCAACGTTAGTATGCCCACAATACCTACCGGAGTAACCAAGCGCCATCGACGTATTATATCACGTTTGGCCCAATATAATTCTATATTTAACGCTCTAATCCATCTTCGCCACATCTTTCTCACCCCATATCTACTTTATGAGGCAATTGAAAAGAACACTCATCATTAACAATAAAAAAGTATGAAATCTAGAAATGAACAGGAGATGCACGCGGATCAGATACAATCAACTAACCTTTAGTCTAGTAATATTATGACTCGCCACGTAAAACAAAAGCCATACTCTATGAGTGGCTTTTGTTTTACGTGGCGGAACAATAGTCGCCTTGAGGATTGCTATCGTCCTAAGCCCACCGCCCTTAAGAAATGCTGTCATGTTCGAGATTAGTTTACCCGAGCTACCGAAGCCAAGGAGAACTTTATAGTGAGGGTGACAATGGCAACCCCAACCAAACAAGACTCCAAGCGTATAGAGCAACCTTTGTCATCCATTGCGCAACATAAAATAAGGAGACTACCTCTTAAAGTAGCCCCCTTTTTGTTTACCTGGCGATGACCTACTTTCCCAGGAGCTTGCGCTCCAAGTATCATCGGCCCTGAAGGTCTTAACTTCCGTGTTCGGTATGGGAACGGGTGGAACCCCTCCGGCATGATCACCAGATGTCTGAG
>Ga0209123_1000841_pt1 | contig 35215 bp, 35 predicted proteins | sample BarGraIncu00431A_FD_184500 | JGI IMG/M metagenome (GOLD analysis project Ga0209123, IMG submission 184500) | Arctic peat soil microbial communities from Barrow, Alaska, USA - Barrow Graham LP Incubations 004-31A (SPAdes) (version 2) | ecosystem: Environmental > Terrestrial > Soil > Wetlands >... | reverse complement strand
AGTTCAGAAATACCGATTCCGCAATGCAAATATTTTAAAATTATCAACAGGCACCCAAACGCTGAAAAGATTTGGCGTTCTACCGAATAAACATTAATTTTGCAACCTATATAAACAAGAGCAACCCAATACCAATGATACGAACTTTCGGAATGACCATACATAAGGAAGGCAGAAAAATTCTGCTTTGGTTATTCTTTATACTGGCCATTCTAAACCTTCTGATCTGGATTATTGCAGGTCATTTCGCCTTTGTCTTTGTTTTTACACTATCAACAGGCTTTTTTCTGTTTATAACCAATTTCTTCAGAAGTCCGAGACGCATCGTCAAAGCCGGACCTTTGGATATTGTTGCACCTGCTGACGGCAAAATTGTTGTTATTGAAAAGACCTTTGAAGGAGGACTGCTTCAGGAGGAACGGATTCAACTTTCCATTTTTATGTCCATCTTCAATGTCCATGCAAACTGGTATCCACTGGAAGGCAGAGTGATACATTACAGCCATCAGAATGGAAATTTTATGGCAGCATACCTGCCCAAATCAAGTATAGAGAACGAAAGGTCAACAGTATTGATTCGTGCAGCCGTCAACCAGCAGACCATTTTGATCCGTCAGATTGCCGGAGCCCTTGCAAGGCGTATTGTTACATACGCATACACGGATAAAAAGGTTCACCTGAATCAACACCTGGGCTTCATTAAATTTGGTTCCCGGGTAGATATTTTCTTTCCTTTGGACGCGGTTGAGATTCTGGTAAAACCAGGAGATAAAACGATAGGAAATAAAACAATCATTGCCCGCTGGAAAGAGCAACCAATCAACAACAACTAAAATCAAGTTAAATGGTACTTAAGCACATTCCTAACGCGATCACCAGCCTTAACCTGGCTTCCGGTTGCATCGCCATCGTTTTCGCATTTCAAGGCGCCTACATGACAGCCGCATGTTTTATTGCACTTGCCGCTATATTTGATTTTTTCGATGGGTTTGCAGCAAGATTGCTTAATGCCTATTCACCAATGGGTAAAGAACTGGACTCACTGGCAGATGTGGTCAGCTTTGGAGTTGCGCCCGGTATGATGGTCTTCAGTTTTATATCCGATTTATCTTTGACTACAAGCAGCTCTGAATATCTGGCCTATTTCGCCTTCCTGATTCCTGTATTTTCAGCTTTACGTCTGGCAAAATTCAACATCGATGAACGCCAGACTACCTCTTTCATTGGTTTACCAACCCCTGCCAATGCCATATTCTGGGCATTCAGCATCACAAGCTCCTTTAGTTATATAGTGGACACCACCATAGACCCCCTGATTGTTGTTGGACTGACCATCTTCTTTTCATGGCTTTTGATTTCCAATCTCCCTATGTTTTCACTCAAGTTTAAACATTACAAATGGAGGGGAAATCGTTTACGCTATTACTTATTGGCCGGATCAATTCTTTTGATAGTCCTTTTAGGAATCAACGGACTTGCTGCCAGCATCCTTTGGTACATCATCCTGGCTTTTCTTTCTTATATTTCCGAAAAAAGACGGGCATAATTGCATACGCATGAAGTTTATTGCATTAATTTTTCTCATTTACATTGCTTTTCGACTTATATCGTCAATCTTTGTCAGCATCCTTAAAAATAAGGTCAGGAAGTCAGGTATGTTTGGAAATGCGAATGCAGAAGCAGACGAGCCTTCTTCCAATAAAAACAAAAAGAAGATTATCCCAAAGGATGAAGGAGATTATGTCGATTTTGAAGAAATTGATAAAAAAAGTCAGAAACCTTAAACCCACTCAAAATGCTGAAGAAATCGGTTATATCCTTTTTGTTATTTTTTCAGACATTTTGCATTTATGCAACAAACTATACGATAAGTGGTTATATAACCGATCAAAAGACGGGAGAAACACTTATCAGCGCATCCCTTTTCGATAAAATTTCACAGAAAGGTGCCGTCAGCAACAACTTTGGTTATTACTCACTCACTATCCCCTCCGGAGAAGTTGACCTGCAATATTCCTACGTCGGCTATCAAAAAGAAAGCAGAAAATTCATTCTGAACAAAGACACTGTCATTCATATCCGGATGAACAGCTCCATTGAGCTGAAGGAAGTCACTGTAACAGGAGAAAATCAACGGGAATCAGGTGTACATGGATCGCAAATAGGAGCCGTCGAAATACCGGTATCTTTAATTAAGTCGATACCTGCACTCTTCGGGGAGACAGACGTTCTTAAAGCGTTGCAGTTACTTCCCGGTGTAAAGGCAGGAACGGAAGGTTCAGCAGGTTTGTACATTCGTGGTGGAGGCCCCGATGAAAATCTTTTGCTGCTGGACGGTATACCCGTATACAATGTCAACCACATGTTCGGCTTCTTTTCCGTATTTAATGCGGATGCCATTAAGAATGTCACGTTGTACAAAGGAAATTTCCCGGCAAGATTTGGTGGAAGACTTTCTTCTGTGGTCGATATCCGGATGAATGACGGAAACGACAAAGAATTTCATGGCAACGCAAGCATTGGTCTGATTTCTTCCAAAATTAACCTGGAAGGGCCCATCATCAAAGAAAAAACCACCTTCAATCTTTCGTTCAGGCGCACCTACGCAGATGTTCTGACACAACCATTAATCAGGACGATTTCAAAACAGAACGGAAATACCGGGAACTCCTCTGCAGGTTACTATTTCTACGATCTGAACGCCAAAATAAGCCATAAAATATCCAACAACGACCGTTTGTTTCTGAGTTTTTATTCAGGAGACGATGTTATTTATGCCAACATTGTCGATAAGTATTCGTACGACAGCAACATCAACCAAACGTCAAAGTTAAAAATGGATTGGAGTTGGGGCAATTTGATATCAGCCCTCAAATGGAACCATGTCCTGAGCAGCAAGTTGTTTTTAAACACCACGGCAGCTTATACCCGGTATCGTTTCAACATGGGAATTGGAACGTCCAACGATCAAAAAATTCTGGATCCTCCCTCTCAGACCTCGGATAACATCTCGTTGGGTTATCGTTCAGGCATTGAGGATTATTCCGTTAAAGCCGACCTGGATTACACCCCCGGATCGGGTCACGACGTCAAATTCGGAGGTAGTTTCACCAATCATACATTCCGACCGGGTGTAAGCGTCGCAAAAATGAGTTCCACCGGACAAGGCAATGTAAGCCAAATGGATACGACTATTGGAGACAAAAATGTTTATTCCAATGAAACCATGCTGTATGCCGAAGACAATATCAGTTTGGGGACATTCATCAAAGCCAACATCGGACTTCATTATTCTACATTCATTGTTCAGAATCAATTTTATAATTCCCTGCAACCCCGACTGAGTATGCGCTTTCTGATTAGCGACAAGCTTTCTTTCAAAGCCGGCTATGCATCGATGAGTCAATACATCCATCTGTTATCCAACAGCAGCATCAGCTTGCCAACCGACTTATGGGTACCCGTCACCAAACGCATCACACCCATGAAGTCCAAACAGGTTTCCGCCGGTTTTTATTACAACCTGTTGGACAAAATAGACCTTTCAGTGGAAGGATATTACAAATCGATGGACAACCTGATAGAATACAGGGACGGTGCATCCTTCCTGGGATCCGGTACAGGTTGGGAAGATAAAGTCTATATGGGAAGAGGCTGGGCTTACGGCATTGAATTCCTTGCCCAAAGATCCTTCGGTAAAACTACAGGATGGCTTGGTTACACCTGGTCTAAATCGGAAAGGCTTTTTGACCGACCGGGTCAGGAAATTAATTTCGGAGAAGTTTTTCCGGCTAAATACGACCGCCGACACGATGTGAGCCTAACCATGACCCATAAATTCAGTGAACGGTTCGACCTGTCAGGCACCTGGGTCTTCAGCACAGGAAATTGCGGAACGCTCGCACTGCAAGACTACAAAGGAAATGTTACACCGGGTAAAAACGATTCCGGTGCTGATCAAAACGGCACACCTTTAGCCTATATCAGCTCCCGCAACAACTACCGCCTGAATCCCTACCACCGCATGGATATTGGCGTTAATTTTCACAAACAACTCAAACATGGCATCCGCACCTGGAATCTGAGCGTCTACAATGCATACAACCAACTGAACCCGTTCATGGTTTATCCTACGACAAAAGGCACGTACAACGAAGCCACACAAACCTACACCGAAAGAAAAACACTCACGCAAATTTCCATATTCCCATTGATTCCGTCCATCAGCTATAATTACAAATTTTAAAAATGACAGAAATGAAAAGTTCATGCCGGAAATTTTTGACCAACGATGTTCGTTTACTCAAACGAGTTTCATCAAATTACCCTACCTATTTAAGGGTTATTTCAAGTCTGCTCTTTTTGTTAATTTTCATTTCATGTGAAAAAGAAATAGCATTCTCAGGAAAAGTCCTGGAGCCACAATTGGTGGTCAACAGTTTTATCACACCCGATTCACTCGTTGTAGCACAGATTACTGAAAGTCGATTCTTTCTGAACAACGAAGATACGTTCAGAATAGTTGAAGGTGCAGATGTCCAGCTTTTTGTTGACAATGTTTTCAAAGAGCAAATGAATGATGAAAAATACGGTTACTACAAGTCTGTTTATGCACCAAAAGCAGGTGAGACCATCCGTCTGGTCATCGCTAAAACAGGCTTTAAAACTGTCTCCTGTGAAACCGAAGTTAAAAAACAAACTGAAATCCTTTCCGTTGACACAACAGTCACGTTAACAGAGTCAATGCCCATCACCAGTTACTCCTACCCCAATACAAACAGTGATTCCATAGACACCATTGGTTACAGCAACAGCTATATATTGGATTTCACCTTAAAATTCAAAGATCCGGCTGAAACAGCTGACTATTACCGCCTTGATGTAAAAAGACAGGAGACCTTTGAAGATGGAAGTGTTGTCATTTCAGATGCTGTAATTGACTTTACCGATATTGTCTCAGGAAAAAAGACATCTTCCGGAGTAAACATTTTCGATGGAGGAAATGCTGCGAATAGTTACAACGTCTTTTCTGATGAAATTTTTAACGGAAAAGAGTACCCTTTAAAATTCAAGTTTAAAGAATACTCTTTCTATTATTTACCCGGTAAAACCACTATTAATGACGGAAGTCCCCGAAGTATCAAAAAGGAACTCATAGTAGACTTACAGGCCATTAGCAGAGACTATTACCTATACCTTAAATCCCGGTCAGCCAGTGGAAACGACATCTTCTTTTCGGAACCTGTACAGATTTACAACAATGTGGAAAATGGAATTGGCATATTAGGAAGCTACACCAACAACATCGTAAAAATTGAATTACCGCTTTGATTTGAAGAAATCGACCATCAAACCGGCACATTCATTTTCCAAAACACCTTTTAGGACAGTCGTCTTGGGATGCAAAGCCTGAGGAGCAAATTTCGTATACCCCCGTTTTTCGTCGGTTGCTCCGTAAATCAGGTCTGAAATCTGAGCCCATCCAAGTGCTCCTGCACACATCACACAAGGCTCCAGCGTTACATAAACCGAACAATTCTGCAGGTATTTTCCTCCCAAGGTAGATGCAGCTGCAGTAATGGCCTGCATTTCAGCATGAGCAGTCACGTCATTCAGTGTTTCAGTCAGGTTGTATCCGCGCGCAATGATGCGATTCTTGCATACCACCACTACCCCAACTGGTATCTCACCCTTATCAAAAGCTATTTTTGCTTCCAATAAGGCTTGCTTCATAAAGTGTTCATGATCTATTTCCATAGGACCTATCGCATCTCCTTTTCGTCAAAAAGTGTCGGATAATCTTCGCTCATTCTTGTCAGAATGGTTTTCATAAGCAATTCCCGGATAAAACGGGTCCGATTTGTTATTTTGTATTTAGTGCAATATTTCTCCAAAGCTTTGAATTCAGGATCATTTAACGATATAGCAACAACACGGTTACGCACCATAGACATCTTTTGAGATCCTCCATTTAAATTAGCAGATAGTTGTTCCTCTTTTTTCATCCAAACCTGTTTTGTATGCAAAATAACAATATATTTTTTACATTGAAAACAGAAAGCATATATTTGTCGTAAAAAAGCAGATGGCAGAACATAACACGTTGGGAAAGGAAGGGGAAAAAGTCGCGGAGGCCTATTTAATCAGAAAAGGCTACACCATTCTGGAACGCAACTGGTTTTCCACCCACAAAGAGTTGGATATTATTGCCGAAAACAATGGCTGGCTCGTCGTAGTCGAAGTCAAGACTCGAACCGGTTACACCTGGGAATCTCCCGAAGAAGCAGTAAATAATGCAAAAATCAAACACCTTGTAAAAGCGGCCAACCATTACATCTGTTTTCACAAAATTGATGCACCCGTTCGTTTTGATATCATATCCGTAGTATGGGAGAAAGGAGTATGGGAGATTGAACATTATGAGGATGCTTTTCTTGCACCATATAAATAAATAATATTTTATAGTTTAATTAATTAGAGGTATATTTGCATGACAACAACATACTAATTTATGGTATCCATTTTTTTTCTTGATGAGGTTGATTCAACCAATCAACATTTGATTAACCTCCTTGAGTCCGAAAAAATTGAAGAAGGAACAGCTTTCGCCTGTTTTCATCAGACGAAAGGACGGGGACAAAAAGGAAATACATGGATTTCAGAAAAAGGTAAAAGCATCAGTTACAGCATAGCCATTTATCCAGGCTATCTTTCCGCACGAAATCAATTTATCATAGCACAGACCGTATCTTTGGCCATTAAATCTTTTTTGGATGAATACACCAAAGATATTTCCATCAAATGGCCCAACGATACCTATTGGAAAGATAAGAAAATAGCAGGTACACTCATAGAAAACAGACTCAAGGGAGACATCATTGACTATTCAGTTATTGGAATCGGATTAAACATCAACCAGGATCTTTTTCCTGACATACTTCCCAATCCTGTTTCATTGAAACAAATTACCGGCATTGAATACGACCTGAAGGAACTTGTTTCGAAACTACACTCCAAAATAAAAGCTGCACTGGAAGAATTAAGTCATGGCACCGAAGTCGAAATACAACGGTACTACCTGAATGCACTTTACAGAAGAGACGGTTTTCATTTATACAGCGACGGAAACGGTACTTTTGAAGCCAGAATTCGAGGCATCAGTGCCATAGGTAACCTCATTTTGGAGCATGAAGACGGAAAATTAAAAGATTATGCATTCAAAGAGATAACCTTTATCTAATTAACAGTTTTGAGGGTTTTAGTAATTTTCTTCTTTCCCAGTTCAGCATTTAATCCAATTTTCCTCTTAAAAGCCAAAATAGAATCAGTCAACTTTTTCAGATGATCGTTTTTCTTCAGATTAAGTGCTTTCGTCAGATACAAATCAGCTTTCACGTAATCTGTATAATAAATCTGTTTCAATACGTCTTGATAATGCGCCATTTGCATACGTGTCGGTTCAGCAATGGCCTGATAATCGGCATCCGCTTTCTTGATGGCATTTTCACCCAGTAGAAAATGATAATTACCTAAAAAAGCGTAACAATCATAATTGGTCGTATCTTTAGCCACAATGTTCTCCATAATAATGGCAGCTTCCTGAGGACGATTCTGATCAATTAAATTTGTTGCCTGAAAAATAAGGGAATCCATATTCTGAGCTAAAATCGGGCTAAAACAGAAAGCGATTAATACGCCAATAATTAGTAATTTACGCATTGTTGAAAGATATTAGGTCATGCTGTTTTTTAACTATCAAACAAAGGAACAACACCTTTTGTTTTCAACAAAAATAGCTGAAAAATCACAAAAGGAAGCAATACCACAACAATTGCACTAAAAAACATTATTTTTGCAAAAAGAATCCATAAAATATAGGAAAATGATACCATACAAGCGGGTTTTACTCAAGCTAAGCGGCGAATCACTCATGGGTGAAAAGCAATACGGAATAGACGAAAAAAGATTGAATGAATATGCTGTCCAGATACAGGAAGCCACTGAACTAGGTGTTCAAGTGAGCATCGTTATCGGCGGCGGAAACATATTTCGTGGTCTGAGTGGTGCATCCAAAGGCTTTGATCGCGTGAAAGGCGACCAAATGGGCATGTTGGCCACCTGCATCAACGGATTGGCTTTATGCTCCGCTCTTCAGAGCCTTGGTGTTAAAACAAAGCTGCTCACCGCCATTCGTATGGAACCAATCGGTGAATTTTTCAGCAAAGATAAAGCACTGGAATACTTGCAGGATGGCAATGTTGTCGTTTTCTCAGGTGGAACAGGTTGTCCATTTTTCACCACTGATACCGGATCCTCCCTTCGCGGCATTGAGATAGAAGCCGACGCCATGCTGAAAGGGACCCGGGTAGATGGCATCTACACAGCCGACCCCGAAAAGGACCCGAACGCTGTTAAATTTGACGACATCACCTTCGACGAAATCTACACCAGGGGTTTGAAAATTATGGACCTGACAGCCACAACCATGTGCAAGGAAAACAACCTGCCCATCGTTGTTTTTGACATGGATACCCCGGGCAATCTGCTCAAAGTGCTCCAGGGAGAAAAAATCGGAACATACGTACACAATTAAATATACCTACCTAAAATGAACGAAGAAGTACAACTTTACCTCGACATGGCCGACGACAGTATGAAACATACTGATGCCCATTTAGAAGAATCCTTGGTACACATACGCGCCGGAAAAGCCAACGTTCGGATCCTGGATGCCGTTCGCGTCAATTATTACGGCAGCAGCGTTCCTATCAGCAACGTCGCAACCATCACGACCCCGGATGCCAGAACCATAGCCATTCAACCGTGGGAAAAATCCATGATAAAGGAAATCGAGAAAGGAATCATCAATTCTGAAGTCGGCATCATGCCCGACAACAATGGAGAATTGATTCGTCTGGGTATTCCTCCCCTAACCGAAGATCGCCGCAGGGCTCTTGCCAAACAAGTACGCACCGAAGGCGAAGATGCAAAAATCAGCATCCGCAATGCACGTCGCGATGCCATAGAAGGCATTAAGAAGCTTGTTAAAGACGGGTTAGCTGAAGATTTGGGCAAGGATGCGGAGGCTGAGGTACAGAAGATTCATGACAGGCATGTCCGTATTATTGAAGAAACTCTTACCGCCAAGGAAAAAGAAATCATGACCGTGTAATGAAGGGATTGGTTGTAAAGAATACCGGAAGCTGGTATCTGGTGAAGACGGATGACGGGAAGCAGATTGAATGCAAGGTTAAAGGAAACTTTCGCATGAAGGGTTTGCGCAGTACCAATCCGGTGGCTGTCGGAGACCGGGTATGTATTACAGAGACGGGGGATGAAAATGCTTTCATTACTGAAATCGAGGATCGCAAGAATTACATAGCACGAAAACCAACCAACCTTTCCAAACAGCTGCATATTATCGCTGCAAACCTGGATAAGGCCTTTCTGATAGTTACCCTGAAATCACCGGTGACCAACACCGTCTTTATGGACCGGTTTCTTGCTACAGCCGAAGCGTATCGGGTTCCCGCCCACATTCTGATCAACAAGATAGACCTCTACAACGAAGAAGAAAAAGAATACATGAACGGTTTGGTAAACCTATACAACAACATCGGTTATCCGTGTACCTGCATTTCTGCAAAAACGGGTGAAGGCATCGAGGAATTCCGCTCCTACATGAAGGACAAGATCAGCCTTTTAACCGGCAACTCCGGTGTCGGTAAATCCACCCTCATCAACATCATCGACCCTATCAATGACGCCAAAACAGGTATCGTTTCCGAATCCCACCACAAGGGCATGCATACCACCACCTTTTCTGAAATGTTTGAACTCAAAGATGGTGGCTACCTCATTGACACCCCTGGCATCAAAGGTTTTGGTACCATTGATATGAAAATCGAAGAAATCGGGCATTATTTCCCCGAAATCTTTGCCGCCTCCAAAAAATGCCGTTTCAGCAACTGCACCCATACCCACGAACCCAACTGCGCAGTTCTGGAAGCCATCGAAAACCATTACATCAGCGAATCCCGCTACACCAGCTACCTGAGCATCATCCAGGACGAAGAAGAAGGCAAATACCGCGCATAAAACTATATTACATAAAAAGACCGAACAAATCACTTTGTCCAGTCTCTTTCCTTTTCTTATCTTTTCACAAACACGCGAAATTATTGATTTGAGTGTGAAGTTCAAGGCGCAGCTCATAAATAACACCGGAGCGTACTTTTCGTACGTGAGGATTTATTTATTAGCTGCAACGCCGAAATTCGCGCTCAAATCAATAATTTTTACATCATGCCGCCCATGCCACCCATATTGGGCATAGCTGGCATAGCATTTTCTTCCTTCTTGTCAGCAATCACACACTCCGTCGTCAAAAACATTCCTGCAATTGAAGCCGCATTTTCCAAAGCGACACGCGTCACCTTAGCAGGATCAATAACACCGGTAGCGTAGAAATTCTCATACGTATCGGTTTGAGCATTGTAACCAAAATCGTCCTTGCCTTCAGCTACGCGTTGTACTACAACAGCACCTTCTTTACCGGCATTGAATACGATCTGACGCAAAGGTTCTTCGATGGCGCGACGAATAATCTTGATACCAAGATCTTCTTCTTCGTTGGCACCTTTCAGATTATCCAGCGATTTCAACGCACGGATGTAAGCAACACCACCTCCTGGAACAGTTCCTTCTTCGATGGCAGCGCGGGTAGCACTCAATGCATCATCCACACGGTCTTTCTTTTCTTTCATTTCAACTTCAGAAGGCGCACCAACATAAAGTACAGCTACACCGCCAGCCAATTTAGCCAAACGTTCCTGTAATTTTTCACGGTCGTAATCGGAGGTTGTACTGGCAATCTGAGATTTAATCTGAGAAACACGGTCAGCGATATTTTCTTTGGAACCTTTACCGTTAACAACAGTAGTATTGTCTTTGGTTATGGTTACTTTTTCTGCAGAACCCAACATTTCGAGGGTGGTTGTTTCCAGTTGCAATCCTTGTTCTTCAGAGATAACAATACCACCGGTCAGGGTAGCAATATCCTGCAACATTTCTTTACGACGATCACCAAAGCCCGGAGCTTTAACAGCACAGATCTTCAGGTTCGCACGCAAACGGTTTACAACCAGGGTTGTCAAAGCTTCACCATCGATGTCTTCTGCAATTATCAGCAAAGGACGACCGGTTTGAACAGCAGCTTCAAGGATAGGTAACAAGTCTTTCAATGAAGAAATCTTTTTGTCGTGGATGAGGATAAATGGATTTTCCATTTCAACTTCCATCTTTTCGGTATTGGTTACAAAATAGGCGGAAAGGTAACCACGGTCAAACTGCATACCTTCCACAACATCAATATGTGTGTCAGTACCTTTTGCTTCTTCAATGGTGATTACACCTTCTTTGGAAACTTTCTTCATTGCTTCAGCAATCAAAGCACCGATTTCAGCATCGTTGTTAGCAGAAATACGAGCTACTTGTTCAATTTTATCGAAGTTTGTACCTACTTCCTTAGCTTGCTCTTTCAAGTTTGCTACAACAGCAGCGACAGCTTTGTCGATACCACGTTTCAAATCCATTGGATTTGCACCTGCAGTAACATTCTTCAAACCTTCACGGATAATGCTTTGAGCCAAAACGGTGGCAGTGGTTGTGCCATCACCTGCATCTTCGCCGGTTTTGGAAGCTACTTCCTTAACGAGTTGGGCACCCATGTTTTCAAATGGATTTTCCAACTCTATTTCTTTGGCTACCGTTACACCATCTTTTGTAATTTGAGGTGCACCGAATTTCTTATCAATGATGACATTACGACCCTTAGGTCCCAAGGTTACCTTCACTGCATCTGCCAACTGATCTACCCCGCTTTTGAGTAAGTCGCGGGCTTCCATATTAAATTTAATTTCTTTTGCCATGATAGTATGTAATTTTAAAATTTAGCCAGAATGTCTGCCTGACGCATGATCAGTAATTTTTCACCATCGAATTCGATTTCTTGTCCGGCATATTTGCCGAATAGGACAACATCACCCACGCTTACCTGCATGGTTTCATCTTTTGTTCCGGGACCTGCTGCGATCACTTCGCCTTTTAGGGGTTTTTCCTTTGCGGAATCAGGAATAATGATGCCACTTGCTGTTTTTTGTTCTGCAACTGCCGGTCTTACCAGCACACGATCAGAAAGAGGTTGTAATGCCATAGTCTTATTATTTTAAGTTGATTAATATTGGAATCTTCTTGGGTTATTTACCCATTAGAAATTTTCTCACAATGCTTTGACCGGTTTTTTGACCGGCATTAAGATTACTGCGAAATCCGTGCCAAAAGATTGATCCGACGGTTGACTTTAAAAACATGACAAATTTAACCCAAAAAAACAGGTTTAAGCCCGAAACAACTGACAAAATGTACATTATTTGACAGCCACCTTTTGACAGCGACCCTGAATATTTCCTGTACTTGCCTTTACAAGATAGCTTCCTTTTGCCAAAACAACACTGAAGTTATCCAAATGATCCAATTTTTTTTGCAACATCAGCTTTCCTGCCATATCCCATACAGTTAACGTTAAAAGATCATGCCCTTTAACCCATAATCGGGAATTATCAGTTGTTCCAAAAGAAATGGGTTCCTCTTTTCCAGCCTCTTTTCCAAGGATGAAAACAGCATCATAGGAAGTTAAAGAGACAGACTGCAGATCCATACCTGTCAGCACAGGCTGTTGCATAACGATTGGATAAGCCCCATCTGAAAGATTTTCTGTTCCTTTAAGCTGTATCCTGGCCAACTCTCCGGATTTTCCGCTAAATGCAGCATCTGCCTTCATTGCATAGGACAACAAACGGTAGCGGTTTTCAGAAACCTTACAAATAGAAAAAGTTTGTCCTGAATTACGTTCTGTCTGCTGCGAAAACTCACCTTCCTGAAGACTCAACCCCTCCGGTAAAAGCAGATCCGCTTGAAAAGCCTGAATATTGTCCATATTATCCAGACATATTTCCAATGAAGAAGCATCGTTAGCCGCCTGCCTTACAAAAAAATTATTACCCAAAGGAGCCTCATCCGCCAGGTACAATGACAAATCCCCGATATCAAATTTCATACTGCTTTCAGATTCGGATCTGGATAAAGTTCCACCTGAATTGATGATAACCACCAGCTTCGTAATATCTACAATATTCCAAAGTCCATCACCATTAATATCCATGGCTGCACTATTCATGCCTGCAGAACGTTTTCCATTTATCCAGGCCACTAAATTTACAATATCGGTCACATCCACTTTTCCATCGCCGTTTGCATCTCCGACCAAAGATGAAGCACCGACAGTCATCTGACCATCTGTAACCGAAAGGTCCATAACATTGGTCAATGTATCCATCAATATCGCTTTCTGGATATCGAGCGTATACGTTTTCATTTCAACAGCCGCTTTCATATAAAGTTCAAGCACTGCCCCATCTGCTCCAGAAAACGAGTCTTTATTTTTTAGCGAATACGCCATAATTTTATAGGTTTGGGAGGAATCGGATAATCTTGCTACAGATAGCACATGCTGCCCTTTTCGGGCCGAAGAAAGGCAACTTCGCAAAGTGTCAAGTACAAAGCCCTCAGGGATAAGCACATCCAATTCAAAAGCAATGGCTGGAGCTGTATTTTTTAAATAAATCGTTGCCCGTATGGAATCGGAGGATTTACAAGATACAGACGGCAAATAAAAGGAGCTTTGTGTAATGACCCGATCCAACATCCAGTTTTTAGCTGCTGCAATTTCAGAATGACAGGAAGAAGATCCCGGATTGCTGAGCACATATAGATTTTTGCTGGTGGAAACGACAGGCAGTGCAGGTAATTTCACAAAAATGGAATCCAGACTTTCTGCCGTCAGACTACAACCCGAACAAGAAAGATAGCTCAACAACCCGGTGGAATTAATCCCAATCTTAATTAACGGATTCGTATGACAGGTCACCTTTTTCAAGACCGGCAACATCGTACAATCCAGTGTCGACAGTTGATTATCAGAGCATGTGAGCGTTTGCAGATTCAGGTTAGATTTCATATCCAGCGTCTTTAGACTATTGCTTCCGCAATACAACGAGACCAACTGGACATTTCCAGTTAAATCCAGCGAGCCAATCTGATTGCTGGTACAACTCAAATAGGTCAGACCCGGTGCTTTTCTGACATCCAGATTAAGCACCCTTCTTGAGTCAGCCTTAAAATAAGAGATTCCAACACCAATGGCCGTGCAATTGTAGTTTGCCTGAACGGTATAGGCGTGGGTAATTGTTTTGGAACTTAAGGAATCCGGAATCCATTCAGTAACCCCATCTCCCCAATTGACCAATAAATTGTCCGAAAATTCAAAAGTACAGGTTTTCGTACGGGTACTTACCGTAGAGGAAACCTCCCATGTCCACGAAAGAGTGTCAGGTACGGCATTCTCGGCTTTGGTTTTTCCGGAATCTGAGCAAAACGTCTGATACAACATCAGACAAACAGCAACAAACAGTAAATGCTTTTTCATTTTTTTAGGTTTTAAATTATATACTATTAAAATAAACAGCATCAATAAATTGACAATCACCACATTACATGAAGTAGAAATTAATTTATTAATGTGAAATTATTATTTTGCAAATATATAATTAATTAACCAGTTGGACGTATATATTTAATATTAATTTTACACTATACCCGGCAATAAAAAAAACTCCTGACCGCTTTTACCGATCAGGAGTTCTAATAACCTAACTATTTATTCTAAATAACTGTATCCTTGTTTAGGATTGATCGTATTCGAGTGACCATTCGATTTTCAATATTCAACCGTTTGTGCTTATCTACTTTAGGATTACTTACATTCGCTAACAGAAAACCAAAAAACATTTTACCGGTAGCGACAAAAGTTCCGGTATCTTTTGCCACTGTCAAATCGTGATTCTTTTTAATCAATGGATACGAAAAATGATAGTTTACATTTTGACTGTACTTTAAGGTCTTCTTCGTGATAAAAATGATTTCAGTCGTTTGAATCATAGACGTTTTAATATATACATTCACAGAATTAGTAGAATCAAGATTCTTAATATCCGATTTCCCCATTAAAGACTTCGGATAAAAAACCTCATTAGCTACTATTTTCCCACCAGTTACAATCGGTTTTTCAAAATGAAAAATAATCGGATAAGGAAATTCCTTTTTTAGATATCCTCCATAAAAGATACTGTCAGACCTATCAAAATCAGATTTTGAAAAATTAGTATCCTTCAACTCCTCATCGATTCTGGCCATGGCTTTATCAACCTCTTTCAACCCATCTTCCATATGACTTATAGCAATATCAACCCTTGACAGCCCATCATCTTCATGGTCAATTTTATCCTCCTGATAAACACTATTATAGGTTCCAATAAAATGATGACGCCCGAAAGGATGAAAAAGAAAGGACCTTCTAACGGCAAAAAAAGCAAGAAAAACGATGACAACAATAAGTATTATATTCCTTTTATTATTCATGGCAATCAAGTGTTAATTCAAAAAAAACGTTTTAAATCCAAAGGCCTCCTCCACATTCATTCATCAAAAATACACTGGAGAATATACATAAACCAAGCCCGATAAACCAGAAAATAAAGCCAGCCCATATTTGCCATTGTGGCGAAGTTTTCAAATTCAAAACCCTTCCGAACAACATCCTGAAAATAGCTATAAAAGGAATACCTAAAACTAAAACTAAGCCGAGAATCATCCAAATGCCAGATGAAGGATTCATCAAAGCTTGCTGTATAGGCAAAAACTGATCAGGCCATGGAGCAATAAAATGAACACCGACAGTGAAAAGAACAATCACAGCAATGATTATTGAAACCAATGCCGCTAAACTCGCCAGACCGATCACCCCCGCTATGAATGCGAATAAGACTTTGAAACACACACGAATAAATTCCAGAAAACCGTTTCCGGCCGAACGTACATTCTGCTGAAAGTGATTGGATTTTACAAAACCATCGGCCCTATCCTTCACCTTTTCATATTCTTCACGAACTTTTTTTTCGATGTTATCGATGGTTACATCTTCCCCTTGCATTTCAAGGCGCTGGGCAGAAGTTTTAGCTTCAGGTATGATCAGCCAGAAAATAAAATAGGCTAAAAAGCCTGTGCCGCCAAACCAGATCAGTAAAAACAAAAGTAAACGGATCAAGACCGCACTGACATTCAAATAATAAGCCAAACCGGAACAGACCCCGCCCAGTATGGCATTTTCCGAGTCGCGGTACAAGCGACGGTGAGGACCGGATGCTTTTTCTTCCTGCCTGGTACGAGTTGATTCTTTTTTTCCTTCTTCCGGTCCGGATTCATTTGTGGCACCAGTTTCACTGCTATCAAATTGTTCTGGGCGCCCCAAAATACCAATAACCTTTTCTACATCCGCAGTAGTTATTACTTCCCTGAGACCTTGCATCCATTGGGAAAAGAGTTCACTAATGCGTTGTTCAATATCATTCAGAACCTCTTCTGAAGAAGCATCGTGCCCAAGATGTCGTTTTACATCCTGCAAATAATCCATCAAATCCTGATAGGCGTCTTCATCTATGTGATATACGGATCCACCCAAATTTACACTTAAGGTCTTTTTCATAAGAATTTTCTAATTTAGTTGCACATTCGCGCATCTGCACCTTTGTACAAGATTTGTTTGTTATTCGTTTAAATGATTTATTGACTGAAAAAGTTCACTCCACGCGTCTCCAAGTTCTCCCAAAATGGAGCTACCTTCTTCGGTCAGTGAATAATATTTTCTAGGCGGCCCTTGTGTTGATTCCGCCCATTCATACGACAAAAGTCCGTCATTTTTCAATCTGGTTAATAAGGGATAAAGTGTCCCTTCCACCACAATTAAATGAGCCGACTTCAAACCTTCAATAATATCCGATGTATAGGAAGGTTTCTTCTTAAGTATCAGCAAGGTGCAATATTCCAAAAAGCCCTTGCGCATTTGGGATTTAACATTTTCTATATCCATGGCTTTCTTTTTTTTGGCAAATATACAGTTTTTATAGTACTATGCAATACATACTACTATATTTATTAAAATTATTTTTAATAACAGAGACTATTCACCCCTTCGTTTCCTTAATTAACCCTAAACATTCATTCAAATGCTACTTTTTGGGAAAAAATTCAGTATTATTGCAGACAAAATCTAATTTTTGAAAAATACATCTAATTATGAGATTTAAGTCTTTTCTGGCTGTACTGCTGTTTCTTGCAGGAACGAGCACCACCCTGTTAAATGCACAGAGCCTGTCTATTAATTTGCGCGATGGTTCAAAACAAAATTTTGAACTTAAATCATTGAAGAAAATCACATTTTCCGACAATAATTTGGTTCTAAACAATAGTACAGGGGCTTTTGCCACTTTTGGAATTGCCACAATTAATAAAATCTTGGTGAGCACGACTTCTGATGGAATAAAAAATACAAAATCAGGCAATGGAAATATATCCATATTTTTTAACCCATCAGACAACCAGATTACTATCCAAAACAAGCCAGAAGGAACTTTAACAGTCTCTTTATACCGACCGGACGGAGTTCAGGTTTTGAAAACTCAGATTTCCAACAACAACGATCTAGTAAATGTAAGCAGCTTGGCAAAAGGCATTTACCTGCTTAAAATAAATAACCAAGTGTTTAAATTCAAGAAATGATGAAAAAGTCTCTATTATTCCTATTAAGTCTTACTTGCTGCATCTATCTTTCTGCACAGGAAAAAATGTATATTCATAAAACAGATAAAAGCACACTGGGAGTTCTTATTTCAGATGTAGACAGTGTATATTTCAGCAACGACGCCTCCACCATCTATTTTAATATAGGAACCACAGTCAGTGATTATATGGTATCTACCATTGACAGCATTACTTTTGGAGATAACTCAAACACCATTGCTATTGAGTACAATGGTAATACTGCTTCCGTTTTAAACCCACTTGCTTACGAAGGTGTTTCGGTCGCTGTAAATGGTGCCGATGTCACCGTCACCTCAACGATTGATATCAAGGATATACAATATAAACTTACAGGAGCCACCTCTGAAGGTTCATTTAAAATCTATAGCGTTAGAGGCATCAACCTTATTTTAAACGGAGTATCCATCACCAATACCGATGGGCCAGCCATTAATATCCAGGGTAAAAAGACAGCCAATGTGATTCTTACTGATGGTACCACCAACATATTGACCGATGGCGCCACCTATGCTCCTGCTACAATTACAGGAGGACTTGCCGAAGATCAGAAGGCAACTTTCTTCAGTGAAGCCCAATTACTTTTTAGCGGTTCAGGTAATCTGACCATCAATGGAAGAGGCTCTGAACAGCATGCGCTCTGTAGTGACAACCTCATTCAAATTGAAAACGGAACCATCAATATTGCCAGCTCCATGAAAGATGGCATACACAGCAAAGACGGTTACATCATGAACGGCGGTACAGTAACAGTGACAGCCAATAGTGACGGCATTGACGGTGATGTAGGATATATCAGTATTACAGGCGGTACAACCATCATCAACTGTGCCTCTGCAAATACCAACGGAATTAGCTGCGACAGTATCCTGACAGTTTCTGGCGGAACAATCAACATTACAACTTCCGGAATACAATCTAAGGGATTGAAATCCACTCAGGCCATGACGCTTAGCGGTGGAACTATAACCATTAATGCTTCCGGTGGTGTTGCGCTGGCAGCATCTGGATCAGGTGTTAATCCATCATACTGTGATGCAATCAAGTGTGACGCAGATGTCACTGTTAGTGGATCGGCCATCACCATTACCCATACCGGTATTTCCGGAAAAGGCATATCAACAAACACTTTCAACATGTCAAGCGGAACACTCAACATCGCTACCAGCGGTGCCGGCGCCATTTATACAAATTCACTGGGATCAATGGACGCTTACAGTGCTGCCTGCATTTCCACAGACGGAGCACTAAGCATTTTAGGAGGAACAGTTAATGCCACCAGTACCGGTATAGGTGGTAAGGGAATTTCTGCCGGTGGTATCCTTACCATTGGATCATTAGATAGTGCTCCGACCATCTATGTAGGTACTTCGGGAAATGCCATACTCAGCGGTGTAAACAGTATTACTGAGCCGAAAGCCATTAAAAGTGACACGACTATTTATCTGAAAAACGGAAATGTATCTGTTAATGCAGCCGGTGCTGGAGAAGCTATAGACACCAAGGGCAGTATTTATATGTCGGGAGGAACAGTTGTTGCTCAAGGCCCTCCAACGAATAGCAATACAAAATGTATTGATTATGCAACAACCTTCAATATTACAGGAGGAATTCTGATAGAATGTGGCCCATACCGTTCAAAAATATCAGTTCCATCGTCAACGCTTTCCACTCAAAACTATATCTATGCTACCCTTTTATCGACTCTAAAAACACTTCCGGCATCCACCTTTTTCAATATCCAGGATGACAGCGGAAATAATCTGGTTACGTTCAAACCTATCAGGGATTCCTATTTCTTTATTATATCAACCCCAAACATTCAGAAAGCCAAATCATACAACATCTACACGGGAGGTGCATCGACAGGAACCAACATCAACGGTTTTTATACAGATGGAATCTATTCCGGGGGGACAAAAAAGAAGAACTTTACAACGTTAAGTACTATCAGGACTATCGTTACATTTGATCTGTAATAAAAAAAAATTGCGAGTTTCACCTGAAAGTACTATTCGTACAAGAGGTGTAACTCGCAAGTTGCAATTAATAGTTATTTCAATAAATCCACCACAGGTTGATATTGTGGTTCCTGACCAATTTCCGGAACTTGCTCTGTATAAATAACCTTTTTATTTTCATCCAGAACCACTACTGCTCTGGAAAATAGTCCAGCCAAAGGTCCATCCAACATCCGTACACCGTAATACTCTCCAAAGCCACGAGCCCGCATTTCACTTAAGGAGATGACATTCGTCAGACCTTCAGCACCACAGAAACGACTGTGTGCAAAAGGTAAATCCATGGAAATACAAAGTACCACAGTATTTTTCATTTTCTCAATTTCAGCATTGAAACGTCTTACTGAAGCGGAACATACGCCCGTATCTATGCTCGGAAAAATATTCATCACGATGCGTTTCCCATCATAATGCTTCAGGCTTACATCAATAAGATCCGTACCCGTAAGGCAAAAATCTTTGGCTATCGTTCCGACTACGGGAAGATTTCCACAAGTATTTACCTCGTTTCCTTTAAAAGTTATTTTTGCCATTGCTTAAATATTTAATATGATTAATTTAGTGACCTCTCTCAAATGTTGTAATTAAACGTACAATTAAATAAAAACATCCCTGCAATCAAATAGTTCAGCTTATTTTTACAAAATCTATCTTCTTTCCATAAATAGTACAAAACCAGGTCATTATAAGAGAGTAGTTAGATAAACAGCAGAGCAATCCTATAGACCCAAAAAGCCAACACCCAAGCCAATGCAAGGGTGTAAATCACCGTGAAGGCTCCCCATTTCCAACTTCCGGATTCATTCTTGATAGCTGTAATGGTGGCTATGCAGGGGAAATAGAGCAGCACAAAGACCATCAGAGATAATGCCACTGCACCATTAAATACGGGTTTTCCATCTGAATATGTATCTGATTTCAGCCGGCTGCTTAATGCAACATCATCATTCTTTCCTACATAAAGTACACCCAACGTACTCACAACGACCTCCTTGGCAGCCAAACCAGACAAAAGAGATACGCCAATTTTCCAGTCATAACCCAGCGGTAAAAGGACAGGTTCAACGAACTTTCCAATTTGCCCAATGTAGGAATGCTCCTGCTGCTCAATACGGTTTTCTTCCGAATGGGTCTGACTGTATTTTTCGCTTTGCGGAAAGTATCCAAGAAACCAAATTAGAATGGAAGCCACCAGAATAACGGTCCCCATTTTCTTAATATATTGAGCAGCCTTTTCCCACATGTGCCGGGAAATGGATTTCAGTGTAGGCAAGCGGTATGGCGGCAATTCCATCACGAAAGGCATTTCTTCCCGGTGAAAGAAAAATCGTTTGAAAATTCGCGCCATAACCACAGCCATAACGATACCCAGCAAATAGAGACCAAACAACACCAAGCCGGCCTTTCCGGGGAAAAAGGCCCCTGCCAGCAACAGGTAAACCGGCAACCGTGCACTGCAAGACATTAAAGGTGTCACCAACATCGTGATCATCCGACTGTTACGGTTTTCTATGGTTCTTGTGGATAAAATGGCCGGCACACTGCAACCAAAACCCATCACCATCGGAATGAACGATTTACCGTGCAAACCCATCTTATGCATGATCTTATCCATGATGAAGGCAGCTCTGGCCATATAACCGCTGTCCTCCATAAAAGAAATGAAAAAGTAGAGAATCAATATATTGGGAAGAAAAACAATCACACCTCCAACTCCACCGATGATTCCATCCACGATTAAATCTTTCAACGGCCCGGAATCCATGACATTGACTACCATTACAGACAACCAGCTGACTACAGCATTAATCCAGTTCATAGGATATTGTCCCAACGAAAACGTACATTCAAACATCAGAAACATAAACAACAAAAAGACCGGATACCCCAGATATTTGTTGAGCACTACTCTATCTATGCTTTTGGTTAGATTTTTCACCGGCTCTTTCCCGGTTTTGAACGTCTCAGCCAAAGCGCCTGAAATGAAACCGTATTTAGCGTTGGTAATAGCAGACTCAGGGTCTTCTTTCAGTTTTTCAAAAATAATTGCGACCGATTTATCCCTTATTGACAGAATTTCTTTTGCATTGGGTAGAGTACCGATCAGTTTTTCCACCTCCCGGTCACCTTCCAGCATTTTGATAGCCAAAAAGCGGGTTGAATAAACGTCCCCGATTTTTTCGTTCCGGACTATTTCTGCCCGAATTTCCTTGATGCTTCTTTCCAGTACTTTTCCATGATTTACATGGATGTGACGCGTCATGGAACCTATCTGATACCGATGTTCGTGATGGTGCTTTTGAGTCAATTCAGATTCAGAATTGTGATGATACTTTTTATCAAGTAAATCACGATGCTCTTGTTTGTCCTGATGTTCCTTTTCCAATTGCTCAGGAGTCTTATGATGTTCAGCATCTTCGTGTATTTCTTCCAACGTTTCATGATCGAGGTCATGCTGATGGTAGTATTCATGGAGTTCGTGTAAACTGTCGAGCCGTATTTCACCGTCTGTATTAAAAAAATCAGTTCCTTCATACACCTTGATGATCACATGAAAAAGAGTATCCAACCCCCAGCCTTTACGACCAATAGTTGGAATAACAGGCGCACCTAAAAGTTTGCTTAGCTGTAAGTGATCCAGTTTATTACCGGATGCCTGAAGCTCATCGTACATATTCAGTGCGATGACCAATCGAACGTTCATATCTATGAGCTGCGTTGTCAGAAACAGATTTCGCTCCAGATTGGATGCATCCAGTACATTCACGACAACATCCGGTTTTTCTTCAACCAGATGCCTCCGGACATAAACCTCTTCAGGAGTATAAGCAGAAAGCGAATACGTTCCCGGCAAGTCAACAATTTTAAAAGTATAATCTCTGAAACTGAAGCGGCCTTCCTTGGCATCAACAGTTACACCCCCATAGTTTCCCACATGTTCATGAGAACCGGATGCCTGGTTGAAAAGGGACGTTTTTCCGCAGTTTGGATTACCAACCAAAGCTATATTGATATGTTTACGTTTGGAAAAAGCAATTATTTTTAATTCCTCATCAGAAATGACACCATTATATACATCTGTTTCCGATGTTTCCAGTGCTTCCTGATCGCTCACAACCTCAATATTTTCAGCTTCCGTTCGTCTCAATGAAACTTCGTAGGTCATGATCCGATATTTGACAGGATCAAGCAAAGGAGCATTTTGCAAGGATTCCACCACTTTACCACGTACGAATCCCATTTCAATGATTCGTTTACGCACACCACCATGCCCCAGAACCTTTACGATTACAGCTTTTTCTCCAGTCTTTAATTCAGATAGTCTCATACAATTTATTCTGAGTATATTCTTCTCAATGAACCATGCAAAGTTAGTCAGGAAGAGGATGACCATCAATACCCATTAATCGGTATTCCTGATTCATTAAAAATGCTTCTTTTTCCATTGGGGCTATCCCAACAGATGATGTAAAGCTTGTATAAGCTTAGGATATTTAAAAACAAAACCCAGATTTTGAATTCTTTTCGACGTACACCCCACTCCATGAAGCAATACATTCGAATCTGTCCGCATAAACAGAAAAGCGGCCAAGCGCACCATTATAGCAGGGGCTGGTGGAGCCCAGGGTTTATTCGGAACCTCCAGGAATAATAATTTTCTTTAAGTGCATCTCTTAAAAGAAAAAGGATGCGATACTAAAAGGTGTGATTAAGCTGAGCGCTCATTTTTTCAATCAAATCAATCTTATTGAATGGTTTACTAATAAAATCAGAGCAACCGCATTCTAAAGCCCTTTCCTTGTCAGAATCATGTGAATAGGCTGTCAGAGCAAGAATGGGTACTAGTGGAAATTTATCTTTTATGAGCTTAGTAGCTTCATAACCATCCATAACAGGCATCTTTAAATCCATTAGAATCAAGTCAATATTGTTTTCCGGTGTCATCATACCAATAGCTTCTTCACCATTTTTGGCCCGAAGAACCTTCACTTTAAGATGTGATAAGATTTCTTTTAGAAGAATAAAATTAAGTTCTTCATCTTCAGCTACCAAAATGGTAAAACTCTTCTCCTGACTTCCTTGTACATCCTCTTCCAGAGAGGATAAATAATCATTATTATTAAACATTTCTGATTTTGTATAAGGTAAAGTAAAATAAAAACAAGAGCCCACTGCTATCTTAGAGTCCACCCAAATGGTTCCCCCCAGCAATTCTACATAAGCCTTACAGATGGATAAACCCAGGCCTGAACCTCCAAACGGCCTGGACAAAGTACTATCTGCTTGCCTGAATCTCTTAAATATATCTTCTTTAAATTCTTCGGCAATACCTACGCCCGTATCTTCTACATAAAATTCAAGTTTATTATCTTTTAAATTATAGCCCAAGTAGATGTGCCCTTTTACAGTAAATTTAAACGCATTTACCAATAAATTTGTAAGAACATCAAGAATTTTGGCTTCATCCGAAGATATCCAATCTTCCAGATCTGAAAATCCAGGCTTGATTTGGAAATCGATTCCTGATCTTTCCGCTTTCTCTACAAACTGATTGTAAGCCATAAAACACAGGACATTAACTTGAAATTCAGTCCTATTTATCTTTTCCTGTCCAGACTCAATGGTTGAAATCCGGACTATATCATCAATGAAGGAAAGCAGTTGATTGCTACTTTGAATAATTACCTCTGTATACAACGCCCTTTTATCAGCAGCCAGCTCATTATCATTCAGAATATTGGAAAAGCCGACAATCGCATTCATCGGAGTTCTGATTTCGTGAGAAATATTGTGCAGAAAGGAAGTCTTCAAACGGTCACTTTCTTCCGCTTTCTCTTTTGCAATAAGCAAATCTGACTGCATTTTTTTTTGTAACGTAATATCAAACTGCATTCCTTGAGAACCTACAACCTCTCCAATTATGTTAAAAATAGGTATTTTAACTACTTGAAAATACTCCAGACTACCATCCTCCTGCTCATAAATCTCTTCTGATTCAAGCTTCTGACCATGGCGTATAATCCAATCATGGCTTTCAATTCCTTTATTTGCCAAAGTTCTCTGCCGTGGAGCTTTCTTATAGCGCCCACCTAACTCCTTAGATTTCTCATATTCAGCCAGTTCAATGGGATTTTTCCCTATTATTTCTTCAGCTGTTAAACCTTTAAGCGCACAGTAACGCGAATTAACATAATCGTATCGTCCATCCCTGGTTTTTCGAAAGATCGCGGCAGGCAGGTGTTCAACAAGTGAAACATACATCGCTTTCGTTTCACGTAAAACATTTTTGTTTTTCCAGTTTTCCGTCCTCTTTAGCATTAGAAGACCCAGCAACATCGTTCCAGGAGAATATATGAGAAAAACAGGAATTAAAAGAGCCTTAAACGTGTTCAGGATTATAGCTTTTGGTAAAAGAAGCGTACAGACCAGCATTATTAAATGGACCAAAAAACCTAAAGATAAAAGCTCTAAAAAATAATTACCCTCTCGCCAGTTTGGTCGTTTTTTACCCCATAAAATTCCAATCCCACCAGCTGATAAAATAGTTGCAAGACCCATCCATACACCATTTCCACCTATGATGATTCGGTTGATTCCTGTAATGACAATAGCTACGACAGTAGGAATGAAGCCTAAAAAGAGCCCTGAAATAGTAAGCAGGATCGTTCTCGTATCAAAAATTAAACCATCTTGAAGAATCCCGGGAGTTTTCATTAAAACCAGTCCGATACATCCGACACACACTCCGGCCAAAACTTTCTCGTACCATCGCTTGGAATCTTCTTCTTTTGCCCATATATAATCATAGAGCAGAATAAAAGACAATAGAATTGCAGTGTTTTGTATCAGACTTAGTGCAATGGATCCCGTCATTATGGTTTGATCTGAAATAATTATTTGTATTTACAAATATATATCAGAAAAACCAAAATCCTTCTCACTTTCAATAAATTATAGCCTGATTACTAAAGACAAAAAAAATTAGCCTTTTCATGAATCATATACAACTGATTAACATTGAATTAGCCAAAAAAATCCTTAAAAAAAGGGATATTGTTACCAATATCCCTGTCTGTTTTCTTTGCAACTATGTTATTCCGGATGGATAGCTTCTACAGGACAAACGTCTGCACAAGTTCCACAATCGGTACATACCTCCGGATCAATTTTATAAATATCGCCTTCAGAGATAGCTTCTACCGGACATTCATCAATGCAAGTACCGCAAGCGATACAATCTTCGTTGATTACATGAGCCATGATTCAAATAGATTAAATGAGTATTAATTAGCGTGGCAAATGTACGGAAATTTAGAATTCTTCCAAACAAAGCAGCAATATTTCATCTTAAAAAACGTTTATTATTCGTAATATGAAATAAGATCAGAACAGCAGTATATTAGAATGAAAAAATATATAGTTTTTAAATTTATTTTGAGTCTTCTATTCATTGGACAATTGGGAACGCTAATTGCTCAAAACAAGGTACAATATCTTCAGTATGAAGACTTGAAACCTTATCATTTCGGATTCTTAATTGGTCTTCACACCCAGGATCTTATTTTTCAGCATTCCGGTACACCAGACGTGAATGGAAACAGATGGTATGGAAACATCCAGTCCTATACACCCGGATTCTCTGTTGGTGTGGTAGGTGACTTAAGATTGACTGAATCTATGAGTTTACGACTCACCCCAACCATTCATTTTGGGAGTAAAGAAGTTTCTTTGAAGTCCGATGCACCGGGCGCAACTGTTGAAATGGCCTCCGTGCGTTCCAATTACATCATGCTACCACTCAATCTGAGGTACCGTGGGGCACGCTCCAACAATTTCCGCCCTTACATCTTAAGTGGATTCAGTGCAGGTGTTGATATGGGAATAGATAAGCGGGAGCCCATCCTGCTTAAACCAATCAATCTTTATTGGGAAATTGGAACAGGTTGTGATTTCTACCTTCCCTATTTCAGACTAGTCCCTGAACTAAAATTTTGCCTTGGACTTGGTGACATTTTTGTACACAACAGAAACGACCAGGACAGCGAAGCCTTTCTAAAATACACCAAAGCCTTTGACAAAATAACCTCCAGGTTGTTCGTCTTTACGCTTCAATTTGAATAGTAGTAAATCAGCGCCCTACTGAGAGATCCAGTCTACCCATGTAAACTCCACTCTTCCCCATCTGATTGACAATAACCGTATCCCCGTTTAAATTCTGGATCAAGGTTGGCTCTTTGAGATAAAGGTGTGTGTGCCCCCCTAAAATAACATCAATATTTTTGGATTTTTCAGCCAGTTTCAAATCATCCGGTTTTTTAGTATCGTATTGATAACCCAGATGTGAAAGACATATCACAATATCGCACTTTTTCTTTTTCTTAAGCCATTCAGCTCTGGCATCAACTGTAGAAATAGGATCCAAATAGACCAGTCCTTCATAATTTGAGCTCATAGTCAACCCTTTTAAATTAATAGCTGCTCCGACAATCCCAATTAGCAGTTTCCCGCGTTTTACAATCAACCATGGCTTCACGATACCTTTCAAGACTGTTTGAGATACGTCATAATTAGTACAGACTACGGGAAACTCCGCTTTCTTCAACATGGTTGCCAATGCTTCAATGCCATTATCAAATTCGTGATTTCCTAGAGTCACAGCATCCAGTTTTAAAAAATTCATTAACTCCATTTCTGCGTCACCTTTGAAAAGATTGAAGTAAGGAGTGCCCTGAACAAAATCACCGGATTCAAAGACAAGGACATTGGGTCCCTGAGACCTCACCTCACGAATCAAACATTCTCTTCGCAGGATGCCACCATTTCCGGCATCGTATCCTTCGCCCTCAGCAAAGGGTTCCAATTGGCTGTGAGTGTCATTGGTATGAATTATAACCAAAGGAGTCCGTGCTGAAACGAGAACAACCGTTAACAGTAAAAGTGCTGATAGTATATTTCTAAGTTTCATTCGCTGATCAATTTTATTCTACCATCCGGTTGAACGTCAATTTTTTTACCTTCAGCTGTCAGCTTTTCAATGCCTTCAATATAAACATCCCGCACCTTCAAACCAGAATTAATTCGTTTCACGGCTTTTAGTAAAGCATACATACTACTGTTTCCATCAGCCAGATAATCCATGGTTGCTACACGGTAAATCTGGTCGTTCTGAAGAACTTTTCCATTTATCAGCAGACTATTTATCTTTTCCCCCTTAATCTCCAGATTAACATTAGAGACACCCATGCCTCCACTACGCGCAATACTTTTAAAAACCGACAAAACATCGGAGCCTTTAAGTTCCAGAATGACCAGCTCATTTTCAAACGGCATGACCTTGTAAAGATCAGATACCGTAATTAATCCTTTTCTTAAAGGAGAACGAATGCTTCCAAAATTTAGTACGGAAAAATCAACTCCTCCCGGAATCAACGAATTAGCTTTAAAAAAAAGTTGATCGGCCAGAAAATCAGAAAGCAGACTCTCAGGGGCTTCAACAGTCATATACTGGGCGCATTCACCAATCGTACGCGATACATCCACTCCCAATCGTATTTTATAGGAGTTTAAAACCTGAGACATCGTCTTATTGGGAAAGGAATCGTATCTGTCATCGACAATCAATCTTTTTGCAGAGACCAAATGTACCTGAGCCTGAAGGGTAAAAACAGACAGGCATATTGTGGCAAGGATTAACCTCGCTTTTAGAAGTTTCATTCAGGATTAATTTTTTGTCGAAAGTACGTTTTTTAAGTTACTTAATTAATAGCTTACGCTCGAAATATCAATTATTTGCAAATAACGCTACCCGGTCTTGTAAAACTCAAAAAAAATTCATTCCTTTGCACCCGCGTTGTGTAATCGCTGGCAGGAAATAGAGTAGCCTGTTATGTTGCACCATTCAATCACTAAAAAATGTCTTATTATGGACTTAATGAAAATTGCCGAAGAGGCCTTCGCTACAGGAACATCACACCCTAAATTCAAGAGTGGTGACACTGTGACCGTTGCTTATCGTATCAAAGAAGGTGCCAAAGAACGTGTTCAGTTGTACCGTGGCGTTGTAATCAAAATTGCAGGACATGGCGAAAAAAGACGTTTTACAGTTCGCAAGATGTCTGAAAACGTTGGCGTAGAACGTATTTTTCCTTTGGAATCTCCGTTTATCGACAGCATTACCGTCAATAAAGTGGGTAGAGTTCGCAGAGCAAGACTGTTCTACTTACGTGGTCTTACCGGTAAGAAAGCACGTATCAAAGAAAAGAGATCGTAAATATCACCTTTTCCCAGAATATATAAAAAAGCAGCTTTATAAAAAGGCTGCTTTTTTGTTTTTTTATACTTTGCCCTACACGAAGCCTCTCCACCTCTTAAAAAATCCAAAAAAGGGCTTTTCTTACGAATATTACGGAAATATTTCATAATTTCGTCTCTCAATAATTGACTACCAAACTTTTATGGATCCATTGATCTTTAATTAAAAGCAACTTAAAGTGAAAAAAAATATTTTCCTTGGCTTAGCCCTGATTCTTTCAATCAACCTATTCGCACAAGACACTGAATCAATACAGGATATTTCAGAAACCAACAAAGCTGCGATTACCAGACTTTCAGATCAAATAAAGAAATTTCCACAGGAAAAAATATATTTGCAGCTTGACAAACCTTATTATTCTGCCGGAGACCGGATCTGGTACAGGGTTCACATGGTTCATGCAGCCATACATACACCCTTATTAATAAGTAGATACGTGTATGTTGAACTTTTAAACGCACACAATGAAGTCGTTCTAAGAAAGAAAATACGCCCGGTTGATGATGCCACTTTTTTTGGTCAGATAGACCTTTCCCCCGAAATAGCTCAAGGGTGGTATTCTATCAGAGCCTACACCAACTTTATGCGTAATATTGATGAAGCTTATTTTTACCGGCAGAAAATTTATATCGGTAATTCACTAAAAGGTCTGGAAGGAATTACTGTCGATGAAAAAACAGGCAGTTACAACAGCGATTTCAAGAATGCAACAAAAAGTCAACCAGAATTCGATGTCCGGTTTTTCCCGGAAGGTGGGCATCTGATTGCAGGAAATTTGCAAATGGTCAGTTTCAAGTCCATTTCTAAAAACGGACTTGGCACAGATATCAGCGGAAGAATCATGGATGATCAAAACAAGGAACTCATCACATTCAAAAGCAGTCATTTAGGAATGGGACTCTTTGCAATGACACCTGAAGCAGGCAAAACATATACTGCCATTTGTGAAGACAGTAAAGGGCAAAGCATCACCTTTAAACTTCCTGAAGTCTCTGTAACAAATTACGCACTGGCCATCACACATAATTCTTCTGTCATCAATATCAAAGTTCTTTCACCAAACGAAGCAGAACGAACAGACACGCTCTATCTGATTGGAAATACAAGAGGTTTACCCTTTTTCCAAACGACCATACTTCCCAATAACCCGGGAGTATCCCTTTCAAAAGAAGGAATTAATTCAGGAATTACTCAATTCTTACTTCTGAACAGCAAACTTGAGGTGCTAAGTGAGCGACTTGTTTTTATTTCAGGGCGCGACAAAGCAAACCTAAGTTTAACCTTAGATAAAGCAAAATATGGAAAACGCGACGCCGCACATGCCTCCTTATTACTCAAAGATTCTCAAGGGAATCCTATTGAAGGTAATTTTTCCATCAGTGTGACCGATGATAACGACATCCGGATTGACTCAAATGAAACAACCATTCAAAGCTATTTGCTTTTGCAATCAGACTTGAAAGGTTTTATCGAGAACCCGAACGAATATTTCAAAGCGGGCAACAAAAATGCTGCCTACCAGTTGGAATTACTGATGCTGTCTCAAGGTTGGAAGCGTTACGACGTGGCAGCTGCTTTAGCAGGAAAGTTTGCAATACCCAACAAGCACGTACTGGAAATAGGCCCGACCATTACCGGTAAGGTTCAAAATTTTCCTGCCAGAAGAGGACTGCCCAAAATCAATGTGTCTTTTATTGCGCACAACAATATGAATTTCGCTGTAGTAACCACGGACAATTACGGACGCTTTATTTACCAAAGCCCGGAGTTTCCGGACAGCACCACCTTTCTGGCACAGGCTGATAAAAAAACAGGATCCTTTGTTGAACTGGTCATTGATAAAGATTCTTTTCCAGCTATTGAATCTTCAACCATTTTCCCGAATGACCTGAAACTGGATGCCGCCATGAGGGATTATTTAAAGAAAAGTCGTGACAAATACTATTATCAAAATGGAATGATGTCTGTGACTCTTAAAAATGTTGTAATCACAGCAAAAAAAGTAGACAAGAATGAACAGCTCAGGAAAGATCGTGGATCCATGTACAACAATCCAAGTTATTCCTTTGGAGAAGATGATCTGAAAGGTGCCACGAATCTCTTTTATCTGTTGTTGCAAGCTCCTGGAATGACCTCTGGTAACGGCGGAAATTCCCTGTTGATGCGAGGAAAACCACCGATAATCATGGTTGATAACATGAAATATCAAATGGAAGACTTGCAAAGCATCAATTCTTCCGATGTTAAATTGATTGATATTCTGAAAGAGCCCTACGAAACTATGGCTTACGGAACAGAAGGCCAGAACGGCGTAATCTGCATTTATCTCAAACGCGGAGAAGACAGAAAGGCAGAGCCTTTAGAACTTAAACGAAATCAGGCAAAGATCACCCCTCTGGGATATTCATTACCTGCAGAATTTTACGTTCCAAAATACCAGGTAGAGGATAACAGACAAGACCCTCTTCCCGATTTAAGAAGTACCATCTTCTGGAAACCAAATGTTAAAAGTGGCGCAAGCGGAGTAGCCGACGTCTTCTTTTATACAGCAGATAGTCAAGGTCCTTTCACCATCATTGCAGAAGGTGTTACCCCCGCAGGTGAAATTATACGCTATCAAGGAAAAATGAATAAAAAAATTAAATAGTCATGAATAGTTTAAGATTTGAAGGAAAAGGATTTGAATATTTTAAAATCCATTTTGTAAATGTTATCCTTACCATTCTAAGTTTATCTTTTCTTTACCCATGGGCTAAAGTCCGGGAATTTAAATTTTTGTGTTCGAGTACCAGTCTGGCTGATCAACCTTTTACGTTTACAGGTACAACCAGGGAATTCTTTAAGGGTTACTTCAAAACATTCCTGGTCATCCTGTTTATATTCCTTCTTAGTATAGCCGGAGGAATTCTGATCAGCATGTATATAAACACGATCTTTTCAACCGTAATTTATTCCGTTACGATGATTGTTTGCATGGCTATCAGCTATTTCTTTATTCCAATAATTCTGCACGGTTCTCTGAATTACCGATTCAACAATACATCATGGGGAGACATTAAACCCATCTACACCGGAAAACTGAGTGAACTTGTTCCGCTTTATTTTACAAGCATCGTTTTAAGCACATTGACATTAGGCATCTATAATGCCTGGTATCAAGTAAAAATGGCCAAATATCTGTTGTCAAATTTTCGATTTGGTAGTTTAAGGTTTGATTTCAGCGGAGATGCCAAAACACTTTTTTTCATCTTCCTGAAAAACGGTTTTCTGACGCTGATCACCTGCGGCATTTACGGCATATGGTTTGCTAAAAAACTGTATGAATATTCCGTAAACAACATGGTGGTCAAAAAAGACGACCAGGAATTTAACTTGCATTCAGACGCCAACACCCTGGAAGTTTTTGAGATGATGGTAGGCATTTTTCTGTTGACTGTCCTCACTTTAGGAATTGGAGCGTCGTGGGCCTATATTCGGTACTACAAATTCATCATCAATCATTGCATGATACCGGCTGACTTCAACTTCAGTTCCATCAGCGAACCTCAGGAAGAAGAAAGTATCCGAATACCTGTAAAGAATTGGCTGGACAAATGGAATCCTAAACTTATAGCGTAAGATTATCTGCGGGGATCTATGCCCCACATCAGTTTTTTACGAAGCGTGTTGACGAAAGTATGCCCTTGACGCTTGATTGCTTTTACACAATAGTCAGCCTTGGTTACTTGTAATTTCACCGTGCAAGGCATCGTAAAGGAACAACCGTCCAGAGATACCAGAAAACTTTGGTTACGACTTTCAATTTCCAGATCGATGACAGCCGAATCGTCCAACACCAAAGGTCTGGCTGAAAGATTGTGCGGAGCTACAGGGGCCATCAGTAAGCTCCTGCTGGCCGGCATAATAATTGGGCCACCCACACTCAGTGCATAAGCCGTTGAACCTGTAGGGGTTGCGATAATCAAACCATCTGCCTGATAACCATTCAGGTATTCGCCATTCACAGAGGCATGGATATTGATCATGGAGGAGGAATCCCGTTTCAGAATTGCAATTTCATTCAAAGCACTCGGATACTCATCAAAAGACTTCCCATTGATGGACAGGTGTAGTTGATTCAGATTTGAAATTTTAAAATTTCTTTTGTATAAGTCCATAACCACCGCATCAATCTCAACCGTATCGACTTCAGCTAAAAAGCCCAGACGGCCGGTATTGATGCCCAATATTGGGATATCCTTGTTTCCAATTCTGTGTGCAGTTCGTAAATAAGTGCCATCGCCACCAATGCTCAGGGCAAAATCAGCCGAGAAATCATTCGAATCAATGATGCCGGTGATAGCCGGTGGGTTTACCAAGGTTGAAGCCAGGAAATTATAAAAAGTTCTGCAAACATAGATTTCAGCCTCCAGATTGTGAAGGGCATTAAAAACGCTCCAAACCTGATTTAATTTTTCTGATTGGAACGGGCTTCCAAAAATTGCAACCCTCATAAACAAATAGAATTAAAGAAAATTATGCTCATTTTAGTGGATTTAACACTAAGTGTCACAAAAAAAAAATTCAAAAGTGCATACTCTGACAAAAGCTATTAACTTTGCAACAAGTAGATGAAACAAGCATTTAATTGCTTACAGATACAAAAGTGTGAAAAGTTTACGACATGACAAAACTAAGTGTAAATATCAATAAAATTGCCACATTGCGAAATGCACGCGGGGGAAACAATCCCGATGTATTGCAAGTGGCCATTGATTGTGAAGAATTTGGAGCAGAAGGCATTACAGTACACCCAAGACCTGATGAAAGGCACATCAGATATAGAGATGTATATGAGCTCAGGCCATTGATAACAACGGAATTCAACATTGAAGGATATCCTTCCAGAAACTTTATGGACCTTGTGTTAAAAGTGAAACCCCATCAGGTAACATTAGTGCCGGATGCCGATGAAGCCATCACATCGAATGCAGGTTGGAATACGACCATTCATTTTAAAAAGCTTTCTGAAATTGTTGAAGAACTATGCGCTCAAGGTATCCGGACTTCTATTTTTATAGGAACAGATAGTAAAGACATTGAAAATGCAGCCAAATTGGGAGCAGACAGGGTGGAGCTTTACACGGAGCCCTATGCCATGATGTATACGAAAGACCCTGCGGCGGCCATAAAACCCTTTTTGGATGCAGCAATCCTTGCACGCAAGATTGGACTCGGCATTAATGCCGGCCATGATCTGAGTCTTGAGAATCTGGCCTATTTACACACGGAAATACCATGGTTGGAGGAAGTCTCCATAGGCCATGCCCTCATATCAGATGCACTCTATCTTGGATTAAAAAAAGCTATTCAATCCTACAAAAACTGTTTGAAATAAACGATCAACTGCCCTATGAATTTACTTGTATTTCTCCAAACAACAGCTCAGGAAGCCCTACCTGTTTTATCCGGTGTAAATGACGAAGCCACCAAAGTGGCTACATCCATGAACTTTCTCGATATGACCCTTAAAGGCGGTTTGTTAATGATACCCCTGGGACTTCTTTCCATTCTTGGCATATACATTTTTTTCGAACGTCTGGCTACGATGAATGCAGCCTCCAAAGACAATCCAAATTTCATGAAAAAAATCAAGGATCACATTTACGAAGGTCAAATTGAGTCTTCCATTAAATTGTGCAAACAAGTAAACACCCCCCTTGCCCACATGATTGAAAAAGGAATTTCCCGAATCGGACGCCCCATGAACGATGTTCAGGTTTCCATCGAGAATGTCGGAAATATAGAAGTTGCTAAACTGGAAAAAGGACTTTCCATACTCGCTTCCGTAGCAGGAGGAGCTCCGATGATTGGATTCCTTGGTACCGTTACCGGTATGGTTCGAGCATTCTACGATATGGCCAATGCAGGTAATGATGTAAACATCACCGTTCTCTCTGCAGGTATATACACCGCCATGGTTACTACCGTAGCTGGATTGATTGTCGGTATATCTGCATTTTTTGCTTACAACTATCTGGTAACCCGCGTAGGAAAGATCGTGAACAACATGGAAGCTAAAACACTGGAATTCATGGATTTATTGAATGAACCCGTCAAAAAATAAAAA
>Ga0209123_1000840_pt1 | contig 35258 bp, 35 predicted proteins | sample BarGraIncu00431A_FD_184500 | JGI IMG/M metagenome (GOLD analysis project Ga0209123, IMG submission 184500) | Arctic peat soil microbial communities from Barrow, Alaska, USA - Barrow Graham LP Incubations 004-31A (SPAdes) (version 2) | ecosystem: Environmental > Terrestrial > Soil > Wetlands >... | reverse complement strand
GATAGAGAAAGAAACCAAGTCCAAAAACCCGGCGCCGTAAACTTCCTGCTTTAACCAGATCAAGCCACCAGGAAGAAATTCCCGACTGCCCATTCCTTCAGGCTCACACCTGGATTAGAAAATACTGACCGACGCTTTCTCCATCCATATGGAGATCCATCGGTTGCAAGAGCCACTTCATTTTCCGAGCGGGAGCAATCAAATGGTGTGCAATTGGCCCACTCGTTGGAGGCTCCCAAAATAGATAGCCAGTAAGGTTTTGTGTACGTTCCCGGAATGCCTACCTTCCAAACGGGGTTTGGAGGCAAGTCGCCCAAGGGTAAACAGGCAGCTTGACGTCTAAAGTCCGAGGCAAGCTGGCCGCAGATGAATGGGACATTTTCACTTCGCCGGATGTCGAGCGCGTTCGCACCACGGCGGTTGGGAAGCCTGACAAGTGGCGCAAACCATAGCTGTTGGCACCGACTGAAATATTACCGGGACATGGCCAAACACTGCAGTCGGACACTTCAGTGTGCGTACAGAAGGTTGTGACACAAACGTATAGAAGATTGTTAAGGCTGCTTCCAAAATGACTGAAGTCGGACAGCAGTCGGACATTTCTTAGGGCTTTCGCTTTGCAGCTTCTCGCACATCTTTTTCACTTGTCTTACCTGTCTTGTCTCGCATGGTTTGGAGTGGTGTGTCGGGCTCAAATTGAGGGATTGCCTGCGTTAGATTTTTGTTCAGCGCATCTCCTCGCTTTTGCTGAATTTGACCGTCTTTGTCATGATGGCGACCATCTAGTCCTGGCTCTTTCATAAGTGCTCGATTCTTGGTAAGGCTCTGACAAACGGCCAGATCGTTGGCACATGCGCCAAGTCAGATTATTGAGCACAAAGAGTGGTTAGTTTTCAAGGTGTGCATATAGAAGGTTGTGACACAAACGTATAGAAGTTTGTTAAGGCTGCTTTCAGACTTGCGGATAAGTGTGACACTTTTACTTCGCCGGATGGCTGCCAACCGTCACGCAGCGGCGTTTTCCATCCATTAACCGCAGGCCGAACTTTTCGCCTAGATGATCAGCGGTACATGCCGGAACCTGGTCAAGATGGTCAAGATGACTGCAGCCGGACACCCGCAGTGCGCAATGGCGACCATTAGTGAATCGGGAAGTAGGTCCAGCCACGATTTAGTCGATCTGCAGTTCCTATGACCATGATTCGGTCGAATAGACAATCTTGGGCAGCGGATGGCCACCATTACCTACCGGGGGATGGCCAGAGTCACTGCAGTCGGACAAGTGGCAAAGCCGACAGTCTAACCGTAGCAATGTAACTTAACATAATATACATCGTATAAAGTACGATTCAGATCAAGCTACCATTTTTCTTTCGGTTGGCGACCCCGCACAAAGGTGGAAATAATCTCGGCGGACTCAGCGCGGTTGGCGCGCTGGGCAAAATCAATCGCGGACAGCCCCAGGTCATTCTTGAGCATGGGGTCTGCGCCAGCTTCAAGCAGCAGCTTGACGGCCATTGGCGTGCCATAGTTCGCTGCCATCATCAGCGGTGTGCTGCCGTTGGGTGAAGCTGCATCAATATAGGCGTAGTTTTCCAACAGCAGGTTCATCACCTCCAGATGCCCATGGGTGGCCGCGTAATGCAGCGGGGTCCAGCCTGGCTTGTTGACGTCCGCGCCCTTGCTGATGAGCTGCTGGCAGATCTCCGTCAAGCCGTTGATGGCCGCGAGCATGAGCGGGCTTTCGTCCTGGCGGTTACGCGTCTCGACCTTGGTTTTCGGCCAGTTGATCAGGACCGTCGCAACCTCGAGCGAGGGTTCCCGTATGGCCAGCAACAAACCATGTTCACCCGCCGGATCGAGCGTATTGGCATCAAAACCCCGGTTTAACAGACGGATGACCGTGTTGGCATCGTCGCGTTTGATGGCCATGAAAAAATCGTCATACGAGCCTGCATGACAGAAAGAATAACTATATAAAACAATAAGATAAAAAACATATTTAAAGTTAAACATTAATTTATTCCTTGCCCGGACTTCACAACATAGCCCCTTTGAACAGCGTCTCGAAATTGCGGCTGGTGATCTCCCCGATGTGTTCCACCGGGCGGTGTCGGATCTCAGCCAACTGCGCCGCCACAAACGGCACCAGCGACGGATTGTTGGTTTTGCCACGGTAAGGCACTGGCGCCAGATAGGGACTGTCGGTCTCAATCAGCAGACGGTCCAGCGGCACAAAGGCGGCGACATCGCGCAGGTCTTGGGCGTTTTTGAAAGTCAAGATGCCGGAAAAAGAGATGTAAAAACCCAGGTCCAGCGCCGCTCGCGCCACGTCAAGACTTTCGGTAAAACAATGAAAGACACCCCCGGCGCTTCCCAAAGTGCCGTTTTCACCTTCTTCTCGAAGTATGCCCAGGGTATCGTCGGATGCGCATCGGGTATGAATCACCAGTGGTTTGGTCAACTGCCGGGCGGCGTGGATGTGGGTGCGAAAGCGCTCGCGCTGCCACGCCATGTCGGCCACGCTGCGCTCGCCCAGACGGTAATAGTCAAGCCCGGTTTCACCGATCCCGACCACGCGCGGCAGCTGGCCGCGGCTGAGCAAATCCTGAAGGCTGGGTTCCTGGACGTCTTCACAGTCGGGATGGACACCGACCGTGGCCCAAAAATTGTCATATTGGGTGGCCAGCGCATGCACAGCGCCAAATTCCTCCAGCGTGGTGCTAATGCACAAAGCGCGATCCACCCGGGCCTCGCTCATGGCTTGCCGGATGGCCGGCAGTTGGGTGAGAAGTTCAGGAAAATTGAGATGGCAGTGGGAGTCGGTAAACATAAGTATCAATAAGAGGCAACGGGTGGTTGTTAGACCGGCAGGGCCGAAAAGCCGTCCCGACCCTATGCTGTGGCGCGCAGCGGCAGCGTTCAGATCGTTTGCGTTGGCCGATCAGATGCAAGGTGGGCACCCAGAATCTCTTCAATTTTGAGCTTGAGTAAACGCGATTTTTCATCCTTGGGAAACAAAATGCCAACCCCCTGCGTACGGTTGTTGGCCGCCCTGGGCGGTGTCACCCAAGCCACTTTGCCCGCAATCGGGTAACGCTGCGGATCTTCCGGCAGCGACAGCAATACATAAACATCGTCGCCCAACTCATACTCGCGCGCTGTCGGAATAAAGATACCACCCTCGGTAAACAAAGGGATATAGGCCGCGTAGAGTGCCGACTTTTCCTTGATTGCCAATTGAATGACGCTCGGACGTGGGGTGACTGACGTTGAGTTACTCATGGGCTTTCGCTAGGTCTTTGCATTGATGGCATTTTGCGCCTGACTCACCAATGCTTCCAGCATCAAACCGCTGTTAAATGGGTGCTCCACCGTGCGCGCGGCAGCTGCCAGCGCTTTGGCCCAAGCCGTCAAGGTGGCCAGGGAACTGCCGGCGCGCAGGTCAGCGGCATCAAAAAAACGGGGCGTGGCACCGGCTTTGACGGCCAACAGGTCATGACAGAGCTTCTGCAAGGCATCGACGGCTTGCGTTGGGGTCCAGTCTTTGAGCCCGCTCACGTCACCGCGCGCCATCGCGTTCGGCAGCTTGACCCAGCTGGCGGGCGTCGGCCCGGAGGGGCCAGCTTGCGACAACAGCAGGGCGTCGTCCGGGCGGCCACCGGAGGCGCGCAGCATCACAGCCGCTTGGCGCCCGTCCAGGCCTTGCTGCTGCAGCCACGCCAGCGAGGTAGCAAGCGCAGGCCAAACCATGGTGTGCGCCAGACAGCGACTGCGAATCGTGGGCAGCAACTGGTGGGCGGCATCGCTGGCCAACACAAACTTCACATCGCCCGGTGGCTCTTCCAGGGTCTTGAGCAGCGCATTGGCAGTCACGTGGTTCATGCGCTCGGCCGGGAACACCAGCACCGCCTTGCCCCGACCGCGGGCGCTGGTGCGCTGCGAAAACTCCACCGCATCGCGCATGGCGTCGACCCGGATTTCCTTGCTCGGCTTGCGTGTTTTGGCATCAATCTCGCCTTGCGCCTTTTCACTCAGGGGCCAGCCCAGTTCCAGTGACACGGTCTCAGGCATCAACACGCACAAGTCAGCATGGGTGCGCACCTCGATCGCATGGCAACTGCCGCAAACGCCACAAGCGCCCTGCTCTGTCGGATGCTCACACAGCCAGGCACACACCAGTGCCAGTGCCAGGCGGTACTGGCCGAGCCCGGAGGGGCCCACCAGCAACCAGGCGTGGCCGTTTTGCGCCAGCAGCACTTTGGTTTGCGCGGCAATCCATGGCGCCACTGTGGTGGCGCTCATGTCAGCCAGCCTCTGGCTTGAACCGCGTGCAACACGTCTTGCCAGACCGCCTCACGCGGCTGGTTGGCCTCAATCCGGGCAAAGCGGCTGGGGCAAGCCGTCATTCGATTCAGGTAGCCCTCAGAGACACGCCGGAAAAACTCGACCGGCTGGGCCTCGAATTTGTCCGGGCTGCGTGCCAGCGCCAAACGCTGCGCCGCAATTTCAGGTGCTAGGTCAAACCACAAGGTCAAATCCGGGTTTCTGATGAAATCAGGTGCTAGCCCTTTTGAAGTCTGCACAGTACGCTCTAAAAATGAGAGCGTTTTCAGATCGAAACCGCGCCCACCACCTTGGTAGGCAAAGGTCGCATCGGTAAAGCGGTCGCATAGCACGACGTCACCACGGGCCAATGCCGGCTCAATCAGCTGTTGCAGATGATCGCGCCGGGCGGCAAACACCAGCAGGGCCTCGGTCATGGCATCCATGGCGTCGTTCAACACCAGCACACGGATTTTTTCGGCCAAGGGTGTGCCGCCGGGCTCGCGCGTCAGCGTCAACGCCCGGCCCTGAGCCCGAAGCGCCTGCGCCAGGGCGTCAATGTGCGTGGACTTGCCGGCGCCGTCAATGCCTTCAAAACTGATGAAAATTCCCTCTGTCGTCATGTCTTATTACTGCCCGCGCTGGTATTTGTTAACTGCTCGATTGTGCGCTGCCAAGTCGGCGCTGAACTCGCTGCTACCGTCGCCGCGTGCCACAAAATACAGCGCTTTGGACGGCGCCGGCTGCACGGCCGCCAGCAGCGCTGACTTGCCCGGCATGGCAATCGGGGTCGGGGGCAAACCCGTGTGGGTATAGGTGTTCCAGGGTGTATCGGTCTGCAAGTCACTGCGGTGCAGGTTGCCGTCAAACTTATCGCCCAAGCCGTAAATCACCGTGGGGTCGGTCTGCAACATCATGCCGACGCGCAAGCGGTTGCTAAACACGGCCGCAATCATTGGGCGATCACTGGGACGGCCGGTTTCTTTCTCGATGATGCTGGCCAGAATCAGCGCCTGCTCGGGGGTTGTCAAAGGCGTATCCGGTGCACGTTGCGCCCAGGCGGCATCGAGTCGTTTGTCCATCGCCCGCAGCGCGCGCTTGAGTACGCCCAAGTCGCTGCTGCCCTTGGCATAGGTGTAGGTGTCGGGGAAGAATCGACCCTCCGGGTGAAGGCCCGGCCGACCCAGCGACTTCATGATCAAATCAGGCTCTAGCCCCCGTGTAGTGGGCGCAAGCTGCTCTGCTTTTAATAGTTCTGTGCGGACTTGGGCAAAGGTCCAGCCTTCCACCAGTGTCACGGCCCGCAAGGCTTCGTCACCGCGTACCAGCTTTCGCAACAGGCTGCGTGGCGTCACACCGCGTTCAATTTCATAGCTGCCGGCCTTGATCTGGCGCGCCTCGCCGGAGAAGCGAAACCACCCATACAGCAGCAGCGGATTGACCTGGACCCCCGCGTCGGCCACGCTCTGCGCCACATCACGGGGCAAGGTGCCCGGCTCCACGGCCAGATCCACCGTATCGGTGCTCATGGCCAAACCTTGGTTCAGCCACCACAGCGCACCGCCGCAACCGAAGGCCGCCGCGATAACTAAAAATATAAACAGACGACGCACAGCCTTACAGCCCTCCAGCAAATTGAGTGCGGATGATAATTCACCCATGAATATCCAACTCAATAGCGTGGCACCGCTGACCCATCTGGGCGTGATCCGGGTCGAGGGCGAAGACGCAGCCAAATTTTTGCATGCTCAGCTGACGCAGGATTTCTCGCTGCTTGGTCTGTCTGAAGCGCGGTTGGCGGCTTTTTGCACGGCCAAAGGCCGGATGCAAGCCAGCTTCATCGGCTTCAAACGCAGTCCGACTGACATCCTGCTGGTGTGCAGCCGTGACATTCTGGCGGCCACACTCAAACGTCTGTCGATGTTTGTGCTGCGTGCAAAAGCCAAATTGAGCGATGCGACAGCCGACTTTGCCGTTTATGGGCTGGCTGGCACAGCCTTGCAAAACACGACTGGAACCATAGCTGGCTACGAAGGTAGCGCCTGGGCCAAGGCCGATTTTGATGCCATATCTTTGATCAATCTGTATCCCGCCGACAGCGTTGCGCGCGCCTTATGGGTAGCGCCAGTGGGCACGCCGGCGCCAGCGGGCGCCGTGATGACGGCAGAACAATGGGCATGGAGTGAAGTACGTGGCGGCATTGCCACCATCACCCAGCCGGTGGTGGATGCCTTTGTGCCGCAAATGCTCAATTACGAGTCGGTCGGCGGTGTCAACTTCAAAAAAGGCTGCTATCCGGGGCAAGAAGTGGTGGCGCGCAGCCAGTTCAGGGGCACCCTCAAGCGCCGCGCTTATCTGGCGCATTCAGAGGCAGCGCTCAACGCGGGTGACGATCTGTTTGCGCCGGATGATGCCAGCCAGCCCTGCGGCATGGTGGTGCAAGCGGCGGCTGCGCCCACCGGTGGCTTTGATGCCATTGTGTCAATGCAGATCACCGCCTTTGCAGCCGGTGGCGTGCATGCCATTCAACCCGGCGGCCCGTTGCTGCTGCTGTCGCCACCGCCCTACCCTTTGCTGGCGGATATTTGATGATCGCTGGTGGCGTTGGCTTGGAGAAGGACGCTGTTCCGGGTAAGCCAATCGAGCATTTGATTTACTCAGGGGCTCAAGGTTTTTGGGGCGTGCGAATTTTGCTTAATTTACTGGCCAGCGAGGCGGCCGATAACTGGCCCAGATGGGTATCGACCAGCCGTCCGTTGGTGTCGTAGAAAAGAGTGGTTGGCAACGACCCTGAGCCAACTTCGCGACCCAGACGGGCGCCAGGATCGAGCAGAACATTTGCGAGGTCTAATTTCTCAATGTTGAGGTAGCGCTGGGCCGTCGACCCCTCCTCGCCCTGGTTGACAAAGACAAAGCTCACCCCGGTTTCCTGCTTTTGCGCGGCGGCGAGCACCGGCATTTCACGTCGGCAGGGTGGGCACCAGGTGGCCCACAAATTGACGACCATGGGTTTGCCCGCCGCCAACGCAGCGAGATCTGCCGACTCACCCGCAAGTGTTGTCAACTGAACCTGAGGCAACGCCGCATTGTTCATCGTCTGAATGGCGCCAAACATTCCGCCCCAGGCAAACACCCCTGCCGCCACCCCCCAGATCAGCGGTTTGCGCTGTGCCGGACGGCGCCAGCCGCGCCAGATTACCACCCCTAATGCCGCCAGCAAGCCCGCCCAGAGGGTGAAGCCGCCGTCGCGGATGTCGAGCATCGACCACGGTGCCTTCCGGTACAGATCAAACCAGGCCGCAACGAACGCGATGCGTGCGACCAGCAGTGCTGCCCACAACATGTCGCCCAGGACATTGCCGATGCCAATTTGCTGGTCACGCCCCACCAGGCGGCCCACTCCCGCGGCAACAAGCAGAGCGACTGCCAGCAGCAACAGGGCTATCGGCACAGGGAGGGAACCCAGATTCAGTGTCAGCATATTCAATTTCCTTGTTTTGATGGTGTCAGGCGAGCGAGAAATTCGTCAGCACGGGAGTCACCGATGATGCGCTATGCACGGCGCACATGGAGCCGTTTGGTTCATTTCTGCTAACCTCCCCGGTCAGGTACACGCCATGCAAGAACCCCGCATCCAATCCTTCTTTGATCCCGAGACCTTCACCGTCACCCACGTGGTGTCCGACCCCGTCACCCGGCGTGCGGCCATCATCGACAGCGTGCTGGACTATGACCCGAAGTCGGGCCGCACCTCTCACGCCAGCGCAGACCGGGTCATTGAGTACATGCGGCAAGCGGGGCTGACGCTTGAGTGGCTGCTGGAAACGCATGCCCATGCTGACCACTTGTCTGGCGCGCCTTACCTCAAAGACAAACTGGGCGGTAAGCTGGCTATAGGTCGCCCTATTCGCGACGTCCAGGCCGTGTTCAAGAAAATATTCAATGCCAAAGACATGAACACCGACGGAATCGAGTTCAACCATCTGCTGGATGATGGCGAGTTGTTCAAGATCGGGCAACTCGAAGTTTGTGTGATGTACACGCCAGGACACACCCCGGCCTGTTTGACTTTTGTGATGGACAAGGACGCCTTCATTGGGGACACACTGTTTATGCCCGACTACGGCTCCGCGCGTTGTGATTTCCCCGGCGGTGACGCGGCTACCTTGTACCGATCAATCAAAAAAATACTGGCGCTGGCGCCCGACACGCAGCTCCATTTGTGCCATGACTACCCGCCAGAAGGTCGGGGACCGATGTGGCGCACCACGGTGATGGAACAGCGTGAAAAGAACATTCATGTTCACGATGGCGTTACCGAGGCAGAGTTTGTCAACATGCGCACCGCACGCGACAAGACCCTGTCCATGCCAACGCTGCTCCTGCCTGCGGTACAGGTCAACGTGCGCGCAGGCCGACTGCCACCGCCTGAAGGCAATGGCGTCAGCTACCTGAAAATTCCGGTCAACGCCCTCTGAAAGTCTAGATATGGAGCCTACGACACTCGCGGTTGCGCTGGGCGCGCTCATCGGACTGGTGATGGCGCTCACCGGCGCGGGCGGCGGCGTCATGGCCATACCTCTCCTGGTGTTTGGTCTGCATCTGCCAGTGCAACAAGCGGCGCCCGTAGGTTTGGTGGCGGTCGGCTTGGCCGCCATCTTAGGGGCTGCGCTGGGGCTGCGCCAGGGTATCGTGCGCTACCGGGCCGCAGCACTGATGGGCACTGCTGGCATGCTGATGGCCCCATTGGGCGTATTCCTGGCACAGCGGCTTCCAAACCGTCCGCTGTTAGGCGCTTTTGCCCTGGTGCTGATTTACACCGCTTGGCGCATGCTCAGACGTCCCAAACTGTCAATTCCGCTTGCGGCTGCAGCACTATGCCGTGTGAGTAGCACGGATCAACGTCTGACCTGGACGCTTCCCTGCGCCCGTGCGTTAACGGGCACCGGCCTGATCGCCGGACTACTCAGCGGATTGCTCGGCGTAGGCGGCGGCTTTGTCATCGTACCGGCGCTGACACGCTACACCGATTTGGACATGCGCAGCATTCAGCTGACTTCACTGGCTGTGATTGCACTGGTCTCTTTGAGCGGGGTTTCCGCAGCGGCGATGCACGGGCCCTTGCGCTGGGATGTGGCGCTACCGTTTGCCTGCGGTGCCGTTCTGGCTTTGTTGGCAGGGCAACAGATTGCGAAGATGCTCAACGCCAAAAGTTTGCAGCAAGCCTTTGCATGGTTCAGCTTGTTGGTTGCATTGCTCATGCTGGCAAGAGCAATGGGCTGGGTGGCGAACTGAGAACAAGCCGCAGGGAATCAACACAGTGAGCAGCTGACCGCACGCGGTTTACAGAAGGCGGCCTAAATAGAAAAGCCTGCTACGTTTTAAATAGCATGTTTTCATTTATTTACTTGGGGTGGCTGATGGGGCTCGAACCCACAACAACAGGAATCAGCATCCGCGACAAGATGGAGGGAACCCGCGAGATACCCGCAACGCCCTACATGCTGCATCTGCTGGCCGCCCTGCCCCGCCGCAATGAATGGGTGTTCCCAAGCCACACAAGCGCGACCGCTGAAAAGCATTACACGGTTCGCCCGCTGGGGCTATTACGGGTTCACCATAAGCGAATCGAGGGCTGGATATTGGAGCAAGCCGGGGTGACATTTGATACCAAGGGCGCGCCGGGTTCAGTACTGCGCGTGGTGGCGGCCGCTTGATTTGACCCAGCAAAAAGCATCTGTCGTGGCACGTCGTCTCTCCGTGCCACTGTCACTCAGTTCCCTGCAGGCGCGAGACATTCCCAGATGTCATCAGTCTTAGGAAGGTAATCTGGGCATTTCCTCAAAGTGGCGACTACGTATGCTTCAGGTCCACCAGCGAAGTGAACTACTAAATCACGATGCGGAATATTTGACACGCCAAACTCCGACACAAGAGTGCAGCGCTTTCCCTGTGCCGAAGCTGGCGAAAGAACGTAGCTTAAATATAACTTGTCGTCTTGAATGGAGAACGCAGGGTTGACTGGTTTTTGCCCACAAATAACAGGATCCCAAACCGTAACTATCATCTTGTCGAAAAGACGGTAGGGGGTTACTTTGTGGTCAGAGTTTGAAGCACCTTCGATGGGAATTGTGCGAAATTCCAAGCTGGGTGGACCACTCGGGCCCGGCAACTGAGCAAAAGCAAAGGTAATGACCACCGAGACCGGCAAGAGAAAAAGAAGCGCAGACTTTTTCATATCAAATCCTTTTTCGAGAAGCTTCCAACAAGAGAATGTTTTGACTCATTCACAATCACCAGAAAATTCTTATACCCCCTTTGTTTGTTCAATGAATGGTCAAGTCGAGTCACATTGCGATTCATCAAAGAACTGCAGGGGGTGCTGTTCGACAGCGCCAGCGAGCCGGGAATACTTAAAATTGCGGGAGCTTCCGATGTGTAAATTTTTAACTGCCGCTGCAGCTATTGACACTACCGCCGCCATACTTGCTCGATGATTTACCTGCACAAACTGCTACCACTGGCACTGTCGCCTATCGCACTGATTCTGTTGCTGATGGCGTGGGCTGCGTACAGGCGTTCGCGCGTTGCGGCTCTGCTGGCCGTAGTACTGCTTTATGCGGCCAGCGTGCCAGTGCTGTCAGACCCCTTGTTCCGAGCAGTGGAGCAACAGCAATTGCGATTAATGCCTGAAGCGGTTGCTCCGGCGCAGGCTGTGGTGGTGTTGAGCGGCATGATGCTCAACATTCCCGGTAAGCAAGGGGTCGTTCCCGAATGGGGGGAAGCGGCCGACCGTTTCTTTGGTGGGGTGGAACTGTACACTGCTGGCAAGGCGCCCCGACTGGTGTTCACCGGCGGGCTACAACCTTGGCAGGGTGAACAAGAGCCAGAGGGCCAAGTGCTGCGACGCATGGCTCTGCGCTTTGGCGTGCCGGCCGACGCCATGGTGGTAAGCGGCCCAGCACAGAACACCGAGCAGGAGTCAGCCGCAGTGAGGCAGTTGTTGGAGCCGGGTGTGCAGCGTATCGTGCTGGTTACCTCGGCTTTTCACATGTCACGCGCACAGAGGTTGTTCGAGCAGGCGGGCTTTGTTGTGACCCCCTACCCGGTGGACTTCCGTGTGGCAGTGCGAGGAACCACACCTATGGACTACCTTCCCGAGGCGAGCGCATTTTGGAAGACGGACATTGCAGTGCGTGAGTTGTTGGGGCGTGGTTATTACGCACTCAGAGCGATATTCTGAAACAACATTCGGGGTGCCAGCCTGCACCATGAGCGCCATCGAGGCGTGTATTCTGGAACAGGCCAGAGTGCCATTCGTGGCCGACCTAGAGCCCGGTGCGCTGCGCGTGGTGGGCGCGAGCAAAGGGTGGTCCTGAACTACTCCATTGATTGTTGAATTTAATCAAAGCCCACCCCGTGCGGGTTTTCTTTTTGCTGGGGCTGGCTTGATTCAAAAACCCCGCTTACATCCGCCGTTACATCGTAAAGAAGCAAAAAAGCCTGCTGTCTTTTGGATAGCAGGCTTTCCTTATTCTATATGGGGTGGCTGATGGGGCTCGAACCCACGACAACAGGAATCACAATCCTGGACTCTACCAACTGAGCTACAGCCACCGCAGGTAATATTATAACCACTGTCGTCTAATTCTGAGAACTCACCGGCAATTCTGTTGAGGTAAGCGCTGGGCGTGAAGTCATGATCTGCGCTTTGAAGCGTTCTTTGAGAAGATCGTAATAAGCTTGAGTTTCGGCTCTGCTCCACCATTGGGCATATTGCGCACGGTCCTGTTTGGCGGCTGCTTCAGCCGGTGCCATTCGCGGCACGATTTTGTTGATCCGAACCACGCTATAGCCCTTGGCACCCAGATCAACACCAACAAAGGTCGGTAAGGCGGCTGCATCCGCACGCAAGGCCGCGGTCAAAACCTGCGGTGGCGTGCTTTGGGGCTGATCGCGCGATATCACTACAGCTGCTGGCATGACGGCAGCGGCTGGCGATGCCTTCCAGGCCAGCAATTTTTCCATGCCCTCTTTCTTCGCCAGTTCGGCAGCGCGGGCGGCAACAACGCGTTCATGCACAACACGACTCACATCGGCAAACGGCAGGGTTCGGGCAGGGATGTATTGAGTGACACGGCCTGCTGTCAATTGGTTGGGTGCTGTTTCAATCGCTTCGGTATTGCGCTTTTTTTCAATCGAGTCAGTGCTGAAAATGGCAGCCAGAAATTTTGCATTGGTCAACACACTGGTTGTACCCGCAGCCGGTTGACGCAAAACATTGGTGGCCGTCTTGATCTCCAGCTTGAGCTTGTCTGCGACCGGCTTGAGGCTGTCGGACTGCTCATAAACACCATTGGTAAAGGCCTCGGCAGTCTCTGCAAACTTGGCTTGGGCCTGCTGCGTCTTCAGATCGGCCTCGATACCCGCGCGCAACTCTTCAAAGCTGCGCTGAACCGGTGTTTTGATATCGGTAAGCTTGATGATGTGATAACCGAAATCAGATTCCACCACCGCACTGATATCGCCCTTTTTCATGGCGAAAGCTGCATCTTCAAATGGTTTGACCATGGCGCCACGCGTAAAAAAGTCAAGATCGCCCCCATTGGCGGCGGAACCTGTATCTTGCGAGTTCTTTTTGGCCACATCCGCAAAACTGTCAGGCGATTGACGCACCGTCTTTAGCAATTCATCAGCACGTGCTTTGGCTTTCTGGCGCTCAGCTGCAGGAGCATCCTTGGCGGCATTGATCAGGATATGGCTGGCACGTCGCTCTTCCTTGCCGCTGAGCCGTGCCGCATTTTGTTCGTAATATGACTTGCTATCGGCCTCGCTGATCGTGATGCTTTTCTTGACCGAATCCAGATCCAGCACCACATACTCGACACTGGCATGTTCAGGAGACTGGAACAGGGCCTGATTGGCCTTGTAAAACGCATCCAGTTCGGCATCCGTCGGGCTGACCTTCGAAGCGAAATCCGAGGCAGTGAAGCTGGCAATTTGCACTTCACGTTTTTCAAAGAAAGCATTCAATGCCACGTCGGCGACGCCTGCTGCCGCAAAGCCTGTATCCCCCACGCCCGCCTCTACTTGCCGAACAGACAGGTCTTGCCGAACACGGGCTTCAAACCCTTCGGGTGTCAGGCCCTGGCTGGCAACCAGTTGACGATAGCGGTCCATGTCCAGCTTGCCATCGGGCTGGCGCAGGGACGCGATGGACGGATTCTCGTGCAAGTTGCGCGCGAGTCGGGCGTCACTGGTCGTCAGTTTGAATTTATCCGCAGCTTGGACCAGCACGCGCTCGTGCACCAATCGCTCCAGCGTGGCGAAACGGGCTGCCGGTGAATCCAGCAGTTTGGCATCCAGAGTGGGCATGGAGGCGCGCAGGCGATCCGATTCTGACTTGTGCACCGCATCCCATTCTCCCTGCGTGATGTCATGACCACCGACGCGGGCAACGACGCTACCCGCATCGCGAGACCGGTTGTAGCCATCAATGCCAAAAAGCACAAACGAAGGGATGATCAGCAAGAACATCACCGCCATCATGATCTTCGTATGCTTACGAACAAAATCGAACATGCGCGAATTCTCCAGTAATAAAAACAAAAAAGGCGAACATGCTGCTCGCCTTTATCTGGGTGGGTGGTGGGTGCTGACGGGTTCGAACCGCCGACCTACGCCTTGTAAGGGCGCCGCTCTACCAACTGAGCTAAGCACCCCACCTAAACCGGCTATCAGTTCAGGGCATCTTTCAACGCTTTACCCGGACGGAATTTTGGCACTTTGGCCGCTTTGATTTTAATCGCGGCGCCAGTGCGTGGGTTACGCCCCACACGCGCAGCACGTTTGCCAACGGCAAAGGTACCAAAACCCACCAGCGAAACAGAGCCGCCTTTTTTCAGTGTGATCTTGACTGCGCCAATGGCGGACTCCAGCGCCCGGGTAGCCGCCGCCTTGGAAATGTCAGCATTTAGTGCAATGTGCTCAATTAGTTCGGTTTTATTCACAAAGAACCCTTGGTATGGAAACAGAGTTAATCGAATTGTCTCTTTAAAAAACTTGCACTTGTCATGCCACAGGTACTAAGAGCCACAGGCTCCAATCTGACAACACAACCGATAGCTTTGCAGCAGTGCGAATTGGAATTCTAGTCGGTTTTTTAGTGCTCGCCGGGTTCAATGCACGTTCATTGCTCGTAGATATTTCCGATTTACCGATAAAAGACACATCGTCCAAATTCCATATGGATTAGAGCGCACCCACAATGGCCAACCCGACGTCCTTCGTACTTGAAGTCCCCCCCAAATCCTGCGTACGTGGCGCCCCGTTCTCGGGATCAAGCACTTTTTCTATCGCTTTCATAACTGCATCATGCGCATCCCTGTGCCCCAAAAAGTCCAGCATCAAGGCGCCGCTCCAAATCTGGCCGATCGGGTTGGCAATGCCTTTGCCGGCAATGTCGGGCGCTGAGCCGTGAACAGGCTCGAACAGTGAAGGGAATTTACGTTCGGGATTCAGATTGGCACTGGGGGCAATGCCAATCGTGCCAGTACAGGCCGGCCCCAGATCGCTCAGGATGTCACCAAAAAGATTGCTGGCCACCACCACATCAAAAAAATCGGGACGCTGTACAAAATGGGCACACAGGATATCGATGTGAAATTTATCCACTTTTATTTCAGGATAAGCCTTTGCCATTTCTACAACACGCTCATCCCAATACGGCATCGTGATCGCAATACCGTTGGATTTGGTGGCGCTGGTCAAATGCTTTTTGGGCCGCGACTGGGCCAACTCAAACGCAAACTTCAACACCCGATCGACGCCAACGCGCGACATCACGGTTTCCTGCAGCACGATTTCGCGCTCAGTGCCCGCGTACATGCGCCCACCCACACTGGAGTATTCACCTTCGGTATTTTCGCGCACGATCAGCATGTCGATTTCACCCGGCTCGCGTCGGCTGCCATCACGCCGCACCACCGGCGCAATGATGCCCGGCATCAGGCGCACCGGACGAAGGTTCACATACTGATCGAACTCGCGTCGAAAGAGCAGCAAAGAACCCCATAGCGAGACATGATCGGCAATTTTGTCGGGCCAGCCAACCGCGCCAAAGTAGATCGCGTCGTGACCCCCAATTTGATCTTTCCAGTTGTCGGGCAGCATCTGGCCGTGCTTCTCGAAGTAATCCCAGCTGGAAAAATCAAAATGATCAAACCGCAGGTCAATGCCAAATTTGCGCGCCACCGCCTCCAGCACACGCACCCCTTCGGGCATTACTTCCTGGCCAATACCGTCACCCGCGATGACGGCGATTCTTTTTTGACTCATCAATGAAACCTCTGTAATCAAGCGTTAAAAAAATGAACCCATCAGTCAGGTCCGACAGGCAACACAAGCCGGGGCTGACGCACCACCAAAGCAACTCCAAAGGCCGTCAGCAGAGTTCCAATCACTGTGACGACCGTTATCGACTCACCAAACAGCGTCCACGCAATCAGCGCCGTCACCGGTGGCACCAGATACATCAGGCTGGTGACCGAGGCCGCTGCGCCACGCTGAATCAACAAATACAGCAAGGAACTGCCGCCCAGTGTCAGCGCAATCACCGACCAGGCCACGGCGCCCACGAGTTCAACATTCCAGTGCATCACCTCGACCTCCAGCAGCGCCAGCGGCAGCGTCACCAGCAAGGCAGCACCCAGTTGAACCGTGTTGGCGGTACGCACATCACAGGATGTCACAAAGCGCTTTTGATACAGCGTCCCGGTGGTGATGCTCAACAGTGCAGCAATCGCCAAGGACATATTCACCCAATCGGCCTCGCCGCCCTGCCCGAACTTGCGCGACACCACCAGCACCAGCCCGACAAAACCCAGTACCAGTCCAGCCCACTGCCGCCCGGCAATTTTCCCTCCCGTGGCGGCCAGCCAAAGGGCTGTCAGCACGGGCTGCAAACCCACGATCAGCGACGACAGCCCCGAGCCCATGCCGAGCTTCACCGCAGCCCATACACCACCCAGATAACCCGCATGCATGAAGATACCGGTAACGGCCAGATGCGTCCACTGCGCACGGTGGCTTGGCCACTTGACCCGCGCCAGCACGATCCACGGCAAAAAACACGCGATCGACAGCGCGTAGCGAACGACCAAAAACTTCAGCGGTGGGGCATGCGGCATGCCATAGCGTGCCACGATAAAGCCGGTGCTCCAGATCAGAACAAACACCGCTGGCATGGCCCGGATCAAGGCCCGATCATCATGTGCCCTCACCTGCGGTCACCTGGCCCGCGCCCGAATTTCAGGCAAGGCTTTCTGCAGGTAGTACACCATGGACCAGACCGTCATCACCGCCGCCAGCCAGATCAGCCAGACACCCCACACATGGGTGTCAATGAGCCCCAGCAATTGGCCATCAAACAGCAAAAACGGGATCGCCACCATTTGCACCACGGTTTTGAGCTTGCCAATCATGTGCACGGCCACGCTTTTGGCGGCGCCAATCTGCGCCATCCACTCACGCAGTGCGGAGATCGCAATTTCACGGCCAATGATGATAAGCGCGACAAACACGTCAGCACGTCCCAGATGCACGAGCACCAGCACGCAGGCACAGACCAGAAATTTGTCGGCGACCGGGTCCAGAAACGCGCCAAATGCCGACACCATGTTGAGTTTGCGCGCCAGATAACCGTCAAGCCAATCGGTGGCCGCAAACACCACAAACATGACCGTCGCTATCAAATTGCGGCTGGCGGGCTCAATGGGCAAATAAAACACGCCGACGATCAAGGGGATCGCCACGATGCGCGCCCAGGTCATGATGGTTGGAATGTTAAAAAACATGCTGTTATTGTGGCACGGCCCAGTACACCAAATGACTGGTAACGTCGCCTGATCAGTGCAGGGCGCGGTAAATTTCTTCCGCCAACTCGCGCGAGATACCCGCCACCGTCGCAATATCTTCCGCCCCCGCCAGCGCCACGCCACGCACACCACCAAAGCGCTGCAACAATTTGGATCGGCGCTTGGGGCCAATGCCAGGGATTTCTTCGAGCTTGCCGCCATCCACCCGCACCTTGGCGCGTTTGGCACGCATGCCGGTGATGGCAAAACGATGCGCCTCGTCGCGAATCTGCGCCACCAGCATCAGCGCGGCCGAGTCTTTGCCCAGGTAGACTTTCTCGCGGCCATCGGCAAACACCAGTTCCTCCAAGCCGACCTTGCGCCCCTCGCCTTTCTCAACGCCGACGATCAGTGACAAATCCAGGCCCAAGTGCTCAAACACCTCGCGCGCCATGCTCACCTGGCCTCTGCCTCCGTCCACCAAGACCAGGTCCGGCAGTCGGCCGGTGCCCGCAGGCATTTGCCCGGTCTGTTGCGCCTCGCGCAAGGTCTCGGCCAGCTTGCCATAGCGACGCAGCAACACCTGGCGCATGGCCGCGTAATCGTCGCCTGGTGTGATGTCGTTGATGTTGTAACGCCGGTACTCGGCGTTTTGCATTTTGTGGTGCGCAAACACCACACAAGAGGCTTGGGTGGCCTCGCCCGCCGTATGGGATATATCAAAACACTCGACCCGCAGCGCGTCCAGATCGTCCAGCGCCAGATCCAGCGCATCGGCCAACGCCCGGGTACGCGCCTGCTGCGAGCCTTCTTCAGAGAGCAGGCGGGCCAACTGCAGCCCGGCATTGGTTTGCGCCATTTCCAGCCAGACACGGCGCTGCTCGCGAGGCTGAGTCACCGCCGCGACCTTGACACCGGACTGGATAGAGAGCGCTTCGAGCAGTTGGCTATTCACCGGCGCACTGACAATCAGTGTCGGGGGCACGGGCACGTTCAGATAATGCTGTGCCACGAAGGCTTCCAGCACCTGGGTTTCGACACTGGGTACGGGAGGCGCTGCCGAGCTGTCGTCAACAGATTCTTCAAAACCGCCGACGTTGTAAATCTCGGTCGCGTCCTCCACATGCGCCGGGAAATAGGGACGATCCCCCAGATGGCGCCCGCCGCGCACCATCGCCAGATTGACGCAGGCACGACCACCCTGCACCTTCACCGCCAGAATGTCCACATCGCGATCCGCCACGTTGTCTACCGACTGTTGGTGCAGCACATTGGACAGCGCCGCCACCTGATTGCGCAGTTCGGCCGCCTGCTCGAACTCCAGCTTTTCAGCATGCGCCATCATGCGGGCCTCCAGCGCCTCCATGACCTGACGCGCATCGCCACGCAAAAAACGCTCGGCGTTGGCCACGTCCTGCGCATAGTCCGAGGCAGAAATATGGCCGACGCAAGGCGCTGAGCAACGCTTGATCTGGTACAGCAGACACGGGCGCGTGCGGTTGTTGAACACCGGGTCTTCACAGGTGCGCAGATGAAACACCTTCTGCATCAGCAAAATCGCTTCTTTGACCGCCCAGGCGCTCGGATAGGGTCCGAAATACTGATGCTTTTTCTCCACCGCGCCCCGGTAGTAGGACACCCGGGGAAAGCTGGTGCCCGGATTCAAAGAAGAACTCGCACCGGTCATCTTCAAGTACGGATAGCTCTTGTCATCCCGAAACAAAATGTTGTACTTGGGGTTGAGCGTCTTGATCAGGTTGTTTTCCAGCAGCAGCGCCTCGGCCTCCGAGCGCACCACCGTCGTTTCCAGCCGCACGATCTTGCCCACCATGTGGCCGATGCGCGTGCCCCCGTGATTTTTCTGGAAATAGCTCGACACCCGCTTTTTCAAATTGATCGCCTTGCCCACGTAGAGCACAGCGCCCTCGGCGTCGAAATAGCGGTACACGCCCGGCAGCGGCGGCAAACTCGCCACGTCGCTGAGCAACTGCGCAGGGTGTGCGGACACGGCTGCGGGTGCTGGGCCAGCGGGCGCTTCAAATGAAATGGAATCAGGCAAAACAGGCATAGGTGCGTATTGTGGACAATTCAGGCGTGACGACAGGAAAACTTTGGGACATCTTTTGCAGGGTCATCGACAACTACGGTGACATCGGCGTTGGCTGGCGCTTGAGCGTTGGCTTGGCCGCGCGCGGCGAGCGCGTGCGCTTCTGGCTGGACGATACCAGCGCGCTGGCTTGGATGGCACCCTTTGGTGCGCCCAACGTCGAAATCCGCCACTGGACCCAGCCGATCCAGACCGAAGGCCTGGCGCCAGGCGATATTTTGCTGGAAACCTTTGCTTGTGAAATAGATCCTGAATTTATAGCTGCTTACGCAGGCTGGACGGGGGCTAGAGGCCAAAAAGGCTTATGGATTAACCTGGAGTACCTGAGCGCTGAAAGTTACGCCGAACGCAATCACGGCCTGCCCTCCCCGGTCATGACGGGGCCGGGTGCGGGTTTGAGCAAATACTTTTTCTACCCCGGCTTCAGCATGGCCACGGGTGGCCTGTTGCGTGAACCCGATCTGGCCGAGCGTCAGGCCCGCTTCGAGCGTGCCGACTGGTTGCAACAACGGGGCGTCAACTGGCACGGCGAACGCCTGGTGTCCTTGTTTTGCTACGAACCCCCGGCCTTGGCCGACTTGTTGGACCGGTTGGCCACTGGTCCGCAAGCCACCCAACTGCTGGTGACCGCAGGCCGGGCGACAGCGGCGGTTACCGCTTGCATTTTGAACAAAACAAGGCTCCAGCCCTTATGGAACAAACGTGAGCTGCTATCAATTAGCTACCTGCCGCCACTCACCCAATACGACTACGACCATCTGCTGTGGGCCTGTGACTTGAATTTTGTCCGTGGTGAAGATTCATTGGTGCGCGCCTTGTGGGCGAACAAACCCTTTGTCTGGCAGATCTACCCGCAACAGGACGACGCCCATCACCGCAAGCTGGAAGCTTTTCTGGACATTTTGGCCGCTCCGCCCTCACTGCGGGCGTTTCACCAGGTCTGGAATGGCGTGAATAGCCGCACAAATGGTAATGGCAACCATCAGCCGCAACTGCCTGTGCTGGAACTGGATTCATGGCAGCAAATCGTGACCAGAGCGGGGCAGCAACTGCGCCAGCAAGATGACCTTGTGACCCAGATCATGCGTTTTGCATTAAAAAACCTTTAAAATAGCAGACTTTGCGGGACTTGACCGGGTTTTTCATCCGTCCATACCGCCCTTGCCGCGACACAAGCGGCCAACTTTCACACATTTCGCTATGAAAACCGCTCAAGAAATTCGCGCTGGTAATGTCATCATGTACGGCAAAGACCCCATGGTCGTGCTGCGGACCGAATACAGCCGCGGTGGCCGCAACTCGTCCACCGTCCGTATGAAACTCAAAAGTCTGATCGCCAACTTCAATACGGAAGTGGTGTACAAGGCCGACGACAAGCTGGAACAGGTCATCCTGGACAAGAAAGAGTGCACCTACTCTTATTTTGCCGAACCGATGTACATCTGCATGGACACCGAGTTCAACCAGTACGAGGTTGAAGCCGAAAACATGGGTGACTCGCTGAACTACCTCGAAGATGGCATGGAGCTCGAGGTGGTGTTCTACGACGAAAAAGCCATTTCGGTTGAAATGCCAACCAGCGTCGTGCGCGAAATCACCTGGACCGAACCCGCCGTCAAGGGCGACACCTCCGGCAAGGTGCTCAAGCCGGCCAAAATCTCCACCGGTTTTGACATTGGTGTACCGATCTTTGTAGCGCAAGGCGACAAGGTCGAGATCGACACCCGCACCGGCGAATACCGCAAACGCGTTTAAGCGCCGGCCCGCACGCCGGGTCGCAGTAAAAAAAAGGCTTCCTGGAAGCCTTTTTTTATGGGCGACTCCAAGGCCTTCTTCTCGCAAACTTATCCGATCCAGTACACCAAACCGATGTAGGCTTCAACTATGAGCAAACACACCGACAAAACGGAGGTCGCTAGCAAGCTGGTGCTGCGCCGGGTGGCGATCGACACCTACCGCGAAAACGTGGCCTACCTGCACCGGGACTGCGCGGTATACCGGGCTGAAGGCTTTCAGGCCCTGTCCAAAGTCGAGGTCCGCGCCAACGGACGCCACATTCTGGCCACCCTGAACGTGGTGGATGACCCCAATATCGTCGCCTGCGATGAGCTCGGCCTGTCAGAGGACGCTTTTGCTCAGATGGCTATGATCGATGGTCAGCCAGCCTCGGTGTCTCAGGCTGAACCACCGCAGTCCATTGGCGCGCTGCACCGCAAATTGGCCGGTGAACGGCTCGGCCGTGAGGACTTTCTGGGTATCGTGCACGACATTGCCGAGCTGCACTACTCCAAAATTGAGTTGAGTGCTTTTGTTGTGGCCACCAACCGGGATGAACTGGACCGCGAAGAGGTGTACTTTTTGACCGAGGCGATGGTGGCCAGTGGTCGAACGCTCAACTGGCACGAACCCCTGGTGGTGGACAAACACTGTATTGGTGGCATTCCCGGCAACCGCAGCTCCATGCTGGTAGTGCCCATTGTGGCGGCGCACGGCCTGCTGTGCCCCAAAACATCATCGCGCGCCATCACCTCCCCGGCCGGCACGGCCGACACGATGGAAGTGCTGGCCAAGGTTGAGCTGCCTTTTGATCAGCTGGCGGACATCGTGCGCGCGCACCGGGGCTGCCTGGCCTGGGGCGGCGCCGCCCATTTGTCACCAGCCGACGATGTGCTGATTTCGGTAGAGCGACCGCTGGCGATTGACTCTCCGGGGCAAATGGTGGCCTCCATACTCTCCAAGAAAATCGCCGCTGGCTCCACCCATCTGGTCCTTGATATCCCCATCGGCCCCAGCGCCAAAGTACGTTCCATGCCCGAGGCCCAACGTCTGCGCCGACTTTTTGAGTACGTGGCGGGGCGCATGCATCTGTCGCTGGATGTGGTCGTGACCGATGGACGCCAACCCATCGGCAACGGCATCGGCCCGGTGCTTGAGGCGCGCGATGTGATGCGGGTGCTGGAGAATGACCCACGGGCACCCAACGACCTGCGACAAAAATCCTTGCGATTGGCTGGCCGACTGATTGAATTCCACCCGGACGTGCGCGGTGGCGACGGTTTTGCGATTGCGCGGGACATTCTGGATTCTGGCCGGGCGCTGGCGAAAATGAACGCCATTATTGCCGCCCAGGGCGCTCAGTTGTTTGATCACAACCACCCGCAACTCGGCGCCTTGACCTTTGATATTTGCGCCACCGTGTCCGGCGTGGTCACCGGCATTGACAATCTGCAGGTGGCACGCATCGCCCGTTTGGCGGGTGCGCCCAAAGTCATCGGCGCCGGCATTGATCTGTTTCACAAACTGGGGGACGCGGTGGCCAGCGGCGAGGTTCTGTACCGCGTTCACGCCGGGTTTCAAAGCGACCTCGACTTTGCGCGCCAAGCCTGCGCCAAGTCTACCGGCTATACCATCGGGCGAGCCGAAGATGTGCCCCACGTATTTACGGAATTCTGATGCCATCAACACCTGTTTTGCTGTGCTTTGAGGATGAGCAAGAGAACGCTGCACGCATCGCCCAGGCTGCTGGGCACCAGCTGGTTTGTATCGATCGTCACCGCTTTCCCGACGGCGAAATCAAGCTGCGCCTGCCCCCGACCCTGCCGGATCATGCGGTCATCCTGCGCACGCTCAATGACCCGAATGAAAAATTGGTCGAACTGCTGTTGGCAGCCCAGACCGCGCGTGACCTGGGCGCCCGGCACTTGACGCTGGTCGCACCTTACCTCGGCTACATGCGACAGGACGTGGCGTTTCAACCGGGCGAGGCCATCAGCCAGCGCATTGTCGGGAGATTTTTAGCCGGCCTGTTTGATGCCGTGATCACTGTTGACCCCCATCTACACCGCGTCGCCGCGCTGCAGCAGGCTGTGCCAGTGGCCAACGCTGTGATGCTCAGCGCCGCACCGTTGCTGTCAGATCTGATTGCCACCCAGCGCCCGCAAGCTTTGCTCTTGGGCCCGGACGAAGAGTCCGCGCAGTGGCTGGCACTGGCCGCATCGCGCCATGGTTTTGACCACGCCGTTTGCCGCAAGGTGCGCCTCGGCGACCGAGCAGTAGAAATTGCACTGCCGGACATTCCCGTGTCGGGCCGTCAAGTGGTTCTGCTCGACGACGTGGTCAGCACCGGCCACACCCTGGCCCAGGCGACGCAGCAACTGCTGGCTGCGGGCGCAGCCTCGGTCGATGTTGCGGTCACGCACGCGCTCTTTATTGACGATGCCTGGTCAATGATTCTGAAAGCGGGTGCACGTGAGGTGTGGAGTACCGACTGCGTCAAACATGCCAGCAACGCCGTCAGCATGAGCGCCCCCATTGGCGAGGCTTTGACCCGGATCGGCGCCATGACCATGATGCGCTGAGCGCCAGCGTGGCGGGGTATTGCGAAATCAGCGGTGCTTGCGTTGCATTTTGGCGACGACGCGTTGCGGCTTGCCGCTGCGCCCCCGGGTTACCGGCCGCCCCAATTCCGTCCTAACGCGCAGCCGCGTCAGGCCCTGCGTCACGGCAAATTTCTCCAAGGCGTTGCGGCAGCGCGCTGCAGCGGCTGCGGCATCGGCCCCATGCGGATCAAGCCTGAGCACCAGCGTGTGATCATCCTGCTGGCGCAATTGAAAATCGAACACGCCAGCATCGTCTTCAAGCACCGTCGTCAGCGCCAGCGGCAAGAGCGTGACCAGGTGCCCATCCAGTCCCGCCATCAGCAACGGATCATCCCTGCGACCCTGCACCTCAATCACCGGCAGTGACGAGCCGCATTCACAGCGCTCTGGATGCACCGTGATCTGGTCACCCAGGTCGTAACGAATCAGCGGTTGCACGAAATTGGCCAGATTGGTCAACAAGATGGAATGTGAAACCTGCCCCGGTGGCACCGGCTGCCCCTGCGCATCAATCGGTTCCAGAATCAACCAGTCGGTATTGGCATGCATCTGCCCGTGTTGGCACTCCCAGCCAATCGACATGAATTCCGAGGCACCATAACTATTGCGCACCATGCACCCGAGCCCCTGCTCTACGTGTCGGCGCACGGCGGCACTCAGTGTCTCGCCACCGGTCCAGATTTCTTTTGGCGCGAAGTGCAGCGCCCCTTGCGCAGCCACATCGGCCAACAAGGCCGCCACGGACGGATAAGTGGCAATGACGGTCGGCGCAAACGCGTTGAGCTCATCAAGCAAAGCGCTGGGTGACTGCAAAATGGAAAAGCAACGCAAGCTTTGCGCCATGAACGGATTGAGTTGGCGCAACCGTTGCATGCTCACCATACTGGCGAAGTGGCCGGTGGTGGCACCCACAAAAGCGATGCGTTCCGCCAGCAACGGGGATCAAACCAGCGCTGCAGCGGCCGTGGCGCGCTGCGGCGCAACGCCTCCAAAGCATCGTAAACCACCATCGCGCGTGCATCCTGGACAAACACACCCGGTTGATGCTGGGTGCCAGAACTCTCCCAGACCAGGTATTTGCCCAGGTAAGGCTCGCCAATGCGCTGGGCATCGGCAGTGAAGGTGCGAAGCTCGGCCAATTTGAGTTGCGGGTCAGTCACCCAATCGTCAAAGCGCCCCATCAACTCAGCCCGTTCTAGCACCGGCAGCGCGCTCAGAGCCAGGGTGGCGGGCGTCGTGCCTTGCAGGCGCTCCCGGTACAGCCGGGAACCGCGCACAGTGGCTTCAAGCAGATGAGCCAGTCGGGTTTTCTGGCGCGCAGCGATAGCGTCTGGCGCGGCGCGGCCGCTGGCCAGCACATCCAGCGCCACAGCAGCCAAGCGCAAGGGATCAAAAACTGTCGTCATACGCAAAACATATTAGTGCGACTCCAGAGCATCAAAATTGTGCACGATCAACGCATGTGATTTTTATCAAGACGTGCAACAGGATCGGTCACTATCGTCAGACTTGGTTTCAATTTCAAAGGAGGTTTGCAATGAATGATATGACGACGATTCAAAAAGACAAATTGATGAGCGACTTGCGCATGGTGATTGCCGACGCGGAAGAGGTGCTGCGCATGACGGCTGACGAGGTGGGCGAAGGCGCAGCCGATCTGCGCAGCCGAGTACAAGCCCGAATGAATCAGGCCGAGGCCGATCTGGTTCATTTACAGGAAGCAGCGGTCGCCAAAGCCAAAGCCGCCGGTCACGTCGCTGACGATTTTGTGCATGACAACCCCTGGAAATCCATCGGTATCGCGGCGGGAGTTGGGTTGGTGATCGGCTTGCTGGTCAGTCGCCGTTAAAACGGCAGCGAACCGGCCAAATTTATGAGCGAACCGGGCAAGAACGTTGGTTTATTCGCCTCTTTGCGCCGCCTGCTTGGCACGGTGCTCGAGATCGCCCAAGTGCGCTTGGATCTGCTGAGTACCGAGGTTGAACTTGAGAAACGACGCCTCTTTGACGGTCTGCTCTGGGGTCTTGCTGCCCTGCTGATGTTGGGCGTCGGCGTGGTGCTGGTGTGCGGCTTCATCATCCTGCTGTTTTGGGATGGTTATCGCCTGGCCGCAGTGGGCGTGCTGGCGCTGCTTTTTCTTGCTGCAGGCGCCTGGCTGGTGCGCGCGGCGCGACACCGACTGCAGAGTCCGAATGGCATGTTTGAAGCCAGCCTTGCTGAGTTGCAGCGGGATCGCGCCGGGCTCCACCCCTCAGTCTCTCATGAAACACGATGAACTGGTCTTGCGCCAACAGCGCTTGCTGGTGCGCAGTGCGCAGTTGCGACTGGTTTTGAGCAATCAGGCGCAAGTCTTGCAGCGACCTTTCGCCTTGGCCGACCAGGCACAAAGCGGCCTGCAATGGCTTTATCGCAACCCACAGTGGCCGCTGGGCGCCCTGGTGCTTGTGGTTCTTGTGCGGCCGCGACGCGCCATCGTGTGGGGTGGGCGCCTGTGGTGGGCTTGGAAAACGTTCAGGCAAACGCAAAAATGGTTGACCAAACAGTCCTTGCAAAAACTCTCCCCCTGAATTGAGTCGCTCCGGCACGGCTTGGCCAAGCGACGTGTCACAGTTTTTCGCACACAATCGAAGTTATGGACACCACTCAGAACCTTTCCGAACCTCGCCTGCCTGATTCCGAGACGGAACTGAAAAGCCAGGCTGACCTCGGCCATGCGTTGGAGGCCGACGCCTACCGTCTGGCATTTGCCGATCCCGAGTTCTTGGTGCGGCGGGAAACACGCGGCATCCGGTTTCAACTGGAAATGCTCAAGCCCGATCTGGACCAGGCTGAACAAGGCATCGACAGCACCATCGTGGTTTTCGGCAGCGCCCGCTCGGCCTCGCCCGAGATGGCCCAAGTCTCTCTGCAACAAGCGCAGACCAGCGGCGACCCCAATGCGCTGATGGTGGCGCAGCGGCAGGTGCGAAGCGCCCATTACTACGATCAGGCGCGACTATTTGCCCGACAAGTCGCCGGACACAGCGCACACCGACGGCCTGAAGAGCGTCTGTTCATTGCGACCGGCGGTGGTCCCGGCATCATGGAGGCGGCCAATCGCGGTTCGCACGAGATGGGCGCCCCGAGCGTGGGCCTGAACATATCCCTTTTGCACGAGCAGCACCCCAACCCCTACATCACGCCGACCTTGAGTTTCAAGTTTCACTACTTTGCGCTGCGCAAGATGCACTTCATGATGCGAGCCAAAGCTCTGGTGGCGTTCCCCGGCGGCTTTGGCACGCTCGATGAATTGTTTGAAGTCATCACCCTGGTGCAGACCCGCAAGTCCAAGCCGGTGCCAATTGTCTTGTTTGGCACCGACTACTGGAAGCGACTGGTCAACATGGACGTCTTGGTGGAAGAAGGCGTGATCTCGGCACAAGACCTGGACCTGTTCACCTATGTGGATGATGCCGATGCGGCGTGGGAGGTCATACGGACCTTTTATGACCTCTAAGGAAGCCCGGATTAAATCAGCTATGACCACCGCAGGAGGGTGTAAGGCGGAGTTACATCAACCCGGCTCAAAATTCAGCTCTCTTTTCGTGCACCGTAACAAGGTCCAAATAGGATTTTCCAATCGCTTGCATTTAATCAATTAACCCCAAAAAATGCTGTGATGCAATAGGATTGCACTTGATCCCTCACTGATTAACCCAATTTATTAATAGGAAACTACCCCATGTCTCTGATCAATACCGAAGTCAAACCTTTTGCTGCCACTGCCTTCCACAATGGCCAGTTTGTGCCTGTCACCAACGAAAGCCTCAAGGGCAAGTGGTCTGTGGTGGTGTTCTACCCAGCCGACTTTACTTTTGTCTGCCCGACCGAACTGGAAGACCTGGCCGACAACTACGCCACGTTCCAGAAGCTGGGCGTCGAGGTCTACAGCGTGTCCACCGACACCCATTTCGCGCACAAGGCTTGGCACGACACCTCACCCGCCATCAAGAAGGTGAACTACGTGATGGTTGGCGACCCGACCGGCGCCATCACCCGCAACTTTGATGTGATGATCGAGGAAGAAGGCCTGGCCCTGCGCGGCACATTCGTGATCAACCCCGATGGCGTGATCAAACTGTGCGAAATCCATGACAACGGCATCGGCCGTGATGCCACAGAACTGCTTCGCAAGGTCAAGGCGGCCCAGTACGTGGCTTCCAACCCCGGTGAAGTTTGCCCCGCCAAGTGGCACGAAGGCGCCAAGACGCTGACCCCTTCACTGGACCTGGTCGGCAAGATATAGGGAAGTGCGGATCAAATCAACTTTGATCCATCCTTTGCTGGCTTGCACCAGCCAAAACCCCGGCGCGCGCGTTTGACGCTTGTTGATCAGCGCGGGCTCTCAAAGAACAGGTCATTCGAGCCGTAGTCACTGATTTCGAAGTAGACTTTTTTCTCGCCCGGATCCGCCACAAAATTCAGGTTTTTAGAAGAAACAAGTCGCTAGCCCCCGCCAGTATTGCTTTAGCAGCTCTTGCTTTTATAGCAATCATGAAACTCCGTAAAAGACAGACCGAAGTGACGCGAAGCAAACAGGCTCGGTCCTTAACTATCCTGAAACCTTGCGGGACAGGCCGCAGCTACACGCAGTGAGCAAGCTTTGTCCTCAACTGATTCGCTGGCGCAGTGCCTCATACAAACACACCCCACTGGCCACCGACACATTGAGGCTTTCAACAGCACCGCGCATCGGGATGCTGACCAACTCATCACAGGTCTTGGCGGTGAGCGCGCGCATGCCATCGCCCTCGGCTCCCAGCACCAACGCCACCGGCCCTTTGAGGTCGGCCTGGTAAATGGTTTTAGGTGCGACGTCGCTGGTGCCGATGATCCAGATATTGCGTTCCTTGAGTTCATTCAGGGTACGCGCCAGATTGGTCACCATGAAGTAGGGCACGGTCTCAGCCGCGCCGCTGGCGACCTTGGCCACTGTGGCGTTGATGCCCGCGGCGTGGTCTTTGGGGGCGATTACAGCGTGCACACCGGCGCCGTCGGCCACGCGCAGGCAAGCACCTAGGTTGTGTGGATCGGTCACGCCATCGAGCACCAAGAGCAACGTTTGTTCCCGCTCGGCGGGTGGCCTGTCGGCTTGCGCCGCTTCGAGCTGCTCCAGCAATTCATCCAGCGATTTCACTTGCGCCAGCTCGTGCACCCGCGCCGCCACGCCCTGGTGGCCGTGACCACCGCAGAGCTTGGCCAGACGAATGCCATCGGCCTCGATCAGGCGCGCACCGGCCTCGTTGGCCTTGTCCAGAAACTGGCGCATGCGCGCATCACGGCGCGTCGGTTCGAAATAAATCTCGATGATGGACTGGGGTGCGGTTTTGAGGCGAACCCCGACGGCATGAAAGCCGAATAAAACTTTGGGTGAAGACATGGCTGAATTATCACAGCTTGCGCTTCAGGCATCCCGCACAGGCAGTGTCTCTGGTCAACAATTCGGGCTACCCATGGTGTGCCAAAAACTTCAGGCAAGCGTTAATGCGACAGAGTCACAAAACCAGAACTGCCCCACCGGCCCAACCATGTCCGCAGCAAAGCAGTTCTATAGCGTCGCAGTTTGAGTCCATCTGCAAAGCGGGGATGTTTGTTCAAACAACCCACGCCTCTTATGTCCGCAGTCAGACTCAGGATGACACGGGGCCTTCAGCGCCGGGCTCAGTCGATTGAGCCGCATCATTGTCATCGGGCAACTCGGCCTCAGCACCCTCACCCACCTTGCGATCGGCTTTGTGTTTAAGTTTCTCTTCTTTTTTCTTCTTTTTCGCCAGTTCTTTCTGACGTTTCTCGTATCCGTAATTCGGTGTTGCCAATGTATTCTTTCAGGTTGTTGGAAGCACTTTACCAGAAGTTTCAAACATCTTCGTCGCGACAAACTGACCTTCCACCATGGGGAGTTGGGGTATTTCGGTCAAACACTATTGACGTGTCGATGGCAAATCGGTACAGCGACCATGTGCCACTTCAGCTGTCCTGTCGACGGATTCCGTTTGACAGCACCATCGACTGCAGCGCGGCATCAATCCTTCGCCCCTTGGCCGCCAAGCGGGCGTGCGCCGCAGGAAGAGTTCCAGAAAAATTCAATGGCTTCTGTCAGTTTCAAACAAGTGGCTGCGCTGATGTCAGTTCAGCCACCAGCCGGTGTAGCGCGAGCTGCTCGGTCTGCGGGGCAAACAAGGGCGCACGCGCCGTGCACTGGGCTTGCAAGTGGGCAAAAAAGGCCTCGTCATGGTGACAGCGACGCAGCAGAGCGACCAGTTGTGCCGCATCATCCCAGTCAAAGTAGCCCGCATAGTCCGCACCCAGCATGCCCACGTTGCCGGCAATGCGCGAGGCCAGCACCGGTGTGCCCGAGCGTACCGCCTCCATCACCACATGCGCGCCGCCCTCCATGCGGCTGGTGTGCACCAGCACATGCGCACGCTGAATGCGCCGGCGCGCCGCCTCATGCGGCAAACCACCCAGCCAGCGGTAGGCCGGGCAGGTGCTGGCGGTTTCTTGGGCCAGTGCGGCCAGGCTTGGGTCGAGCGGCGCACCAATGTGGTCGATGCGAATAGCGTCCTGAGACTGAAGCAGCCGGGCGGCTGCGAACAGGGTTTGCGGTGACTTTTCTTCCCGCAAGTGGCCCACCATCAGCGCCTTGAGAAAACGCGCTGATTTGGGCAAGGTCAAGCGGGCCGAAGTGGACTGAAAAATCACACGGGCGCGTGTCTGCACATCGGCTGGCAGCGCGTCCACCCCCAGCTCTTGCAGCACCACCAGGCGCTGCGCCAGCTGCAAAGAGCGCTGGGCATGGAGGTCAGTCTGGATGTCACGGTACAGATCGGTGCCAGTGAGCACCACCGCGAGGCCAGGCACAGGCCGTGGGTGCGCATCAGACACAGAAACACCACCACGGCTGTGCGCCCAGGCAGCCACCGAGGCAGCCGAGCGACGCGCATGCAGGGCGACCATGCAGTTGTCGTGCGCCGCGGCCGGGCCGTCGGGCCACTGGGCGACGATGCGCACCTTGAATGGCTTGAGCGTTGCCCCCCGCGACTGAAGCAATTTCTGCCAGCGCTGAGCCGTTTGCCAATTACCATTGTTGGCACTCGCTAGCGACGGGCTGACAATTACCACCTGTTTTTTCATTGCATCAGACAAACATGCTCCTCCCATCAAACCCAATGCTGCCGACATGGCAAGAGGCCCACACCGCGCGCACCGCTGATGCCAGCATGTTGGCGACCCTGCTGCGCGCCAGCCGGGCACGCACGCTGGCGTTGGCAGATGCTTATGTAGCGGTTTTGGGTGCAGATTTGCCCGTGCCCTGCTCGTCCCAGCTCAATCCACCGCTTTGGGAACTTGGCCATATCGGCTGGTTCCAGGAATATTGGCTTACACGCAATCCTCAGCGCCAGCTCGGTACCCTGGCCGACCCGGATTGCCCGCGAACCGCCTCGCTGCTGGCGCAATCGGACGCACTTTACAACTCCAGCCAGGTGGCACATGCCACCCGCTGGCACTTGCCCCTGCCGAACCTGGCAGCCACCCGGCGCTATCTGGCTGAAACGCTCAATACCACGCTGGCCCTGCTGGCCGACAGCGCGCAAGACGATGCCGCCTTGTACTTTTACCGCCTGGCGTTGTTCCATGAAGACATGCACGGTGAAGCCGCGGTGTACATGGCACAGGCTTTGGGCCTGGCGCTGCCTGAGGTGCTGGCTGGCAAATGGCTGCGCGCCGCTGATGAACCCGTGCAAGCGCTCAGGTTGAAGGCAGGAGACTGGACGCTGGGCTACGCAGATGTCAATCAGCCCAGCCGGATGGCCAGCGGCTTTGCGTTTGACAACGAACTGGCACCCCACACGGTCAACTTGAGCGCTTATGAGATTGATAGCCAGCCGGTGACGTGGAGACGCTATTTGCCTTTTGTGGCCAACGGTGGCTATGCCGCCGCGCAGTGGTGGAGCGCCCAAGGCCGGCAGTGGCTCCAGTCTGCGCAAGGCTGCGGACCAGTAGCGCAACCAAACGGGCAAGCCCAGGTCGGACCACGTTTTCTGCGCCAGGTCACCCGTGGCAACGGCGAGCCCGCCTGGGAGCGTCACCATTTTGGCCAATGGCAGCCGCTGGACAAGGAGGCACCCGCCTGCCACCTGACCTACTTCGAGGCCGAGGCCTGGTGCCGCTGGGCGGGCCGACAGTTGCCCACCGAGGCCCAATGGGAACGCGCCGCCATGACCCGGCCCGGCTTTCACTGGGGTCAGGTGTGGGAATGGACTGCCAGCACCTTCAACCCCTACCCCGGCTTTGAAGCCCACCCCTACCGGGACTACTCCGCCCCGTGGTTTGGCGACCGACCGGTGCTGCGGGGTGCGAGTTGGGCCACGGCGGGGCGCATGGCACACCCGCGTTACCGCAATTACTTCACGCCCGAGCGCAACGACCTTCATGCAGGCTTCAGAACCTGCGCTCGATAATAAAAACTGGGGGGTCACGGTCGTCAAAGGCATGCAGTATGGACAGACATCAGGCACTGGCCCACATCACTGCAAAACGACCGTACGCTGGTGTAGGCGCATCGGTCCACACCAGCGGGTTGGCAAACCCAGCCTCGCGTAGCAACTGTGAAAACCCGGAGATCGTCCATTTGTAGGAGTTCTCGGTATGAATGCGTTCGCCTTGGCTGAATGCCCGGCTGCCGCCCGGCCACTGCACAATGAGGTCGCGGCGCGCCACCAAATGCATTTCTATGCGGGATTCAACCGCATTGAACAGCGCGAGGTGCGCCCAATCCGTCAACTGCATGTCGCTGCCCACCAAGCGATTCACATTGCCTATCAGATTGCGGTTGAACGCCGCAGTCACGCCCAGGGCATCGTCGTAGGCTGCTTCCAGCTCAGCGGCATCTTTCACCAGGTCAACGCCAATGAGCAAGCCACTGCCTGCCGCCGTGGTGCAAGCAACACGCACCTGGCGCAAAAACACCAAAGCTTGACCGGGCGTGAAATTGCCAACGCTTGACCCCGGGTAAAACAGCACCCGCGGCTCAGCGCCAGGTTCGCCTACTTCAGGCGGCAAATCCAGCGTGTGAGAAAAATCCAGCCCTACACCCACCATGTCCATGGCCGGGTATTGGCGCTGTAAACACGTCAGCGCACCACGCAGATAGTCCACCGAAATATCCACCGCCACATAGCGCGCAGGCGAGAAAACTCCAAACAAACCAGCTGCTTTGCCGCAGTTGCCCGCACCCAGGTCGATCAGCGTGGCGCCCTCTGGCACATGCCTGGCGATCGCTTGGGCATGTGCGCGAAAAATGGCAGCCTCAGTGCGCGTGGGGTAGTACTCGGGCAACTCGGTGATGGCTTCAAACAGGCGCGAACCCAAAGCGTCGTAAAGAAACTTGGGCGAAACTTCTGCACCACCGGGCTGCGGGTTGGCGGTCAACCCTTGAATGAGTTCGTGGCGAATGACCTCGGCGCGGTCACGATGAAGCTGGACAAATTCGGGGTTTTTCATGGGTCGCGGCGAATGGCAAGTGCCTGATCGTAGCGTTTCAGGCCATCAACCGTAATTCCCATTAACATTGCCCCCGCCTTGGCGCACCTTCACATGCGCTGGCTAACGCAACCTTTGGAAAGCTCTTTATGCTCAACACCTCACGCCGCTTCACACTCCAAGCACTGATCGCCTGCTCTGCCTTGGGGTTCGCAACCCAAACGCTCGCTGAGCAAGTCTTCAAAATCACCGCCATCCCTGACGAATCGCCCACCGAGCTGGCCCGCAAGGCCGGGCCACTGGTGAAGTACCTCGAACAAAAGCTGGGCATGAAGGTCGAGTTCACCCCCGTATCTGACTACGCCGCCGCGGTGGAAACCCTGGTCAACAAGCAAGTGGACATGGCCTGGTTTGGCGGCTTTACCTTTGTGCAGGCCAATGTGCGCTCAGGGGGCAAGGCCGAGCCTCTGGTGCAGCGCGCAGAGGATGAAAAGTTCAAGTCGGTCTTCATCACATCGAACGCTGGCATCCATTCGCTGGCCGACCTGAAAGGCAAAACACTCAGCTTTGGCTCGGCGTCCAGCACATCGGGGCACCTGATGCCGCGCAATTTCATGCTGGAAGCCAAAGTTGACCCTGACAAAGACCTCAAACGTGTGGCCTTCTCGGGCGCACACGATGCCACCATTGCTGCGGTCGCCGCCGGCAAGGTGGATGCCGGTGCGCTGAACATCTCGGTGTGGGAAAAGTTTGTCGCCGACAAAAAAGTTGACCCCACCAAGGTGTGGGTGTTCTACACCACACCCGCTTACTTTGACTACAACTGGACGGTGCACGCCGACATGCCCCAAGCCCTGAAGGACAAAGTCACCCGCGCCTTTCTCGACCTGAACAACAGCACGCCTGAGGGCAAGCAACTGTTGGAATTGCAGCGCGCCAGCCGGTTTATTCCGACCCAAGCCGCCAACTACAAGGGCATTGAGACGGCCGCACGCAGTGCAGGTTTGCTCAAGCAATAGCCTGGAGCAATCCCATTTTGATAGCTACAAGCCCATATAAATCGGAGGCTGGAGGCCATTTTCGTCTATGAATGTGGTGTTACAGAACTGTTCGGCCAGTCACCCTGCAGCCAAGCCCGCAACCGCCCCCGCTCTGAAAGCGCTGAGCTTGAGCGTGGCTTCCGGTGAGCAGGTAGCCATCATCGGTCCTTCTGGCGCGGGTAAAACCACGCTGCTGCAGCTCTTGGCCTGTGCCCTGCAACCAACACAGGGCGAATTGTTGCTGGATCAGCGCAACCCCTGGGCTCTGCGCACGCCTGATCTGCAGCGCCTGCGCGGTCGCTTGTTTCTGGCGCCGCAGGTGCCTCCCCTGCCCCCGCGCCAACGGGTGGTCACCGCCGTGCTGGCGGGCCTGTTGCCGGGCATGGGGCTGTGGACCAGCTTGAGCAACCTGTTCTACCCCCAACAACTTGATCTGGCTTATGACGCACTGGCGCGGTTTGACTTGTCAGAAAAGCTGTTTGACCGCGTCGATCGGCTCTCGGGCGGTGAGCGCCAGCGCGTCGGTTTGGCGCGGCTGGCCGTGTCCAAAGCGACGCTGTTGCTGGTGGATGAGCCCTTGTCGGCGCTGGATCCTGAACGCGCCCGCCAAGCCTGCGAGTCGCTTACCGCGGTGGCGCGTGAGCACAAGGCTACGCTGGTCGCCACCTTGCACCACGTGGAAATGGCTTTGCAGCACTTTCCCCGGATCGTGGGGCTGCGCGAAGGCGAGATTGTTTTTGATCTGTCTGCAGACCAAGTGACCCCTGCGCGGCTGACCGATTTGTACGCCCGCCATCTTGACGAGCTGGCAGGCACAGCACCCGTGGTCGAGCTGATTCCTGCAACCACGTCGAAGGTGGCGTCCACATGCCGGTGAACAGCGAACCATGTCTTTGAGGGCCGCCCCGCGCCGCGACCCCGCCTGGATCGGCCGGGTGTTTGCGCTATGGGCGACGCTGGCCGTGGCCTGGCCGCTGCTGGTGCTGGCGGAATTCAAGCCCTGGACGCTGTTGAGCCCGCAAAGCCTGCA
>Ga0209123_1000838_pt1 | contig 35315 bp, 53 predicted proteins | sample BarGraIncu00431A_FD_184500 | JGI IMG/M metagenome (GOLD analysis project Ga0209123, IMG submission 184500) | Arctic peat soil microbial communities from Barrow, Alaska, USA - Barrow Graham LP Incubations 004-31A (SPAdes) (version 2) | ecosystem: Environmental > Terrestrial > Soil > Wetlands >... | reverse complement strand
AGCCTATCTCTTCCCAAAATATAGTTCATAACTTATCCTTCTCCTTTGGTATAATATATAGTTTAATTATACCAAAATCGACAGACTAATAGTAGTTTATATAGGTTTTCGCACAGCCTGCCGGGGGACGTGAACAAATTGTAAGCACAATTTGTTAAAATAATATACATAATCTATCCGATTTATCTGATTTCTTAAGTAATTCTTACAGTTGTTTATGACGTGCTTTAAGAATATTGTTCAAGATACTTACTGTAAATTATGCTTATACTGCGACCATGACCTTGCCTGTTGCAGAAGTTTTGCATAAAGAAATTAATTCAGAACTATCCATCGGGATCACTTAAATATGAAGGCTTTGGTAAAATAGATTCAAAGGTAAATGAATTAATACCTTGTGGACAAGGTATTAAATTTTACGAAGATGGTAAAAAAAATTTGGAGGGAAACTTTGCTGACTGGTTTATTGTAACAGGCACAGAGTACTATAAAAATGGCAACATAAAATTTATAGGAGACTATAACAAAGGTCGCCGAAATTATTATGGACCAAGATATTTTGTTTTTGGTAGGCTATTTAATGAAAAAGGTGAACTTTGGCATGAAATGTAGCTAACCCTACCCCTCTTTTCACTGCCTCCAATAATAAATTCACTTCGCTCATCAACACCCCCGTTGGTCGTGACAAACTGTAAACACAATTTGTTTTGCTATGCCTTCTATATTTTTTACGTTAAGAAGACACCCTTTCGAGTGCCTTCATTTGTGTTATTTAAATATAATACTAATTACCGACTTTTAGCCTAAGTTCAGTAAAAGATTATAATGTTATTCTAAATTTTTCTAATTACTAATGACTCTCTATTTTCAATGCTTCTAATTGCACTTTTTATATAGGATATATTATTCAGGTAAAAACTTGTACCCACCAATTGCATGTTTTTTTGTTTTTTATCTTGCTCTCTTAAAAACACTCTCAAGGATAATAATTTTGCCTTAAAACTACTAGAATCGTTTAATGATAATATGAAATCCAAGGTTTTACCTGCTGGTTCTCGTAACTCATTCCCAGCACTATAATTTCTCGTAGAACTCGATGTGAACCAATGTTTTGACCATCTTTTCAAAGAGTAAAAAGCTTCTTTATATTCTTTCTCCTCATCCACTAACTTAATTTTTTCCTCTTCAATCATTTGATATCCCACCTTTTTATCTTTATTATATCAAATATTATGCTTAAAAGAAATGTCCATTTTAACAATATTTAAATCTTTTCACATTTTCTGAGAGAATAGTACCTTCTATTAAAATTGTTTAAATATCATCATATAGCCACATCTTTTACATGACTTAATATGTAAATTATAAGAAGAATATTTTATAATCTCTTTTTTAGGATTTTCAGTTGGTATATCTGATGTATTTTCTTTTTCACTTAATATATCTTCATCACAGAAATCTGTACTATCACATACTGGACAAACCAAGTTGTTAATAAATTTATTTTGGACATCTTGTTTATATTTTAATTTTTGTGGGTTCATTTTCATCCTCCATATCTATTTTATGGCAAGTTAAAATTTTATCGAAATATATTGGTTCTTTGAAATGCTAAATCAGTTTCAGTTAACATTTTAAGTGCCTTTTGTTTTGTTACCTCAAATACTGCTTCATCAGATGATACAATTCTTATATTTGAGGGATAATTGAAACACAATATAAAATTCTCTAATATACTATTCATTATGCATTTTTCTACTGTTATTTGTCAAATTATTATTAATTTTGATACCAACATTATCTAATAATTAACTCCATAAAAACTCTTCTATTCTATTTCAATCTCAATATCATCAAGGTCACTTTGTTCAATTTCAAATTCATTCATAAATAGCAAATTCGCTCGCTCATAGGAACCCCCGGGGTAAATGAACAAATTGTAACCACAATTTGTTTTGCTAATTCCTCAAGTTTTGAGTAGAGATTAAATCCTGTTTTCATCCAACCTTTCCATCCAGTTATTTCATCCATGCTTCCAGGAGTAGAAAATGGATTTATTCCTCTTCTAGATAATTCATACTCACTCACTTTTTTGTTTTGCTGTTACCTTTGTTATGTTATTGCCCAGGTTATTTCAAATCTTTAATTGCATCCCAAAAATCATTTTCATGTAACAAAATAATTTTATGTCCCTCTTTTCTAAGTTGGATAACTTTTTCTACTTTTCTTCCATAACAAGCAAAAGCCCAACATGGATTACCATCAGATCCTACAACTAAATAATCAGTAACTTTAGTAACTGAATTACTCCGAAAACCACCTTTAACGTATCTCTTTCTAATGAATCAATTTTGCCATCCTTTAATACAGATACTAAGAGGCTATATATCTCATCATCATAAAAACCCCCGGGGCACGTGAACAAATTGCAAACGCAATTTGTTTTGCTAATCAAATCCACCTGAAATAGCCAATGCATCAAAATCGTTAATATTCACTTCATCCATTAGTATATCAACCAGTATTACTCCAAAATACATAATTAAATTTATATGTTATTTGTATATAAATTTTTATAACAAAATATATCTTTACAAATGTAGTAAGCTGGCTTACTATATAAATTAGGAGGTTTTATTATGGAAAGTTTTAAATTTAGTCTTAGAGATGTACCGAAACGTGAGATTTTAAACGATTATTCTAGCCGATTTCCGGGTATAAATATAGGAGCAGTTGAAGGTTGTATAGCACTCCTCAGGACGGCTTCTGATATTTCAAAAATACTTGATGAACATTTTTCTAAGTATGATATTTCGGAAGGAAAATTTACAATCTTAATGCTTTTGTATCGACAGAATGATTATCAATTATCTCCAATATCCCTTAGCAAAAAAGCTGAAGTTACTAAGGGAACTATGACAAAATTAATAGGCGGACTTGAAAATCAAGGTTTCATAGAGAAAATCTCCAACTCATGTGATAAGAGAGGCTATTGGGTTCGGCTAAGCTCAAAAGGGTTACGTATATTGGAGGAAATTTTGCCTATACACTACACCTTAATTGCTAAACTTATGTCCGGACTTGAAGACGGTCAATTGAAGGAATTAACCTCTTTACTTAATTTATTATCAAATAATTTACTATGATAGAAAGGTGAGATATTATTATGATACTTATAACTGGAGCGAATGGGCAAACTGGTCGTGCAATAATTAAGGCTTTATTATCTAAAGGCGAGCGAATTAGGGCTTTCGTTCATACAACCGAACAAATCCAGGAAATTAAATCCTTGGGCGATATTGAAGTATTTGCAGGAGATATGATGAATCAAAAGGCTATTGATGAAGCGTTAATCGGAATTAGTACAGTTTATCACATATGTTCTGCTGTAAATCCCAATGAAGTTGAGATAGGACAAATGGTAATAAACGCTGCTCGCAAGGCTAAAGTAGAACATTTTGTATACCATTCAGTATTGCATTCCGTACTTCAAGATATGCCACATCATCAGAAAAAACTCAAGGTTGAGGAACTTATGGTGAATTCAGGAATCCCATATACTATTATTCAGCCAGCAGTATTTATGCAGAATATACTAGAGTCTTGGAGGTCACTTAGTGAAAAAGGCATATTCCAACAAAAGTTTTTTACTACTCAAGAAACTCGCATGTGTATGGTTGATTTAGAAGACTTAGCCGAGGCCGTTTCTATAATTCTTACAAATACTGGTTATACAGGGGCCACATATGAACTTTGTGGACCTGAAAATTTATCTTTGTCTGATATGCTGGCAGCTATGGAACTGCATTTTGGTCTTGAAATCAAAGTTGAAACGCCTCAGGACGAAATGTTTGCAGCACAATTAAAAAAGCATGGTGTAGGAGACTATAAAGTTAATACACTATTAAAGATGTTTCAACATTATAATGAACATGGATTTGTCGGTAATCCAAATGTTTTAACTTGGATATTAGGACGAAAACCAAATGATTTTTCATCCTTTATTCTTAGAACAATACAAAGCCAAAGATCATAGTTGTCATTTATAACTAAATAAATATTGAAATAACGTAAAATTATATAGTTTTATGTAACAAATTTCTACATTTTTAACCTTGTATAATATTTGTGAGAATTATTATAAAGGGTTCGCGATTTGTTTTTACACTATAATAATGTTGTATATTTTGGGAGGTAGTTTTATGAGATTTTGTTGGAGTACCCTAAACGTAAAGAACTTGGAGGAATCAATCAAGTTTTATACAGACGTCATAGGGCTTGAGGTGGTAAGCAAATTTAACGCAGGGCCTGGAGTGGAGATTGCATTTTTAGGCAAAGGAGAAACAAAAATTGAGCTCATTTGCGACGATGTGAGCAGGGATACAGTTGTCGGCAACGATATTTCTTGGGGATTTGAAGTCGAGTCTCTTGATAAGGCACTTGTTTTGGTTAAAGAAAAAGATATCAATGTTGACAGCGGGCCGACCCAGCCTAACCCGCATGTTAGATATTTCTTTATAAAGGATCCAAACGATATGAGAATACAGTTGGTGGAGAATATTACATAAAATAACGGGTAATAAAAAGCTCCACTTATTTCCTGACTATGCAGTAAAAGATGGTAGGCACAATTTTAGTGTTTGCCATTTTTATTATAAGGTTAATTGGAAAACATTGCCTTTATAATCTAAATAATAATTATAAGGAAGTACTTATGATGAGAAAATAACTTGGGTATAAATATTGGTAATTTGGCGTCGTCGCATACGCCACATTGAGGATTACTTTCCAACTTGTGATTCTACTTTAACTTCTATATCAGCTATTATAGGCAAATCTTTATTTATCTTAGCATAAACATTAAGTATATAGCCTTTGTCTACATAGTAATCTTTAGTAGCAAACACAAACTGGGAGTTTTTACTTTCTAATTAATATTGAAAACTAATTGCTGGGCAATTGGATGCCGCGCCAGTCGCTTACATCACATTGGCCATATTTATTATCACCCACAGCCGTCACCGTTCCGTCAGATTTAAGACCAACAGTATGACGACGACCCGCCGCTATGATATCTTTGGGACTTGCCCATACTTTGCTAAACCGAACTACGCCGTTAATCCGGTCTTCCTCGCTACTAATTTCATTTGTTATCAATGATTTTGCTATATACATTGGTTTTATTATGTTCTTAAAGCGGGTGTAATTAACGGTACCCTCAACAAATTTTAGCTGAGCTTTTTCACATTTGCTGATAACTGAAGATATGGGTGGTAGCGCTTCTAACAAGTCTTCTTTTGTATATTTGCCCATAATATTTTCACCAGTTATTAATGATTTTGAAATATATAGCGCTTTTATCCTGTTCTTAAGGAGTGTGTGCTGAGAGGTACCCACCGCAAATTTGGGCTGAAATTTTTAGCACTTACTAATAGTTGAAGATACAACTCGTAGTGCCTCTATCAATTCTTCTCTTGTATATTTTCCCATAAAATTTTACCTCCTCAAAATCCTATTCACTTATATTCTATTACAGTCGTTAACTTAATTATAATAAACTTAACTTTGCATTAAAATTATTCGTTAGCAACTATAAAGGTTCACCCCATTTCAAATGTCAAAAATGCCATCAACAAAGTTAACTGATATCTTGCAATAAACCTACATTTAGGATAATTGTTGCATCCTTTAAATTGACCATACTATAAACATACCATTTTCTTTTTAAATATTTTCAAAATAAATGCAACTGGATTAACACCTCAGAAACAAACATTGCACAGCCGGATACTAACAATATATATTTAGGTAATTTCATATCTGCTCTTTTTATTTCAAAACTTCCAAAAATTATATAAATAGATGTTGTAAACATAATAAATTGTATGAACCCTAAGAATATGAAAATTAAAAGTAGAAATATCACGGATATAACAAGAGTTATTTTATAAACTAAAGTCTTTGGTTCCTTTTTCTTGAATTTCACTTGATCTCTCCTTCTTTTTATTATAATTTATATAAAGTAAACATAAACTTTCAGTTTATGTAGTGACCTCCGAGGTCTTAGTAGCTTATCCATTAACTTTATATCCATTATGCATGATCTGCTATAAATATAGTAAATGTAACAATCCGTTTCAATCTCCTAATAATTTGTATAAAAACACCTATTTTTATAGATGTTATAATATTTCTAAACTATAACAAAATCATTTAATAAGTGATAAACCTTAAATAATAATTGACCCATATTCTTGTCTTTTAGAAATTTCAGTTCAATTTTGATACCACCAGAAATTAAAAGTTTTATTTCTGAATCGAAATCAAAGATTCCTGCTGTTTCAACTGCATATGTAATTATACTCTTATAAGGTATACTATAATATTCAATCTTTTTACCAGTAATTCCTTGCTTATCAGCCACTAAAATACGTTTATCTGTAAATACTGCTATATCTCTAAATGTCTTAACACAAAAACATACATTCTCTTTCTCTGAAATAAATGGTTTTAATTCTTCAGATAATGGAACTTCGTTGTAAAAATTAAAAATTTTATTAAAACTTATATCAGCCATAATTTTCCTCCTTAGAAATTTAATTACTTATATTGTACATCTATATTATATTTCATATTCGATGGTTTCAAACCCTCCATCAATAATGCCCTATAATTATTTAAGTTTCCATAAATTATATTTCTACATTAACTTCCAATTTCCTCTATATAGTGTAACAATTATGTAAAAATGTACTAATTAGTTGTTCAAACAAGTAGAGAAAGCTTGCCACCTAGATTTTTTCATAAAATGAACTTTTACTGTTACATTTATTTTATTTTTAATACCAAACATAAACTGCCCTGCAGAAATTCAGAATCCCTTTGTATAGTAATAGTAACAACGAAAATTTATAAAAAGGTAAGTTCTATTTGTATTAGAACAACTTAGTCGTTCGCCTAAAATTATTGATTCTCCTAAAGCATCGAAGAAACATAAAAATAATAAATCAAAGATGTGATCTTATGTATACATGTTATCATTGTAAAAAGAAATTAAAGAATGAGCCTTATATGTGTTCTAACAATAAAAAATATTGCAGCTTTGAGTGCGTTCCGGACTCTGCAATTGATAAGCATTTTTATTTTTGATAATGTTTATTTCACCTGGCCAGAATATAAGTGTAGAACCATTGATTTTAGTTATTTTGAGGATAAACTAAAATTTGCTACAATGCGGGATGCAAAAAGTGTAGGAAAACTTTATTATGATAGTTTTAATGATTGTTTTGGTGAACCTATCCTTAATCTTACTAAGAAACAATTATCGGAACTGGCTACTTATACACACTGCATTGATATTTTTACGCTTTATCACTGCTTTGTATTTGGCGGTTGGAAACAGTGGGAATGTTTTACGTTTTATGACAACCTTAAACTTTATAAATGCGATGAACACTGTGGTTGTGAAGAATATGATCACCTCTACCAGGATGAATAGTGAATTTAGAATAATAGTATTTGCATATTAAAATTATTTGAGGGGGAATTGTTTATGATTAGAGAAGCAAAAGTTGAATGGCAAGAAATATTCTATCCTTCTGGATCACTTAAATACGAAGGATTTACTAAAATAGATTCAAGGGTAAATGAACTAATACCATTTGGACAAGGAGTAAAGTTTTTCGAGAATGGTAATAAGAATATGGAGGGAAGCTTTGCTGACTGGTTTATTGAAACAGGAACAGAGTATTATAAAAATGGCAATATAAAATTTATAGGAGACTATAACAAAGGCCCCAGAAATTATTATGGACCAAGATATTTCGTTTTCGGTAGGATATTCAATGAAGAAGGCGCACTTTGGTATGAAGGTACTTTTCATATTAAACATAGCTTGATAGGGTATCCTTTGTTCTGTAGAGATAAATCTTTTAAAGCTGGTATTGAGTTTAATAACGATGGCACGATTAAACAAAATTATATAGATGGTACTGTTAAAATGCTGTAATAGCAAACACAGAATTCCAGTTTAGCTACACCCTCCGAGGTCGTTAGTAAATTCGCGCTCATAAAAAAAAAAACAGGGGACATGAACAAATTGTAACCACAATTTGTTTTGCTAATCTTGTTGTAACTAGTTTGATAATTCTACAATTCTCTGGTTAGCATTTTCATTATATAAACCGCCATGATAACAAATTACTGTTTCTATATCATATTCTGTTAATTTTTTTAAAGATCTTATACTAAGTTCTGTATCAAAATTAGTAGAAGGATCTACTCTTATAAGTTTACCATCAACAACACGTAACATATCTCCAGCTATGAGCGTTTTACTTTGTTTAAGATACAAACATATATGTCCAAGAGTATGACCTGGAGTGAAAATAACCTGGATTCCCCCACAATAGGATAGTTCATCACCACCATTTAGTGTTTTGTCTACATTGACTTTACAGTTTTGAAAAGCAATTTTAATTTTTTCGTACATAATTTTCATTTTTGGATGTAATGAACCCAGATTTGCTTCAAGCCCTGCTACCTTAAGAGGAACCTTATCACCATTTATATAGGGCTTTTCTTCTTTATGGGCAAGTACACTAATATTATTAGGCATTCCTTTTAAAATAGCTGATAAACTTCCAATATGATCAATATCATGATGAGTAAGAATCACCATGTTTAATTTATCAAAAGATACACCCGATTTCTCAAAAGCCTCACGTATTAGAGGTAGTTGCCCGGGAAAACCAGCATCCACTAGAATTACTATATCTTTATCCCAAATCAAGGTAGGGTTAATGACCCTTAAATCCCCCATAATATCAGACGATATCTCAAGCATATCAACACCAGTTGCTATTTTCATTTTTTAATTCCTCCTTGCTTTTTTAATTCAGTATATATCTTTTTATGATATGGATAAGTACATTTATACATAACCAAATGCATTTATTGGTTTAAATCTATAATATATCAAATATTCTATTATGTCAATTATATAACTTAATATTATAACACTAAAAATAATTTTTGTCAAGTTGTTTAATTGCTTTTTATATAGTTGTTTAATTGCTTTTTATATAGTCCCACATTGTAAATTGATATGGGTTTGTTTTGACGACATATACGAAAAGGTTCACCGAAATAAGTTTTCATATTCTCCGTTATTGCTAATGGTACATTAATAGTAAAAAAATTACAGTCAATACAATAATTAATGCTATGATTATGAAAACTATTTTTAGTATGTTGTTCAATTTTCTATGGTAAATACCCGTAAATAGTAGTGATATGATTACTAAACATATTCCTACTAATAGATAGGAGAATAATGTAAATATCCCAGTCATAGTTGGTCGCCCTATTGAAGATTGATAGGTTTGAATTTGATTCATTCTAATTAACCCGATAATTAAACAGGTAGGAACAATCAATATCTTAAAATGTTTTTGTAGAATTTTCAAGATTTATCTCCCCCTAAAATTCATATTAAATTTTCTTTAACACCACAGTTTTTTAAAATTGTGTCTTATTTTTTATAAATTATATACAATTATATACATTTTAATTATATTCTAATATTTAGAAAATATCAATTTTAACACCAATATTATATAGTGTAAATTTATACGAGACAAATTAATAAAACAGGTATATTTGAGGTGAATTAATATACATCCCTTTATTTATGCTACTTCCCATTATCAACGGGTAACTACACTATATAATAATACTTTCAGAGCTGAATATGATAAAACTCGAGTCAAGTCTCATATTAGGCTGTTTTACCCCAATATTTCATATTGTACATTTTTATTTACCAAAAGTGGATTGTAAGCCGAGTGAACGCTTTTCTTCACACACAAACTTTATGCTTTCATTTATAATTCGTGTCGCATCTTAGCAAACAGAATTTGTCCACTTCGTTACCAATTTCTGTAACGGGGTCTGACCCCGTGGAATAAATAATTCATATGTGAAAGCTATTTTCTTTCTCATACACTTCATAAATTATTCTATGCTATATACTATCGCTCCAGAATAGAAGCCTTTTCTTATCATACTTACCTTCTGTATCTGTTAAAAATCTCATAACTAATTTATTCATATCACTTTACCCCTTTAAATTATTAAATTGCAAACAATTTGTTTTACTAACACCTTGATATAGAAAGGATATTTTGTGATATAATAATATAAATTATTATTATTAAAAGAGGTGTTTTTATGGATAACTTGAAAGACATTAGATGGAAACAAATATTTGAGAATTTTAATAAATCATATAAGTTACTGGATAAATATTCAAAGCAGCAAGTAACTTCGCAACTAGAAAAAGCAGGTATAATTCAATTTTTCGAAATGACTTTTGAATTAGCACGGAAGGTACTAAAAGACTATTTAGAAGCTGAAGGATATGTTGTCAAGAGCCCTAGAGAAGCAATTAAGCAAGCTTTTCAAATTGGATTAATTAATAATGGTCATATATGGATAGATGCATTATCGAATAGAAATTTAACTACACATACTTATGATGAAGCGTTAGCAGATAAAATGGCAAAAGAAATAGTTGAACTCTATTTCCCAGAATTAAAAAAAATGCATGATAAATTATCAGAGGAATTATAGTATGTTTGGATTATTAGATAGAGATATTGAATATATTAAAGAAGCACTAACAAGATTTGAAACTATAGAAAAAGCCATTATATTTGGAAGTAGATCTATGGGGAATTTTAAAAAGGGTTCAGATGTTGATATAGCTATTTTCGGTGAGAAAATAACAACGGAAGTTGTTTTTAAGCTAGATGATTACTTAAATGAATTTTTACCCTTACCTTATTTTTTTGACATACTTCATTATGAAAATATAGCAAATGATAATCTTAAAAGACATATAAATAATGAAGGAAAGCTTGTATTTAAAAAAATATGAATTATTACTGGTTTGTTAAACAAGCATTAGTATATATACTCATATAGATAGTATATATGCCCATATAGATTATAAAAACTAGTATCTATATCTCAAGTCTATAGATACTAGTTTATTAAAGATGTTATTTTTCTAAGCTACATTAAGTGTACTGGTGTCCCTCCAGTAGCAACCAATTAATAGATTGTTGCGCCGTCCTTCCTGAATACCCTCCATGTCGCATTTCCCACCTATTCGCTTCTTCACATTAGCAAATTCGCTCCGCTCATAAAATCCCCCGGGGCACGTGAACAAATCGTAAATACAATTTGTTTTGATATGCACTTTTTATTACAAAATGCATATCTTCTAAAAGGAGAATCTAATCGTCTTCATCTCTACCTTCAGTACAAAGCTCATCTAGATATCCATCATCAATAGCTGAATCTCTATTTTTATATGGAACTGAACGCGGTCTACCCATTTTGTAAAATTTGCATGCCTTTGGTCCATAACAAAAGTTTTCAAATCTATATTTTTTTATATTTTTATCAAAATCCCATTGAATTTCAACATTTTCCATATTGGCCCAAATACATTTAAAACATTTTGTTTTCCACAAATTTTTACTTAATAATCTGGCACCTCTTTCCTCATATATCTGCAGTTTTGGTGACATTAGCAAACAGAACTTGTCCACTTCGCTACCAATTTCTGTAACGGGGTCGGATCCTACTCCTAATAAAAGGAAATTTTGTTGTCAGCACAAATAAAATCTCGCGGTCACTTGAAGATGCTATTTGGCGTGCCCGTAACATTGCTCCTCCTCGTAATGCTATGAGATTAAGACTTAAAACCCCATGTGCAATAAAAGGAGATCATTGTTATAATTGTTCCAGTCCAGATCGTATCTGCAATAGCCTTGTAATTTACTATAAAAAGATGCATAACATGGACATGGAAGTCGTATTGATAGACGATGCACAAGGTGATCCAAAAGAAACCAACACACAAGATTCAGAAGTAAAACCTGAGCCTAAACCAATAGATCCAATCAAAGAGCAAATAGGAAAAATGACTATAGATGAAAAGATAGGACAAATGCTTATAGAAGGAATTGAAGGATATAATTTAAATGAGAATACTAAAAGCCTCATAGAAAAGTCTAATGTTGGAGGAGTTATATTTTTCTCAAATAATGTTCAAAATACTAATCAATTACTTAATCTACTGAATTCATTAAAAAGTGAAAATCTAAAAAACAAAATACCACTATTTTTATCTGTTGATGAAGAGGGTGGTAGAGTAACAAGAATGCCTAAGGAGTTTCAAAAGTTTCCAACAAATAAAGCAATAGGAAAAATTAATGATGTTACCTTATCTAACAGGATAGGTAGTACTATTGCGATGGAGATAGGTTCCTTTGGTTTTAATATGGACTTTGCGCCTGTTCTGGATGTTAACAGTAATTCAAAGAATCCAGTTATAGGGAATAGGTCTTTCGGAGCAGATGTAAATATCGTAAGTAACTTAGGAATTCAAACTATGAAGGGAATTCAATCGGAAAATATTATACCTGTAGTGAAACATTTTCCCGGACATGGAGATACCTCTGTAGATTCTCATTTAGGATTACCTTCTGTAACTAATGATTTGAAAAGGTTAAAGAGTTTAGAACTAATCCCTTTTATAGAAGTGATAAAAAATAATGCAGATGCAGTAATGATTGCGCATATACTTTTACCTAAGATAGATAGTGAAAATCCATCTTCATTGTCGAAAATAATTATTACTAATATCTTAAGAGATGATCTTAATTTTAATGGCGTTATAATCACTGACGATATGACTATGGGTGCTATAGTAAAAAATTATAATATTGGAGAAGCTACTGTTAAATCAGTAAAGGCAGAAACTGATATTGTGTTAGTTTGCCACGGTTATGATAATAAAAGTAGAAGTAATTAATGCAGTGAAAAACGCAATATCAACCTGCTTCTAAAACTAAGCCTCCACCCTGTATTATATGTAACCTTTTAATCTTCAATCATAATTTTGATAATTTCTATGTCAGTTTCTTTCATTCCTTCTTTTGCAAGTTTACCTATATTTGATATAGTAGCTTCAACACCTTTTTTTACAATACCATCGCCGCCCTTAAACTGCTGGCCTTGCTCAAACATATAATATCCTAGAATCCCAGCATCTACAGCTACCGCAATTTTAGCCGCACATGATGCTTTAGCACCATCACAAATCATTCCAGAAACTATAGACAATGCATTAACAATTGTATGGGAAATTTCTCTATACCCACCCCCATAAAGGTAAGCAATACCTGCTCCACTTCCAGCTCCTGCACAAACAGCACCACAATATGCTGAAAGTCTTCCTATACCTGTTTTTTGATGTATTGTAACTAAATCCGAAATAATCAAAGCCCTATAAAGTTTTTCTTTTGAAACTTTTAATTCATTAGCATACTCAATAACAGGAAGTGAAGCTGTCATTCCCTGATTACCACTACCGGAAATGATAATAACAGGCAACTCACATCCATTCATTCTAGCATCTGACCCTGCCGCCGCTTTCGCCTTCGCTCTTACTTTAATATCAGAACCATATGTTGAAATTAGAACACTTCCTATATTGGCACCATAACTATTCCTTAATCCTTCTTCTGCAATTCTTGAATTATATTCAATCTGCCTACCTATAGTATCTTCTATATCTTGTATATCTACAGAATTTGCAAAATCAACAATATCTTCTATATTGAGTAAGGTCTTACCATTAAGACCTTCTTCTTTTGATGTAGTTGCTTCTTTTTGGTAAATTATCTCACCATCCTTTTCAATCGAAATTATATTTGTGTGATAGTTTACAATTCTTACTTTTACATATGAATCTTTATAAAATACATTCATCTGTATATCAAATATAAATGGTGTCTCTATAAGTTTAACTTCAATAGGATAAGTAGATAAGTATTCTTTAATCTTTTGTTTATCTCCCTCAGTTATATCTGAAATAACTTCTAGTTTCCTATCAGATTTACCTCCTATAATCCCAGCAGCTGTTGCAGCCGCTATTCCTTTTAAATGTCCTGTATTAGGGACTATAACACTTTTAACATTTTTAATAATATTCCCGCTTACTTCTACAATAACTTTTTCAGGCACACATCCTAATACTTTTTTAGCTATTGCTGCAGCATATGCAATTGCAATTGGTTCGGTACACCCCATGGCAGGTACCAGCTCTTCTTTTAAAATCTGCAAATAATTTTTATACTTTAAATCACTATTTTTCATTTTATTATCCTCTTTTACAAACCTCATTGTTTTATTTTTTTCTTAGTGTAGTAAACACAAACTTACAGTTTATGTAATGACCTCCGAGGTCTTAGTAAAAACTGTAAGTTTTTACTTTCTACTCAGTTGTTATATACTTCACTTAGCTAGTTCCTTAAATGCCTCTAAATTTTCAAATAATACTCTGTCGGCAATTTCCTCTAATTTTTCTTCCTCGGATATTGCTCCTTTGCTAAACTCATCAAAATCTAAAAGAATATATTTAGGCTTATTGTTTTTCATTATAACTACAGATTTATCCTCATCTACTAATTTTGCTATTTTAGAAAAATTCTGATTAGCTTCCGATATTGAAACCATCTTTTGACTATTCACTAACATATTTAGCCCTCCTAAAATTTTTAGTTGTTATAACTTTATTATATCACATTTAGGACAAATTTAACCTAATTTAAAAAAAATTTATTATTCTCTAACCTTATTACCTCAATTGCAAAAGTAAATTCCACCCCCAATACACTCAACAGTGGAAGTTAGTCTTACAACAAAAATCGAAAATTCATTTCCAATTTTTGAAAGGTGACAGGCACCTTTCAGATATTGGCAGTGAAGCGAACAATATCTGTTGCTCCTATAGTAGATGTTTTATAAACATTTGTCCTGTCTTTAAATGCTGCCTAATGACAGGTTTGCTAAAATAAAAAATAGCTAGTAAATACAATAATATTTACTAGCTACATATTTAATAAATCGTTAGTCCAACTTGGCATATTTTTATCTTTCCAAATTATATTACCATCTTTGAAATCAATTATCTCCTTAAATACTTCTGTATTATCATATACATTGATTTCATCACATATTTCAATGGCCCCTTTTAAATTCTTTAATGAAGCATAATATCTTCTTTCAATGATGTCCTCAGGTATTCCGTGTCCGCCATTACTTACCCTCTGCCTAACTCTAGCTTTTGCAATTTCAGGGTTTTCAACTCCTATATAATTCATCACAATATAGAATCCATTTTCTTTTGCTATCTTTATATTTTTTAATATGCTTTTACCCGATAATGTAGTCTCTTGATTAAATGATATCTCTTGTGAAATATAACTCTTTATTAGTTTAACTGCTTCTCTAGCACATTTCATTTGAAGATTATTATCTTTCCACGAACCTATACGAGCTACAATTTCATCAGTATTTATTCTTTTTTCATCTTTATTTTCATTATAATAAATTGACTTATATATTGATGTTTTTCCAACACCATTAGTGCCTGCAAATATTGTGTACGTTGGCATAATTATTTACCTATTACCTTTTCTTGTTCTCTTTGTAGAACCATATTAGATAACATAATATAAAAATCTTGCTCTTCTTTGCTCTTTGCTTTCTTAAATAAATCCTTTAATTGACTGTAAGATTGCCTCAAAAAAATATCATAAATCTCATTATTTTCATTTTGCATTTCTAATACCCCCAATTCAATCTATTTATATAATATTATATACCAATATACTATAATAATAAACTGTAACCTTATTATTCGCAAATACAAACCTCCAATTTATGTAATCTCTTCCGAGGTCGTAGTAACATCTGCTAAAAATTATGTTCATATTTTTGAAATGTTATTTCTCTAATAGAGGGCTAATATCTCTCTTAATATTTCAATATTTTTATCCATATCGCCCAAAACTTCTAATCTATGACCAACTCCATCAATTTGTTTTAAACAAATATTTTCGATACATTCATCTAATGTTTTATCTCGTCTAATTAAATCGCCATAACTAATTGCTACTTTTTCATATCCTCTAACTTCAAACTTAAAACCTGAGTAATATAACAATGGACAATCTGCGCTATAATTTCCACCTGGAAATATCACAACTATTTTCTTATCCCCCATATCATTTTTCCTCCCAATAATATTGCAGCTTTGAGTGCGTTCCGGAATCTGCAATTGATAAACCTTATTCTTATGAATATTTTAACCTTATGGATGGAATAAGAATATGGATGGAAGCTTTGCTGACTGGTTTATTGAAACAGGAACAGAGTATTATAAAAATGGCAATATAAAATTTATAGGAGACTATAACAAAGGCCCCAGAAATTATTATGGACCAAGATATTTCGTTTTCGGTAGGTTATTCAATGAAGAAGGCGCACTTTGGTATGAAGGTACTTTTCATAGCAAATTCGCTTCGCTCATAAAAATCCCCTGGGGACATGAACAAATTGTAACCACAATTTGTTTTGCTAATAAGTGAAATGGACGCCCATAAGGACACATGTTAAAATCATTCCATAATTATCATTTAATATTAATGAATTCCTTATGACATAGAAATTATTATAAATAGATTTCTATCTCTGTACCGCATCCAAGCACACTTAGTATCTTAATTTCTCCATCATGTGCTTTTACTATATCATTTGCAATAGCCATTCCAAGCCCTGAACCTTCATGTACCTCTCCAGTATTTGTACCCCTGTAATATCTTTCAAATATATGATTTAGCTCTTCCGTTCTTATTCCTTTTCCGTTATCACTTATCACAATTTTTAAGTTATCCTTCTTTTCAACGGATACTTTTATATTTACGCCTTCTTTATTATGAACTATCGCATTATATATTAAATTTTTCATAGTCCTCATTATAAGGATTTCGTCCACGAACCCTTCTATAACTTCATTTTCACAAATAAATTCAATATCTACCTCAGCGTTTCTTGGATCATTTAGTATGTCAATTACAGCATTTCGTACCAACCTTACCATGTTTATTTTTTTCTTGTTTAACTTCAATACTTTATTTTTTAATCTTGTTGTTAAATTCAAATCATCTACAAGCTCTTTTATATAGTTGGCCTTACTGTCTATTATTTTTGAATACTGCTTTATCTCTTCTTTTGATAAATCATAGTCATCGCTACTTAAAAGTTCCGCATATCCTTTTATAGATACCAGGGGTGTCTTAATATCATGTGACATATTTGAAATCCATTCTTCTCTCATTTTATCAAGGTTTTTTCTTTCTGTTTCGTTACTCTTAAGAGTTGATGAAAGGTTGTTTAAGTTCCTATATACCCCAGTGTATATTCCATTTTCAGATAATTCTAAATTATAATTTCCATTAGATAATACTAGAACCCCATTTATTATGTTATTTAAAGGTCTAGTAAGCTTTCTTGAGAAAAAGTATGCAAAAAATAATGCAATAAGCGTATCTAATATTAATATGCTATAAATAAATTTACCAATAATCCCTATAAAATTATCGGAGTTAATAGTAATTACTTCTCTCTGCACCTTCGCAAGTGGTAGTCCTATTATATAGCTGTATTTACGTCCTTTTATTTGTTTTTCACCTATAAAAGTAGTATCTCCTGTTTTTACATCAGCATATTTATATTGATTAATCAATTCAAAAGGAGTATAGCTCTCTTTTGCGCCCTTTGGTTTTCTATAACTATATACTTCTTTACTTTGCTCATCTAATATTTGTATCCATATATTGTTATTGTCCAAACTAGATTTTCCATCCTTATCTATATAAATAGCTTCTTCACTAATCATAATATATTTACTAAAATCTCTAGTATAATTTTCTATCCCTACACCTTCTAAATTTTTCTCTATTAAGGCACTTTTTGTCGTATTATTATAAATAATAAAAGAAAACACTGCAACAATATTTATAATCATTACAATTATAACTACAGAAACCACAGTCCAAATGAATCTAGCCATTAATTTCCACTTCATATTTATTCACCCTTTACAACAAATTTGTACCCAAGACCTTTAATATTAACTACATATTTTGGCATTGAAGGATTATCCTCTATTTTTTCTCTAAGTCTTCTTATGTGAACCATAATTGTATTGTCAAATCCTATATAATCTTCTCCCCAAACTCTACTACAAATTTTTTCCTTGCTCAGAATTTGGTTTGGATTCTTTGCAAAGTAGACTAACATCTTAAATTCTTTTGGTTTTAACTCTAATAACTCTCCACTTTTTTTAAGCTCTATTTTTTCCTCATTTAATTCAAAAGGTCCAAAAACTATGGTTTTGTTTTTTTTATCATTATCTTCACCAACATAATTATTTCTTCTTAAATGAGCCTTTAACCTATATGCAACCTCTTTTGGACTAAAGGGCTTTGTAATATAGTCATCAGCCCCTAAAGCAAAACCTAAAATCCTATCTAGCTCTTCCGTCTTAGCCGACATAAACAAAATTGGTGTTCTAGAAGTTTTTCTTATTTCTTTGCATACGTCATACCCATCTCTATCAGGCATCATTATATCCAAAAGAATAATATCGGGATTTATTCGTGCTACTAAATCTAAAGCTTCTTTTGCTGCTGCTGCAGTATATATATTTTCAAAACCTTCTTTTCTAAGTACAGTAGATAAAAGTCTTAATATATCCTCTTCATCATCAACTATTAGTATTTTACTTTTGTTAATTGAATTATTCATAATTACCACCTCTTAAAAATGCCTCTAAATTTCTAATTATATAATATCATAGAAACTAGCTTATTATATCTTTTTATTCCTTTATAAATACTTTATAGGTAAGCTTTGGTAAAAGTATAAAACCAGCAATAACTACTACTATTTGAACTATAATTAATGTCATTGGAACCTTGTATCTTATTAATTCTGATGACATCATTCCCCAAAGTGGAGTTACCCCAAAATATTTTGCGTACCCACCTCGAGATAATATACCACTTATTATATATGGCACTCCCATAAGTAGACCCCCGAAAATAAAAGGTATAGAAGCTGATTTACTTATTGCTGATAGATATAATCCGAATTCTGAGAAAAAGAATGAACCTATTATAACTGTTATTATAAGTATAATCATCATTTGCAATACAGTTATGTTTGAACCACTATTTCCAAAATACCAAAGCTCTTTTAATGGTAAGTCTAAACCACTAAAATTTGATTTTATTAATCCATCTATATATATTATAAGTACTATTGATACATTAACTATCGATGTTGATATGCCTGCACCAATCCATTTCGCCATTACAACCTTTTTCTTTCCATTTTGGGTTGTATTGATAAGTTCATTCATATTAGAGTTGTATTCAAGTGTATATGCAGCTGAAATTATCATAAATGTTATTAATCCTATAAGTGGTACGATTCCATAAATTTTATTAAAGACATCTGCCCATACCTCTGAAGCTGTATCTGGCCTAATTAAAATTTTACTGAATAAAAGCAAAACAATCCAAGTTATTATAATGCTGGGTTTTAATAACATTTTCCTTATTTCTGATTTCACAAGAGTTCCCACAAGCTACACCTCCTTAGTATTTTCTAAATCAAAGTAAAACATATATACATCTTCGAATCTTGGTTCTATGCTTTGTGCTGATGCATATAAAGGCATTTTATCACTTACTACTCTGAGTTCTGTAATATCCGCACCCCTTTGAAGATTAACTACTTTGTAATCTCTTTGTATATCAATAACTTCATTTTCTTTATCCGTTGTAATCTTATATACTTTTCCCTTCATTCCAGTTAATATATCTTTATGATTTCCTTTTATTATAACGCTACCATTTTTAATCATTATAGTTTCTCTTGCTACTGCTTCTATATCTGAAATAATATGAGTTGAAAGTATTATTATTTTTTCCTTTGATATATCCGCTATAAGATTTCTAAATCTTGATCTTTCTTGTGGATCCAGACCTGCTGTTGGTTCATCAAGTACAACTATTTTAGGATCATTTAATAATACTTGTGCAATTCCGACTCTTCTTTTCATACCACCTGAGAATTTACCCACTGCCTTATTTCTAACCTCATATAAACCAACAAGATTTAATAATTCATCAATTTTTTGGGAGGCTTTATTTTTGTCTATTCCCTTTAATGCAGCCACATATTTCAAAAATTGTTTTGCTGTAAAATTCTTATATGCACCAAATTCTTGTGGTAAATATCCAATAATATTTCTATACTCATCTTCTTTTTCATAAATACTTTGTCCATTGTAAATAATTTCTCCACTAGTTGGTTTTGTTAAAGTTACTATTTGTTTCATCAATGTAGTTTTACCCGCTCCATTAGGTCCTAGAAGTCCATATACACCATTTTCTAAGGTAAGTGTTATATTACTATTTGCATTCTTTTTTCCAAAAGTTTTTGTTAATTTTTTTATCTCAAGCTTGTTCATAATTATTCCTCCTATAATTTTAATTATCTTACTAATATTTTTTTAAATGATACTATACTTAATGTAATTGCTGCCACTATAGTCACTGCCAGTATTCCAAGACAAAGATTTATTAAGTCAAAATTCATCCCAAAGAATTTTACATTTCCATAATATGCTCCAGCAAACATTCTAAAATAGATTATTAAATCTATGAAATTAGTGTGCTCCAGTACCATTTGTATATTACTAGGAAATGGCTTTGCCACAGTTAACATTTTTGCAGTAACAATAAAAATCATAAATCCACTTGTGGATGCTAATGAACTTTTTGTTATAAATGAACATAAACATGCAATTACACCTAAAGTAACTAGTATTAATAACATCACGCCTATCTCAACTGCAATAAATTGAATTATGGTATATGTATCCCGTACTAGCGGATTATCTGTTATTCTTATTGCTTGTAGTTTCCCATTTAGCGGCATACCATATTGCAATGCTGTTATTATAAATTGAATTCCTAGATAAACTCCATAAAGAACAGTTGGTATTAATATACCAAGGCTTAATTTTGAATATAATGCTCTATTTTTGTTTTTTGATGTAAGAATCAAATTTTCTACTGTAGAAATAATTTCATCCGTATATATATTACAACAAACTATGATTAGAATTATCACCATACAGAATGCCATAAAAGTATTCGTTGCTCTATAATCAAATACCTTCCAGAAGCTAACATCTTTATAAGTGGTATCTTCCGTTTCCATAGCTTTTAGCTTTTTATCAGATATTTGTTTTATACCTTTACTAAAATCATCTTTCTCCTTACTATTTGCCATTTCCTTTACTGTTCCTATTTTTACATCTAATTTTTCTTGTGCTATTACTTCTGCTTTTCTTGTATTTTTAATTAACTCATATTGCTCATTTCTATGTGAGTTCTGTGTTTCCAACTCTGGTTTAATAAAAACCATTGATCCACAAAGTAAAATAAATACTACTATTATAATTATTCCAGTTTTTGCTTTGAATATTTTTTTAAGTTCCCACTGTATCATTTTGTTCCTCCTTCTTGTATTTATCTCTATATATATAATATTATTGTACATATCATTTCCTTAATTATATTTTTGGTTCATTTGGCATAACTAGCGCGCAAATTATATAAAAAAGTATGCCAAACCCGGCAAGAATAATTAAAGCTAAATAGCCAATTCTGACCGATGTAGAATTAAGCCCAAAATATTCAGCGAACCCGCCACATACTCCTGCTAACTTTTTATCTGTTGAAGATTTATAAAGCCTTCTTTCCATAATAACCTCCTCATATAAATTAGGTATTAATTACATTAATTAATGTATTCCTTTATGTATAATGATACATTAATTCAGTAACTGTTATCTTTCTATAAGTACATTATATAATGTCTACCTTATCTCTTAATAAACTTAACCTTAAATAAACCTTACAATTTTATATGAAAAAGTGATAATCAGAGCTTTGATATTTTATATATTTTAAGAAGTAATTTAAAAATCTCTCATTTCTATAAAAAGCTTAAATAATCCACAATAGCAAACATAAACTTACAGTTTATGTAACGACCTCCGAGGTCATAGTAAAAACTGTAAGTCTTTACTTTCTATAGTTTCATAAACGGTTGTTTTTAGCACTACATTTAAATTTTAGAAGTAGCTGATTTAGAGGAAGTGCTAGTGATGATAATTCATAGGGGTGTAGACGATAGTGTCTTAATATTAATTATAGTAAAACAGTTCAGTTTACTAAACAATATTAATGCATTGAAAACTTAACTTTAATATTATTTTTAAATATTAACTTGACAAATATCAAATAAAATCGTATTATACTTATAAAGAATAAAATTTATCATTTGGAGGTGCAAGATGAATAATCTAAAAAATGAATTTTAACGGAGAAAGGTTAAGAATAGCCAGAATATATAGAAACATGACTATAAGTGATTTAGGGAAAAAAATTAGTGTTACCAAACAGGCTATTTCACAATATGAAAAAGGTATAATAGCACCAAAATCAGAGGTGTTATTCCAATTAGTATCTGTCCTAAGGTTTCCATTAAATTTTTTTACTGAAATAGATAATGTGACTACTAAAGTTGAAAACACTTTTTTCAGATCACTATCAGGTGTTAAAAAATTGGATTTAAATACTGAAGAGATAAAAACAGAAATAATTGTCAGGTTGTATAACTTCCTTAATGGCTATCTGGAATTCCCAAAACTTGAGTTACCTACCATTAATTACAAGAATGTTATAGATATTGAGGACGTAACCTTAATGTTAAGGGGTTTTTGGGGACTAAATAATGATCCAATAGTAAACATTGTTGACTTATTAGAAAAGAAAGGGATAATTGTATCGTCTTTAGCCACTGTTTCAACCAAAATTGATGCATTTACCCAAATTCATAGAATTAGTGACCATCATCAATTTTGTGTAGTACTGGGGAACGAAAAACAATCTATGGTTAGCAGAAATTTCGATGCTGCACATGAATTAGGACATATTATACTTCACAGTAAATTGAGTAATATTAAAGAATTATCACATGAAAAATTTAAAAAATTAGAAGTTGAGGCAAATCATTTTGCAGCATCATTCTTATTGCCAAAAAATGATTTCTTCGCAGATTTAGTAAACCCAACAAACCTTGAAGCGTATTTGCAGTTAAAGAAAAAGTGGAAAGTTTCTGTATCAACAATGGTCATGAGAGCAAAGCAATTAGGTAGAATTAGTAGTCTTCAGTATAAAAACCTAATGAAACTAATTTCATATAAAAAATGGGGAAAGGTTGAGCCTTATGATGATGTTTGGAAGATACAACGCCCGCAATTATTTAGAAAGGCAATAAAGATGCTTAAAGAGAATAATGTTCTCACTGGTCAACAATTAATGATCGAATTATCTAAGTATAAATTTACTATCAATGTTGAAGAAGTAGAAGTTCTTCTTGACTTAGATCCTGGAACCTTAGTTGAAAAAAAATCCGAAAAAGATAAGGAATTAACATTATCGATAAAAAGAAATTAGTAAAGGAGTTTTAGTTTATGATGTCTAATAAAGAACTACTAGTTAAAATGAAAAATGCTGCTAATAACAGCATTGTAAATGATAGAAAAGGGCTTGAATTATACTATATGGGTAAGATGCAAGCTTTTATGGAAGTTTATTCTAAGGATTTGGCTGATTATTATATTTTCTCTGATATATATGCTCATAAAGTTATTTTCGATGGTATAAGAAAAGGGGTACTTCCCCCACGTTATATTAAGTTGGAATACAGCTAAATTTAAAATCAATAATAGTTAAAGTGCAACATTAATTTAGAAATATATTGTAATAAAATAAATGCTTAAATATTATATGAGTTCAACATAATACGAATTAATTTGAATTCATAGAGTATATTTAAGGGGTTAAGCAACAAAAATCGAAAATTCATTTCCAATTTTTGAAAGGTGACAGGCACCTTTCAGATATTGGCAGTGAAGCGAACAATATCTGTTGCTGTCTTTTTCTCCTTTTATTGAAATGTGAAAGGATAGTTTGCCACCTTCTCAATATCAAGTTTTTCAGTAATGTGAGCCTCTAGATATTCTAGTGCGTTGTTCATTGAATCAAGCCAATCCATAATCCCACTCCTCTCTATTACTATAGTAAATGCTTTGTAAACATTTGTCCTGTCTTTAAATGCTGCCTAATGACAGGTTCTACTACTAAAAGATTTTATAGTCGCATCCATATCAATCCTTTATCTCATATCTACACCCTTTAATTTGCTAGTTGTTCTCTATAATTCATACTATCAACCTCTTTTGCATTTATGCTCTTATTATTCACCATCAAAGCATAATTGCAAAGTTTTATTTTATGATTTCTTTACATTCCAGCACTAATGACATTATTAACAAATTCGCTTCGTTCATAAAAACCCCCGACAATCCAACTTAGCATTAGCAAGTTCGCCTTCGCCTCACAAAGACCCCCCTGGGTCATGAACAATTTGTGATCACAAATTGTTTTGCTAGTGGTAGTATAGTCCATATAAATGTTCAAAACCAATTATAATCATAAGCATACTTATTGTTCTTACCCATATAAAAATCCGTCTTCCTTAATCCATCATCACCCTCGATTAGTGTATAAAAAACTACAATTCTCTATCAATAAATCTAACTTATTATTATCTATCAACAAAGTTGCGTATAACGTCTGGCACCAAAGTGCCCCAGCGTTACAGGAGTTTAAGAAAATTTACATAGCTTTATGTTGTTCTAATAAACTCTGACTCGGTTAACTGGGGCATTTGAGTGGAGCGTTAGCATAACCGACAAGGTGTTGTTATACGGAGTTTTCTACACTACACCTTGAACAAACTCCACAAAATCTTTTCATAATCTTAATTTAAAGTTAATTTACCATTTAATAAAACCATAAAGAATGAAGATAATTCCCGCTGTTATCCATATAAGATTAAATCCATAATTAATAATCCATGATTTAATAAATAATTTTGTTTTATCTTTATTTTTATCTTTATAAGATACAAGTTCAACTGTAGTCCCAATTTCATAATTAAAGAGGTTGCTGCCTTCATCAAGTTCGATTATGACATTTTTCACTGGGTTATCTTCATCATAATATTCTACAACTGGGAAATATGCTTTTCCATTAAATTTCACATCTTTTACAACACCTTTTACTATTTTTCCATCTCTAAAATATAATCGGATTTTTTTCAAAGAAGACATTCCATACATCAAAGCCAAGGACCCCACAATTACGTGTATTACTGAAATATCCAATTTTAAAACTCCCCTTTGTTAGAAAACTACTACAATACCATTTACTTATAGCGTATATAGATTTAATATTTTTAATGTAATCTTAGCAACAGAGCTTGTCCGTTTCACTTCCAATCTCTGTAAGGGGTCAGACCCTTGGGTAATCAGCAAACATAAACTTTCAGTTTATGTAACGACCTCGGAGGTCATAGTAAAAACTGTAAGTTTTTACTTTTATTTGCCATTAGCAAATTCGCCTCGCTCATAAAGCATAAAACCCCTTGCGGGACATGAACAAGTTGATTTATTTGAATTTTTGATTGATAGATAATAATGAAAGTAAGCGGCTTTTTTAATAGTCAGTCGCCTTCATCTTTCTTTAATTGCTGTGATTCCACCTTGAACAGTGACCTTACCTTTTTTCTATATGACTATCCCATCACAATGGTCTACTTCATGTTGAATAATTTGAGCAATCCATCCTGAGTATTTTCCCCTTTGCTTCTTAAATCCCGAATCAAAATACTCTACTTCTATCTCTTTGAATCTATTAGTTTTTCTAAGACCTATAAGTGAAAGACATCCTTCTTCTGTTTCATAATGACCCGATTTATTCACTATCATAGGATTAATCATCGGAACGTTCATATCGCCCATACTGATCACAATAATTCTTTTTTTGACACCAATCATATTAGCTGCCATTCCTACACAGCCTTCTTTATTTGCTATAAGCGTATCAAGCAAATCCTGTATCACCTGAGCATCTGCTTTTGTAGCAAATTCTGATTTTTGATTAAGAAAGAATATGTCTTTCATAATTGATCTAACCATAGCAAATTCGCCTCGCTCATAAATACCCCCGGGGGGCATGAACAAATTGTAAATACAATTTATTTTGCTCTTTTCTTTTATTATATAATTACAAGATACTATTTACCAGCTTAAATGACCTAAACTCTATCAAGTTCAAGGTATATACCTCCACCGAATAGAATTAATGTGTTTGTGTCTTTTATATAAAAAACACATCCATTACCTTTTGCATCTCTAACATTAACTTTAATAATAGATTCGCTTTTTATACCTAATTTATCAAGTGTAATAAGGCTATCTGATTCAAACTTACTTTTAGATATAACTGATTTTGTATAGACAGGATTCTTTGCTATATTATTTAAAAAAGTTGCGTCTTCACCAAAACAACTTGCCTTTTCTTTTGAAAAGCTTAAATTTTTTCCTATTATATTTTTTATGTCATCATTAGTAAATGTCCCTACTGGTCCATAGGCTATTAGTTTTTTAATAATCCAATTACCAAAGAATACTTGTTGATTATCTTGTATATTTGGTTTTGTTACATTTTCTTTAGGTACTTGTTTTGTTTGTTGATTAGTTTGTATACTTGGTTTTGCTACAGGTTCTTTAGGTACTTGTTTTGCTTGTTTATTACTACATCCTCCAAACAAAACACTCATAAAAACCAGTATAGTTACTATTATTTTATTATTCACTTTACTACGTCTCCTTTCTTACTCTATATATAATATCACTGTTTATGTCTAACATAGCCTTTTATTAGTATAAATTAAGAAGATAAATTGTTTACCACTTTGGGGCTTATTTTTCTAAGCATTAAGATTAATTCATTAGTTTTTGGTCAACAGGGGGACCATTAAACTTCTTTTTATCTCCATGGCTTCCCCAATATAGTTTTTTTATTGAACTTTTCTTTAGTTTCACTTTTGCTATCTTTCTGCAATATGAGCATTTAATCGATATATCCCTTAGACGCCTTTTAAAGTTTCGAAAAAATATTTTAATAAATATATTTTCAAAAAATCAAAAAAAATCCATCTGAAGCGCAGATGATTCTTTCTTTTGATTAAATATATTAATTTATAATCAATGTTACGATTATTTGATTTTCAGGTTTAATTCCCTTATTATTATTTTTGCTGCTTCCTCCGCTACCTCACCAGTAAAATAAATACATTGTTCCATATGTTCCTCAGAACCTAGTGTCATCCCTTTCGTTAATACACTGCAGCATAAAAACTTATGTTTATCTTTAAATGTATCATGCAATTCTTTAGATAAGACCATAACTTTGGTAATCTTTGTATCCTTTGGCTCAGTTCTACCAAAAAATAGCCCTATTGCCATGACGCCACCCACAACTGCACCACAAGTACAACCAGAGCCACCTATACCTACTGGAAAACCTGATGCCATTGCGATAACATCATCAGATATGGATAGGCCAAATTCATCTTTTATTGTTTTTACTATCGCTTCGGAACAAAAAAAATCTCCATTACGATAGTAACTTTCTGCTGTAGTTTTAATCTTATGTAAATCAATAATTTTATTCAATATAATCACCCCTAAAACATTATTATTTTCTTCCACCCTTGGATCAATATCTGCAATTTTAAATCCTTCCGTTACAGTGCTTCCATCACGCAGGAGGCCTCTTAACAATCCTGATATTGTTGCTTTTATTGGTATCTCTCCTATATATGCAATTATTTCATCTTTTTTAACAAGTTCACCAATATCAATAACATTTGTCATTAGCAAATTCGCCTCGCTCATAAAACATAAAACCCCTTGCGGGACATGAACAAGTTGATTTATTTGAATTTTTGATTGATAGATAATAATGAAAGTAAGCGACTTTTTTAATAGTCAGTCGCCTTCATCTTTCTTTAATTGCTGTGATTCCACCTTGAACAGTGACCTTACCTTTTTTCTATATGACTATCCCATCACAATGGTCTACTTCATGTTGAATAATTTGAGCAATCCATCCTGAGTATTTTCCCCTTTGCTTCTTAAATCCCGAATCAAAATACTCTACTTCTATCTCTTTGAATCTATTAGTTTTTCTAAGACCTATAAGTGAAAGACATCCTTCTTCTGTTTCATAATGACCCGATTTATTCACTATCATAGGATTAATCATCGGAACGTTCATATCGCCCATACTGATCACAATAATTCTTTTTTTGACACCAATCATATTAGCTGCCATTCCTACACAGCCTTCTTTATTTGCTATAAGCGTATCAAGCAAATCCTGTATCACCTGAGCATCTGCTTTTGTAGCAAATTCTGATTTTTGATTAAGAAAGAATATGTCTTTCATAATTGGTCTAACCATATGTTATACTCCTTTAATATTTGCCTTTTTTATTATGTTCTGTTCTATAACTGCTGAGATATTAATACGAGCAATAGATCGTTTACTAAACAGCAAATTAAGCTCTAAACCCATTTTATCTAACTTGACATCCCATGATTTCTCATAGGAAGCTATAATAACTCCACATGTCCTGTGTGAGGAAATTATGTCTATTAATATCATTATAATTCTAAATGCTTATAATATCCACGTCTTTATTTTCTTAAGCTTTGAATAATTCATTATTCCTAATTATGCGCAGCTACCCCAACAACTACAACCCTTTATTATTTACCTAGCACTCTTTACCATATTTATATATTAGTATGTTTATAGAGCTATTTAATTAAGGATTTTATAATTATGTTAAGTATTTTTCTAATATTACCCTTAATCCTTCAGAAAATATTTAATAACCCAAATTTAAAAACAAATTACATTGTTTTTATAATACTTTTTATATCTCATGTAATACGTACTAATAGCAAAAAAGATAAAGAAAATCAAGATTGAAAGATAGAATTTTTTTTTGTTACGCTTAGGATATAATATCAATAAACTTCATCAGAAATACACAAAATGTACCCAAATTGTATTTTCTATCATTTTAAATTTCACTAAATTCAATTTTATGGAATAATAAAGGCTTTTCCACCAAAAGACCTATTGCAAATGCTCCCTATTAAAAAAACAGATAATATTTTAGATTTAGGTGCAGGCACAGGATATTTAGCAAATACTGCAGCTCAAATGGTTGATGGATTAGTTTATGCACTAGATATGAATCCTAAGATGCTTACGATTATAGAGTCTAAGGCTCAAGATGAAAATATTACAAATATTCAATTGATATTGTACTAGCTTCATTAGTTTTACATGAGGTTAACCCGTTATCTAATACGCTACAGCAAATTAAACGTGTGCTTAAAGAAGGTGGATATTTTCTATGTTTCGAATTTGAAAAAACAGAAAGTGTTATTGATGGCCCTCCAATGCATGTAAGAATTCCTTCATCGATTATGGAAGAAGAATTAATAAATGCTGGATTTAGCATAATACAAAAATTATTTCCAAGTGATCTTTTATACGTCTTTATTGTTAAAATGTAAACCTGCGCTAGAGTAATAAATAGTGCTATAATAAATTTAAAAGTTAATTCGGATACGTAAAATAATACGGAGCCGTCATCTTAATTTAACTAATAGATAAATTAGAATTTGGGAGGGAGTAATAATTATGATGCATTCTTTTTTGATGATAGGACAATCTAATATGGCAGGGCGTGGATTTGTCAAAGATGTACCAATAATATGTAATGAACGTATTAAGATGTTAAGAAATGGACTCTGGCAAATGATGGTAGAGCCTATTCATTATGATAGACCTTTTACTGGAATAGGACCAGCAGCATCATTTGCTGCGGCATGGTGTAACAAAAATGAAACTGAAGAAATTGGGTTAATTCCTTGTGCAGAAGGTGCTAGCAGTTTAGATGATTGGGCTGTTGGTGGAGTGTTGTTTGAAAATGCTGTATTTCAATCTGAATTAGCACAACGAACAAGTAAGTTAGAAGGAATTCTATGGCATCAAGGAGAAACTGACTGTAATCCAGAAGGTGTTAAACTGTACTATGAGAAACTTTTAGTTATAGTAGAAACTCTCCGTAGAAGATTAAATGTTCCTGTTATTCCAATGATTGTTGGTGGATTGGGTGATTATTTAACTACTGGTAAATATGGACCTTATTTTCATGATTACCCTTTGATAAACCAAGTTTTGCTTGAATTTGCGAATACACAGGAAAATTGTTATTTTGTTACGGCTTCCGACTTGAAAGCAAATCCAGACAATATTCATTTAAATGCAATGTCACAAAGAATTTTTGGTCTTCGATACTTTGAAGCATATGACAAAAGCATTAATATATTAGAGCCAATGAAAAAGGAAATTTCTAAGATTAACGAATTGAATAATAAACCTTTGTCTAAGGCGGAAAAATCAGCACTATTAGGTAATGAATTTGGAAAGGGAAATATATCTTTGGAAGACTACGAGGAAAAGTTATCTAAAATAAATGATAAAGAATAAAGTAAAAAATCTAGTAGCAAACACAAACTTCCAGTTTCTGTAATGACCTCCGAGGTCGTAGTAAAAACTAGGAGTTTTTACTTTCTACTTTTCTTTTAACATAAAATATTGGCGATATGCTTTCAAGTAGCTAATTCCAGAAAAAACACACATAATTAGTGGAAGCAGTTTAATAATGACAAATGGTGTTTCAAATAAAAACGCTTTCCAAAACAGTGAGCGTTCCATATCCCAAAGTCCTTTTGTTGCATATAAACTTGAATCTTTGTATATCATAAAGCTAATCACCAAAAGCGTAACTGTTAATGATAGTGAATAGTTCATTAATCGCTTATAATAATGAATATTTGATTCACGGTCAGAAAAAATATCCTCATTACCATCAGCTAACTTTTGCCAATATTGAATGCTGCCAAATCTTGAGCCTTTTATATGTTTCCATCCGCAGTCTTCATATATTGTTTTGTATTCTTCAAACTTTTCTACTGGCATGTAATTTTGATAATCCAATCGTGTAACATAGTCTTCACTAGTATTTTTAAATGTATATACTCCTAATCCGCTAATATTTGAGCAGTGATAACCCATTTGTAATTGCTTATTCAACCATTTCTCTTCCTCAATAATATTGAAAAACTGTTTAACTTTCTTCATCTAACTCCCTCCTTTCATATAGGGATATAATATTGAGTAATCTTTCTCGCTCAATTTCTAAAATTTCTATTCCTTCATCTGTAATTTTATAAACCTTTCTTCTATCAGTTCCCCCAATCACTGGCTCAATCCAACCGTGTTTGTTTAGATTTTCAATTGCACCATACAAAGTTCCAGCAGCTAATCTGACAGTACCTTTGCTCATTAGATCAATCTTTTGCATAATTGCATAACCATGAAGTGGTTGACTCAAAGCTAATAAAATATAATGCATAGTTTCAGATAATGGTAACAAGTTATGTTTCATATTTTCACCTACTATTTAGTTTAACTTAATAGTATCATACTACAGTTCAACTATATAGTCAAACTGAGTAATAAACAAATTCGCTCCGCTCATAAAACTCCCCAGCAGGCTGTGCGAAAACCTATAAAAACTACTATTAATCTGTTGATTTTGGTATAATTAAACTATATATTATACCAAAGGAGAAGGATAAGTTATGAACTATATTTTGGGGAAAGATAGGCTTCAAGCAATCATCGAATGTTTTGAAGATTATGTGGAAGCCGATAGCGAAGTTGGAGTTATCGATAAAATTATTGATACATTAGACATTGAATCTTTAGGATTTAAAATAGGAAATAATGATATCCCAGGAAGACCACTGTTCAGTCCTAAAGATATGCTTAAATTATTTATTTATGGCTATTTTAATGGAATAAGATCATCTCGCAAACTTGCGAAGCAAGCTATAATAAATAAAGAAATTATATGGTTAATAGCAAACATAAACTACCAGTTTATGTAACGACCTCCGAGGTCGTAGTAAAATCCGCTAAAAATTATAGCAACAAAGCTTGTCCGTTTCACTTCCAATCTCTGTAAGGGGTCAGACCCTTGGGTAATTATGTAACTTGATTCCAATTATCATAATTTACATGTTAGGTTATCCAACAACAATTAATTCAAACTATTAAAATAAAATACTTCTTTTTGTCTCCATGGCTTCCCCAAAACTCAGCCAAATTTACCTTATGCTCTATGCATACCTTTAACCCATCTTTTCTATTTTTCAAAAGTTCTAGTTCAACCTCAATCTCTTGGTTCTGATCATTAGTTATAGTAACTTTGAACCTATCATTTAAAATCCCTGCTATAAAATTATAAATGGGTGGACTACTATTTATTGACGTAAAATATTTTAACCAAATTACACCTCCTTTTATAAGCACTCTTCTTATAAACTATAATTCTACATTAATTTCCATATTCCTACATATTAAATAACATTTTTGTAAATAAATACTGTATATCTTGTTCATTATATGTACTGGTTTAAAGAGAAGCAATTTATATATACTTATGTTAAATATTAGAATAATTATATTAATATATTGTATAATTAAGTATGGTTTATAAAAATACAAAATTGAGGAGGATGTTATTTTGAAAAAGAGATATACACTTCTTTTAATTAGTGCTTGGCTAATTTTATTATTCACTGCATGTGCAAAACAAGAGATTAAACAAAAGGTAACACCATTTGAGAATATTCCAATAGCCTCAGCTAAAAGTATTGAATTTACAAATTACACTATAAGAAGTGAACATAGAGAATTAGGTAGGATAAAAACAGTCACAAAACAACAAGACATGGAAGCCATAATTAAGTATATTAAGACTCTAAGTTGTACAGAAAGTATTGGGGAAATAAAAAATGCTGATTACGAGATTAGTTTAAGAGATGGCAAAGATGGCATAGATGGCGAAATATATACAATTATATTATCTAAAAATCGGATTTGTGTCTACAGTTATGGTACAGACAAAGACCACCCTGATATATCTATGTACGACTATAAAAACCCAAAACTTATTAATGAATTGGAAACAGTATACAAGGAGATAAATTATAAGGAAGTACTTATGATGAGAAAATAACTTGGGGATAAATATATTAACAAACTAACGAAATAGATGGTTAATTAGCAAACACAAACTTCCAGTTTATGTAACGACCTCCGAGGTCGTAGTAAAGACTGGATGTTTTTACTTTCTATATACCCCACTCTTTAAAGATCCATCTTTTTATTTATTATAAAAACAAATATGTAAGCAAGCGGAATAAAAACAATTTGCCACTTCAATCTAAACCCACTAATTAAAAAATAAGCAACCATTGTGACAATGCATGTCAGTACCATTACAAAAGTTTTTTTACTCATACAAATTCTCCTTTTTGAAAAATTTAAAAATATTTTCCTTCCAAATTACATCTTATTAAAGGAAGCATTTCTGCTATTAAAATCGTAATTTAAATAAGCTTTTTTATCAATTTTAAGTTGTTTTACAATGAACTCAATACTTTCTTCTGACACTGCTTCTTTACTCTCAGGCAACTTCCCGTAATTTTGTAAAGATTTATACAGCACTGCAAATCCTATTTTTGCATCATTTGATTTATTATAAACTAATTTTAGTAGCAAACATAAACTTCCAGTTTATGTAACGACCTCCGAGGTCGTAGTAAAAACTGTAAGTTTTGCTTTCTAATTGTCTATCTGTCATTTTAATTTCCCCTGCTCATATGTTAATTGCGAATTTCCATAATCACAATTCCGGAGATACTTGCCCACAGAGTGTGCTTTTAAGAATGTTCCTTTATTCTTTCGGACCCAATACTATGCCTATGCTTATCTAGAATTTCCATAACAAGTTGTTCTTCACCAACTTTATTTCTTACAAATTCAGTTAGTGTTTTTTCCCTGTCCTTTATATAGGTAATACTCCATGCTATACATGCTGTTGGTATTATATCCGTAAATGGTAAAATTTCTTCTACCACCCCACCCAAAGCCACTATTTTATGCTTTGGAAATAAAATAACGATCAACAATCCACTTATCGGACCCCAAATCATATCTCCAATTCCACCTGCTACTGGAATAAAAGCACTTAAAAACCCTACTATATCAATAATTATGGCACTTATAAGTTTGATTTGTTTTGTCTTATTATACTGTTTAAGTAGTTCATTTTTCATTTTGTCATCATTCTCCTTTACCATATTCCAAAAATTTATCATTATGTATGTCTATTAACGCTCTGTAATCAATTATAACTCACTTTCTTTCTATATGTATATTAGCCCTAGCTTTTCTGTTAGCGAACATAAACTTCCAGTTTATGTAATAACCTCCGAGGTCGTAGTAAAAACTGTAAGTTTTTACTTCCATGCATCAGCCTTATGGCCGTTGGCTTATAGGAATTATTGCTCTAGGTTTGATGTCTCTTGGACTTTACGCTTTATTTATTACCTTATTTTTTAGGTTAAAAAAATAAAAAACTCTATATCTTCAATTATTAATAATTAAAGATATAGAGTTTAAAGAAAAAACTTACATATTCAAATTAGTTTTAATCTTTTTTTCGAAAACAAAACTAATAATTACTTTTATCCTTTTACTATTTATTTAATGTTTCATTAATCTTCTCTGTAAACTTATCCTTAGTTTTATCAATCTTCTCTTTTAAATCACCTTTTTTGTACTGAAGTGTACCCTTTAGCTCCATCTCTTGGTTACCGGTTACCCTTCCTGCAGTCTCCTTAGTTTTTCCCACAACCTTATCCTTTGCATTCTCAACTTTATTATTTAAATTTGACATTGTACACCTCCATTTAGTTTATCCTTATTACATTTTAATCCATATAACTTTCCTATAGTTTAGAAAATTTAGAATATTATGATTATATTATATCATGCTTGTCGCTACTTTTCAACATTTTTCGACATTTAGTTTTATAATATGTTAAGGCACAAATTTAATTATATTTTGGCAACTTTATGTAACGACCTCCGAGGTCGTAGTAAAAACTGTAAGTTTTCACTTTCTATTAATTTTTGCAAGAAAATAAAAAAGAACTAGCTAAGTAACACTAATTCATTTTTAATTTATATATTTATATTTAATTGAAGGTGGCTTTAATTAAATATAAATAACATATAAGCCCTTATCTTATTCTTTTCTTTGAAATCATATCCACTATGAATACTATAACCGCTATTACAAGTAACATATGTATCATACCGCCGCCAATACTAAAT
>Ga0209123_1000836_pt1 | contig 35327 bp, 36 predicted proteins | sample BarGraIncu00431A_FD_184500 | JGI IMG/M metagenome (GOLD analysis project Ga0209123, IMG submission 184500) | Arctic peat soil microbial communities from Barrow, Alaska, USA - Barrow Graham LP Incubations 004-31A (SPAdes) (version 2) | ecosystem: Environmental > Terrestrial > Soil > Wetlands >... | reverse complement strand
AAGGCTGCCGAAAAATTTGATGAAACACGTGGATTTAAGTTTATTTCGTATGCCGTTTGGTGGATTCGTCAGTCCATTTTGCAAGCATTGGCTGAACAATCGCGTATTGTTCGTTTACCATTGAATCAAGTAGGTTCTTTGAATAAAATTAACAAGGCGTTTTCTAAATTTGAACAAGAAAATGAACGTAAGCCTTCACCTGAGGAATTGTCAGAAGTACTAGATATTCCTGTTGACAAAATTGCTGATACAATGAAGGTTTCGGGTCGCCATATTTCGGTGGATGCACCTTTTGTTGAAGGCGAAGACAACAGTTTGTTGGATGTAATGATTAACGATGACTCACCCAATGCTGACCGTGTTTTGATTAATGAATCACTTTCAAAAGAAATTGAACGTGTATTAGCATTTACATTGTCAGATAGAGAACGTGATATAGTGAAAAAATTCTTCGGAATTGGTGTTGCAGAAATGACACTTGAAGAAATAGGAGATGAATTCGGTTTGACTCGAGAACGTGTTCGACAAATCAAAGAAAAAGCAATTCGTAAGCTAAGACCAAATGCAAAAAGTAAATTACTAAAAGGATTTTTAGGTTAATATATTTTTTAAAAATGGATATATATTTTAAGTGATAATTTAAAGCCTCCAAAAAGTATTTTGGAGGCTTTTTTAATTGTAGTATTAAGAGTTGGTTATTTGTTAATATCTGGATATGTAATTCGATTGTGATAGATATTCTTAATTTTATCTTTAAAAACTTTTTTTACTAATTCCACATCGCGGAAAGTAATGGGTGCGTCTTTAAATTCTCCTTCAGCAATTTGTCCATCAATCATGGTTTCTACCATGTCACTAATACTCTCGTCTGTGTACTCTGATAAACTTCTTGATCGAGCTTCAACGGCATCTGCCATCATTAAAATTGCTGATTCTTTGCTGTTTGGAATTGGACCAGGATATTTGAATACAGCTTCGTCAGGCTTTTTGTCTGGATTAGCATTGATATAAGAATTGTAAAAATATTTTGTTCTACTACTACCATGATGAGTAGCAATAAAATTAATAATTTGTTCAGGTAAATGGCTTTTTTTTGCAATTTCAACCCCGTCTGTTACGTGGTTAATAACAATTTTTGATGCATCTTCAAAATCAAAATCTGTTAAGGGGTTTTTCCCTCCAAGTTGATTTTCAATAAAAAATTCTGGATGTTTCATTTTCCCAATGTCGTGGTATAACGCTCCGGTTCTAACCAACAGACTGTTAGCATTAATTCTTTTTGCTGCTTCGGTTGCAAGGTTTGAAACTTGAAGTGAATGTTGAAATGTTCCTGGTGCACGTTCTGAAAATTCCATCATTAAATCGCTATTAATATTGGTAAGTTCCACCAAAGTTACACTGGACAATAAATTGAATATTTTTTCGAATAAATATATTAATACATATGCAAATAACAGGAATGCACTGCTTACACCTAAATATACAATATGCTGCCATTGAATGCGATTTATGTCACCTTCAGAAATGCATTCAAATGCGAAATACATTAAAACGTAGCTTATAAATACTAATAATGCTGTTTGAGCCAGCTGTGAACGTTGTGACATATCTTTTAGACTCGAAACAGCAGTCATTCCAATTGTGATTTGTAGAAGTATAAATTGAAAAGCATTATCCACCATAAATGAAATTATAAAAACTGTTATTATGTGAGCAAACAAAGCTGTTCTAGAATCGAAAAATACTCGAATTATCATTGGTAAAAGTGCAAATGGAACCATATAATAACTAAAACTTGTAAATCTGATTGTAAATGAAGTAATACTTACTATCATTAGGATGAGTAGTAAAATGAACATTAAATTACTGATACTATCGTAAATTCGGGGTCGGAACAGGAAAATATATAAGAAAAATAATGAAATTAATCCAACTATCATAATCACCTCACCTACAACTACAATTGATGATTGTTGAAGAGTAGTATTTCTCCTCTCAGATTCAATCTTTAAAGATTGAAGAACTAAATAACTGCTTGGTGTAACTAATTCGCCCCGATCAATTATACGTTCACCTGCCTGAATCATACCAGAAGTTAACGAGAGATTTTTAATCATTTCATTTTTAGCAATTTCAGAAGTTAAACTATCATATTTTAGATTCTCAGTTAAATATAAATTTATGTTGAATGATTTTAGTGTGACTGGTGCATCGTTCATTATGTCTTCATAAGCTGAACGAGGCGTGAATAAATTATCAATAGAAGTAATATGAGTGACATGATTAGGCATTATGCATGAAATATTTCCCCTATTTTCGTTCTCTAATTTATTATAATCCTCAACAGAAATAATTCCTGAAGAATAAATTGATTTGAACTTGTTTTTAATATAATTTGGTATTCGTGGAGAATTATTACTGCTTTTTGCTAAATCAGAATACAATTTATTTAATTGTTGGTTAATTACAGTAGTGTCAAATCTAAAGAATGGAGTGTAATTTTGAAGAATTTCAGTTTTTTCTTTTGCAATTTGCTGATTACTTTTGTAAATTGGAAAGTCAAATGATGCTGTTATTAATTCATAGTACCATGGTTTTCCTATCTCAAACTGATACTTAAACTTATAATTGGAAGGATATAAGAATATAATTAGTACTACTAAAAGCCCGAAGAGTCCGATTTTAGTTGCATTTTGAAGCTGAATAGGTGTAAACTTTAGTTTCATAATTTAATTATTTGATGAAAAAGACGTACAATTACAAAAACAGCGGAAAATTACGAAAAAAATCCTTAACACGCTCATATTATTCAAACTTTCCGTACTTTTGTAGTTAGATTTTGTAAATTAAGCTAATTATCAGTCTAGTTCTATTATTATATTAACCTTCATAAACTCAAGTTTAAAAAATGACAGGTATTATAAATCTAAGTCTTGTTCCACTTCGCGTGTCAGATTCTGAATCCAGCGAAATGAGTTCACAACTTCTATTTGGAGAAAAAGTAAGAATCATTGAAGATAAAGATAAGTGGTTTAAAATTCAAAATCTAGCGGATAATTATTGTGGATGGGTTGATAAGAAGATGATACATATCTTAACAACCGAAGTTGAAGAAAACATTTCAAATTTACATGGATATTACGTAAGTATTCCATTATTAGAATGTATAAAAACCGTTTCTAACGAAAAAATGTTCTTGCCAGGTGGAAGTATTATATATAATTTGTTGGATGGAAAATTTAGTATTGCCAATGAAGAGTTTCAAATAAAAATTACACAAAATGTAAATTGTACAGAAATTTCTGATCAAACAATTGTTGAATTAGCGAAACAGTATCTAAATTCTCCATATTTATGGGGAGGAAAAAGCTTAATGGGAATTGATTGTTCGGGTTTGGTACAAGTTGTTTTTTCGATGATTGGAAAAATAATACCGCGAGATGCTTCACAACAAGTTGACAATGGTACAGTAGTTGATTTTTTATCTGAAGTTAAAGCTGGAGATTTGGCTTTTTTTGAAAATACGGAAGGTAAGATTATCCATGTAGGAGTTTTGATCAATCAATACCAAATTATCCATGCCTCAGGTTGGGTCAAAATTGAAAATATTGATTCACAAGGAATAATTTCTTCTCAAACTGGTGAATATACTCATAAGTTGCGTATAATCAAAAGATTGATATAAAGCATTATATGCTTTTACCTCATTGACTCAATATTTATTTTTCAAAATTATGAATATCTAATGTAAGATGTTCATCTATTTTGCGTCTGTATAAATGTATGGATTCAAATCAATTTAATCATCTGGTCATACCACTTTCCGATAAATTTTTTCGATTAGCAAAATCGATTTTATGTAACGGTGAATTAGCACAAGATGCTGTGCAAGATTTGATTGTGAAATTGTGGGAAAAGCGTGATAATTTAAATGAAGTTGAAAATTTACATGGATTTACCATGCGAGCAATGAGGAATTTATGCCTCGACATAATTCGTAAAAGAAAAGATGAAACTGAATTGCAAACTGATATGGAATATTCTGAACTAAATCCTTATCAACAAACAGAACAGAAAGACTTAATTTTTAGAATTAAACAAATGATTAATAATTTGCCGGAATTGCAACGAACTATAATAAGAATGAGGGATGTTGAAGGATTAGACCTAGATGAAATAGCTTTTATTACTTCATTGACGGAGAATGCTGTAAGTGTAAATCTTTCTAGAGCAAGACAGAAAATTAGAGAAAGAATTTTGAATGAAAATAGAAAAGTGGAGGAAATGCAATGGAAATAATGAATGAATTATTGGAAAAATATTTTAGAGGTGAAACTTCAGTTGATGAAGAAACAGAATTGAAACAGTATTTCAAATCTGGAAATGTTTCAAGTGAATTAAAAATATATAGTTCTCTTTTTGAAGTCTTCGACTCTGAAATAAATGAAAAAGCTAATAAACCACTCATAAAGGTTATTCAAAATCAACGAAAGCAAAAAAGAATTTGGATTCGGACTTTCGCATATACTGGAATAGCAGCTTCGTTAACGCTTTTGTTATTTCTAAAATTTCCTTTTCAAGTTGACAATTATGCTGTAGTAAGTGGTAATAAAATAGAAGATACAGAATTTGCAGAAAAATATGTAGAGAAAAAATTGAATCATGTTAAAGATATGTTAAACAAAAGTATGACTCCAATGAATGATAGTTTTGAAAATTTAAGAAAAGACTTACGCCCTATGAATAAACTCATTAATGTAAAAGTAAAAATGGATGAATTACAGAATTTAATTCAAATAAAAAAATAAAAATATGAAAAGAATAATGACAGTAGTTGCTTTAATACTTTTAGTTACGGCAACAAAAGCACAAACTCTTCAATCCCTTTTTGAAAAGTATAGTGAAGACGAAAGATTTACGTATGTAACTGTTGGTAATGGAATGATGAACTTTGCATCAAAATTTGCAGGTAGCGATAAGAAAGGCAAAGAAATGATGTCCAAAATGAAATCAGTTAAAATTCTTACTCTTTCAGATGAGACCAATTCATCAATCATGAAATCTATAACCCAAGAATTGGACAAAGTAGTTGAAACAGGTAATTTTGAAACTGCTGTTGAGGCTCGTGAAAAGGGTGAACGAGTTCATATTTATTATCGCCTTACAGCAAATGACAATGCAGATATGCTAATTGTAACCAAAGAAAAAAATGAATTTAGTTTAATTTGGATTAGCGGAAAAATGTCAAAGGAAGAAATGATGCACACTTTTTCGAACAATGGTAAAACTATCAATTTGTTTGAACAGGGTGAAAATTCGTAGAGAATATTTTGTTTATCAATCTCGTAATATAAATAGTTTTAATTTGCAGATAAGCCAATTCATTGTGAAATGAATTGGCTTATATTATTTGAACAAAGTTAGTATTAAACCAACGCATCCTATAAGAATAATAACAATTCCGGTGACATGATTAATTAATTTCAATTCCCTCATTTTCAATTTGTTCTTAAAGCGATTTACTAAGAATGTAAGTAAGTTCCACCAAAGTAACGCTCCACCTAATATTGAAAGTATTCCAATAATTGTAATAAACAGAGTAGTATTTTGACTAATAAATGCAAACCGTGCAAAAAGAGCAATTAATACAAATAAAACAAGTGGGTTCGAGAAAGTTAATCCGAATGAAGTAATGTAATCTTTAATAATACTATGTTTTATTGGTTCATTCGGTTTTGGTTGCGTAGCTGGATTGCTTTTGTAAATATACCATCCAAAAATCGCAACGACAAAGCTTCCAACTAATTCAATTACAAAGCGATTTTTATCTATAAAACCAAGAACAAAGCTTAAAAAAAATAATGTTATGATGGTATAAACCAAATCAGAAGTAGTTGCACCCAATCCCGTAGCAATGCCATATTTTTTACCGCGGTTAAGCGTTCTTTGTATGGTTAGCATTCCAATTGGTCCAAGAGGTACAGATATACATAAACCAATCAAAATCCCTTTTATTATTATATCAAGCATTTAAAGCATTTATAGTTTGCAATGCAAAGATAGTTTTTTTTGCAATTTAAGTGCAGCTTTTGGTTAGTGAAACTGGTATAAAAAACGTTTTATTAACCTTTAATTACTAAAAACCGAAGTCGTCAATTTTTTTATTAAATTTCTTTGCATCAGTCGGTTTTTTGGACTTAAGCTGCATTTGATTTCCTTCTATGTAAATTGCTTGGTAAGGACGAACCGGACAAATTGATTCGCATGCACCACAGCCAATGCATAAATCTTGGGTAACTTCAGGAATTGTTAGACCATCGTTTTTATATGGAATCATGTGAACAGCCTGTGTAGGACAGTGTTCAGAGCATGCACCACAATCATTATCATCAGTGAAAACAATACACTTATCTTTTCTGAATATAGCAACTCCAATTTGTGTCTGTTTTTTTTCATCCACAGTTAGTTTTTTTAAAGCACTGGTAGGACAAACAGTAGTACATATATTACAATTAAATGTACAAAATATTTCGGTAGAAAATACCAAATGAGGTTGAGTAATTCCAGAAATTCCGTATTGTAAACCAGCCGGTTTAAGTACTTGCATCGGACATTTTGATACACAAAGTTGGCAACCAGTACAATGAGAATTGAAATGTTCAATAGTTCCTGCTCCTGGAGGCATTATCGGTTTGCGAGTAAAAATAGTATCGTTATTTGAAAGTGCTAATTTTGGTCTTGCAAGTGCTGCTGTAGCAACAATTGCACCTGATGTCAGCAAAAAGGTTCTCCTTCCATTGTTAATGTTTTCATTTGAAGTTGTTTTGACATTTGGTTTTTTGTAGCGGAAAACATACTTCATTCCATCTTTTTTGCAGGCCGACAAGCAGTTGAAGCAAGTCACACACCGAGAATCATCCACTTTCATTTTTTCGCTGTCAATACATTGCGATTTGCATTTTTTTTCACAAGCACCACAACGCGTACAACTAGATTCATCAATTGAAATTTTAAATAATGATATTTTAGAAAGTAAACCCAAACCTGAACCTACCGGACAAATTGTATTACAAAAAAGCCGGCCTTTCGTCCATGTTAAAACAACAATCGTTGTAAAAAAAAGTAAAGCAATACCAAAAGCAATTTGAACAAATGCAACTTGTTTAACTTCATAAACTGAATAGATATCCATTTTGCTTAGAATAACTGCTAATCCATTATTTCCCCAAATAACTAATGGCCTGAATAACTGAGAAATAATACGACCGAATGTGCTATACGGATCAAGTATTACAACAAGGAATGAATTTCCTGCAATAAATAAGATAATAGTTGTTGCAAGTATAGAATATCGAAGAATATTGTGTGGTTTTGTGTAGTCGAACCGATATTTTTTCTTTTTTCTGAAAATACGGGTTTTCCATGAAAATATATCCTGTAATATACCCATTGGACATATGGTTGAACAATAAATTCTACCGAATAGTAAACTTAAAATCAGTAGTATAACAATAACATCGAGATTCAAAGCTAATAATGCTGGAATCCATTGAATGCTTAAAAACTGGTGAAATTGAATCGGTAGTTTTCCTGTAAAATCGATAAAAAACAACAGGATCGGAAGAAAAAAAAGTAGTGATAAAATGAGACGGATATTCTTAAGGTATTTCATGGAAAATCATTTCGAATTATTAATTCCCGGTTTCCAAGATCAAGTAAATTATTGGAAACCGGGAACAAAACAATTGATTAGTTACATTTTAATTCTTTTGACGTTTAATTTTTCAAGATTTTGAGTTCCAACATGAGCTTTTTCTGCCAACGCGATATGTCTTACTTCTTTTATATCAGTAGGTTGTACCTGTGAAAATAATTTCATGGCAGCTGTGTCAGCTGCCACAAAATCATGCGAAATTATGAGAGACTTTAACTTTACTACATCGGATTCAGATTTCCCTTGCGGTCCGTTTGATTTCATTATACGATAAGCATCAACAATATTTAACGCTGGTTTTTTGTTTAAAGTTACAATGTCGGCAATACTTTGATGAAGATCATTTTTATGGAAGAACTGTCTGTCCCAAACTATTCCCATTAAGTTCTTCATCGAAATGGAATTCTTAGCACCACCGTGATGTTTCAAAATTGGTACATTAAACCACACATCACAATCAAGTAATGATTGATGAATTTTACTTTTCTTTAGGAGTACCCCATTTGGAATTTCTACTTCCCGGTAAAATGATTCATCGTTTCCAGGTACCATTTTACCACCTGCTGCCTTAACTGCTGCTTCAATTCCACTATTTGTATAACACTTTTTCCAATCCTGACATGAATGATCAAAAACCAACACTTCGGCAGCTCCTGCACCAAGACAGAGTTTCACCAATGCAGCTACCAATTGAGGATTTGTATTTGCAGCCATTTCTGGAGTTCTATCCCAACCGATATTTGGTTTAATAACAACTTTTTGTCCTTTTTTTACATAGTTTTTAATTCCGCCAAGTTCTTTCATTGCACGAATTAACATGGCCTCTGGTTCGCCTCCCATAACTGCCACCAAATCTGGACCAGATTGAACTACAGCTGCATTTTTACTTGAAAGTGCTGTGGCAGCTAATGAGTTGGGTTTTAAAATGGATGCTATGCCAACAAGGGCAGCTGATTTGAAAAAGTCTCTCCGTTTCATGATGAATTAGATTTTGTTATTGTATTAATAATCAGTGTTATATATTATATAATTTATTGTAAGCAAATATAATGAATTTAGTTCTTAAAATATCTATAAAAGGATTTTTGATTCGATAATTTTGTTTATTCTAACACTTCTTTTGGTTTTTTTTTAACCACGAAAGCACTTATTTCCCAAAGAGCATAAATGGGGATAAAAAATAACATTATCGTTAATGGATCACCAGTTGGTGAAAATATTGCCACAAAAATAAATAATGTAAAAAATGCATGACGTCGATATTTATTGAAGAATTCGCGATGCAAAATGCCAAGTTGCGAAAGAAACCAGGCAACTATTGGTAATTCGAAGACCAATCCCATAAAGAAACAAACCATTAGGAATGTGCTCATATATGAATCCAATGAAACACTTTGTTCTATGAATTTGCTGAGTTGATATCCCGCAAGAAACCTTAATGTCATTGGAAAAAGAAAGAAATATCCAATCGCAACTCCGCAATAAAACAGTATATTTCCGAATAAAAATACTCCGACGGTGTTTTTCCGTTCGTTTTCATACAGTGCAGGTTTAATGAAAATAAAAAGCTGATATATTACAAAAGGGAAACTGAATACTAACGAAAACCATAATGAAGAAGTGAGGTGAACAAAAAACTGTGAAGCAAGATTGATGTTTATGATTTTAACGCTAAATGTGCTTGTAATAAAATCAGGTAAGAAAGTAAATTTTTTGCCAATTTCACCGAACCATTTATAAAGAAAAAAATCATTTCTTGATGGTGCCAGAATTACTTCATCGAAAATAGGTTTCATGAATGCGAAAAATACCAGCGAAGCAACTCCTACAAATCCACCGATTCGAAATATTGTACTTCTTAAATCATCAAGATGATCCCAAAAAGTCATTTCTCTCTCTTCCGATTCACTCATCTTTCTTTTTTGTTGTATCTTTTTTATCTTCTGAATTTGGTTCTTTTTTAATTTCATCTTCAATATCTGCCATTCCTTCTTTGAAGCTTTTAACACCTTTTCCCAGTCCCTTCATTAACTCAGGAATTTTTTTACCGCCAAATAATAATAAGAAAATAAGGGCAATAACAATTATAACTGGAGAATCTAAAAATAATAAGTGATTCATAACTACGTATTTTATTTATTACTGGATAATTATATATATGTGGCGTAAAAATACAAATATATTTTAGATATTTGAAGCTCATTATTAATTTTGTGGAACAATTAATAATGAAAAGTATTTTTTCAAAATAATTTCTTAATTTTATCCTAATCAATTGCAAAAGTGACCAGGCATCGGTTTGGTCACTTAATTCAAGTCTTGTTGGACAATCTTCAACATAAACTTTTGACAATGTTGCACTGAAGTTATTTGTTTAATTGTGCTAGATCAAATTTATTTGTAATTATTTGAAATGGTATAAAAATACAATTGTGCCATCAAGTGCGGTTTTTTTATTACCTTTTATCTCCATTGAAACTTCAATTTCAGCTTTTGAAATGCCTCGAAGATTTTTCAACGATTTCAGTTTAGCACGTACACGCACCTGACTGTCAACGAATACCGGTTGATTAAAACGTAAACTTTCAATTCCATAATTTACAGTAAGTTTTGAATTCTGTACTTCAACAATTTGATCCCAAAGATATGGTAGAATAGAAATAGTTAAATAGCCGTGAGCTATGGTTGATTTAAAAGGGCTTTCTATTCTAGCTCTTTCTGTATCAACATGAATCCATTGATGATCCAATGTTGCATCTGCAAATTGATTGATTTGAGTTTGCGTGATAGTAATATACTCTGAAACACCAATTTCTTTACCTATAAATTGTTCAAATTCCTCAAAGCTGTTAATAATAATTTTGCTCATTATTGTTATTGAATAGATGGTTTACAACAGATGTTTAAACCATTTTTTTTGATTTAGTGCAAAAGTAATTTTTATATCTGATAAAATATAAATTCAAAATAACATTTATTTTAATATAAAATGTTTTTAAATAAAAAAAGGCGATTCTAATCATCACCTTTTAAATATTAAAATACAGAATGTAATTATCGATGTGCAATCGGATCAGCAATTTTATCGGGATCGTTTTTTACATAACCATTGATTTTCACAGCACCCAGTAAAAGTAATCCTGCAACATGTGGTGCTGCCATGGAAGTGCCAGATAAAGTGGCATATCCGCCGCTCATATAAGTTGAATAAATTGTTACGCCTGGTGCACAATAATCAATTGGTGGATTTCCAAAATTTGAGAAAGAAGCCCAACGATCTGAACTATTCATAGCAGAAATTGTGTAAATATTCGGACCATTTACTCGAGCTGGTGAATAATTTGTAGCGCTTGCTGCATTATTGCCGGCTGCAATTACAAATTTTACATTAGCTGAAGCTGTTATGACAGCTTGATCAAGTGCTGCAGAAATAGCACCACCTAAACTTAAGTTAGCAACATCACCTGCTTTTCCATTTTCTGCAACATAATTAACTCCCGATATTACGCCTGAAGTTGTTCCATTACCATATGCATCAAGAACTCTAATTGAAACCAATGTAGTCCCGGGAGCTACACCAACTACACCAATACTATTATTTATTGCTGCAATGATACCCGAAACATGCGATCCATGTCCGTTTTCATCATTTGGAGTTGTACCTGTTCCGATAAATGAAACTGATCTAGTGGCATCAACTTTTAAATCGGGGTGAGTCATATCAATACCAGTATCAATAATCCATGCTGTAGCATTAGAAGTTGTAGTACCACCACCAACTCGAGTAATCCCCCAAGGTATGGTTTGGGCATTAGTAGTAGACGAAGTTGAAGTTGATTTTCCTTCAATTGTAACCGGTGAAATACTCATTTTTTGGTCTGGTTCTACTAATTTAACTGACTTATTTTTAGCTAATTCTCTTGCTTGATCTGGAGTTAGTTTTATAGTAAAACCTATTAATGCAGACTGATAAACTTCTTCAGGTTCTCCATTTATACCAATTGTATTCATTAGACCTTTAGCTTTAGTTCTAACATTTTCAGTTCGTCTTTGAATTCCAATAGTTTTCTGTTCTACATTTTCGTTTAAAACTACAATGTATTTTTTACTTATTTCAGAAGATGTTATAATTGATGCAGCTCCGTTACTTGATTTGTCAGATACGGTTTGCAAATCAACAGAAGTACAACTAAAAAATAATACGAAAATGAAAGTCGATAAAAGAAATTTGATTTTTGACATAAAATAAAGTATTAATTATTAAATTGATTGCAAAGATATTGTTTTTTTTAAAATATTATACATTTTGGTTCTAAAAAACAAATATGTAATGAAATTGTCAATAATTAAACAATCAAAATATCGAAAATATTCTAATGGTATTCGCCGTAAAATGAATTGGAAAAATTATTAATTAGTTTTTTGTAAACGGAAAACAGAATGAATTAAGTTAATAAAATAATATAAAGAAGAATTTTCAATTTGAACAAAAAAATATGTAACTTCGTGGTTCTTATTCTTGGGTGGAATAGGATAAAATGTTCTTATTACATCATGTTTTAATTATTGCTTTTTACACAATTGAAATCAAATTAATTAAAAAAATACAATTATGAACTTACATTGTAAAGTATATTCGTTATTATTAGTTTTCTTGTTTCTAATTGGTTCAAATTTAGTGGTTATCAAAGCACAATCAACTTTTGTTCCACCAATACTTCCTGCAATTCCGCATAATACATTCAACATTAAAGATTATGGAGCAATTAGCAATAAAATGACTGATAATACTAAAGCTATACAAGATGCTATAAATGCCGCTGGAAAAGCTGGAGGTGGTAGAGTTGTTATTCCATCTGGAGAATATTTAAGCGGACCTATTCAATTTACCAATAATATTGAGTTACAAATAACTGAAGGTGCAATTCTGAGAATGTTGCCATTTGACAAATACCCCGGAGGAATTGCGGAAGGACTAAATTTTATAAATGGTTCGAAACTTCACGATATAGCCATTTCAGGTAAAGGGACGATTGATGGACAGGGCAGTCCATGGTGGCCTTATGCAAAAACGACGAATGCCAAACGACCACGTATGATTGCATTCAAAGATTGCGACAAGGTATTGATAGAACAAGTTAAACTGATTAATTCTCCAATGTTTCATATGACTGTGGGCGGTAAATCATCCAACATTACGGTGCGTGAAGTAAATGTTCGAGCTCCGGCATCTAACGATCCTATAAATCCAAGTCATAATACAGATGCTTGTAACCTTACTGGAACTAAGATATTGGTACAGAACTGTGATATAAGTACGGGTGATGATAACTTTACCTGCGGTGGTGGAACTTCAGATGTGCTTATCACAGGTTGTATTTATGGGTATGGACATGGGGTATCAATAGGCAGCCCAACTAAAGGTGGTGTGAAAAACATTACTGTTGAGAATTGTACCTTTACAAATACAGAATGTGGAATCCGTATTAAATCTGACCGTGATCGGGGAGGAGTATTGGAGAATTTAACCTATCGTAACCTGAAAATGACCAATGTTGGAATTCCAATACTAATATATGCCAGTTATATGGCAAAAGAGCGTCAATTCAGAGATTTGCAAAAAATAACACCAGAGATTGCCGAAACATACCCTTCAGCAATTGTTACAGAGCTGACGCCTAATTATCGTAACATTTCGTTCTATGATATCACGGCAACAGTTGAAAATGGACATCGAGCAGGTTTGATTTGGGGATTACCAGAATCTGTAATATCGAATATTATTCTTAAAAATGTCAATATTACTGCTAGTAATTCTTTTGGTATTTTCTTTGCCAATAATGTCAAATTGGAAAATTGCAATATAATAACTAAAGAAGGTAAAAACAAGCTGGCACTTACCAATGCAAAAGTAAGTATTGATGGTAAAGAAGTTAAATAATAGGTTTATGCCAACTCATTTTTCATTTTTATATCAACTATTATTTTCTATCTTACTGATATCCAGTTTATAGAACAATTAATTTATTTTTAAATAAAGATTCTGCTAAAAACAAACCGGCTGAAATTCATATTGAAAATCAACCGGTTTTTTAATGTGTAAAAATATTGAAAACTATACTATATCATCAATTTCCTCATTCTCAATATGACTTGTTTCGTCCGGTTCAGCATGGATATACACTTCACTTCTGACTACACGCATTTTTATTTCCATTTCTATTTTATCGCAAACTTCATGTACCTCGCGCAGACTAAGTTCTGGATCGAAATGGACATTAAACTTGATAAACGTATCTGCTCCAGCTGTTCGTGCTTTCAATCCATGATATTTCAAAACCTCAGGGAAACCCTTTAACGTGTCATGTACTATCCTGGTAGTATCTTGTGGCGATTTATCGAGTAAAACATCTACTGCCTTTTTCCCCAACTGATATGAAACATATAAAACAATTAATGCAACAACTAATGCTGCAACAGAATCGGCATAGAAGAAAACCTGTAAATGAGTCCATTCGTAAATCTTAACGCAAATTAACCCAACTAAAACAACAGCAGAACTCCATACATCAGTCGAAAAGTGAAGTGCATCGGCTTCTAATGCCTGACTATTATGTTTTTTTGCAACTTTATAAAGTTTTCTGGAACGCCATACATCAATAATAATAGATGAAATAACAACAATGAAACTGAAAATAGTTTGAATTGAATTTAATTCCAACCCTTTACCGGAAGTAATCCTGTGAATTGCTTCGTAAATAATCCAGAAACAGGTAACGAGCAGTAGGAGAGTTTCAATAAAAGCAGATAGGTTTTCAATTTTGCCATGCCCGTAATTGTGATCTTTGTCAGCAGGTTTATCAGAAACCCTGACCGAAAAATAAGTTATAATAGCAGCAACCAAGTCAAGTCCCGAATGTAATGCTTCGGAAAGAATACCTAAACTAGTGGTTAGTAGCCCAATAATCAATTTCGACCCAGTTAAAAATATTGCAGCAAAAACGGATGTCAATGCAACGTTTTTCTTTTCTTTTTGAATAAACCCTTTCATATTTTTAGAAAATTAATCATTTATAATTATACTTCAAAAATACTCAAAGAATTGGTTTAAAAAATATAATATTGCAAATTTCTATTTCTACAGGCTTAATTTAGAATGATTGAAATTTATGCTATCTGAAATTCAAAATAATTTTAATTAAAAAAAATAACACAAAGTAAATTAAATTGCATAATCAGCTAACATAGTATTATTTATATTCTTTAGTCATTCAAATTTAAATATTATAAACTTTTTATTCAAAACATTTTTTTTAAAAATGCGTTAGATTATTAAATCAACTGAATTTAAGAGTTATTTTATTGAACAAATCTATCATTTCTTTTAGAATCCATTCGAAAATTTCTTAGTTAAGCATAATTTTAATTCAATTAATAATGATCAATGCTGATACCGTTTTTACGGACATTTTAATTATTGGAGGAGGGCCTTCCGGTTTGGCAACTTCCATTCATCTTGCAGATATTTTAAAGGAAAAAGGGTTGAATCACCGGATTTTACTTATTGAAAAAGGAAGTTCCATTAGTAGTCACATTATATCCGGTGCAGTTATTAAAACCGACGTTTTCAAACGTTTATTGCCGGATATTGATTTCAACGAAATTCCTTTCAACGCAAAAGTAATAACCGATTCAACTGTTTTACTAAGCGAAAATGGTTCGTTGAAATTGCCGTTTCATGTGCCTTACATGAGCAATGCCGGCAATTATACTGCTTCGTTGGGACAAGTTTGCCGATATTTGGCCAAGAAAGCCGAAGAAAAAGGTGTGGAAATTTACACCGGATTTTCGGTAGACGAAATTCTATATAAAGATGGAAAAGTAATCGGCGCCAAAACCATAGACACAGGCGTTGACCATCATGGTAATCAGCTTGAGAATTTTCAGCCGGGGACGCGCATAGAAACGAAGTTGACCATTTTTGCCGAAGGTACACGTGGAAGTTTGGCCAAAAAACTGATTAAACAATATGATCTGGAAAAAGACAAAAATTGCCAGGTTTATTCGTTGGGTGTAAAAGAATTGTGGAGTGTTCCAGAAGGAAATATAAAAGCGGGCGAAGTTTATCACACCATGGGTTATCCATTAAATCTAAAAGAATTCGGCGGTGGCTTTGTGTACGGGTTAAAAGACAATAAAGTGGCTGTTGGTTTGGTAGTTGGACTGGATTATGAAGAACCGACTTTCGATGCGCACGATGCATTTCAGGCCTGGAAAACAAATCCGTTTATCGCCAAATTCCTCAAAGGTGGAAAATTGGTAGAATATGGCGCCAAAACACTGCCCGAAGGCGGTTATTACTCCATTCCTAAATTATATACCGATAATGCTCTTATTGTGGGCGACAGTGCCGGTCTGTTGGCTATGCCTGCCTTGAAAGGTGTTCATTTGGCAATAACTTCCGGTATGTTGGCAGCAAAAACTGCAGCCGAAGCATTAATCAAGAACGATTTTTCCGAAAAAACACTTTCGGCTTACGAAACGTCTATTAAGGATAGCGTAATTTACTCCGATTTGTATCCGGTTCGGAACTTTCGCCAGGCTTTTTCGAAAGGACTGATTATTGGCGCACTCCATTTTGGCACGCAATTGATAACCGGTGGTGCAGGATTCTTTGGACGATTAAAATCGCATCCCGACAGTGAAACGACTAAAACCCTGGCCGAATTTAAAGGAAAACCTTTCAAAGAACGATTCAAAGGAAAACTGGAATTTGACAAAGTGCTGACTTTCGACAAAGCTACCGATGTTTTTTATTCGGGAGTAAATCATGATGAAAAGCAGGTTCCTCATGTGAAAATCAACAATCTTGAATCATTTGCAGCCATTAATATCAACCAATATGGTGCTCCATGTCAGTTTTTCTGTTCGTCAGAAGTTTATGAACTGCATACCGACAAAAACGGACATCAGGAGTTGCGTATTCATGCCGAGAACTGCATGCATTGCAAAACCTGCGATATTAAATCGCCCGGAGATGGAATCACCTGGAGTGTTCCAAATGGTGGCAATGGCCCGGATTTTCAAAATATGTAAAACAGCCCCCTAAATCCCCCACAAGGGTACTTTAAGAAGTAACTTTATAAACTTTCAACTTTACAAACTTTCATACTAATAAAATGGCTCTGACAATTATAAGTTTAATAAAACAAGTTCCACTTCCCACTGAAATGAGAATGGGAGACGATGGTTTAATGGATCGTACAAAAGCAAAATCGATAATTAATATCGATTGTCAGTTTGGTCTCGAAGCCGGATTACAACTCAAAAAACAATATCCCGACGCGCGGTTGATTGCATGTTCCATGGGACCACAATCGTTCGAAGTAGCTTTACGAACTGCCATTTCGATGGGTTATGACGAAGCTTTTCTTTTGTCCGACCGCAAATTGGGCGGCAGCGATACGTATGCCACAGGACTTGCAATTTCCACCATGTTGAAACATTTAGGATTCAACAAAGATTCGAAAGAACCATATATCATTCTGGCAGGTCGTCAAACCAGTGACGGCGATACGGCACACGTACCTTCGCAGGTGGCCGAAAACATGGGAATTCCGCAAGCCACATTTGTAGAAAGTGTGAAAGCGGATGGCGAAGGCAATGTGATTGCCAAACGGATTATTGAAGGCGGATACCAACTAATGAAATTGCCAATGCCCTGCACTATTTCATTGACACCAACCGGCATTCCTCCGCGTAAACCATCGCTTACCGGTGCCGTCAAAGCCCGAAACGCACATATCACTGTGTTTGGAATTGATGATATTGGACTTGGAACTGAAAAAATAGGCATCAACGGTTCGCCGACCATTGTGGCCAATGTGGTCAACATCGTGAGTGAAAGAGCCCCGATTATTCTTTCCGAAGGTCATACGGATGCAGCATTGGTGGACAGTTTGATTTCCAATTTTAAAAAAGGAGCCAATGTGCTTGAAAAGAAAGAAACTGCTGAAAAGAAAACCATTGAGAAACCTGAATTTCCTTATTATGACAACAGAAACGGCGCAAAAGGAATTATTACATGGGCCGAAGTGACAAATGGAATCATTGCACGACCATCGATTGAACTGCTTACACCTGCCCGGAAACTGGCAAATCAGTTGGGAATCGATACAAAAATAATGACGTTGCTTATCGGAAAAAATGTCCAACACTTAGCCAAAACACTCTTTGAATATGGCTCTGATGAAGTTATTGTTGTGGAAAACGATAAACTGGAAGAATACCTGGTGCTTCCGTTCTCTTCCATTTTTGCACAAGTAATAAAAGAACGCAAACCGGAAATTGCACTTTTTGCGGCTACAACATCGGGTCGTGAGCTTGCTCCGCGTATTGGAGTAAAAACCGGAAGCGGTGTGACGGCTGATTGTACCGGACTCGAAATAGGCGAATATGTGAACCGCAAAGAAAAAGTAATCAATAAACCGATACTTCATTCCCGCCGTCCGACGTATGGAGAAAGCAAACTAGCCACTATTTTAGGTTTTGTTTATCCTCAAATTTCAACAGCGCGTGCCGGAACTTTTGAAGTACCTGTCAGAGACGAAGGTCGCACCGGAATTTTATCCACCTTCGAACCTAAACTCGAAGATAAAGATTTTAGCGTTGAGATTTTAAAAACCGTTCGTGGCGAAGGCAGTTTGCAAAGCCTTTTTGAAGCCGATATTATTGTTTCGGGCGGACGGGGTGCAACAAGCGATAACCTGGCCTTGATTAAAAAGCTGGCCGAAACATTGAAAGAAAAAGGCGTGAATGCCGAATGGGCATGCAGCCGTGTGGTGGTGGACGAAGGACTGGCCGAGTACGCCCATCAGATAGGCCAAACCGGAAAAACTATTCGTCCGAAAGTATATGTGGCAGTAGGCATTTCGGGAGCTGTACAACATCTTGCCGGCATGAAAGAATCCGAAAAAATCGTGGCCATAGATCATAATTCTAAAGCATCCATCTTCCACTTTGCCGATTTCGGTATCGTGGGCGAATATCAGGATATTTTACCGGAACTAATCGACCGGGTAAAAGGTGGATTTACATTTGGCATTGAACCGGCAAAGAATTAACGACTCATTACACGTAAAGATATTCATACAAAGAGTTGCAAAGTAATCTTGTAACTCTTTTTTATTATCTTTGCCAAAAAAAATATCATTATGAAAGTACTTTTTATAGGCGGTACAGGAGTTCTAAGCTCGGCTTGTTCTGAATTAGCTATATTTCGCGGCATTGATTTATATCATTTAAATCGTGGCTTAAGTTCATCTATACGAAATGTTCAGGGAATGAAAACGATTATTGCCGACATTCGTGATGTGGAAGTTACCCGTAAGGAAATTGAACCATTTCACTTTGATGTAGTGGTTGATTTTATTGCTTTTGAGCCTCAACATATTGTGAATGATATCAACTTGTTCGCCGGGAAAACCGATCAATTTATTTTTATTAGCTCTGCATCGGCCTATCAGGTTCCTGAAAAGCTTCCGGTAACCGAAGATACTCCATTGGATAATCCTTTTTGGGAATATTCCAGAAATAAAATTGCTTGTGAAAATATATTGAAAGAGACTTACCTGAAATCCGGTTTCCCCTACACAATTGTACGTCCTTCTCACACTTACGATAAAACTACTGTGCCTACAATGGGTGGATTCACTGATCTGCAAAGGATGCAAAAAAAATTGCCGGTTGTTATTCATGGTGAGGGTACTTCCTTATGGACTTTAACTCATAATACCGATTTTGCTGTTGGATTGATTGGTTTGCTTGGTAATAAAGAAGCAATAAACGAAGCTTTTCAAATTACTTCCGACGAATGGCTGTCGTGGAATCAAATTTACAAAATCCTGGCTGATGAATTAAATGTAATTCCTGAAATTGTACATATTCCATCCGAAATTATTGCAAAATATAATAAAGATTTAGGCGCTGGCCTTCTTGGGGATAAAATGCACAGCATGCTCTTCGATAATTCAAAAATAAAACGATTTGTACCTGATTACAATCCTACGATTAAGTTTAAGGATGGAGTCAAAGAAATAATTAAATGGTATAAGGAAAATACCTTCAACGAGGGAGTTGATAAAAATATGAATGACTTTATGGAAAAAATTATTGCCGATTATACTGCTTTCAGTTCAGCAATAAATTAGTTGATATCTGAAATGAAAACCTGCGAATATTCTTATATATCCATCAAGCGCGAACCGATAACCAGTTCGCACTTGCTTTTATTTAGTCAGACAATTATTTTTCTGGAAAGGATTCTCATACATCGTTCGAGGCTTTCTTCCCAATGCGGAATGGTGATTCCGTAAGTTGCCTTTATTTTGGCCTTGTTCAGCACGCTGTAGTGGGGGCGGGGAGTGCGTGCCGGATAATCTTTGGTCTCAATGGGTCGAACATCACAGGTGGTAATCCCTGCAATCCGGTGAATGGACTTAGTGAAGTCGTACCAGCTGCACACGCCTTCGTCAGAGAAATGATACATGCCTGGAATGAATGTTTCTTTTTTGAGAATTATCAGAATAACATTGGCTAAATCGGCTGCATACGTAGGTGTTCCGATCTGGTCAAAAATCACATTCAAATTTTCGCGTTCGTTGCCGAGTTTCAGCATTGTTTTTACAAAATTGCTGCCAAAGGAAGAGTACAACCACGAGGTGCGGATAATTACCGCCTGTTCGCAGGTTTCCATCAAAGCCTGTTCGCCGGCTAGTTTCGATTTTCCATAAACAGTAGCAGGGCAAACCGGTTCGTCCTCGGTGTAAGGCAAGTGATTCGTTCCGTCGAATACGTAATCGGTGGAAACCTGAATGGCTTTCAGCTTGTTGGCCGCAGCCACTTCGCCAATATTCCGAACAGCATTACTGTTTATTTTGTAACACAGTTCCACGTCATCTTCCGCTTTATCAACGGCTGTGTAGGCGGCACAATTCACAATTACATTCACGGCCTGTGCCTTCACAAAAGCATCGAGCGCCGCTTTATCACAGATATCGAGTTCTTCCACATCGGTGTAAATGAAATTAAATTGAGGAAAAAGGACGGCTGCCTGTTGCATTTCGTTGCCAAGTTGTCCGTGACTGCCGGTAATCAGAATTGTTTCCATTTTAAAGCCCCTCCCGACCTCCCCAAAGGGGAGGAGAAATTGTTGTTTCTTTTGTTTTATATCATTATTAGACAGACTCTCTTAAATTCCCCTCCTTTGGAGGGGTTAGGGGAGGCTTCAGAAGTTCATTTTTGCATCCGCTAACAACGGATGTTTCGTATCTTTTTCAGAAATAACGGCTTTATCAGCCGGAATTTTCCAGTCGATGGCCAGTGCCGGATCGTTGTACATAATGCCGCCTTCCAGTTCGGGATTATACAGATTATCGCATTTGTAGGTGAACAGTGCCGTTTCGCTCAACACCGAAAAACCGTGCGCAAAACCTTGCGGAATCAGAAACTGCAAGTGATTTTCCTCTGTAAGCTCCACGCCAAACCATTGTCCGAAAGTAGGGGAATCTTTTCGTAAATCCACAGCCACATCCCACACACTTCCTACGGCTGCCGAAACCAGTTTCGACTGGCTTTGCGGGTACAATTGATAATGTAGTCCGCGAATAACACCGTAAGACGATTTGGATTGGTTATCCTGGCAGAATTTCAGGTTGATACCGGCGTCGTGATAGTTTTTTTCGTTATATGTTTCGCAAAAAAAGCCCCGCGCATCACCAAATACACGCGGTTGTATGATTAATAAATCAGGTATCGGGGTTTTAATTATTTCCATGTTTTTTGTTTATCAGTGATTGGTTCATCCGTTAATTAGTTCATCTGTTCATTATTTCATCAGTGAATGGTTCATTCTTCAACCAATTAAATAGTTAACCGATGAACTGATGAACCAATTAACCAGACAACTAAACGACTTCGTTCGCAATTTTAATCAGATATTCACCGTAATGGTTTTTCTTCAGCGGTTCGGCCAGTTTGAGCAATTGTTCTTTGGTAATATAACCGTTTCGGAAAGCTATTTCTTCCAGACAGGCAATTTTCAACCCCTGACGGTTTTCGATGGTTGCAATAAAGTTGGAAGCTTCCAGCAGACTGTCATGAGTACCTGTGTCGAGCCATGCCATTCCGCGTCCCATCATTTTCAGACTCAGGCGGCCTTCTTCCAAATACAATCGGTTCAAATCGGTAATTTCCAGTTCACCGCGTTTGGATGGTTTCAGGCCAATTGATTTTTTAATAACATCATTGCTGTAAAAATACAAGCCTGTAACCGCATAGTTCGATTTTGGTTGTGCGGGCTTTTCTTCTAAACTCAATACTTTTCCGTTGGCATCAAACTCAGCCACTCCGTAACGTTCCGGATCATTGACATAATAACCAAAAACAACAGCACCATCTTCGAGTTCAGCAGCTTCGCGTAGGGTGCGAGTGAAATCGAATCCATAAAAAATATTATCGCCAAGTACCATACAAACATTGTCGTCGCCAATAAATTCTTCGCCGATAATAAAAGCCTGTGCCAGTCCGTCCGGTGACGGTTGAATGGCATAAACCAATTTAATTCCCAGGTCTTCGCCGTTTCCAAGCAAGTTTTCATACAAATGAATATCTTGTGGCGTAGAAATGATTAGGATTTCTTTGATTCCGGCCAGCATTAGTACCGAAAGTGGATAATAAATCATCGGCTTATCGTAAACCGGAATGATTTGTTTAGAAATACTTTTGGTAACGGGATACAGTCTGGTTCCGGAACCTCCGGCTAAAACTATGCCTTTCATACAATTAGTTTTTATTGATTGGTTTATAAAGTTATGACTTTTATCAAGCCCAAAAATAAATAAAATTTAGCAATAAACGGCGGGCTGAATGAATTAATCGTCTTCAAAATCCAATTCGCCGGATTTGTAGAGCTGATAATTCCTGGCTAAAAGCACCATAAACTTGCTTATTTCGGTTTGTGCCTGAAGGGTTTCGGGAGTTATTTCAGCTTTTTTCATACGCAACATCATGATTCCGTATTGAAAATTAAAACAAACTTCTACATCGCTTAATTCTGTATTCGAATGATTCCGGAGTTGATTAATAAAGGGCACAACGTGATAGAATTTAGCGTTATAACCTGCATCTTGTCCCGATTTTAATAAAAGTCCATGCAATTCATCCAATTCGATAATGATATTTTTGTTGAGTTGAAGGTGCCCTTCGGTCTGTACATTTTCCAGCCGCATCATTTCAATCAGACTTTCGTACCACTCGTACAAACTTTTACGTTCATCGTCGGAAACCGGATACGAACTGATAATGCGTTCGTTCAGCAAATCGATATTCAGGCCAAAAGCCCGAATCAAATCCTCAACCTGCCACATATAAAGCAGGTATTCACAGATATTTCCTTTTTTAAGTTTTTTAGCTATATACATTTTTCTTATTCTAATGAACGAATGAACCAATAAACCGATTAACTAATTAACTAATTAGCCAATCAACTAACCCTCAAAATTCCAGTCCCCATCTTCGTCCATGAAAGTTGGTTCAATGAAATCGTCCAGTTCGCGGCGTTCTTTTTTGGTTGGTCGTCCGGTTCCGCGGTCACGTCCGGTTTGTCCGGCAAGTTTGCCGAGTTCAATCAGTTCCAGTTGGTCGGGTGTGGTAACATTTTCCATAAAGCCTGAAACAAGCTTTGCATTCATGCGGTTTTCCGATAATGCAAGCACTTTAAACGAAAATAGAATGGGATTTCGTTTGATGCTAACCACATCGCCTACTTTTACGTTTCGAGATGGTTTTACCTGCACATTTTGAATAACAACCTTCCCTTTTTTGCAGGCTTCGGCAGCCAGCGTCCGGGTCTTAAATAACCGTACCGCCCACAACCATTTATCAATTCTTACTTCGGTTTTCATGTTTGGTTTATTGGTGATTGGTTGATTAGTTTATCTGTTAATTAGTTGACTGGTTAATCGGTTTAAGAATGAACAAATAACGAATAAACGAATTGACCGATGAACCAATCACTGATGAACCAATTAACCAGTTATCTATTTCCCGTTAAATTGTGTCATGGTGAGTTCCAGACCGGCTAAACAGAAACTTCTGATTATGTCAATGCAAATCTCTGCACGTTGAGGAATAGCTGTAGCTTGTTCGGCAGTCCATTTTCCCAATACATATTCCACTTGTCTGCCTTTTGAAAAATCACTTCCGATACCGAACCGTAAACGGGCATAGTTGCTGTGACCTAGAATTTCCTGAATGTTCTTCAATCCGTTGTGCCCGGCATCCGAACCTTTTGGTTTTAATCGCAAAGTCCCGAAAGGTAAAGCAATATCATCGACTACTACCAAAACGTTTTCAATTTCTATTTTTTCCTTAGTCATCCAGTACCGTAAAGCGCTTCCGCTCAGGTTCATAAATGTGGCAGGTTTGAGCAAAACCATTGTTCGGCCCTTTAGCTTTACCTCGCAAGTGGCACCGTAACGGTTTTCCGCAAAAAAAACATTGGACGCTTTAGCAAAAGCGTCCAATATTGTAAAACCTATGTTGTGGCGGGTGTCCTGGTACTCGTTACCGATATTGCCCAATCCGACAATTAAGTACTTCATTATATGAGATTATTTTCCGGCAGTAGCGGCAGCACCACGGGCGGCTCTGGTCAATTTAACCTGTGCAACAACAGCATTTTTAGCATTCAGAATTTCCAAATTTGGTACTGATACTTTTGCAACTTGAATAGATTTGCCTAATCCCAATTCTGTAACATCGATAACGATATTTTCAGGAATTTGAGTATATAAACCTTTTACTTTCAAATTACGCATTTCCAAAGCCAATTTACCCCCTGCTTTAACACCTTCTGCAAGACCTTCAAGTTTAACAGGAAGATTTACAATTACTGGTTTAGTTTCGCTGATTGCAAGAAAATCCATGTGCAATACTTTATCGGTTACTGGATGAAATTGTAACGCTTTCATGATAGCTTTTATTACTTTTCCGCCAATTTCCAAATTAACTACAAATACTTCAGGAGAATAAACCAATTTACGAATTTCGCTTACTGTAGTTATGAAATGAGTATTTTCAGCTCCACCATACAATACACATGGTACGTTATCAACTACTCTTTCAGCTTTTGTGGCTTTTTTGCCAAGGTCAGTTCTTACTGTTCCTTTTAAATCAAATGTTTTCATTCAGTTATTTTTTGTGTTACTCAAAATTTAAGCGTTTTATTTTTAAGTGATTAGTCGCCTAATTTCCCATCACACTTTCTTTTTCAAAAAAGTGGTACAAAAGTAGTTATATTTTTGTGAATGTGCAATATCTAAGCTCTGATAGTTCCAAATTCTTTAATTATTCCTGAATTTAATTATTCAAAATATCGTCTTCAACACCTTTTTTCAGTACTTTTGTGCAAAATCTGGAAACAAGAACTCATGAACAAAACAATCGATCGTATGACATCTTTTATTGTAATGGATGTATTGGAAAGAGCTAATGAGCTTCAACGTCAAGGAATTGATATAATTCATCTTGAAGTAGGTGAACCTGATTTCGACATGCCTGAATGCATAACGAAAGCTGCAATTGAAGCTCATGAAAAAGGAACTACACATTATACACATTCGTTGGGCGATCCTTTATTACGTCATGCTATCAGCGAATTTTATAAATCAGAATACAATGTGAATGTCGATCCTGACTGCGTTTTAGTCACTTCCGGTTCTTCACCGGCTATTTTAATGGCTTTAATGCTACTTTGCGAAGCTTGTGATGAAGTTATAATGTCTAATCCGGGTTATCCTTTCTACCGCAATTTTGCGTTGGCCTGCCATGCAGAACCGATTTGTGTAACACTTCACGCAGAATGTGATTTTCAATATGATATCAATGAAATTAAACAAAAGATTACTGAAAAAACCCGAGCAATCTTTGTAAACTCACCTATGAATCCAACAGGAACTTTAGTAAACAGCCAGGTTTATAGAAAACTCGCAGAATTAGATATTCCAATTATATCAGACGAAATTTATCATGGTCTGGTGTACGAAGGTAAAGCACATTCTATTCTCGAATTTACTGATAGAGCATTCGTAATTAACGGATTTTCAAAACGTTTTGCCATGACAGGACTTCGACTAGGATATCTGATTGCACCAAAAGAATATATGCGTTCGTTACAAATACTTCAACAAAATCTGTTTATATGCGCCCCAAGTATTGCTCAAAAGGCAGGAATCGTTGCTCTAAAAGAGGCAAAACCAGATGTTGATTTAATGCGTTCGATTTATAACGAACGACGACTCTATATTATCGAAAGATTGAGAAACATGGGGTTTGTGATTCACACCGAACCTCAGGGAGCTTTTTATGTTTTCTGCGATGCCCGAAAATTTACCACCGATTCTTATCGCTTTACATTCGATGTACTTGAAAAAGCTCATATCGGTATAACCCCTGGAGTTGATTTTGGAACAAATGGCGAAGGTTTTGTACGTTTTTCATATGCCAATTCACTGGAAAATATTCGTACTGCGATGGATAGACTTGAAACGTATTTGGGGAATTTGACTCAATTAGCAGATTGATTGAGATTTATAAAAATACAATCATTCAATTTGTTTTTGAATATTTCAAATAATAGGTTTATTAATTCAAAAAAAAGTATTATATTTGCGGGCTCAAAATAAATAATAACAATTTATTCACGTTTTAAAATTTAGGAGGAAACAAGCAATAGCTAAACAATTGACCATCAGACCTCAAAGAGGAAGAGTAAAAGAGCAACCCAATCGCATCAACGAGAAAATAAAAGGGTTAAAAGAAGTCCGTTTGGTAGGTGATAATGTAGAACAAGGCATTTATTCTTACGAAGAGGCCATCCGTATTGCCGATCAACTCGAATTAGATTTGGTAGAAATATCGCCTAATGCTGTGCCGCCGGTTTGTAAAATAGTTGACTATCAGAAGTTTTTGTACCAAATTAAAAAACGGGAGAAAGAAGCCAAAGCAAAAACAGCCAAAGTTATTTTGAAGGAAATTCGTTTTGGACCACAAACCGATGATCATGATTATAATTTCAAACTAAAACATGCTCAGGAATTTCTGAAAGAAGGCTGCAAAGTGAAGGCTTATGTATTTTTCAAAGGACGTTCAATTCTATTTAAAGAACAAGGAGAAGTTTTATTACTACGTTTTGCCAGCGATCTGGAAGAATATGCTAAAGTAGACCAACTGCCACAATTAGAAGGTAAACGCATGATTATTATGTTTTCACCGAAAGTAAAAAAATAAAATTGCAGTTGATAAATAAGGATTACACAACTAAAAATAAGTAACAATGCCAAAAATGAAAACTAACTCCGGTGCCAAAAAAAGGTTTACCCTTACCGGAACAGGAAAGATTAAAAGAAAACATGCTTTTAAAAGTCACATTTTGACTAAAAAAACAACAAAACAAAAACGTAACCTTACTCATGTTGCACTTGTTCACAAGTCTGACCTGACAAACGTTAAAGAAATGCTTTGTTTGAAATAGTCAATCAGAATTTTAATTTCATTTTTTCTCAGTCAAAAATCAGAATGTTTTAGCCTCAAGTTCGCTGTGAAAGGCGACGCTAACATTCACAAATCATTTAATTATGCCAAGATCAGTAAACCACGTTGCTTCACGTAAAAGAAGAAAAAGAATTTTAAGCCTCACCAGAGGTTATTTTGGAGGCCGTCGTAACGTATGGACCGTTGCGAAAAACACATGGGAAAAAGGGTTGCAATATGCTTACCGCGACCGTAAAACCAAAAAACGCAACTTCCGTGCATTGTGGATTCAACGCATCAATGCAGCTGCCCGTTTAGAAGGCATGTCATATTCAAAACTGATGGGTGCTTTACACAAATCAGGAATTGAAATGAACCGCAAAGTTTTAGCTGATTTAGCTATGAATCATCCTGAAGCCTTCAAAGCTATCGTGATAAAAGCTAAAAACGCTTAAAAATTTGAAGAACTTTTTTAAAAAAAGATAAGCAGCTAAATTTAAACTTAGCTGCTTTTCTATTTAATTAAACTAATCTCAAATTAATAGCGTTCAGAAACCACATTCCAATCAAGTAAATCCCAAAGTGCAGCAACATAATCTGCACGTCGATTTTGATAATCAAGATAATAAGCATGTTCCCAAACGTCAAAAGTTAAAATGGGTGTAAATCCTTTAATTATGGGATTTCCAGCATTACTTTCTTTAACGATTGATAATTTGCCATCGGCATCTTTTACCAACCAAGCCCAACCTGAACCAAAAACAGATACAGCAGCTTTATTAAATTCCACTTTAAAATTTTCAATCGAACCCCAAGTAGCATTAATTGCACTAGCTAATTTTTCATTTGGCTCACTACCTTTAATAGGTGTTAACGATAGAAAGTAAAAAGTGTGATTCCAAATTTGAGCTGCATTGTTAAAAATAGGTCCTTCAGATTTCTTTACAATGGTTTCAAGGTCAACATTTTCAAATTCAGTTCCTTCAACCATTCCATTCAAGTTATTCACATACGTTTGATGATGTTTTCCATAATGAAAACTGATGGTTTTTTCGCTAATAATTGGCTCTAATGCATCATGTGCATATGGTAATATCGGTAAGGAGAATTTCATAAATTAATTTTTTATTTGTTAGTAAATCGTTTATTATCTTTAATCCATAAACGCTTAATAGCTATATTTTGTTTACTAAAATGAAAATTTAATTCACAAAATTAATCAATAAACTTGTTTTGATAAAATTTTCTTAGCATCTTTGTATTGAATTAAGAATATAATAAAGATAATGTGACATTTAACTCAAAAAACTATCTGAAAATTGATTTTTCTAAATATATTCGTTAAATTTGCAGTTAAATCTATAAACAATAAAAATATGAATAAAAGTATTAGATTAAGTTTTGCTCTTGCAATAGTAATTCTAATTGCATCAGCTTGTAAGACTCAACAAAAAGTAGCCGTAGTTCCTTCCGGAGCTAAAATAACAGCAAGTGCACCCAAAACTGATACACCACCTGCTTCAGAAGTAAAATCAACAGTGAATGAGCCTGAAGTGACTCGCAATGAAAATTTTAGTTTAGTAGCTGGTGAGAAAGAAGCTTTAAACTACAAATATCATGTTGTAGTTGGAAGTTTTTCTAAAATTGCAAATGCTCAAGGATTACAAAAATCACTTATTTCTGAAGGGAATAAAGCATTAATAGTAATAAATGAAAAATCAATGTATCGGGTGTTAATTGCATCTTTTAATGATTATAATCAGGCACATGCCCGTGTCAAAGATATTTCAAATCGATTTGCAGATGCTTGGGTATTAGTCCAAAAATAATTAATTTAAAATATTAAAATAAAGAGCTTGAAATTCAATTGAATTTTAAGCTCTTTATTTTTGTGCAACTCATTTATGTCTTATTTCAAAGCAAATCACTCGCTAATTCAGACAAATAACTACGTTCACCTTTTGTTAAATTGATGTGAGCAAATATATTCTGTCCTCTCATTCTGTCAATCATATAAACCAGTCCATTTGAAAACATGTCAAGATACGGTGAATCAATTTGCTGAATATCACCAGTAAATACTATTTTAGTTCCTTCACCAGCACGAGTGATAATTGTTTTAACCTCATGAGGTGTTAGGTTTTGAGCTTCGTCAATAATAAAAAAAGTTTCACTTAAACTTCTTCCTCGAATATATGCTAATGCTTCAATAACTAATTGTTCTGATCGTTGCATTTCTTCAATCAGTCTGATTTCTTTTCCCTGGTACGAAAAATTATGTTTTATCACATTTAAATTATCGAACAAAGGTTGCATATATGGTGCAATTTTTTGTTTTTCGTCGCCTGGAAGAAAACCAAGATCTTTATTTCCTAAAGCCACAATAGGTCGGGCTAATAATATTTGTTTATAAGCTTCATTTTTTTGAAGGGCAGCTGCCAAAGCTAGCAAGGTCTTTCCTGTACCAGATTTGCCTGTTAATGCAACTAGTTTCACATCGTCGTCTAACAGAACATTCATAGCAAAAGCTTGTTCAGCATTTCGAGGTTCAATGCCAAATGAGCGTTCTTTTTCGATTCGTTTTACCATTCCAGTTTGTGGATTATATCTGGCCAAAACACTCGATCTAACGCTTTTAAGAATAAAACATTCCTGAGGTTCAATATCTGATGCAAATTCAAGTTCATCGAGTGGAATAGTTCCTCCGTTTGAATAAAGCCTGTCAATTAATTCCGGTTGAATATTTTCATATATTTCGTGATTCTTCTCAAAGATATTGAAATCTGTAACTTTATCGTTAATATAATCTTCAGCTTCTAGTCCAAGCGACAAAGCTTTCATCCTAAGATTAATATCTTTGGTTACTAAGATTGTTCTGGTTTTGTTTTTTAGTTCACGTAATGTGTAGGTTGCAGCTAAAATACGATGATCGGGTGTTTTTTCAAGAAAGGATTTTGAAATAATTTCAGGATATTCACCACCAGTCAGAATAAATAACTTGCCTTTTCCAACTCCCAGATCAGCTCCTTTTTTGAAAAGATTATCATCTGCAATCAAATCTAATTCTCGTGCAAATTCTCGCGCATTGAAATTAATTTGCTCATTACCTTTCTTGAAATGATCTAACTCTTCGAGTACAATTATAGGAATATAAATATCATTTTCTTCGAAATTATGAACGCATTTATAGTCATGCAGTATTACATTTGTGTCTAAAACAAAATTCTTTTTTGCACCCATTCGTCAAACAGTTAATTGTGAACTAATTTACAAGAGATTCTTAATGCCATAAAAATAGGTATTTAAATTGATAATGCCCTTAAATATTTTATAAAGTTTCAGAAACCATATGTTAATGTAATAGTCCTATTAAATTATATTTACAAACTAACAATTTCATATTGATGTTATTAACACACCAAATTCTAAAACAGAAATTATATAATAAAAAAGTCCTGATAATTTAAAACTATCAGGACATAAAGATTAAAGTATACAATAAACTAAATTATATGATTAACATGGCATCTCCATAAACACCAAATTTATAACCTTCTTTTATTGCAATTTCATAAGCTTTCATTGTTAAATCGTAATCACCAAAAGCAGCTGTAAGCATTATTAATGTAGAATAAGGCAAATGAAAATTTGTAATCAATGAATTTGCAACAGTAAAATCGTATGGAGGAAAAATAAATTTATTAGTCCATCCATCGTACGGTTTAATTTTCCCTTCAGTACCAACTACAGTTTCTAATGCCCGCATTACAGTCACTCCAATTGCACAAATATTACGATTCTCATCATGAGCTTTATTTACTTTTTCGGCAGTTTCGGCAGTTACCAACATTTGTTCAGAATCCATTTTGTGTTTTGTTAAATCCTCAACATCGATTTCGCGGAAATTTCCCAAACTCATATGTGAAGTAATAAAAGTAGTATCAATACCTTTAATTTCCATACGTTTCATTAGCTCACGACTAAAGTGCATACCAGCCGCAGGTGCCGATACAGCACCTTCATTTTTTGCAAAAATCGTTTGAAAACGGTCTGCATCTTCTGGTTCAACTTTTCGGGTAATATTCCGCGGTAGTGGGGTTTCACCTAAAGAATATAATCCTTTTTTGAATTCTTCATGTGTACCATCGAACAGAAAACGCAGAGTACGTCCACGTGAAGTAGTATTGTCTATTACTTCAGCCACAATAGAATCATCATCTCCAAAATATAATTTATTACCAATTCGGATTTTGCGAGCCGGTTCTACCAACACATCCCAAAGTCGCATTTCGTGATTTAATTCGCGAAGCAAAAACACCTCGATTTGTGCACCGGTTTTTTCTTTATTTCCAAACAATCGCGCTGGAAAAACCTTAGTATCATTGAAAATGAATAAATCATGCTCATTAAAGTATTCAAGTATATCTTTAAATGCTTTGTGCTCAATTTCGCCTGTTTTGCGATGCACAACCATTAGACGTGATTCGTCGCGATTTTTCGACGGATATTGAGCAATCAGCTCATCAGGTAACTTGAATTTAAACTTTGATAACTTCATATATTTCTATTTTTATTATTTATCTACTGCTAACTGTCATCAGCCTACTGTAGTCTGGTTTCCAACTATATTTTAATTTTCTAAGTGCTTAACCAAATCATCAATCTGCCAGCAATTTTCCAATTTTACTTCACCAATTCTGGTCCTTTCCAACGCAATTAAATGCGCTCCACTTTTTAATGCCAAACCAATATCGCGAGCTAAAGCACGAATATAAGTGCCTTTACTGCAAACTATCCTTAATTTAAGCTCTGGCATCGTAAAGTCCAATACTTCAATCTCATCTATAACCAACAACTTTGGTTTTAGTTCAATTTCCTGACCATCCCGGGCGTAATCATATGCTCTTTTACCATCTACTTTCACTGCCGAATATGCCGGTGGCACCTGCCAAATTTCACCAATAAAACGGGGAATTGTTTCATTAACTAATTCGTTTGTAATGTGCTCGGTTGGGAAAGTCGAATCTTTAGGTAATTCCAAATCAAACGATGGTGTTGTTGCTCCTAACTCAAGAGTAGCAATATATTCTTTAGTTTGATATTGAAAACTTTCTATAAGTTTTGTGGATTTCCCCGTGCAAATAATCATAACTCCGGTAGCAAGCGGATCGAGTGTTCCGGCGTGACCAACTTTTAATTTCTTGACTTTCAATTTCTTTTGAAGTTGCCAACGGATTTTGCTTACCAGATTGAACGAAGTCCAATGCAATGGTTTTGCAACGAATAAAATCTCTCCTTCAATAAAATTCATTATAGAATATTCAAATCAACGCCCAGAAACAGAAGCAATAAAATAGCTAAACCCACCACAATTCTATAGTATCCAAAAGCTTTAAAACCGTATTTTGTAAGAAAGTCTATGAAAAATTTTATGGCTGCCATTGCAACTACAAATGCAACGATGTTTCCAATTAACAATGTTTCTAAATTTTCTAACAACATTGATTTTCCAGCAGGATCCATAAATAACTTAAGCAATTTATAACCAGAAGCAGCAGCCATAGTAGGAACAGCCAGAAAGAATGAAAATTCTGCTGCATTTTTGCGTGAAAGTTTGGTCGACATACCTCCGACAATTGATGCCATCGAACGTGAAACACCCGGAATCATTGCGATGCATTGATAAAAACCAATTTTAAGAGCACGTGTCCAACCAATGCTTTGATCTTCATCTGTATTGTTAAACCATTTATCTACAAACAACATTAATATGCCACCCAAAACCAGCATAACTGCGACAACTGTTACATTCTCAAGCAGCTGATCAATTTTTTCGCTAAATAAAAATCCCAAAACCAAAGCAGGAACTACTGCAACAATCAGTTTCCAGTAAAAATCAAATGTTTGAAAGAAACGTTTCAAGTATAAAACCACAACTGACAAAATAGCTCCAAATTGAATATTAACAGTGAAAGCTTTTACAAACTCAGTACTTTCAATAGCCAATAATTTTTGAGCTATAATCATATGTCCCGTGGACGATACGGGCAAAAACTCAGTTATTCCTTCAACTATCCCGAGAATAATTGTTTGAATTAAATGCATTTCTACTTTGTTTTTGGTTTGTACAAAATGGCAAAAATAATTGAAATAAATCCAGTCAAAGAAATCATTGGTCCAACTGTTATTCTGCGAAAACTAAATACGTCAGGATTGAATTTCTTAACGGTAGAAGAACCAGTCATCAATGCAAAACCAAAAACAATGATTATAAAACCAATGGCAATCAAAAACATATTGATTTTGCCTAATGTGAAACGTTTATCGTTTTCCATACTAATATTTATTAATGAGAATTATTTATCAAATAAGAAACATATCGCCTGAATGCATTTTTAAATACTTATTTACAGCAAAATATGATGAAATTGCTGACAATACTATTCCGCATAATAAAACAATAAATATAACAAAAATCAGGTTTGTTGAATGAAAAATTAAACCTGAAATTCCGAATTCATTTTGAACAAAATAAACTACTCCACCCAATAAAAAGATTGAAAATGCAGCTGCAATTATGCCGTTTACCCCACTGTTAATCATATATGGTTTACGGATAAATCTTGGAGTTGCACCAACAAGTTTCATTGTATTTATAAGAAAACGATTGGAATAGAGTGCAATGCGAATAGTATTATTTATAAGCGCCACCGAAATGAAAAGTAAAATAACAGCAAGTACGAGTAAAATAATACTTAATTTATTCACATTTTCGTTCACTAAACTAACCATATCTTTCTGGTATACAATTCTGTTAACGCCTGCAAATGATTTCAATTTGTTTTCAATTTTAATTACGCTGTCGTTGTTAGCATATACTTCATGAAGTTTAACTTCGATTGATGCTTTTAATGGATTGTATCCCAAGAATTCTTGTGGATTTTCACCCAAACTGCTGATATGATCTTTAAGCGCATCTGCTTTCGAAATATAATCAACTGATTTAGCATAAGGTGATCCAGTCAGAAATTTCTCTATTCGTTGTTCATCTAGTTTGCCCGTATTGTCGTCAAGAATAATGGATAAATTTAAATTTTCTTTCACATAGGTGCTCATATCGCGAGCAACAAAAAAAAGTAAAAATACCAATCCAACCAAAAACAGTACCAGTGACATGCTGATAGTTGAAGTTAAAAGGATATTTAAAAATCCGGGTTTTCTAACTTTCATCTTCACAATATTCTTTATATAATTAGCAATTTATCTATTTTTTTATAACAGTTTTTTTTGAACTCTTCCATTGCCAGTAAAGAAAACCAAGTAAACTCAAAATCAACAATACAGAAGAAGTAAGAGCAATGGCATTGCCAATGCTGTAAGCTTTTGGCTCGAATTTGAATTCAATTTCATACACTCCGGCTTTCAATGGCATTGCACGCAATAAATAGTCGGCACGCACATAAGGCACTTTTTGGCCATTAATATACGCGTTCCAGCCATTCTCGTAATAAATTTCAGAGAAGACTGTCACCTGATCTGTTTTAGAATTGAAATTATAGATCAAGTCATTTGGTTTATAACTCGTTAATGCAATTCGGGCTGAAGAATCGACAGTTAGTTTTGTTGGCAATTGTGATGCAAATTCTTTATCAACAACCATTTCTGTTTTCGTATTTATTTTACCCAACAAATCCATTTCTTCATTGGCATTTTTGGCAACAACAATATTATTCACAAACCAAGCATTTCCGTTTGCATGTGGATTTACTATTGGAGGTGCTTGTTTATTGTATATCAAATATTTCATATTCAACATGTTTAACACGCCCAATGAGTCCATTGTATTTGGAATAACATCAGGTGTTTTGGCACGTCCAAATGCACCAAACAAACGTCCGATTTCTTTATCAATATGCATATTTATCAGTTCTTGATAACGACGTAATTTAGCGGCATGATAACCTCCAATATTTTTATGAAAATAGGAAGGCGAAGCATCGTTAAATATATCGGTTGTGCCGTC
>Ga0209123_1000835_pt1 | contig 35429 bp, 16 predicted proteins | sample BarGraIncu00431A_FD_184500 | JGI IMG/M metagenome (GOLD analysis project Ga0209123, IMG submission 184500) | Arctic peat soil microbial communities from Barrow, Alaska, USA - Barrow Graham LP Incubations 004-31A (SPAdes) (version 2) | ecosystem: Environmental > Terrestrial > Soil > Wetlands >... | reverse complement strand
AATATTTAATTTAACAACATCTATTTTTACAGTTTACAGCTTTTCAGCCCTGCGGGTTTTAAGTTCCGCTTCAATCCTTACTTCCATTTTCTTATCAATTGTGTAGAAAAAAAGCAAACCAACACCCTATAAGGAATGTGATTGACGGAAATATGCTCACGATTAATCTTGCTCCTTCAGCTACAGATTCCGGTTGAATAGTTGTGTGCCCTACAACTGCACCTTCTTTAGAAATATACCCATACAAACCTAAAATCCATGTAACTAAAGCTCCTCAAATTGAAAGCCCAGCTTTAAGTCCAACCATCATTGCTAAAAAAATAATTGCAGTTGCCCTACGGATGGTTTTCCATTCTGAATAATCGGCAACATCGGCAATCATAGCCCCAAAGAATAGGAAAGGTAATGCCATACGAAAATCCATGTAAAATTTGTGATCCAAACATTAAGAATACATTATCCGGTTTGAAAAAGAAAAAGTCGAAAATAAAGAATGTCGCTACAAGCAAACCATATTTATAAACATCTCGTTTACCATATTTATCCGCAAGTCTTTTGACAATGAAATTCCTACAATCATGAAGATAATACCTCCTGCGTTGAACAAGCCAAAACCTGCAGCCATTGGATCCGATCCAAAGAAATTGATGCCTATGCCAGATAAAACGGAAATAACAGGACTAATAAAGTTAGATAGAGCGGCCTTATCTACGTAATTATTAAAATAATATACATACGAACTACCTTTCATTGCAAGGGTAATGAACACCAAAATGGTTAAACTGAGCATGATTAGCAAAGGCTTATTCTTTACAAGATCCGAAAGGTCGTCTTTTATTGATGATTTTTGTTCTATACTGGGAACTATACGTTCTCTGATTGTGAAAAATGTTATAAGTAACAAGATTGTTTCAACAATGGCCATCCATGTCATTACCGATTCAATTCCTACAGCCATATTTCCATGTCCGACATATTCAATAATTGGTAACATAAATACCTGAACAAAAAATTGAGCAAACATTACCACCACAAAACGGTAGGACGATATACTGTTTCTATCGCTCATATCTCCTGTTATTACACCACTTAATGCTGAGTATGGCAAGTTACTTGAAGCATACAACATCAACAGAAGAGAATACGTGACAGTGGCGTAGATTAGTTTTCCTTTGTATGAAAAATCCAATGTTGAAAATGCAAGAAGTGCAACAACACCTAAAGGAATAGCCGTGTAGAGAATCCAAGGTCTGAATTTACCCCATTTCGTTTTGGTTCTATCAGCCAAAACTCCAATTATCGGATTAAAAATAAATGCAGCAACTAAGCCTACAACAAGCATTACTAATGAAGCATCGATGCTTTTAAGTCCATAAATATCGGTATAGAAATAAGCCAAATAGGTGATTAATGTTTGGAAAACCAAGTTAGCAGCCAAATCACCCAAACTGTATCCTATTTTTTCGAATACTGATATTTTTTAAGAGTTATGATCCATAAGTTTCTGATTTTAATATTTTAAATATTATAATTGTTTTAGTTGTTTGCTGCTAGGTGAGTCTTATTACTCATTTTCAATTAAAAAATTGAGTCTATTGGGAAATAATATCACACAGCGTAAAATATACCCAACACTCCTAATTTTAGAACTGACAATAATTCTTTTTTTTAAAAGTTCTTCTATCATATTTATTTACAACTTCAAAAGTAGGAACTATTAAAGTAGTCGACTTTCAAATTGAGGTATTCTAATTCTAATTTTAGATAAAACGGAACTGAAAGTTTAATGAGATATGATTAACTTGAAAATTTCTATTATTGAATTATATAAAATGGATGAGAGAGGGTCTTCCACAAAGTGTTTAAAACCAAATTGGGAAAGTTACGTTTTATAAGGATTATAAAACTTGAATTAAATAATAAAAGAAGATATAAAGTTTATTTGCATAATTGAGAATTTACCCAACAAATATTGTCCAATTCATGTATTTAATTTTTTTAATCAATTATTGAACTTTCGTACGTTATTAATTAACATATAATCTTGATTTTTAGAATACTATATACTGAATATAAAATGGTTATACAAATACAGGATTATCTAATTTAAGATATCAAAACCTATCCCCTAACCCCTCTCCTAAGAGAGAGGTTAGGGGAGATAAAAGTATCCAGACTACATATACGTTGTATATTATTGTTTTATAGTGCCTTATGCTTTAAAAAGTTGAATCAATTATTTAAAAAGAAGTGTGGCAAATTCATGCAGACTCCTTCTCCATGATTGCCATTCGTGAGCTGTTTCAGGTGAAATATAAGAAACTCCTTTAATTCCTGCTTTATTCCATTCATCTGCTGCCGCACCTATTCTGGATGAACCACCTTCGCGACCACCAAAACTCATAAATACAACTTTCACTTTCTTTTTGAATGAGTCAATATCTTTGATTTCGGTTGGAGAAAAAGTTCCGCTACTAAACATTCCTACATACGAGAATTTATCAGGATTGGCAACTACGATAGAATGAGTTTGCATGCCGCCCATTGATAACCCGGCCATAGCGCGATGTGCCTGATCAGGAATAACACGAAAATTTGATTCAACATAGGGAACTAAATCATCGAGAAGTATTCTTTCAAATTGTCCGGCAAAATTAAAATTACTTCTGGGAGCACCCGGAGCACCTTGTCCCGGAGCACCACCTGGTCTTGGTCCACGAGGCATTCCGCTCAAATCCACACTGCTATTTTCCATAACTATTATAAACAGAACAACTTTGCCATCGGCAATCAAATTATCCATAATCAGATTAGCATGTCCCTGATTTCCCCAACCGGTTTCGTTTTCGCCCATACCGTGCTGAAGATATAAAACAGGATATTTTTTGCTGTCTTTGTCGTATCCCTGCGGTGTATAAATGTAAACACGACGAACGCTATTGGATGTTTTTGAGAAATAATAAGTTTCGCGCAATTCCCCGTGAGGAACATCTTTCAATGCATAAAAATCCTGATCTTTTGCTGGAATTTCAATACCACTGCCCCAACGACTGGCGCCGTAATAATACAAGCTTCCGGGATCGGGCACGGAAGCTCCGTCCACATTGAGCTGATAATAATGGAAACCTTCATCCTGAGGTGCAGATTCACCAGTCCATACACCTTTTTCATCTTTTATCATATCATATTTTTTTGCACCGATATCAATCTGCACTTTTAATGCCTGAGGAGCTGAAATACTGGCACGAACCCGACGTTCTGAATTAACCTGGGGATATTGTTTCCCCTCTTGTGTGGTGGTTGTCTTTTTAAAATCCTCGAGAAACACAGTTGGCCCTGTTTGTGCGAAACAGATTAAGCTTGTTGATGAGGCTATCAATAAAACAGCTAATGATTTGTATTTCATAATAATATTATATATACAAAGTTGAATTATATTTATTTGAAAAGAAGCGGAGCAAGCTCATGCAAGCTACGACGCCAGGTCTGGAACTCATGTCGCGTATTCTCAGAAACAAATGAAACAGCATTGAAACCTGCTGCTTTTAGCGTAACAGCTGCTTTCTTGACACCGTCGGGGTTTTCGAAGCTACCACAGCTCATGAAGATGAGTTTAACCTTCGATTTGTCTTTAATTTCGGCAGGCGCATAAGTGCCTCCGCTTAAGAGTGCATAGTACGAGAAAACATCCGGTTTATTCAGCGTTATCGTGTGAGTTTCCATACCACCCATTGATAGACCTCCCATTGCACGATGATTCTGGTCTGCAATAGTACGGAAGTTAGCATCAACATAAGGAATTAATTCATCAACTAAAACTGTCTGAAACGGAACTATATTGAAATTCCTGAGACCTCCAATTTTGGTATCATTGGTCATTCCGTAGGTCATCACAATAATAAAAGGCTTTATCTTGCCTTCAGAAATCATGTTATCCATGATTAAATTAGCATGTCCCTGGTTACTCCATGCCGTTTCATCTTCACCCCAACCATGTTGTAAATACAACACCGGATAGTGTTTCTTTGCATCTTTTTCGTATCCAGGAGGAGTATATATAAATGCTCTGCGTGAGGTATTTGTACTTTTAGAGGGGAAAAGAATCTGCTGCACATTGCCATGTGGAACGTCTTTGAGCGCATAAAAATCCTGATCATGAGCAGGTATCTCGATGCCACTTTCCCAACGGGTAGAACCGTAGAAATTCAAAGTTCCTGGATCGTTAAAAACACCACCATCTATGGTTAAGTGGTAATAATGGAAACCTTCTTCCATAGGACCAGCAGTTGTTCCCGTCCAGGAACCATCTTCTGCTTTTGTGAGGGGAGTTCCACCTCTGGTACCGCCGAGTCCTAGGCTTACTACAATACTTTGAGCATGAGGTGCGATTATACGAAAACTTGCATAACCCTGTGAATTGACTTTCGGGTACTCTTGTCCCGGTTGATTTACACTTGAAGGCTTAAAGTCTTCAATAATTGCAGGTAAGTTTGATTGAGCAAACATAAATCCGCTCATTAGAATTGTTGCAAACAGTGCAACTAAAAATTTGTTTTTCATGTGATAATCTTCTTTTTAATAATGATTTATATTAGATTAAAAAAAAGTTCTTCTTACTTTTACTTGTAATTAATGTGCTGGTTTTAAGCAAGTTGTTCAATAAAGCTCGATTACTAAAGTCAATTCGATTTTCAGTCAGTAAAGTTAGTGAAATAAATAAAATATTTATCCATTTTTTTTTAATTCTACTTTATTCTGGTTTTGGAAGACCGAGACTCTTTTGTAAAATCGAGATTAGGTCATCAGTGCTGGAAGTTTCAGGAATTACCCAACGCGAACCGAAAACCAATTTGGGAACACCGCCCTTTCCATTCTGAATGGTTTTACCATAAATTTCTACACTGGTTTGCAAATAATTTTCCACTCTTTTATCTGACATCGCAACATCAAACTTAGCCTGTCCTACCAATTCGATCGCTTTTGCTTTTACGGCATCGAGACTTCGTGGCTGCCAGCGATCGCCTGAATCGAAAGAAAATATCCAGTTTTCGAAACCGGGAAATGCCTCACGGTTGGCAAACCAAACTGCAAGACCAATCTTGGCTAATTCACAGGAATTTTTAAAAGCATCTATATCTCTAGGGACATAAGGGTTACATTTTGTATTTAACGGCGCAGGACAAAGTACAAATGCCACTTTCCCAGCATAACGTTGAACCACTTCATCAAGTAAAAAATGAATTTTCTGACAATGAGGACATTGATAATCAAACAATAAAGTAATTACATATGGAGCATCAGGAGAACCTACAATGGGTGCTGCATGGTAATCAATTGTGACTATATTTTCCTGCGATTCACCACCACTATAAACCGAAGGTGGAGTAAAAATAACTTGAAATGCAGACAGAATGCCTGCGAGCCCAAGGCCGATAAAGACCAACCCAAACACTTTCAATGGACGAGAAATATTTTTCTTTGTCATTTTTTGATTTTTATTGGAAATATGTTGAGATTGACTAGCGAACTCCTTTGTTGCTCGCCAAATAACCAAAGCAGCCAACAGCAAGCCTATTATATGTGTTGTCATGCAATAAGGGCAAAAGTCTCCTATAATCCATTTTTGTACAATCGTAAACCAAATAGCACTTCCGGCAATAGCTCCAACAATTATTAACATTATCCGCCATGCTAACTCCCGAATTGCCGTTTCTGTCGAAGGCCCAATAAAAAGACAGGCAACCAGCAACGCGAGATATATTCCAACCGCCAAACCGCTGATTGGTAATATTCCGGCAATAGTTGACCATTGACTGTTAAGAACCAAATCGCATGGGCTACCACCACTGCATCCAACCATCGACCCACCAATGAGATAATGCCAGCTCATCACTGCACTCAAAACCAACGCAATTACATTGAGTCCAATTATTATCAAACGCCACCATGACCAATGATTTTTTAAGGAAGTTCCTTTCGGATTAGTAATCATATTTTTAAATTAGTCCTTTGTGATTTAAGAAACCCCGCGGTTTTGAAATTATTTCCAAAACCGCAGAGTATTATAATAAACTTAACTGAGCTTAGCCGTTTTTTCTGTTAAGGCCTTGTAATAGTATACTGATTTGGTCTGCCCGGTGTAGGAATGTTATTTGCAACAGGCGTAACCATTTCGTGAGACTTTGTCAAAGATGAAGCAAGTGTAATTCCGCTACCACCTACCATCACTCCAGTTTCGTGTCCAATTTTAAGTGGCAAAGTGAGTGCAATAGAATCAACAGGTGCATTGTTTGTGTTATTACCACGCCAACGTTGTGCAGCTTTAACTGACGCTACAATAGCAGTTTCATATTTTGAACCATTGTCAATTAAAATAGTCTGTCCAACAGCAAATCCTTCAACACTTACAACAGGGATAACTTTTACACCTGCAGTTGTAGGTGAAGTAAAAGTTGTACCTCCGGTTGTTCCAATCGTTGCTATTATAGCAGTTTCACTGTTTGCTTTTGTTCCAATAATGACTTTCTGACCAATACTAAAGCCGGCCAAGTTATTAATTTTAATATTGTTGGAACCAATTGTTGATGCCGTCTGCATAGTAATTGCACTCTGTATCATAAAATCTCGGCAGTTGCTGTCTGTGTCAGTACCGTCAGGATAACGACCAGCACTTCTATTGGGTTGACTGACAGCTGAAGCAGATCCCATTCTATTTCCTCTGCCCATACCTGGTGATGGAACAAAACATCCACTTTCTCCAGCTCCTGAAGCAGCTTGATATCCTTCAGCAGCCCATGGGTCAACAAGCCCGCCATAATTCAAACCATCTACAACATTGTCGTTGGCATCGCGTAGAACCATGTTGCCTGCATTAGAAGAGAAAGTTGGACCTCCGAACCACTGGTTAGGAACAACATCTCCCTGATAACCTGAAGTAATAACTTTACTGTTAAGTATTACGGCCTCAATTTCATGATCAATTGACAATGGTTGATCAAGTGTAATAGCAAAACTAAGTGGTAAAACAGGCTCATTACTTGAGTGAGCAAATGCTGTCGCAGGTTCGAAACTGATTCCAGTTCCTTTTACACTGAAAGGTATGTTAGATGCGTGGTTATATTTCAGGGGCTTAGCCAGTTCAATTCCTGTCCCTGGATCTTCCGTGCTTTTTAATGGACCATTCAATGTATTACGAACCGACTGAGTACCCACTTTTGTAACAGTAACCGTTTCAATCCCATAACCTTTACTATCAATGTCTAATCTGATTTTATCACCTACTGAAATATTAGCAACTGAAGATACCTTAATATTTTTATCACCGGCTTTTGCATTCATTGATAGATATGCTTGAGTACCTGATTTACCAACGTTAGTAATCGTTACAACCTCATATTTTTCAATTGATTGTGCAACTGCTGGGTAGGTAGCACCATAACCAATAGCCATTTTCTGACCAACCTGGAAACCAGCAACACTTGTGACAGGAATATTAGTTGACCCGGCAGGAATCGTGATTACAGGACCTTCTGGAAGTGGTTGCCATAAAGTTGTTGGAGTTCCTGGTATTACAGGACCTCGTCTACCAAAAGGTGATGCACCACTTGTTTCAGGAGCTGGTGGAGTAACAATACCTACAATCTTTCGTTTTTCAATATTTGAACCGGTGCCGATTTCAATCACATCGCCAACCGACATACCTGTAGTGTTTCTGACGAAAATAGTTGATTCTCCTTTTTTTGACTGAACTGCCAAACCTGAGTTAGACAAACCCAACAAGTAGAAACCTCTTGCAGGCAATATTGTCCCAGTAGGCACTTTAATTGCTGAAAAGATAGCCATCTGAGTTTGGTGTTGAGTAAGCGACCAGTTGGAGATATCAACATCAGCATCACCTGCATTATAAAGTTCGATAAATGAATTTGACGAATTGGTTGCAGAGCCATCACTAATGCGGAATTCATTGATTTTTATAGGATTTACATTGCGAACCTTTTCAACAGCTGTTTCAACTTGTGCAATACTATTTATTGAATTTGTCCACAATGCTTTGCCTATTAAATCACCATTGAAAGACTCAGACCCGGAGGTAATTGAGAATATAGCACTTACGCTTGCACCCGGAGCAATTGTACCGGCAATTTTTTTCAAAGTCTCTTTGGAACTTAAAACTGATGATTTCCAACCTTTAGGGACAGAAACGCTCAAAGTCAAGTCATTTATAGGAGTACCAGTCGTATTTTTAAATGTTACAGTCGTATTTTGTGTAGATCGAAGTGAGAAAGTTTGAAGTCCCGGAGGTGTATCGGTTGTATTTGCCGGAACAATGGTTACTTGCTGTACATCATATCTTGAAGCGACAATATTAGCATGAATTTTCTGGTTAGTTTCCTTACTCGGAAAAGTACCGGCAGCAGTCATTGCACCTTCATAGAAAGTACCCTGCGAACCATTACTGTTGTCACCGCCATTGCCTAAAAGTATAGCTCCCTGTTTACGCATTGGGTCATAGCTACTTCTGTCATTGATAATGCGCTGGCCATCATACATCACTTTCAAATCACCCTGCTGGGCATCGCCTCCCATTGATCTCCAATGGTGTGACTCTCCATCAGCTGTGGCTGTAACAAACCGCCAGTTTATGCTTGGCAGGTCGCTACAATATTTATCATTCGGTGATGGATTGACACAACCTACAAGGTTATTTTCCTGGTCAGTCATAATCCAAGGTCCCTGAGCTTGTCCATGGTACCAGTAATTGGCATCTCCGTAGTATGTGGTTTCCATGGTACCATCACCATCATCACGGCTATCTGTTTCAGCATTACCATAATCAAAGCAGCAACCTGCGTTGTAATGGTGCCCGCTAATGACCCAATACTGGCCTTCTGCCTGATCATCAACGGCAGTACCCTTTGCATCGTTCAAACGAATTCCCATCCCCGGTGAAATGAAGACACCATATACTTTATGACCCATTAATGTTACAGGTGCCATATCGGCAATTGGCATGTTATTAAAACCACCCATAGCTGGACCACTGAATCCTCCGCGAGGTGCTTGAATCAGGTGATTGCCTTTACCGGACTGATCGTAAAGTTTTGTAATCCAACAATATGTATTTGCACAGAATGCATCCTGTGAAGCTGCATCAGCATATCCGCCGAGATCTCCATCTTTTGGCTGAACTACACCAATATCCAAAGTTTTACCATCCGATTGACGCATAACCTGATACAACGGACCGTTATATGAGGCGTATAAAGCTCTGGTGCTACTGTGCGCAGCCACACAAGGTGTACCCCCTGCAGCATAAATGTCACATGGACCTTCAGGCCTGGGCAAAGTTTTGTTACGGTCTGGTTTTGTTGCTCCTATCACCATCATGATGGTGACCGGCAAAACAAATGCTAACCCGAGTAATCCCATAAATCGTTTTTTACTTTTCATTTTTAACCTCCTTTTTTTGATTAGATTTATATATTAGGTTTATAAAGTCGTTATTTTTCAGTCTGTTACTACGAAAAAATTTCAATTGAAACTTCTAATTGTTTTTACTTATTCTTTCGAATATACAAATTGGGTTCGCCGGGTGTTGGAACGTTATTTGCAACAGGAGATCCGCTTCCATGAGTTTTGTTTAAAGGAGCAGTAAGAGTTATACCGCTTCCCGAAACCGGCACACCGACTATATGCCCAAATTTTAAAGGGTTTGCAACTGTAATTGTATCCATTGGATTGCTATTCCGCTGACCACCAAAGCGTCTCATGGCTACTGCAATCGATGACACAACTGAATTTTCTTGATTTGCTCCATTGTCTATTGTTATTGCTTGACCGATATTAAAACCTTCTGCACTAGCAACCAAGATTACTTTTGAACCAGCATTTGTTACTACTCTAACCGCTGTACCTCCCGCAGTTCCTACCGAGGCTATAACAGCAGTTTCGCTGCTGTTGCCCGATCCGATGACAATTTTTTGTCCTTTTATTAAATCAAACACACTGGCTACTTTAATATTGGTTGAACCAATCTCTGTGGCAATTAAAAGATTTATAGCATTTTGAAAAAAGAAATCGTTAATGTTATTGTCAGTATCAGCACCATCCGGAAATCGTCCCGCACTTTTAATTGGTTGTACACCACCCGAAGCAAATTGTCCTCTTCGCTGAGTTGGTGTCACAATGATATTACCTCCCTGACTTTGATTACCTTCAAGAGTAGCAATTTCTGGACTTGCAATAGTTCCGTTTGCACTTGAACTGCTCTGCTGAGAACCATAGACTATCGCATCGACAAGTAAAGCACCGCTTACATCTTTCAATGCAATTGATCCGGCTGAAGCAGAGAATGGATTACCGTACAATTGATTAGGATTTTTTGATCCCTGGTAGCCTGCAGTTGTATTTAGTGCATTAATTACAGGAGCACCAAACTCGTGTTTCTTTGCAAGTTTTTTTTCGAGCGTTATTCCGCTACCCAAAGCCTGAACAGCATCACCGCTTTTATGTATGAAACGAGTCTCCGGGGAAAAGCTGATTCCCGTACCTCTATCTGAAACATCAACACTCAGCATGTGATTCAATTTAAGTGGTGCTGACAATTCAACTTCACCTACATTAGCATTACTATTATCTACCTGACTGAATCCTCCACCAACTGAAGTAGAAACTTTCACAATCTCTTTGACCAGTGCAATTTCTTTTCTGGCTCCGGTACTTATGATTAAAGTATCACCAACTGTCATGTTAGAATTTGTAGCAACTTTAATAGTAGTATCTCCCTCTTTAGCGGCTGCCGCTAAATTCGTTTGTGTGGCAGCCTTTCCAACCCAAGTTATCGTTGCAATCTCATAATTACCACCAAGGTCAGTACCAATTTTTTGTCCAATAACAAAACCGGATGCATTTGTAACGGGCAGATTGGTGGAACCGGCTGGAAATGTAAGCCATGGCCCCGTTGAAACCGGTATGAATAATGTCGTCATGGGCGAGGCAGGTGTTCCTACATTAACAACTTTACAAAGCTCTCCGTTGATATTTATCTGTTGACCGACTTCGAAACCTGCAGTGCTTCTTACGTTTACAATATTTTCACCCTGTTTTGCCGGGGCAACCAATCCTGAAGAAGAGAGTCCGAGGAGGTAAAAGCCTTTTGAAACTATTTTTGTGTCGGCAGGAATAGTTACCAAATTTACGGCAGCCCATTCACTTGGAGTTGAAACAATGTTCCAGTTTGAAATGTCCATTTCGTTGTCAGAGGCATTGTAAAGCTCGATAAACTGGTTGGTCATTTCAGCTCCACTCCCAAAACAAACTTCGTTGATCTTAACCGGAAAAACGTTCCGAACCCTTTGTGAAACTGTTTCAGATTGACTTTTATTCATCGACAATTTTGTCCACTCAGCTTTTCCGGTCAAATAACCAGCACCGGTTGTTTCAGGAGAAGTAATCTTGAATGTGGTACTAATGCTTTCTCCCGGTTGAATTTGGGTACTAAAAACTTTCGAAGGACTGTTAGTCCCTTCAACCAAAACAATCCAACCTTCTGGCGCTAATACACTAAACTTCAAATCTTTAATTGGCATGCCGGTTGTATTTGTAAAGGTTTCGGTGATATTCTGTATTGATTTAGGAGTGAAAGAAGTAACACGGGACAAGCTCACTTGTTGCACATCATATCGGGCTGCAACTATATTAGCATGAACCGCATTAGTGGTAGCTTCGGTTGGAAATCCGATCGTCATAACCCCTTCGTAGAATGTACCGGCTGAACCGTTGCCATTGTCACCTCCATTACCCAAAAGGATACCTCCTTTTTTGTTCATAGGGTAATAATCACTTTTATTGGGCGTGCCAGGTCGAATACCGCTGTAAAAAGTGGTAAGTTTGTCTTTTTGTACATTTCCACCGCGAAGATCCCACTTGTTACCTCCACCACCATCAACAAAAACAGAAACAAATCTCCATGAATCAATCGACGGAACATCATTCTTTTTAGCGTTGTATCCTGTGAACAATCCTGCCTCTAAATCAGTCATAATCCATGGACCTGGACCATTACCGCTACCCCATGCTGTGGCTGTGCCGTAATAGGTGGTTTCCATTGTACCTGTGCCAACAGCACGTCCATTAGTCGAAGAGTTACCGTAATCAAAGCAACAACCACTATCGTAATGTTTCCCGTCAATGACATAGTATATTCCTTCAGGTTCATCATTGATAGCGATATCCTTAGCATTGTTATTACGCAATCCCATTCCCGGTATGATGTAAACACCAAATGTTTTATGACCATTAATTGATATAGGTGCCATATCGGCAATTGGCAGGTTGTTGAATCCGCCTTTTGCAGTACCTTTAAATGTTCCGGGAGCTGCCTGCATAAGATGGTTACCTTTGCCGGACTGGTCATATATTTTGGTTATCAAACATATTGTATTGGCACAGAATGCGTCTTGTATGGCAGCATCTGCATATCCACCAAGGTCTCCCTCTTTTGGCTGTACTACACCAATGTCCAGTGTTTTGCCGTCAGACTGACGTATAACCTGGTACAATGGTCCGTTATACGTGGCATATAAAGCTCGAGTAGTACTGTGAGCCGCTACACAAGGTGTACCTCCAGCAGCATAAATGTCACAAGGACCTTCAGGTCTGGACAGTGTAACTTTACTCGTTTCTTTTGATGCAGAGATTAATGCCATCAATGTAACAGGCACTACAAATGCCAGTACAAGAATGTTCACAAAACGATTTTTAGTTTTCATTATTATTTTACTCCATTAAGTTTGCTTTAAAGGTTTTCCCAAAACTTATAACTCAATAATAATTTCAGCCGCTAATTGGCAATTATTCAAAACTTATCCAATCTACTTCAACCGGTTTATTATTAACCGAAGTAACCACCAAATTCTGCACTCCTGGTTTTAATTTAGTAGCCAAAGCTTTTACAGTTTGCCATCCTTCACTTTTAGGAACATTTACATTTGCCACAACGGGACCATTTGTAGAGTTTAAACGAATCTGGATATTAGTTCCAGCTTTCGACATAGCTTTAACAATAACAGATTTGAAATTTTTCTTGCCAAAATTAACAGCATTGAATTGAATCCAAGCATCTTTTGAATTGAAAACTGTTTTCCATCCTTTAAAAGTATTTGTTGTATCAATAAACTCAACCGATATGCCTTTATCACTTATCCGACTGTAACGATCAATTTGTATTTCTTTCGATGCGTCAACCAAACCCACGCCACGTAAAGTAGGATTAACCTTACGAATGGTTCCATCAGCGTTAAAGAACAAACTATCCACCCTCACAGAACGATTTTTATCAAATTTTGGTGAATAATCTCTATCATGGTAAAAAAGATACCATTGTCCTTTATATTGAACGATAGACTGATGTACCGTCCAACATCCTGATTTTGACTCATTTATAATTACTCCAGCTGGTTTATATGGTCCCATTGGATTATCGCTCAAAGAATATTCGAGACGTTCGATTTTATTTTCTACATGCGGATAGGTAAGGTAGTATTTACCATTCCTTTCGAAAGCAAACGGACCTTCGATGAGTCCCTTGGTAGGAAGATTGGCAATAGTTTGAACTTCACCATCAATTTCTATCAGGTTATCTTTAAGTTTTGCAACACTTATCCTGCCTCTTGCTGTAAAAATGTACGCATTGCCAGACTTATCGAAAAGCACACATGGATCGATACCGCCTATACCTGTAACAGGTTTATCCAAAACAGTATATGGTCCTTCGGGTTTATCAGCAGTTGCTACACCAATTTTTCCAGCAACCGGAAAATAAAAATAGTATTTACCATTTTTGTAAACGCAATCGGGAGCCCACATGTCATAATTAGCAGTTGTGAGCCAAGGAACTTTGGTTTGTGTCACAATAACCCCGTGATCAGTCCAATCGGTTAAGTTTTCTGAAGAAAAAACATGATAATCTTCCATGCAAAACCAGTCTTTTCTTAAGTTTTTGTCTTTTGGAGCAACAATGTCGTGCGATGGATAAAGATAAACTTTACCATTAAAGACTCTGGCAGTGGGGTCAGCACTAAACTGATTGCGAATGATTGGATTTTGAGCATTAACCCCAATTAAGCATAACGCAAATAACAATCCCACTAATAAATGATTGTGATACTTTTTCATTTCTTAATTATTTAAATTTGATTTATTTTATTAATTCATTTACGGCGCAACCCAGGAGTATATAATCTGCGCAACCGCCAATAGTAACTTCATTTTCACCCCATAAAAATGGCCAATCGTCTTTATTTTCAAGGAAGTCTGGTTTCAACAATATTAATCCGGGGACTATACCTCCTGCAATAGTTGTGAAATCTGCCCTGTTATTTCCATAGGCAATTTTCTTAGATCGAGCTCCCACAGCATTTACAAATGAAATATTTGAATAAGGATGACATCCAAAAATGTAATTCAACCCTTTGAAAACATATTCTTTGCTAATAATTTCGGGGAAAGCTTTATTTGCATAATAGTTTGTGAGTGCCCAACTTGTAACTCTACCAGTTCCACCCCAGCCACCGAGTCTGATTGGAACTCCATAAGGATTTTCCTTTGCAATATTGTCAAGCGATTCTTTATACTTTACAACATAATCTCTGAGTTTGGTTTTAAATTCAGCATCCATATAAGGTATGGCTTTTAATGCAGAACTAAGTCCTCTGCCAGAGAAAGATCCCTCATCAGCACCTGTTCTGCCTATTCGTCCTCCAAGTAACGACCAGATTTGCTCCTGGAACCTGTCCGAGTATTTTTTTTCTTTTGTTGTAATAAATAATTGGAGCACAGCATCTAAATCACTACCCCTACCAATCATCGCCATTGAGTTGTTACTATTAGTAGAAGCTTTTTTAGTTGCTTCATTAGCTTCTTCAACTAATCTTTTTGCGCTAGCCAGACTTCTGTCAGCCAGATCATTATTGAAACCTCTAAGTACACGACTCGCTGCTGCTAATGTTGCTGCTGTTTGATAATCTAACACTGAGCTACGGTTAGTGAATGCCCAACGATCATCTAATGTTCCACTTGATTTACCATCTGTTTCATAAGGTTTAAGATTGGGATTGTATGGAAAATTATCAGTTTCATTAATTGCATCTCCAAGATGATGATATTGGTGAAGGTTTGGAACAACTATTCCTCTTACCGGATGACCAATATTTTCACACTGTGCTACCACATTTAATGTACCATGTTCAATTTGTTGTAAGATATCTGGTTTACCATCTGGACGATGAATATCGACATAACGTGTTTTCTGGTCAATATAGGTTTCATCCCTGTCTACTTTGAAATTTTCCCAAACATCAACAAAATCTGAAATAACATTATTATGAGAAGCAGTCTGAATGTCAAAATCACCGGCATCGAACCATCCACCAATTGCCATATTAGGAATTCGCTCCAGTGATTTATACTTTGTTTCAGTTGTTGAACCTTGTGAATATCCATCAAAATGTTGATGATTAATTGGTGCTTGAAGACAATCATCCAAATAAGGGGCTCCATGCCATACACGATAAGCCTCGTTCACCTCCATGTGATCCATTTGCACAGGAAACCAAACATCTAAGGTTGGATGCCAAATATTTTCAAAAACATTTTTGTCAATTATGAAAGTATTGGTTTTTTGATCTCCATACTGAATATAATAAACACCCGGTTCTTTTATTGAACTGAAATCAAATTTGGCGTAATTGTATCGTAAATATTTTCCCCATATTTTCACATCACCTTTTAATTTTTCAACTGATTTACCTTCCGGAGTAATTTGGAACAGCGATGCCATTTTTAATGCTGTATCATTATTATCCAATTCAATAACAGCAACTTTTTCCTGATCAGGAATATAACCAACTTGTGAAAATCCAATTACAGGTTTTCTAACCCAATTTGTTATTGCATTTGGTTCAAGATACCATGTTAATACTTTACCTTTTTTGTTGGCTGGAAGCAGACTACGAACTACAAACCATCCGTTTTGAGCCAGATTACGACCATCAAAAAGCATCATATCATTATTTGTAGATTGAATTTTTACAAATCGTTCAGGGTCTTCTGGAGCAAGAATAAATGTCTTTCCAGTTGCTAATGGTAATGGTACAATAAATTCTCCTTTGCCCCTGTCATCAAATGTTGTATGGCCTGCAAACTGAGGTATTCTTTTAGCAATTGGTTCAATTTTCGTATTACCTGAAGGATATCTTGGAAATATACTAGACTTACCATCAACAATATATGTCTTTTCAAAATATGATGCTGGTAAAAACTCAAGATTAAATCCTGCATTTCCTTCAAGGGCCCTGGGAAGTGGTTTGTCAAGATATACAGTAATTTCTACACCATTATCTTTGGGTGTAACACTAATTTTAGAGGTAAAATCATAATCCTTATAGTTCAATTCAACTTCAATAGAATTATTTGATGGATTTACTTTACGATTAACAACTGTTGGTACTAAATCCCACTGCTCTGGTGTGTTTTGCAATCTGATTGCACCTCCGGTCGAAGTACGAACACCGTGATGAATTATTTCGATTCCTGCCGTTTTTTCGTCGAAAAACATACCGACATACTGGTTGCTGTAAACTAATATATTAACACCCTGAGTTTCAAAATAATCCTGGGTATTCAATGTTAACTTTTGTCCATAGGAAAGATTTATAGTCAATAAGAAACATACTATTGAAAGAAACTTATGAAAAAGTTGTTTAAAAAAAACTGTTTTACATTTACAATGCTGCCTTGCTTGTAAGTTTTTGTGATTTTTTCTGTTATCTAGCATTGTCTCAGATCTTATAGGTTTAGTAAGCATATAAAAGAATTTTCTTACTTTTCTTTTATATGCTTTTTGTTGTATTTTTTATTTAAATGACTTCAATTTAATCAAAGTCAGGAGCATTTCCAAATATTGGTTTGAAATTTAATCGAATTGATATGATTCTTCTCTTTTGATAATGCTTGATCTATCGATTAATTTAATTTTTGGTAATCTTATCTTCAATTCGGAAATAATCAAAATCAACAAAACCGCCAATATTTTTAGTGGCATAATTAAACAAACCAAAGCGATAACCCATAAAGTGTGACAATGAATATTCCATTTTAAGTTGAGAACCTATAGGCGTCCACGATTTACCATCCAGACTGTAGAAGAAATACGCAATATCAGTTTTATTTCTAAAATCGCATTCAGCTTTCAAATAAACGGTTTTCTGATTTAATGGAACACTTTGAGCCTCAACCGGTCTGCGATCTTCGCCGTTCACCATTACAATTGATTTTACGCCATCAACAAACTTAACCCCGACCTGACCAAATTTTCTTTGCAAAAGTGAAAGCCCTGCAAAATCACCTTCTTTCATGTTTGTCACATCAATAGATGTAATACCTGAAGATACCGGACCAAATGTACGCTGAGTCAATGTATTTCTGGCCTGAACGTACATTGTATCAATGCGTCCGTTAGTCAGGCGCAAATAACCTTTCCGCTGAGTAACCGACCATAGTTTGTTATCGGGGTTGTGATTCCATTGCCAAACCAAGGGCAATGCAGGTTCGCCTTTTTTACGGTTGAACTCGTCGGAAGCAACAATGCCCGGTATTATACCCTTACTTGCAGGAAGATCTATTGATTCAGGAAGTTTCCCGTTGTCACCTATTACCGGCCAACCATCTTCCCATTTCATAGGAACGATAAATGGAATACGCCCTACTGATCCGTGATCCTGAAACAAATATGCAAACCATCTTCCATCTGGTGTATCTATCATTCCTCCCTGAGCAACGCCCTGATCCTGAAAAGCAATTTTGCCTTCCCATGGTCCTGTAATATTATCAGCCCTGTGAATGAGGACAGTTCGCATACCACCCCTTGGCCAGCAGATATTATATAAATAGTATTTGCCATCATGTTTGAATAACTGGGATCCTTCGGCTTGAAGCATGATATTTCCGGCAGGCGCGCTAGCATTTTCAATAAGTACCTTTTCAGTTCCTTCTTTCACACCTGAGAAATCTTCTTTCAATTCAAGAATTTTGAGCCTTCCGGCACCGGTAATTAAATAAATGCGTCCATCTTCATCAAAAAATAAAGAATTATCGTGATATGAAGGTGCGAATGAATGTTCAATCCATGGACCTTTTTCAATATCTTTTGTTGTAAAGATGTACGTTTTTCCAGTTGTTTGTGAAAATGTTGAAACATAGAAAAGCCCTTTATGGAAACGGAGACTACTCGCCCAAGAGCCTCTACCATAGGCATTTTTACCGTTTACAAGATTCAAGGCATCAACATTGGCAAGCGTATCGTAAGCATAATTTACTATTTCCCAGTTTACAAGGTCTTTCGATTTCATGATTGGAACACCCGGACTCATGTGCATGGTGGTGCTACTCATATAATAAGTATCACCCACGCGAATCATTGACATATCAGGAACATCTGCAAAAATAATTGGATTTTGTGCTAGCTTAGTCTGAGCCGGAAGTATCGTAAAGCATACAGATACGATGAGTAAAGCTACAAATGAATTAATTTTCTTCATTGATTATTTTTTAGTTTTTATTAATAATTAAGGTTTTCTCTCTCCCTATAATATACAAGCCATTTGGAAGTTCCTTCATTATCTGTTCCCTTTTTATTTGTGACCGTATTCTGATTCCCATTATGGTATAAACATCTACAATTTCATTAGGATCATTATTGTACGAAACTTCATTGATACCATTAGGCTGGTCGTAAGTATCTGAGTTCGTCAGATACACATTATCAATAACAATCGGCTGATTACCAGATGACCAGAATCCAATAATATATATATGACTAGGATCGAATTTGGTCGTTGTTCCTGTCTTGTACATATTGGCAAGAGTTACAACAACCCTACGGCTACTTCCAAAATCATACTGCGCCGGTGTTGTCCAGTAATTATTTTCATCAAAAAGACGGAACGAAACATTACTGGTATTATTAGCACCTAGTTTAGCTACCAGATACTTATAATTTGACAGATTTACGCCGTTGCTGTAACTCCAACCGCCAAAGCCCCATTGACCGGTAACCAATATCTTAGTTGCCTGATCAAATGTTCCTGTAGTCCAAATAGATGGATTGAAAATACCACTAACCAATGGGAACGTTGAAGATGTAATGTGTAAATCAACTGATTTTTGGTTACCCAATGCACCTTTATAACTTACAGTCACTGTTGCTGTTCCATCTGCTTTGGCAATGATCCTACCATTTACAATTTGTACAATATCTGGATTGGAATTGGTATAAGTAGCACCAATGCTTATATCTTCGGTATGACCATCGGCATATAAAGCCTTAACCGATAAACCTGTTGTGCTACCAGTCAATAGAGTAATGTCTTTATTATCAATTACAATATCTGTCAGTGTCAATGCATTAGCACTATATCCTACAAATGAGTTATCAAAATATTTATCCTGAGTAAAATCACTTTCTGTTGAGAACCAGTCAATATCCACGTATCCACCCGTTTGTATTGTTGCATAATTGAAAAGGCAGAACTTATTTCCGGTGAATACCGATAGGTCAAATTTCATATTCAAATCAGAACTGAATTTAGTATAAGTTACATTGTCAGTGCTATAATAAAAACCGGCAGTACTGGTGTTATAATTTGCAATGGCTCTAAGATAGATTACCGAATCGGCTACAGCTGATCCAATTTCTTGTACTTTATTATTTTCAACTATCAGTTTTTTCTGACCATTTATTACTTTTATCCCAATATAAGCATATGGTTTCTGAAAAACAGCCAAACCAGCAACATCTCCTTCTTGCATGTTTTTGATACTCATTTTTATTGTTCCATACGAATGAGCTAAATCCTGCGGATAAGCAAATATTCGTTGCGTGAGTGTATTTTTTGCCTTGTAAAGGCTATCAACTACACTTACCGTTTTTAAACGCAGGTAATCTGGACGTTCGGTCAATGACCATTTGGAATTATCTGAATTATGATTCCAACTCCATTGCATGCCTAATTTGTAGTCTCTGAAGTTATCGTTAGTTGGCAACGTTGTTACCGGATATTCTTTCCCTACATTTGGTTTTTTATTGGTAGTAACCGCTGTGCCATTCACACCAATTACCGGCCAATTGTCAACCCAGGTAACAGGCAGTAAATTAGGAAAACGGCCCAAAGCTCCCTTATCGGCAAACAATATCGTCCACCATTCACCGGTCTGTGTCTGTATCAACGCTCCCTGATGAATGCGGTTGCTGTTAAAGACTTCTTTTTCGTCATATGGTCCAAAAATAGATGTTGAACGATAAGCTACCTGAGTCGCATAATAACCACCGGTTGTAGCATAAATGTAGTAATAGCCGTTAATCTTATATAAATGGCTTCCTTCTGTTGCCGAGTTGTCAATACCAGCCGGAATGTTTCCAAATGTTATAGCATGATCGTTGACCACATTAAAATTAGCATCAAGTTCTGCAATATGTAAGTTATTGATTCCATAAACGATATATACTTTACCGTTGTTATCGAAAAACAGACCGGCATCGTAAAATGAAGACGACAATTTCTTCTTCGTCCATGGACCTGCAGGATCGGTGGCAGTCAGAAGATAACTTCCTTCATTCAACGTATTAAAATGAAGGTAGTAAGTGCCATTATTATATTTCAGGCTACTAGCCCACTGTCCGCGTCCATAACGATTGCAGCCATCCAGATTGTAACAGTCAGTAGTTTCTATTTTTTCCAGTGGATTACAGCAATACTCCCAATTAACCAAATCATACGATTTTAGAATAGTAGCTCCCGGAAAAGTAAACATAGTTGTAGTAACCATATAATAGATGTCTCCAACCCGAATAACGTCCGGATCGGGGAAATCGGCAGATATTATTGGATTAGTATAAGTTCCGTCACCATTATCGCTGTGTGACTGATACACAAAATCAGGCCGTGCAAAATTTTCTTTTGAGTATTCTTTAAACCATATATTGCAAGCGTTTGCACACGCCTCAGGATTATTATTAAAGGCAATTCCACCAGTTGGGTCTCCTTTATCAATCAGACCTTCGGGTGCAAGCAAATTCCAGCTTACATTGCCCGATTCATCCATTATTCGTTTGAAATTGTAACCAAAACCAGGACTAACAGCAGTACCGGTTGTACCGGTACCCCAGGTTCCCATGTTATAAGATTTACCATTTGCATCTACTCCCACCTGAGGCGACCAGTCAACTTCAGTTATAGCAATTGGCGCAAAATCGGCCACTGGCTTTACATTTTCATTCCAGCCACTCATGAAAGCATTATAATCGGGACCACTGTTCAGAAATCCGGGATAGATATGTACAGCATAACCGATATTCGTTCCATCGATAGGATTGACTGCATAACCTTTATATTGAGATTGATAACCAGTTCCCGGTATCCATAGAATATTATTTGCTCCATTAGCGCGTATTGAATCAACTATGGGCTGAAAGAACAGTTTAAGCTGATCAAAATGTCCTTGTGAATTGCTTCCATAAGTACCATTTGCTAACATTATTTGTACCGGTTCATTAGCCAATTCGAACATCACGTTATCAGCATTTTTCAGTTCTGGCAGACTTGATACATATCCCCACACCTTTAACAGATATTTATTATAATCATCACCCACGGCAATTTTTTCGGGGCAGACGCCGGGCGGACGAAGAATCACGTATAACCCTCTGGACTTAGCATGATTAATCATTGGGATAATTACATTGCTTACAGCAGTTTTAAATCTATCAAAGTCAAATGCCGAAATATCATTTTCACCTGTCGTTTGCATGCCCGGAGTATTTGACCAATAAGGATCCATGTGAAGTCTTATATAGTTTAAATACCATCCGGCTGTTGTATCAGTAAGTCTATCCATGACAGAGTTGTTGTAGCTTAAGCATCCTGCTACATTATAATTATTCCATCGCCATATTCCTGATCCGCCCCCATTAAACCATGGACTGGGAGTTATGGCTACACCATGCAGATTTACTGTATTTCCGTGATTATCTTTCAGATAGCGACCTTGCACATGCAATTTTGGTGTTGATCCACCTATCCAAGCACTTGCATTTAATCCAATAGAAAGAATAAAAATAGTCAAGCCTATTTTTCGGATGTATTTTGACCCGGCAAATCGGTTCTTCGATATGATTTTATAAATCAATCTCACTTTCTCGATGGGAAGCTTCCCCACAAGGTCTACAAAATAATTTTTACACATTTGAATAAATATATTAGTTTTAAGGATAAATCGTGTTATTATAAGATCTATTTAAAATTTCTTCCTAACCAGACGAATGTAATACACACCACCTGTTGTACTTCCTGATATAGCCTGAAATTTCACCCGAACCGATTCTTTCCCTTTGATCATTTCGTCAGGTATAGAATATTCTACATTCTGAAATTCCTTTTTATTCCATTTACCACCAATATTTTCCGAAACAAGTTTTTGTCCGTCAACGTAAATATCAAACTTCCGGTTACCAAATTCAGCTCCCCAGTAACGTACCATTAGGCTCAATCCTGTTTCGTTATTTGTACTGAATTTATAGCTGAAATACCCTTCGTTATGGGCTTCGCGCCAGAACTCATCTGAATTATTGCCGGTATTTGAATTTTGTTTTTCCATGGCATGATCCACTTCCGGTTGTTGTTCACCGGGCGCAACAAAATCTATGGTGCGTTTCTGTAGTTCGTTTTTCTGTTTTTCAATCACCGAAAGCGAATCGAGATAAGAGCGATAACCGTTGTTGGATAAAGTCATCCAGTACATTTCGTATCTGGCATCATGTATTTTATAAAATGGCTCCAGTACTAAATTAGCTGCATTGATTATTTTAACTTCCGGAGCGAATGTAAAGGTGAACGGTTTTCCGGCAACCGGAACTATTTTATTTACCAGCGAGTTAACATCGTCCTCAACAATAATGGGCGCTTCGTTTAACGGCAACTTTTTGCCACCGGGTATATGTCCCCACCGACTATCATCAGCAAATAATCCTTTCAAGTCTTCAGTTCCTGTCTTTGCACTTAACAAAATAGGTCCGTGCATAAACGCAATGTAGTTGGACACATTAGGCAGATGTTCTATTCTGTTGTGCATTGGCAATTTAATTACCACCACATCGCCTTTTTTCCATTTTTGTTCGATACAAACGTAAGATGATGGATGAGCTGTAACTGGAATATTCTTCCCATTAATTAAAACTTTCAATGCTCCATCGCTCACCCAATACGGATAACGAATCATTAGTTTAAACCGGGCAGAGCCATTAGTTATGGTGAGCTTAGTCTGTTCTTCATCAGGAAAATTGGTTTCCTGTCTGATTTTAATTTTCTTGTTTTGCCAGTTAAGTTCCGATGCGATAAAAAGATTCAGGAACAACGAGTCATTTGAATGCGTGTAAATAAATTGTCCGTATTTGCCATGATTTTCCATTCCACTTCCTACACAACACCACATGCCTTCGTTGGGTGACGAATAAACTCTGTAATGACGAGGGCGCACAGGTGTGAAGTAAACATAACCTCCATTTTCGGGATTTTGGGTGGATAATATGTGATTAGACATTGTCCGTTCGTAATAATCGGCGTATTTGGCCAAAGGATGAATGCGAAACAAATCCTCGGTCAGTTTCAACATATTATACGAATTGCAGGATTCGGGACCTTCCACATCGTTTACAAAATCGGTGCAAGCTGCAACGCTTGGAAAAAATTCCCTTCGGCTGTTACCTCCGAATGCAAGCGAACGATTGGTTGTTACGGTTTCCCAGAAGAAACTTCCTGCTTTGCGGTATTCTGGATTATGACTCAGTTCCCCTATTCTTTCAAACCCAATAGCTTTAGGCACCTGCGTGTTTGCATGTTTGTTGTCCAAATTATCTTTACCTTCTGACATCGGAACAAGCAACATTTTGTGCGAAAAGCGTTCTGCTGTCGTCAAATATTTTTTATCTCCTGTCATTTGATACGCATCTGCCAGTATTTCATTCATGCCCCCATGCTCGGTGTCGAGCATCGATTGCATTTGATCATCTGATAGTTCGGAAGTAATATTGATTGCCCAGTCGCAAAACTTTAAAAAGCTGGTTTTTGCTTCTTCGTTTCCGGCATATAACCATGCATCCCTCAATCCGGCATACATTTTATGTACATTGTACCACGGAACCCATGCAGAGCGAAAAGCAGCAAAATCGCCCTTCTGAAATGTTTTCCATATATTTTTACTGTTAGGTACAGCACCCACATAACCTTTTCCCCAGTCGGGATAATTGACTGTGTTTGCATCCTGACAAGCTTTGAGTTCGGCAATCATGTATTCCATGCGTTTTTTGCATTCGACATTACCGGTTTCGGCATAATTCATTGCTAAAGCCGATAAATAATGTCCGCCCACATGACCGTCTAATCCATCCCAGTTAGGATAGCTTTTTGCTTTTTCGGGCAATCCGGCTTCTTTTCTGTATCCAGCCAAAAGCCTGTCCACATCGTATTCCAGAAGTGTTTGAATATTCAAATCACGGGCATGTTTGAACGGACCATCGAGTAATTGTACATCTCCAATTGGAAATTCATTGGGGTATAATTTATCCTGAGCCTGAATAGTCATGCACAGAAATAAAAGACTAGAAATCAAAAAAGAAATCTGATTAATCCTTTTCATAAATAAATATTATTTTAAATCATTTATTTTGTAACCCAGAATAGAAAGCATTTTTTCAGCATATCGTTTTCCAATCATTCGGTAACCTTCGGCGGTGAAATGCAAATGGTCTGGAGCACTGGGACAACCTGCTGAAGGAATAACATACGAATTTGGTATAACTTGCGGTAAAGTAGCAATAAAGGCATTCATGCTAGCGCAAGCACCTCCCTGATCGGCATTCACCATCTCACCTGCAAGCAAAGGCACTTGTTTTGGCTTGAGTTTCAAATCTTTCATCATATTATCGTAAACGAGTTTTACTTTTTTTGTCCAAAGCGTATCGTTCGTATTTGATTCGCCCTGATGCAAAAGAATACCCTTAATGACTCCGTCTTTTTGCGCTAATTTTGCCATTTCCATAAGGCGTCCATAGGGATTTCCATCGTATTCTTTCACCATATTTTTCAACCAGTCAGGGGAAGTTGAAACATAGGATTGATAATTATCCTTATCGAATAGTTCAATCTTACAACCTCCGACTGCAACATTAATAACACCTATTTTGATATTTTTAGGGAGATTTGCTACCATTGTCCTTCCAAAATAATCTACCGGGGTCAAACCTGTATAACAACGACATAGAGGTGGAACAGCTGTATACCAATGTCCTTTTGTACGATCAAGTTTTTCACAATCAAGAGTTTCCATGACTTCAAACCTCGGATCAACATTTACAGTGTCCTGCTCTTGAATTCTGGCGTTACCTTCCATGTTCGATTGTCCGAAACAAAGGAAGATATAGAAATTTGGATCTTGTGAAAATGCTTTTGATCCCGACAGTATAATTCCCATGATAACGATAAATAAAATTTTGATTTTCATGATTTTTAATATTTTAAAAATAAATAATTATAAACATGTTATTTAGCCCCTATTTTCTTTCTATTGAGCGACACCATTTAAAATAGCTATCCAATTTTCATCGATATGGCACTTAAGACACAATTGTTATGATCCGTTTCACCAAAAAACTATCAGTATAGAATTCTTATTCTAATCATACTGAGTGAATTTTGGAGATAAAATTTCCTCAGATTGAGTATTATCAATTTATTATTTACCAGAAAATAGATTCAGGCAATAAAGTTCTTAAAATTCTGATTACAATATTTCCATTTTTAAATAAAAATGTTTTAAAAATAGATAACAATTTACTATTTAGACAAGGTAGCACCTTCAGGCGAACGACGCCATTTGAAATAAGAGTCCAATACGTTTAACGATTCGGTACTCGGCACCGGTCCTGTATGTGGCGATTGTTCGAAATACATCAAAACCGGATTGGCATCACTGAAAGCAGGCCACTGAGGAACGCCTACACCATTTGGATTTCCAAATTTGGCAAAGTTTGTCCAATAAGTAGCCATGGCTTCCGAAATATCCAAATCGCTTTTTGTAGTTTGAGGATTCGATGCGTCAAGATGATTAAAAACATAAGCCACCTCCTGACCATGTGGAGATCCATATCCATAACGTGGCGAATCTTTCGGATAATCGGGGTGCTGATCGAAATAGTAATAATATACTTTCGATTTTCCTGTTTTGGACTGGAGCCTTGCCCAAGCCCAGGTCTGCCACCCGAAAGCAGCATCACGCGCTAAGTCTCGGGCGGTTTTCGGAACGGAATTTTCTCCTACCGGATAAGCTTTTATCAAATCATCGGCAAATTTGCCATAACGATTTTTTACTCCGGCAATATATTCTTCCGGTGTACGTCCGGGCGAAAAACTGGCACCTTCATCGGAGTTGTATCCTACCAAAATTGGAATATCGTTGTATTTTCCTTCTTCATAAAGTGTATGTTGATCGTCGGTAATTACATAACCATCAACAATTGGCCACGAACCGCCAAAACCACGCGAAGGAAGTTTGTCGGCATCCATTTTTCTCAATTCGGTAACAGAAGCAACTCCTGCCTTTTTTACATAAAGTTCCCCATCTTTTTCAGCATATTTCAGGCGTTTCATGTTTTCTCCAGGAAAGGTTAGTGTTTGGCGTGAGGGTCCAAACGAACCTCCACTTTCGGAAATTGCTCCCTGAAATAAACCTTTAGCCAAAGGCGATGCACACAACATACTAACAGCAATACCTCCGGCCGATTCTCCAAAAATCGTCACCTTATCAGGATCGCCACCAAAAGCAGCAATATTTTTCTTAATCCATTTCAGACCTGCAATCATATCAAGCAGTCCGTAATTTCCCGAAACACGATTTGGATTTTCGGCGCTCAATTCAGGGTGCGAAAAAAATCCAAGCTGCCCTACCCGATAAGCAATACTTACCAACACGACGCCTTTTTTAGCGAGCTTTTCGCCACTGTAAGACCATTCGGAAGTTGCTCCGGCACCAAATCCACCACCGTAAATCCAAACAAGAACAGGAACTTTTTCTTTGGCTGATTTTGCCGGTGTCCAGACATTCAGATACAAACAATCTTCACTTTTCCCCGAAGGAGGATTTCCACCCTGCATAGGACCCGGAGCAAATTGAGTGGTTTGCGTCACTCCTTCCCACTTTACAGCAGGTTGCGGAGCTTTCCATCGTAGATCGCCAACCGGAGGTGCGGCAAACGGAATACCTTTGTAAATCGTCAGGTCACCTTCAATTATTCCTTGTACCAAACCCTCTGTTACTTTAACCTGAGCCGATTGCTGTGCAATGGTTTGTTCTGTGAAGAACATCACAACCATAGCAGCTAAAAAAGTTATTTTTTTCATAAAATATAAGTATTAATCATTCGATCGGCTTCATACAAGCAACAAAACCACCTCTGCCCAGTAATCTTACTTTTACGGTGCTTGATTTATCAACTACCATGTACTGTGTTACTAATTTTTTATCGTGTTCTACATCCGCTATTAATGTCAGTTTATATTTCACGTTCTCTGGCAGATAATTAAACGTAAGCGTTTTTTCTTCAGGATATTTTTCTGCACTAATACAACCAATGTACCATGCATTGCCTTTGCTTCGGGCAATAATTAAATCCTTTCCGGGATATCCGTCTATTAGTTTTGTGTCATCCCAGGCATTAGGCACTTCCATGAGGAAATTCTTTGCAGCATCAGGCAATTCATAATAACCTGAAGGGCGGTCGGCCATGTGTTGAATACCCGACTCGAACACTACACTAAGTGCAAGTTCATGTCCGTAGGATGTGATATGTGGAAATTGTGAATTTGTAAAGGTAACCGGTGTATAATCCATAGCACCAACTACATTCCGTGTGAACGGTAAAATGGTATTATGTTCGGGAGCCGTTGTGGTAAATTCAGGTCCGTTATTGTACCATTCGGCTCCACGTACTCCTTCATACGTCATCAGGTGCGGATATGTACGTGTCCATCCACGGGGCACCAAACAACCATGAAAGTATACCATCATATCAAACTTAGCCGCATCGTCTAAAATATCGAGATAATACCTAATCATATCTTGTTTTTCACTCTCGAAAAAGTCTATTTTCACCCCCACAACTCCTAGCTTTTTCAGTTTACGAAACTCTTCCATACGATTTTCGTGAGTAAGCATACGGTCTTTTGGTGTAGCAGAAACCCAGGTATGATCTCCTCCCGAATTGTACCACATTAAGGGTTTTACGCCTAATGAATGAATATACTTTAAAGCATCTTCCAATTTTCCTCCATTGCCCATGGCATCCCATTCCCAATCAAGAAGAGTGTAAGGCCAATTCATTGCGGCCGCCAAATCAGCAAACTTACATACAGTTTTAAAATCTTTAGTTCCATGATTACTCGACCAGTAATTCCACGATGCGATACCCGGTTTTATCCAATCGGTTTTGGTTACAACTGAAGGAGGACAAACATCATCGACTAAAGTTGATTCTACAATATCAGCAAGACTTCCCATAATAACTACACGCCATGGTGACTTCCAGGGGAGAGTGATAGTTGGTTTCGACTCACCCTTTCCTCTTCCGTTCCATTGATCAGGGAAAGTAATTTTATATTGTGATTTATTGGTAATATTACTTAGTTTCGAACCACAGTAATTCCGGTTTAAATCGGCTTCATGGACCAAAAACCAAGTCTGTTTATCAGGAGTGTTGAAAAGTGCAGGATAACCCCAGTCTTGTTGAGTATTTCCATTCACCATGGTAGAGTAAAGACCTTCATTGGCAGGATTAAATTTTTCCATCCAGCGTTTTGTACTATCCGGTATGGAATAAGCTGTCAGTTCATCATTCACTATAAATGAACTTTCCTTTTCGGGAAACTCATAACGAAATGCCACTCCATCATTATAAGCTCTGATAATTAAGTTCAATTTAGCTTTACCTGGATTTTCAAAAGAAACAACCGTTTCGTTCGCCGAATTGCTACATTGGGAACGTTTTCCATGCAATGCAGTATATTGTTCGGTAATTAAAATAGTTTTACCAGTCTTCAGGTATTTGAGTTCTTTTGAAAAATCCTGATCGGCACGAGAAAGTCCCAGTATTATTTGGGGAATAGCCTCACATACTTTTCCTTTATTTATATAGTTCACTTTTAAATACCATTCGCCCACTTCAGCACTTTGGGTATTATAAAGCCCGATATTTATCTTGTGATTGGGTGAAACAACTGCTACTTTCTGAGAGAATACAGTTATTGAACTAAGAAAAATTAGTCCAGTTATTATCTTATATTTCATTTACCTACAATTATTTTTGTTGTTTTCAAATCTTTTGTATCGGAACAGTTCCCATACATAATCTCATATTCTCCTGCAGTTACATTCATTCTTACACTATCTCTATTGAAAAACTCAAACGAAGTATTGGGTAGGGTGATAACCGCCTGAACTGTTTTGCCGGCAGCTACCTCAACTCTCTGAAAGCCTTTCAAGGTTTTTAGCGGTCCATCAGTATCATTTACTTTATGGATATATACCTGCACTATTTCCGTTCCTGATCTTTTTCCTGTATTGGTGACCGGAACCGTTAGTTTTACTGTTTCATTGGATTTGATTTCTGCTTTATCTAGAGAAGCATTTCCAATTTTGAAAGTTGTGTAACTCAGCCCGAAACCAAATGGAAATAGAGGATCGGACATGAATCGATACGTACGTCCCTTCATAGAATAATTTTCAAAATCAGGTAATTGTTTCAGATTCTTGTAAAAAGTAACAGGTAATTTTCCCGATGGATTATAATCTCCAAAAAGCACATCGGCAACCGCTTGTCCGCCCGATTCACCACCATACCAAGCCTGAAGGATGGCATCACAACTTTCGGTTTCAGGAACCATAGCAATAGCCGAACCTGAACAGTTTACGAAGATAACCTTTTTACCGGATTGTTTCAAGGCTTTTAAACATTTACGTTGCACAGCCGGAAGTTCTATGTCAGTACGGTCACCACCCTTGAATCCGGGGAATGAAACCGGCATTTCTTCGCCTTCTAATAGTGAAGAAAGACCACCAACAAATACTACTACATCAGTTCCCTGAAGTTTCTTAAGAAGTTCTGTAAAATCAACATCAACTTCTTTTCCAAAATTAAATTCGATATTAGCCTCCCAATTGTTTAATTGTGCATAGCGAATCTCAATTTTATATTTCTTTCCGTTTTCAACCTTAAATGGAATTCGTGAAGGTAACGTTCTCCAATTACTATATTTAGCAAGAGATTCTCCATTTACTATCAATTCAAAATATCCGGTAGCTCCACACTTGAAAACGATTTCTTCAGTTTTGGTTGGTGTGAATTCGGTTTCATACTTACCCGAAAATCCTTCGAGACGAACACCTGTTGCAAATTCATGTTGCCCGGCAGTAGTCAATTTTATTGGATCTGTAATCTGTTGTGTTGCAATAATATCTCCTGTAAGGTCTTTATTGTTCCAGTAAGTAGCTTTAAACCCTTTCTTTCCATCAATTGAACATTGGAAAAAATAACTTTCGGTTACTTTATCCTCAACCAAATCACATCCTTTCTCATATACGACTTTATTAGCTGAAAGTTTGGAAGTAATACCATCGAGAATTGTAATTGTTCTTACAGGAGTTCCATTATAATTTCCCCATAACACAGGTTTATCATTAGCATTAGGACCGACTACTGCTATTTTTTTTGATCTTGTCAGGGGAAGAATATTATTTTTATTCTGAAGAAGTGTCATTGATTCTCTTGCCATATCCAAATCGAGTTTCCTGTGCTCATCATTATTTACTACCGACATGGGAATTTTTGACCATGGTACCAACGCATCATTATCCATTTCGCCCAAATCGAACCGACCAATCAACACCCTCAACAGATGCTTATTTATTTCTTCTTCCGTTATCAAACCTTTCGCAACAGCTTCAGGCAACTGTTTATAAATGTGACCAGCCCATTGGCATTCTACATCAGTTCCTGCCCAAACAGCCATGGATGCTGCATGAATAGCTTCAGATGATACTTTGTGGCTGGTATAAAAATCGGAGACAGCACCACAATCAGAAACGACAAGGTATTTAAAGCCCCACTCATCCCTTAAAATTCGTTGAAGCAATTGAGTACTTCCACAACAAGGTTCATCATCCAAACGCTGATAAGCACACATTACCTCACGAACACCGGCATCCTGAACCAACGATTTGAACGCGGGAAGATAGGTCTCCCACAAATCACGTGGATCAAGATTATTAACATTGAGAATATGACGACTCCATTCGGGTCCGGAGTGAACGGCAAAGTGCTTGGCACATGCCAGAAGCTTTTTGTATCTCGAATCGGCGGGTCCTTGCAAACCTTTTACAACCGAAATACCCATACGTGAAGTCAGATAAGGATCTTCGCCATAGGTTTCCTGACCGCGTCCCCAACGTGGATCACGAAAGATATTGACATTAGGAGTCCAAACCGAAAGGCTCAGAAATCGCTTATTTTCCTGTCTCTTTTGAGTTGCTTCATTATATATGGCTCTCGTTTCATCAGAAACTGCATTGAAAATACGATAGACTAAGTCATCATCGAATGAGGCAGCCATACCAATTGGCTCGGGAAAAACAGTAACATTACTGTTATTGGCGAGGCCATGCAAAGCTTCGCTCCACCAATTAAATTTTTTGATGCCTAAATGTGGAATAGCTTCTGACACATCACACATCAAGGTCGCTTTTTTGCTCAAAGTCAAACGGGATATTAAATCATTAGCTCTTTGTTCGGAATTTAAGTTTGGATTTTGGTAAGGCAATTGCTGTCCCAATAAATGTGTAGAAGCAATTAGAATTAAGGCAATTAGTGATATTGTTTTCATATATTACTATTATATACTGATTCAAAAAAAGAATCATTCTGTTAAACTCATGTGTATTAGAATCAAGAACAAATTATTATTTTCATTTCGATTTAACTTCGACCTGCTTGCCTGAATAAAAAACTTTCTTATTCATTGCGTTCACAGTGATTCCAAGTCCTTCGGATTCGGTAACAAAAACAATATTAAAAATACGGTTTGTTAAGCTACCCGGGTAATTCCCCTGTTTAACTCCAATAGTTAGCGTATTTTTCTCTTCGTCCCATTTGAATGGGATTATTGTATATTCCCCTTTTTCGTAATTGTAATTATCACCTTCGTCTTCATATAACTCGAATTTGCCGGCAGCCCCTTTATATACGCGGATTTCGAGTGTATCGGCCGATTTTTCACATGCATATTGGATAACCTTACACATTGGAATAATGGATCCAGCCTTTACAAACAACGGAATTTTATCAAGAGGAGCATCGGTCTTTATACTTTGACCTCCATTAAAACGCTTGCCTGTCCAGAAGTCGTACCAACCATCTACTTTTGGTAAATACACATTCCATTCGGTAACATTGGGTTCGGTGATTGGGGCTATCAACAACGATTTTCCAAACATATACTGATATTGACTTTCTACGGCAGCGGTATCTCCGTTAAAGTCCATCACCATCGGACGCATCAAAGTCGATCCGTTTTTTGTAACCTGCCATGCCTCTGAATAAATATACGGGAGCAAGCGATAACGCAGATTCAACATCTCACGCATATTATCCTCTACTTTTTGTCCGTATTTCCAAGGCTCAGTCTCTGTCATATATCCATGAATACGAAAAATTGGGTTGAAGGTTCCCCACTGATACCAGCGTGTAAGCAGCTCGTGGTATTTTTCGTCGGTATATTGAGAATTCCCGGGACGGAAAAATCCACCTATATCTGTTGTCCAGTAAGGAAAACCGGTAATCGTAAAGTTCAATCCGGCAACAATTTGTCGTTTATAGGTATCCCATGTTCCACCAATATCACCTGACCAGTTAATCACTCCATATCGTTGTTGGCCCGAGAAAGCCGAACGGGTGAGGATACAGACCCGTTTGTCGGAAGATGTTGCACGTTGACCTTCATACACAGCCCGACTTACCATCAACGGATAGGTTAGGCGGTAAAAATCGCCCAATCCCAAATTTGTTTTTTCCCCTTTCAAAGCATCATTCTCGGGTTCGACAGCATCCATCCACCAGGAATCAACACCATTATCGAACATATTTACTTTTAATGTATTCCAGTATTCTTTTCTGGTTTCGGGGTTAAAATAATCCAACCATTTGGTATTGGGAATAAAGCGATTATTAGCCACATACTCTTTACCTATTGTTGAATTCTTATCGGGGTTCGACCAAATAGAAATGTTGAAATGGGCATTCAAATCGTGTATTTCTATTATAAATCCTGAAGGATTTGGATAATTCTTCTCATCGAATTGTGGAACACCCCATCCTCTGCTACCCCAGTATTGCCAATCTTGCACAATTACATCCATAGGAAGGTGTCTTTTACGAAATTCCCTGACTGTTTCTACCAACTGTGTACCGGAAGTATAACGTTCGCGACATTGCCAAAAACCGTAAGCCCATTTAGGAAACATGGGTGCATTACCAGATAGGTTACGGTATGATGCAATCACACTATCGGCTGATGGTCCGTAAAATACGACATAATCAAGTGCTTTGGTAACAGGTGAACGAAACGTTGTAAAGTTATCACTTTGTCTCCACGACAATTTAGGTGTATTGTTTGATTTACAAAGTACCTGTACCTGATGTTTACCTGCTTTTAGGTTTACCAATGTTCCGACCGTAGGTGGTAGCCACATATTGCTTTGGTCGATGCAAGGTTTCCCGTCGATAGCTACAAATTGGCGGTTGCCCATGTCGCCCAAATCGAGAAAAATAGAATATACGCCGTCTTCCGAAACATCAAACTTTCCAAGATAAAGCGACTGGTTTTGTGATATTTTTTGTGTCCCGGCGGTGGTAGTTACTTCGGCCATTTGGTTATTACCTGTGGTTGATTGTTCCTGCTTTTCGAGTGGAATAAAGTTATCTGTCGGATTAAAATCGGTAAGTCCGTACTGATGCCACAACAAACCATAGCCTTTACTTGAATAAATAAAAGGTATAGAAATCTGCGAGTTGACCTGCGTCAACCGACGAGCTACGTTCTTTAAATTATATTGTCCATCCTGAAATTGTCCCAAGCCGAAAATATATTCATTAGCCGGCGATTCAAAACTTTGCTCAACAGAAAAACAAGGTTCGCCCTGAATGGAATCGGGAGTTAGCTTTCGTGCGCCTACTTTTTCGCTTAAAAATACTTTGCCGGCATTATCGGCATACGACAATTTACCGGTTTGCTTATCCAACAAAACAATCATCTTTTTTAATTTTATTTCGAGCTTTGATGGCAAATCGGAAACTTGAAACTCAGGAGTTACCACATCTGAAGTAAAAACAAGCTCCGGTAGGTTTCCTTCAGTTTCTTTATAGAATTTGACCCTTACGGCATTCCCGGTTAAAGGAGAAATACTGAGTGTTCCATCAAATAAAGTAACGTTTACTTTGTCGGACAGCTGTTTAAAGCCTTTCACCACTTGTCCCTGGCAAAGAAACGGAAATAGACTAACTATTAATAAGACTTTTAATTTCATTTTGCTATAATCCATATTACGATATTAGAGGGGTTATTATTATAAAAAATATTTTATTTTGCTATTTCATTTCAGTCTTCACGGTCAAAATAGCTTTGGTAAGTCCTTGCGAACTTACTGTAAGTTTTATATTACCTGCATTTTTTTTACTTCTGATTACGACAAGAGCTCTTCCATGCCAGGCTTTTCGCGAAGTACCAACATAAGAATCAAGATCTGAAAGATTGGCATTATCTACACCGGCAATTACACCCGGACCATCAATTTTGAAATGTAACCGGTTTCCTGCATTTGGCTGAAGCCTTCCATCAGTGTCAGTTATCTCAACCGTAACAAATGATAAGTCCTGTCCGTCAGCCGATATTTTTGAACGATCAGGTATTAATCTTATTTTAGCTGCATTTCCCGATGTTTGCAAAATGGATGTTTCCACTTCTTTATTATCAATTACGCCTACAGATTTCAATTCACCTGCTTTATAAGGCAGTGTAAAAGTTGCTTTAAACTGTTGTTCTTCTGTAGTAGCCTGCTCACCAACAAGTTTATCATTCAGGTAAAGCCGAACTTTTGGATATTTGGAATACACTTCAACCTGAATTTCTTTTCCTTCGAAACCCGGCCAGGTCCAACTTTCCCATGTAGGCCAAACAGCCCAGCCTGTTATTTTTATTTTTCCGGATTCGGGATTTGGT
>Ga0209123_1000834_pt1 | contig 35490 bp, 34 predicted proteins | sample BarGraIncu00431A_FD_184500 | JGI IMG/M metagenome (GOLD analysis project Ga0209123, IMG submission 184500) | Arctic peat soil microbial communities from Barrow, Alaska, USA - Barrow Graham LP Incubations 004-31A (SPAdes) (version 2) | ecosystem: Environmental > Terrestrial > Soil > Wetlands >... | reverse complement strand
GCCTTCGACCAGCTCTACGTCAACCTGGTGGCGGCGGGGGAGGTCGGCGGTATCCTCGACACCATCCTGAACCGGCTGGCGGCCTACATCGAGAAGTCGATGAAGCTCGCCAAGCAGGTCAAGGGCGCGATGGTCTACCCGATCACCATCATGACCATCGCCGTCGTCGTGGTCGGCGTCATCCTGGTCTTCGTCATCCCGACCTTCGCCAAGATGTTCATCGAGTTCGGCGGGGAACTCCCCATGCCGACGCGCATCGTCATCGCCATCTCCAACTTTCTGACCAAATACATCGTCGTCATGATCGCGGCAGCCATCGGGATGAAGTACGCCTTCGGGAAGTACTACCAGACCGCGAAGGGGCGTAAGCTCATTGACCGCCTCGCCTTGAACGCGCCGATCGTCGGCCCCCTGGTCAGAAAGGTGTCGGTCGCCAAATTCACCCGGACCCTCGGCACCATGATAAGCTCCGGCGTCCCGATCATGGACGGGCTGGAGATCGTCGCCAAGACCGCCGGCAACAAGATCGTGGAAGAGGCGATCTACAAGGTGCGCCAGTCCATCTCGGAAGGAAAGACCATCGCCGAACCGCTGGCCGAGTGCGGCGTGTTTCCCACCATGGTGGTCCAGATGATCTCGGTCGGCGAGGCAACCGGCGCCATGGACACCATGCTGAACAAGATCGCCGACTTCTATGACGACGAGGTGGACGACGCGGTCGGCGCCATGACCGCCATGATGGAGCCTTTGCTCATGGTGTTCCTGGGAACCACGGTCGGCGGGCTGGTCATCGCCATGTACCTGCCGATCTTCAAACTGGCGGGCACGGTAGGCGGTTAGCTGGATGCAAGATAGCAAGAGGATCGGCTGGTTCATTCTGCTTCGGGTTGTGGTGATCTCATTTTTCCTGATCTCCAACCTCGTTTTCGGCCTGGACTTTCAGGAAACCACGGCGGAGGGGGCCCGTTCGGTGCTGGTCGAGCTGGTGCTGGTCACCTACCTCTTCTCGCTCATCTCCTTTGCAGTCCTGAGATACACCTCCCGGCAGGTGCGAGCCCTGAGCTACGCCCAGATCGTCTGGGACCTCCTGCTGGTGACAACCCTGATCCTCGTCACCGGCGGGGTCAACTCGCCCTACGCCTTTCTCTACTTTCTCTCCATCATCTCCGCCAGTGTGCTGCTGGCGCGCTCCGAGTCCTACTACACCGCCTCTTTGTGCGTCATCCTCTACGGGTCCATTCTCGATTTCCAGTTCTACGGCAGGCTCTCGCAGCTCGGCCTCGACCCGCTTCCGGCGCAGGCCCACGGGGCCGGATACATCTTCTACCTGATCTTTCTCTACTGCACCTCCTTCTATCTGACCGCCTTTCTCGCCGGGAACCTCTCGGAGCGCGCCCGCAGGAGCGAGAGTGCGCTTAAGGAAAAGGCGATCGATTTCGACGAACTGGAGCGCCTGAACAGTTCCATCGTGTCCACCATCGACAGCGGGCTTTTGACCATTAATGAAGAGGCCCGGATCCGGGTCTTCAACCGCCACGCCGAGGTGCTGACCGGTATCTCCCAGCGCGAGGCCTACGACCGGGAGTTAAGCGAGGTGTTTCCCGGCCTGGCCCGCTACGCGGCTGAGATGTTCGGCGTGTTGCAGGGGGAGTTTGAGCACCAGGACCTGGGGGGCGAGCAGATGCTGCTTTCCTTCAAGTCGGTACCCCTGACCGGCAAGGACGGCCGGGTGCTCGGTGCCATCCTCGACCTGCGCGACCTGACCCAGATCAAGCGGATGACCGAGGAGCTGAAGCGCGCCGACCGGCTTGCCGCGGTGGGTGAACTCTCGGCGCGGATGGCCCACGAGATACGCAACCCGCTTGCCGCCATCAGCGGCTCGGTGCAGCTGGTGGCGCTCAGGCAGTGGGTCGATGACAAGGACAAGCGTCTTTTCTCCATCATCATCAGGGAGACCGACCGGCTGGACGGCCTTTTGCGCGATTTCCTTTTCTACGCCAAGCCGACCCCCCCCACCAAGGTGGCGCTCCCCCTGCGGCAGCTGGTCGCCGAACTGAGCCCGCTCCTTTCCCAGGATCCCCGTCTCGAGGGAGTAACCATCGAAAACGGCGTCCCTGAGGACATCGTCATCGTCTTCGACCGGGACCAGTGCAAGCAGGTTTTCTGGAACCTGCTGGTGAACGGTGCCGAGGCGATCGTCGGCGCGGGACGTCTCGTCATCAAGGCCGACCTGCAACAGGCGGCCTCCGCCGGCGAGCGCGACCAGGTGCTGATCCGGGTCACGGACTCCGGTCAGGGGATCAGTCTCGCCAACGCCAAGAAGGTGTTCGACCCCTTTTTCACCACCAAGAAGGGGGGGACCGGACTCGGGCTCGCGACGGTGTATCGGATCGTCGAGACCCACGGCGGGCGGATCACCGTGGCAAGTGAAGAGGGTCACGGCACCACCATCAGCCTCTACCTGCCGGCCTGAGGCAGGGGCTAGCCCCTAACCCCTGTTTTTTATGAGGACGTATGCCTACCAAGATTCTGGTTGTCGATGATGAACTGAGCATGCGGGAGTTCCTGGCGATTCTCCTCGAGGGTGAGGGGTACCAGGTGGACCAGGCCGAGAGCGCCGAGGACGCCCTGCGCTCCATGGAGCGGGGGCCCTACGATCTGGTCATCTCGGACGTCAGCATGCCCGGTCTTACCGGCATCGAGCTTTTGGCCAGGATCAAGGCGCTGGCGCCCGAGACCGCGGTGCTGATGATCACCGCCTACACGACTGCGGAGCAGGCGGTCGAGGCGATGAAGCTCGGAGCCTACGACTATATCGGCAAGCCCTTCAAGGTGGAAGAGGTCAAGGTCCTGGTGGGAAACGCCCTGGAAAAGCGCTCCCTGGTCCAGGAGAACAAGCGCCTGAAGGCCGAGGTGCAGGAACGCTTCAGCTTCAGCGGCCTGATCGGCAAGAGTAAGCAGATGCGCGACGTCTACGACCTGATCGCCAAGGTCGCCGACTCCATGGCGAACATCCTGATCCTCGGGGAGAGCGGCACCGGGAAGGAACTCGCCGCCAAGGCGATCCACTACAACTCCCCGCGCCGCGACCGCTGCTTTCTCGCCGTCAACTGCGGCGCCATCCCCGAGACCCTCATCGAGAGTGAACTCTTTGGCCACACCAAGGGGTCCTTCACCGGCGCCTTCAGCGACCGGCCGGGTCTTTTTGAGCAGGCCGAAGGGGGCACCCTCTTTCTCGACGAGATCGGCGAGGTCCCGCTGCAGCTCCAGGCGAAGCTTTTGCGGGTGCTGCAGGAGCGGGAATTTCGCCGGGTGGGGGGAAGCGCACCCCTGAAGGCGGACGTCCGGATCGTCGCCGCCTCCAACCGCAACCTTGAGGAGCAGGTGCAGGAGGGGACCTTCCGCGAGGACCTCTTCTATCGGCTGAACGTGGTCCAGGTCAGGATGCCGGCGCTGCGCGAGCGGGGCGAAGACATCCTCCCCCTGGTGGAGCACTTCTACAAGAAGTTCGCCCTCTGGTCGGGAAAGGGCGAGATCGTCACCCAGGAGGCGGCCATCGCGCTTTACAACTACCCTTTCCCGGGTAACGTGCGGGAGCTCGAGAACCTGGTGGAGCGCTGCGTGGTGCTGGGGAGCCGGATCATAACCGTGGACTGCCTTCCCCCCAAGGTGCGCAACTTCGCCCCCGTCTCGGCGCCGCTTGACTTGGTCACCATACCGCCCGACGGCATGGACCTGCAAGCCTACCTGGACACCCTGGAGAGCAGGCTCCTGGTGCAGGCCCTGGAGAAGAGCGGCGGGGTGAAGAAGAAAGCCGCAGCACTCCTAGGCATGACCTTTCGCTCCTTTCGCTACCGGCTGGCAAAGTTCGGCATGGATGACGAGTAGGTGACAAAAAACGTCACCCGGTTTGCCGCTCTTGGTCCCTTTTGGGCGGCTGCACCGGGTCCCCTGTTGCCGGAATAACCGGATTTCTCTTTAATTCCATGGTGTTACCGTGATCGGCGTACTTTGGCATGTGACTTGCTAATTACTGGATGTCTTGCAGGAAAAAGGTTAGCAGCGGTCCTCACCTGCCGTCACATCAAGGAAGAAATTACCAACGAAAAGGAGAGATTACATGTTACGCAAACTGAGAAGCAACAAGGGCTTCACCCTGATCGAGCTTTTGATCGTCGTCGCGATCATCGGCATCCTGGCAGCTATAGCCATTCCGCAGTTCTCCTCCTACCGCGCCAAGGCATACAATGCCGCAGCCAACGCCGACCTGAAGAACCTGAAGACCGGTATGGAAGCGTTCATGGCCGACAATCAGCAGTACCCCGGCAGCATAGATTACCTCTAATAAACTATCAGGAGAATTAATATGAAAACTCTCGCTCTCGTCATTGCTATCTCTATGCTTGCTGCCTCGACGGCATTAGCTGCCGGCACCAGCATCACCATGGCTACCGACCTTACCTCCACCTCTTCGCTATCGGGCAAGACCGTGTACGGTGATAAAACTGCGGCAACCGCCAGCACCCCGATGATCGGGAAGACTTCCACCGGTGTTTCCTTGGGTATGCTGACCAGTGCCGTTGGATACGCTCTGATCACACAGCATAAAAACGGCACCAAGGCGTTTGGTTCCTCCTTCGACAGCACCTCCATATTTTCCCAGACTGCCGTGGCCGGCACCGCACTGAAAACGGTACCGACAACGACCGGCGTCACGGATTTCAGCTCCTGGTCGACCATGTAGTCGGTTTTTGTTTTGCAAAACGATAAAATTAAAGCGGGGTGTCTAGGCACCCCGCTTTTTTGCTAACGACGGGACTATGCACCTAACCACACGCTCCAGCATACTGCTTCTCATCTTCGTAGTCCTCGGTACCTATTATCCGGCTATCTTCGCGCCGTTAAATTCCATCGATGACCCGGACATGTATAACTATCTGCTCAATACAGATAGTTTCACCCTGCAAAGCATCTTCACGCCGGCAGGCAACTACTACCGTCCGGTCCTGCTGCTGTCGTACATGATGGACAAGTATGTCTGGGGACTTGAAGCAAGTTTCATGCATCTGGAGAACATCTGTTTCCACCTGTGCAACACGCTGCTCGTTTTCGCCGTTGCCCGTAAAGCGGCCCAGCTGCAAAAGCTGCCCTCACGCCTGGCACCCTTTGCCGCTGCCCTCTTTTTTGCCATTCATCCGCTCAATACCGAAGCGGTTGCCTGGATCGCCGGCCGGACCGACCTGCTGGCATGCTTTTTCATCCTTTTGGCTTTTTTGCTGCTGCTGCGGGAATCCTCGAACTTTGGAAAGACCATACTTTCTGCCTTGTGCCTGCTGATTGCCAGCCTTGCCAAGGAAACCGCAATCTTTTTCCTCCCGGCTGCCCTGATTCTCCCTTTTTATATCACCAGCAGCGCCGACAACAGAACTTCCTGGCGCGTAACTTGTTTGGATAACCTGCCTCATCTTTTCACGTTCTCCCTGACTGGAGCTGCCTATTTTGCCTTTCGCACCGGTGCCTTCACACGTAGCGACGCCGGAGTCACCCAGGTTTTTAACCACGTCGGAGGGGGGCAGAGCGCCAGTTTGCTGCTCACCCTGCGCCTGGTCTTTAAGGCTGCCGGTTTTTACCTGAAGAAACTGTTTCTTCCCTTTCCGCTCAATTTTGGAATCATGCATGTCTCCGACCTTTATCTGCCGGTGGGAATCGTGTTGCTGTTTACAGGGTTATGGCTTCTGACCCGTCGTACACTTTTGGCCTTCTTTTTCCTCAGCGCTGCCGCAATCGGCTCATCGGCACTGCTGATTCCCTTGCTGAAACAGACCTGGACCCCGCTGGCTGAGCGTTACATGTACATTCCCTTAGCCTTTTTCCTCATCGGCATCTCGTTTGCCATCCAGCGCTGGGAAAAGCGTGCCCGGTATCAGCCGGCACTAACGGTGCTGCTTTTCCTCCTTGCCGGGATTGCCATTTATGGATCCTCCAGTCGCACCATACTCTGGCAGAATAATCTGGCTTTTTACCAGGATGTGGTGAAAAAAACCCCTGACTTCGTTCCGGGACAAAATGAATTGGCCAAAGCTCTTGCTAGCGATGGCAGAATAAAGGAAGCAAACGCGATCATACAGTCGCTCGATATTCCCGCAGATCTACTCAATCGCCAATTCGGTGAAATCAGTAAAGCCGCTGCCCTTATTAATGGTGATGACCTGCCTGGCGCGAGGCTGGTGTTGAATCGAACCTTGGAGCACCCGGGCAAGCATGAGGTCTTGATACTGCAGTGGCTGCTTGAGGTGGATAAGCTTCAGCTCATGGTGAAAAAAGTGCCTCTTGCCGCGCTGTATCCCGCTTCGGTAAAAAACCTGAGCCGCTTGGTTGTGCTGACGGGTGACCCGTTTTATTCCTACCGTCTCGGTGTTCTCCACTTGCAGGTAGGAGAGCGCGCTAAGGCGTTAGCAGCCTTTAAAACGGTGATGCGTACCGCCCCTCGCAACGCATACTATCGCCAGCCGGCAGAAAAACTGGTTAAGAGCTTGTGAAAACATTTGTCGGGTTTGTGCTAAAGTGATATAAGGATCTGATATGAATACTATTATTGGCATCACCCTCAAGGGCATCTTCCGGGACCGCGTATTCCAGGGCATCCTGACCGCCTCGCTACTTTTTCTGGCCATTCCTTCCATCAGCACGCTTTCCATGCGCCAGGTAACGGAGCTCTCCATCACCCTCTGCCTCTCGCTGGTCTCCTTCATCCTGCTTCTTTTGGCCGTTTTCCTGGGGGGCACTTCTCTTTGGAAGGATATCGAGCGCCGCTACACCTTCAGCGTCCTTTCGCTGCCGGTGACGAGGGGGCACTATCTTTTCGGCCGCTTCGCCGGGATCGCCATTTTTATGCTGCTGACGGCAGTCGTGCTCGGCGCCGCCGCCCTGCTGGTTGTGCTGTTCGTGTCGAGCGGTTACCCCCCCGACCGGCCTGTGGCCTGGGGGGCGATCGTGGCGGCAATCGGCTTCGATGCGCTGAAGTCCATTTTCCTGGTGGCCTTCGCGGTGTTCTTCTCCTCGGTAAGCACCTCGTTCTTTCTCCCCATTTTCGGCACCATCGCCGTCTTTCTGATCGGCGGAGCAACCCAGCAGGTCTATGATTATGTTACTTCTCCGTCGGGGCAGACCCTGGCAGCGCCGGTGCGGCAGCTTGCCAGCGCGCTCTATTACGCCCTGCCTAATTTTTCCGCGTTCGATCTGCAGGTAAATGCCATCTACGCCCTGCCCCCCGACTACCGCGGGCTCCTGCTGACGGCCGGCTATTGCGCCGTCTACAGCGCCTTCGTGCTGGTCGCCGCCGCCGCTATTTTTTCGCGCCGGGAAATGAAGTAGTTGGCCGACATGAAACTGCGCTACCACTTCCTGCTCATGGCCTTGCTCCTCGGGCTCTATCTGGCTGTCCTGACTCCCTTTACCGCCTTCATGCGCAGTAAGCCCGTAGTCGAAAAACTTGGCGTCATCCCGCGCGCCGAAGTGCTGCAGGTCATCTCCGCCGATCAGAAGCCGCTGGTGGCCGCCTCCGTCATTGCCAAGGTCATTCTTTATTTCGGCGGCCTGATGGAGCAGGGCCAAATCCGGAGCGCAGCGCCGCCCGATTTCCCCGCCATGTCGCGCACCATCCACGCCGCCCTGAAGGTCGACCCCTACAATTCCGACGGCTACTACTTTGCCCAGGCGGTTCTGGTGTGGGACGTGAAGCAGTACCAGCTCGCCAATAACCTGCTGGAATACGGCATGAAGTACCGGACCTGGGACTGGTCGCTCCCTTATTACGCGGGGTTCAATTACGCCTATTTCCTGAAAGACTACGCCAAGGCGGCCCAGATGTACATGCGTGCCGGCGAGCTTTCGGGGAGCCAGGTCTCGGTATCTTTGGCGGGGCGCTACCTGCAGCAGTCGGGAAAGACCGAACTGGCGATCTCCTATCTGAGTTCCATGGAAAGAGGGGCCCGTGATCCGGCCATCCGTAAATCGTTTCAGATCCGCCTGCAGGCGCTGCGGGAGGTGCTGGTGATCGAGCAGGCGCGCGACAGGTACCGGGCCGAGCGCGGCACACTGCCCGCGCGCGTCGAAAACCTGGTGGCCGCCGGCTATCTGAAAAAGGTGCCGTCCGACCCCTATGGCGGGACCTTTTACCTGGCGCCGGACGGCAGCGTTACCAGCACCAGCAAGTTTTCCCTTGCCGGTGCTGCGCAAGCAAAAAAGAAGGGAAAATAATATGGGAAACAACGAAACCAGCCCGGCACCGGCGATAGTCATTGAAAATCTGGTCAAAACCTACCTGGGAAAAAAGCGCGCGCGAGTCGAGGCTTTGAAGGGGATTTCGCTCTCCGTCGCTACCGGCGAGGTCTTCGGCTTTCTGGGCCCCAACGGCGCCGGCAAGAGTACGACCATAAAATGCCTGGTGGGGCTAATGCGCCCGAGCTCCGGGAGCGCGTGGATCAAGGGGGTATCGGTAAGCCAGAACGAGTCCCGGCGCCATATCGGGTATCTCCCCGAGAACCCGGCTTTCTACGACTATCTGAGCGCTTTGGAGTATCTGCAATTCGTGGGAAACAGCTTCGGGATGCCTGCCGCCGCGCTCACCAGCCGCTGCGACGAGGTCCTGCGCCAGCTCGACCTCTGGGAAGCCCGCAAGCGCGCCATCCGTGGTTACAGCAAGGGGATGGTGCAGCGGCTCGGCATCGCCCAGGCGCTATTGCACGATCCCGATCTCTACATCCTCGATGAGCCGATGAGCGGGCTTGACCCGATCGGCAGGGCGCTGGTGAAGGATATTATCCTGGATCTGAAAAGGCGGGGGAAGTCGGTCTTTTTCAGCACCCATATAACCTCGGACGTCGAGAGCGTCTGCGACCGGGTGGGGATCATCCTTGACGGCGAGCTGCAGAGTGTCGAACTGGTGGATACCATCATGGCCCAGGGGGTGCTCGGGTACACGCTGACCTTGCGGGGAGCCAACCAGGAGACCGAGCGCTACGTGCCGAAGGACGAGCTTAGCGCCGCCATGCGCGAGATCCAGTCCTCGGGCTGCGAGATCAGCCTGATCGAGCCGAAACGCAAAAGCCTCGAGGACTTTTTCCTCGACATCGTGCGGGCCAAGGGACGCTAGCCGTCTCTGCCCGCGCGGTTCATTTGGACGGGGCCTGGAGTTTCTTCGCGTTGGCACACGCCTCCTCCAGGCCGAGCCCGCACGCTTTCTTGAAGTCTGGCAGGGCGCTTTTGCCGGTCCCCTTTCCGATGTAGGCCACGCCGCGGTGGTTGTAGGCCTCCGCGTAGTCCGGCTTCAGGGCGATGGCGCGGCTCAGGTCCGCGATGGCGTGGTCAAGATCGCCCTGCTGCTTGTAGGCGCGCCCGCGCACGAAGTAGAGCGGGGCCGATTTGGGCTTGAGGGCGATAGCCTGACTGTAGTAGCGGATCGCCTGGTCCAGATTCCCCTTTTTGTTGGCCTCGACCCCCTGCCTATACAACTTCTGATGCTCCGGTTCGGCTGCACGGGCCGTTCCGCACAGTGAGACGAGACAGCTAAGGCACGCTATGTACTGAAGGAATTTCATGTAAGCCTCCTATATTGAAAAGAATGAATATACTAAAAGCCGCTAAAATACTCTACCCTTAAATCGGCCGGGGCTGCAAACTGATCTCCACGCGGATAATGAGCGTAGCGCTCCGGCCCGCCTGAGCCGCAGTGCCGCAGACAGGCCCAAACTCCCGCACAATTGAGGTGTCTTGCTATCTTGGATCTAACCGCATGCCTTAAGCTCCTTCGCCCGACCCAGTGGCTGAAGAATCTCATGCTCTTTTTCCCCCCGTTTCTCGGAGGGGTCCTGCTGCAACCGGGGCTCTTATCCAGGGGGTTAGTCCCCTTTGCCTCTTTTTGCCTGGGAAGTAGCGCCACCTATGTCCTGAACGACATGGTCGACCGGCATAACGACGCCCGCCATCCCAAAAAGAAGGAGCGCCCGATCGCGTCCGGGCGGGTCTCGCTGACGGTGGCGTCCCTGCTGGCGCTGGTCTGCCTCGCGGCGTCCCTTGGGCTCGCCTGCCTGGTGTCGGGGACCTTTTTGCTGCTCCTTTTGGCCTATCTCCTCATCTCCACCTGTTATTCCCTTAAGCTTAAAGATCTGCCCGTCGTCGATCTCTTCTGCATCTCCGCGGGTTTCCTGATGCGTCTTGAGGCCGGCGCTGAGGCTTTCCGCATCGAGATCTCCGACTGGCTTTTCCTCTCCGTATTCCTGCTGGCCGTGTTCCTTGCCACCGGGAAGCGCCTCGGCGAAAAGTACGTCCTCGGGGAGCAGGCCGGCGGCCACCGGAAGTCGCTATTGTCGTATCCGGAGGGGTTTCTTCAGGGGACCATGTACATGACGGGAGGGGCCGTGCTGGTCACCTACACCCAGTACGTCATTGCCCGCCACGCCATGGTCTACACGGTGCCTCTTTGCTGCTTCGGGCTTTTGCGCTTCATCATGCGCGTGCAGAGCGGGCAGGGGGGGGACCCGACCGAGTCGCTCCTGAAGGACGGTCCGCTTTTTATTGTGGGGCTTTTGTGGGCGGCTATGATAGGATGGGGCGTCTACGGCGGTTGAACAACAGGGTGTGCGGCCGTATTGGCTTGAGTGGAGACTGGCTGTGTGGAAGCAAACATTGAGTAAGTCCGACAGATGATTGCCGGAGATTGACGGAGCGAGTGAGACTTCGAGTTACTCATACAGGGCATGTGGCCGGGAAAGCGTAAGATGATAGTTGGAAAACGTCTGGATATTGGCATTTACCGGTATTCGATGCTTAATCGCGGCGGAGACCGGGTCATACTCGCTTTCGCAAACCACCTGGCTTCAATCGGCCACAACGTCACTTTGCATGTGGTAGAGATGGACACGGTTTTCGAGGTCTCCGCGCTGTTGAAGCTTCATCTGGTCCACTGTGCCGGCAGAGCCGGGTTCCTCCTGCACGCGGTAACCCACAACCTGAACCACGATCTTGTCGTGGTGGATATCATTCATCTTCACCTGCTGCTGTCGCTGCGCAACAAGGTAGTGTATTTTGCCCAGGCTGACGACGTGGAGTACTACGACGGCAGGTTTACCAGGTCCCTCATTCATGCGTTGTACCGCATTCATTTCCATTCCGAAAAGTCTGCCATTGCGGTTTCGCAGCATCTAACCGACATATTCATGCGGAGATACGGCCAGAGGGATATTTTCACCCTGCAGCCGGGAATCGATCACGGCTCTTTTTATCCCGATGCCGATCCGGAGCTCATTGGCCTCAAGGACGGGAAAAAGGCGGTCGTTTTGCTGGCCCGGGGAGACGCCTACCGCAAGGGTTTCGACCTTGCGCTGCAGGTCCTCGGGTCGCTTGACTCCGAGGTATCCGCAGCACTCGAGCTCTGGGTCTGCGGAAATGAGCTAAGCCAGGATCTTTTCCAGGTAACCGTGCGAAACTTCGGCGTCGTTAGTGACCAGCGCCTGAGGCAGATCCTGAGCAGCGCCGACATCTTTTTTTATCCTTCCCGGCACGAGGGGTTCGGCCTCTTTCCGCTGGAAGCCATGGCGTGCGGCTGCGTCGCCGTGACCACCGACGCCATCCCCTATGCCCGACAGACCCCGTCGATGCTGGTCTCCACGGTGGGAGACCTTGCCTCGCTGCGCTCCCAGCTGGAAAGCCTCGTGACAGATGAAAACCTGCTGACGGGCCTGCGGGAAAAAGCCATCGCCGCCGCCGGTGCTTACGACTTCGAGGTTACCAAGGCCGCCTTCGTCGACGCCGTTCACACCATAGCCGGCGGATCCCGCCCATGAAAATAGGCATAGACGCGACCTTCATCGGCTCGGAAAAACCGACCGGGCTTGGCGTATATACCCGCAACATTGTCAACGAACTTTTGAAGCTCAACGACGATATGGTGCTTTGGAGCAGTGACGGCGGCGGGTTCAACCTGCCTCAGGAGCGCATGCGGCCGGTTTTGGAGCGTTTCCGTTTTCTGGGACAGAACCGGTTCCTGGTCCGGCCGGTCTGGATGGAACTCAAGTTCCCGGCGCTTATCCAGCGGGAAAAGATCGATGTGCTCTTTTCCACTGTTCCGGGCGGCATGTGGGCCTGTCCGGTTCCCCATGTCGTCTCGGTTCACGACCTGACTCCGCTGGCGGTTCCCGGGGACTCGCCGAAAGCCGTGCAGCTTAATTACCGCTACCGGCTGGGAAAGATCCTGGAGCGCAGCGCCGCCATAATCGCGATTTCCGCCTCGACCAAGGACGACATTTGCCGGTTCTACCAGATCCCGCCGGAAAAAATACAGGTTGTGCACTTGGCGTATGACAAGGAATTATTCCAGCCGCGGCACTGCCCCGAGGTGCTCGGGAACTACGGGCTGCAAGGGGTACCCTACATCCTGTCGGTCGGCAGCGACATGTCCCGCAAAAACCTGCTCCGTTTGGCGCGCTCGTTTGCAGCCTTGCGCAACCACTCTCACTGTCTGGTACTGGCGGGGCTCCATAGCCCTGAGGTGAAAAAGCGCCTCTTGGCAGAGGCTGCAGCCGTCGCCCAAGGCGCCGAGCTCAGGATCAGGTTCCTCGATTACGTCAGGGACAAAGACCTGCCGGTGCTCTATTCCGGAGCCACCCTTTTCTGCTACCCTTCGCTCTACGAGGGCTTCGGCCTACCGGTGCTGGAAGCGATGGCGTGCGGCACGGCGGTCGTGGCCTCCAACACCACCTCGATTCCCGAGGTAGCCGGGCAGGCCGCTCTCCTCGTCGACCCCACCGACTGCGAGGCACTTGCCGCCGCCCTGGACGCGGTCCTGGACGATGCCGGGCGCCGGGAGGCGATGCGCGCCGCCGGCCTTAAGCAGGTGACCTCCTTTAGCTGGCAGCGGGCGGCTCAGGAAATCTTGTCTGTGCTTCAGGGCGCGGTCAGGAGTTGGCCGGCCAGGCACCCACCGGCTGCTGACTGAAACTTCCGGTCCGTGCGAAACGATACCTTCGAGATTCATGATCAATGCTTCCCATTAGCAAGAGGAGAATCCATGTCAAACAATGACCAAGCGGTCGCTATTATCAAGGACACCTTCGAGACCCTGCAGCGTTCGGGGATCATCGCCTCGGGCACGACCTTTTCCGGGGACATGGTCATCCTCGGCAGCAATTCCGAGCTGGACTCCCTTGGTTTCGTCACCTTCATCTCCGACCTTGAGGAGCGGCTCTCCGAGCAGTACGACAGGGACATTTTCCTGGTGCTCAACGACATAGGCGACTTCAACATGAACAACCCTTCGCTCACCGTGCAGGTGCTCGCTGCCTATCTCCTCGGTCTCATGCAGGAGGAGGGGTAGCGTGCCTGCCTCTTTCGCATCGGTCGTCGTCATAACCGGGACCAGCAGGGGGCTTGGGCTTCGTTTGGCGCAGCTGTTCATCGACGCCGGCTGCCTGGTGTTCGGTTGCAGCAGGGGTGAGTCCGCACTCGAGGATCAGCGCTACCGGCATGACCGGATCGATATCGGCGACGACGCAGAGGTGCGCCGCTGGATTCGTGGGGTCAAGAAGGAGGCCGGCAGGATCGACCTGCTGGTCTGCAACGCCGGCATCGTCGCCTCGGTCCTGCCGCTGACTCTGACGCCGACTGCCGTCGTGGAGTCGTACCTGCGCACCAACGTGGCCGGCACCTTTTATGTCTGCCGTGAAGCGGGCAAGGTGATGACGGCGCAAAGAGCCGGTCGGATCGTGGCGGTTTCCTCGACCATGACCCGTCTGCACGAGCCGGGTACTGCGGCCTATTCCGCCTCCAAGGGCGCGGTGGAGGAGCTGATCCGGGTCTTGGCCCGTGAACTCGCCCCGGCCGGGGTGACCTGCAATATCGTGGCGCCGGGGCTTATCTGCACCGACGCATCCGACTCTTTCGGCCCCGAGTGGCGCGAGCGAATGCTTGGCCTGCAGACCATCAAAAGACCGGTAAGCGCCGAGGAGATCTTCCACGCGGTTTGCTACTTCGCCTCTCCCCTGGCCGCAGCAGTGACCGGTCAGACTCTCTATATGGGACTGGTGCCTTGACCGTAGAGCTTTGCAACACGAGCCTTGAGTCGGCGTCGCACCGCGTCACCGCCTTTGTCGGGGCCAACCGCTGGAAAACCAATTCCTACCTGGTGACCGCGAAGCGCTCCGGGCGAAGCTTCCTGGTCGACGCGAGCGGTGAGGCGGCGCACCTGCTGCCGGCCCTGGAGGGTTTGCACCCCGCCATCGAGTTCGTGCTGCTGACCCACGGCCACTTCGATCACCTGTCCAGCGCCGCCGCCCTGTGCGAAGCATTTTCCGTCCCCCTGGTCGTGCACTCCGGCGACCTGCGGCTGCTGCGTCAGGCACCTTTTTACGCCCTGCGCTTCGACGGCGCTCCGGTTACCCTCCCCGGGGCCCTGCTCACCCTTGATGCACCGCAGGCCCCGGAGCTGGCCGTCCTGGGAATCCGGGTCATCCACACCCCCGGGCACACGCCCGGAGGGGTCTGCTACGGCGTCGGAGATTTCTTCTTCACCGGAGACACTTTGTTCCGGGAAGCCGTGGGGCGGACCGACCAGCCGGGGGGAGACCCGGCCGGGCTGGCCCGCTCGGTTGCGCAATTATTGACGGCCATGCCGCCGGAGGGCATAATCCTCCCCGGGCACGGCAGGTCTTGGGACGCGGCTGCCGCGCGGGCCTGGTGGCAGGGGGCGGCGGGCGCCCCCGCCGCACTCGACCGCTTCATTTAACTTCAGGGTGCTCCATGACTGAACAAAGCTACGGCATCGGGATCCTGGGGGTGGGAAAGCATCTGCCCGCCCGTCTGGTCGATAACGAAACCATCGAGACCCAATGCGGGCTTGCCCCGGGAACCATCGAGCAGAAGACGGGAATCCGCAGCCGGCACCTGGCCGACGAGGGGGACACGGCATCGGGGTATTCGGCCGCCGCCGCCCGACAAGCCCTCGACCGGGCCGGGGTCAGCGCCGAACAGATCGGCCTTATCGTCTGCTGCACCTTCACCGGGGATTACGTTTATCCGGCCCTGGCCTGCAAGGTCCAGCAGCTCCTGGGCGCCCGGCGCGCCGGCGCCTTCGACGTGATGGCCAATTGCACCGGCTTTCAGGTAGGCCTCACCGTCGCCTCGGACCGGATGAAGGTCGACCCCTCCGTAGGCTTTGCCCTGGTCATCGGCACCGCGCTGCAGTCGCGCTTTATCGACTGGAGCGACGCCGAGTCGGCCATGTATTTCGGCGACGGCGCCGGAGCCGCGGTGCTTGGGCAGGTTAGGGCGGGGGACGGCATTTTGGCGTCGGAGATCTTCACCAACGGCGCCGTCTTTGACGCGGTCAGGCTGCGCGGCGGGGGGTCGAGTTTTCCGCTGCGTCCCGACAATATCGGACGGGGGCTGCAATACTACGAGATGAACGGTCTGGAGGTCTGGAAGCAGGTGGTGCAGTATCAGCCGAAGGCGATACGCCAGGCCCTGGCGAAGCTCGGCAAGACCGCCGAGGACGTCGATTTTTTCATTTTTCACCAAGCCAATCTGAACCTCATCCAGTACCTCATGGCGAGGATGAAACAGCCCATGACCAAGACCTACACGAACGTGACGGAGATCGGCAATACCGCCGACGCCTCGATGGCTATCGCGCTTTGCGACGCGGTGCAGGAAGGGCTTTTGGCCCCTGGCGCCCTGGTGGTCATCTCCGGAGTGGGGGCCGGTTTCACCTTCGGCGCGACGGTCATGAAGTGGTGCCGCCCGACATGACGGCGACGACAAGCGACAGCACCGGCATCGTGCCTGCCGGAAAATTTTCCCGCATCCTGGAGATGGTGGTGAGCCGCTCCGGCCTGCAGAAAAAGAAGATCCTGCGCGACCTGGCGGCCCGGGACGCGGAATTCTTCGCCGACGCGGAGGCCTTTGCCGCTTCCTACGGCGGCTATCTCGAGCGGCAGGGGATTCCGCTGGAGTACGCAGTCGAGGCATACCTGGAAATGTGCCGTAACATGATGAAGTGCCAGATAGAGTTCATGAAAACCGGCCGCTACACGGTTTCCCAGGTCGGGGAGGCCTTTCGGGAAGTGTATGACAACGAAGAGCGGATGAAGTCGTACATGATCGGCCTGGCCCTTTCCCAGTTCCTCTGGCGCACCCATTACGAGATGTTCCAGTGCCTGCGCGGCGCCCTGGGCCGTTACGGCACGAAGGCTGCCAGCTACCTGGAGATCGGCCCGGGGCACGGCCTCTTTCTGAAGGAGGCGGTGGAGCAGCTCCCGCGGGGAGCCGAGGTGACCGCGGTGGATATCAGCCCGGTCTCCATGGGGATCACCAGGTCGATCATGGAGCATTTCCTGCCCGAAAGCGATCGGATTTGCTACCGCACCGGCGATGTGCTGCAGCTGGACTCCCTCGGCCGCTACGATTTCATCACCATGGGCGAGGTGCTGGAACATGTGAACGAGCCCGACAGGCTTTTGCACCGGCTTCACGATCTGCTCAACGACAAGGGCCGGGCCTTCGTCTCGACCTGCATCAATGCTCCCGCCATCGATCATGTCCACCATTTCCGCCAGGTCGACGAGATCCGGGCGCTGATTGCCGGCTGCGGGCTCGAGATCGAGGAGGAGCGGCTGCTCCCGGTCGAGGACCTGCCGATGAGCCAGATCATCGAGGGCAAAATCACCATCAATTACTGCTCGATAGTAAAAAGGAAGGGCGCATGAATCGGTTCGACGAGATCAAGATCGGGGACGCGGCGGAGCTGACGCACACCATCAAAATCGAGGATGTAGAGCGGTTCGTCGAGCTGACCGGCGACGACAACAAGATCCACGTCGACGCCGCCTATGCCGGGAGCACGGCGCTTAAAAAGCCGGTGGTGCACGGCATGCTGGGGGCCTCCTTCATCTCGACGGTCATCGGCACCAAGCTTCCCGGCGACGGCGCACTCTGGTTTTCCCAGAGCCTGGAATTCCTGCTCCCGGTGCGGGTGGGGGACGTCATCACGGTCAAGGCCGTCGTCACCGGCAAGATCGCTCGCGAGCACATCATCGAGCTGCAAACCGACATCTTCAACCAGGCCGGCCAGAAGGTCACCGCGGGAGTGGCGCGGGTCAAGGTCGTCGACGCCCTGCCCAAGAAAGAAGCGGCCGAGGTCGCGGCGGTCAGGCGCGTTGCCCTGGTGATCGGCGGCTCCGGCGGCATCGGTGGTGCTGTTGCCCGGCAGCTTGCCCGTGACGGCTTCGAGGTCGCGCTGCACTATTTCAGCCACCCGGTGAAGGCCAAAGAGCTGCAGGGGGAGATCACCTCAGCCGGCGGGACCTGCCGGGTCTACCAGGCCGATACCGGCCGGCCGGAAGAGATCTCAGCCCTGGTCGACGCCGTGGTGCGGCATTTCGAAACCATAACGGTGCTGGTCAACTGCTCCACCATGCGGGTCACGGCCGAGCCGTTTGCCAATCTGCAATGGGGAGCCATGCAGGCCCATCTGGACTTCGCCCTGAAAAGCGCCTTTCACCTCGCCAAGGCTGTCGTGCCGGTCATGAAGAAGCACCAGGACGGCGCCATCATACACCTGACCACCCAGTACATCGAGGGGACCCCGCCCGCGGAGCTGATGCCCTACCTCGCCGCCAAGTCGGCGCTCTACGGATTTTCCAAGGCGCTTGCCGTGGAGCTGGCTCCGTCCGCAATCACGGTGAACCTCATCTCTCCCGGCATGACCGACACCGAGCTCATCGCCGACGTCCCGGAAAAAAGCCGCCTGCTGACCGCGGCCCGCACCCCCCTGCGCAGGCTGGCGCGCCCGGAGGATGTGGCGGGGGCGGCCTCGTACCTGGCCTCCGGACGGGCCCGTTTCGTAACCGGCGAGACGATCCGCGTGAACGGCGGTCAGGCGATGCTATGAGCCCGGTCGCCGCCTTGTTGCCCCCATTTTCCGACCTGCTCGCCTTCAATGCCAAAGCCGAGCTCATCCCCTGCGAGCATCAGGCAAGGGTGGCCGTGCTCAGCAACTTCACGGCGGAGGGGTTGGAGCCGTTTCTGACCTTCCATTGCCTGAAAAACGGCATCCGGCCGGCCATTGCCCTGGGCGGCTTCGATACCGTCATGCAGGATCTGATCGAGCCGTCCTCGCCCGTGCATGTCCCTCCCGCTGATCTGGTCGTGCTCGCCCTCTTGCCGGAACAGCTGGACCCGGCCTACGGGACGCCGGGATGGCGGGGTGCCGCGGCGCTCGAGCGGCTCGCCGACCTGTTCCGGGCGGCCGCGACCCATACCGGGGCGCTTTTGGCGGTCAATACTTTCATCCCGCCCTATGATGCCGACTGCGGAATTGCCAGCGGCGGGGAGCTGAGCGAGCGGATCCAGGAAGTGGGTGCCTTAAACCGGTTCATCCGGGACTTCGTTCGGGAAAACGGAACGCGCTTCGTCCTTATGGACTGGGAGCGCCTGGCGAGGATCTGCGGCGAGCGGGACACGGTGGATTACCGCTTCTGGTACATGTCGAAAGCTCCCTTCCGGCAGCCGTTTCTCAACCTCTGCGCCCTGGAGATCGTGAAGGTGCTGCGGGCTCTCCAGGGAGAGGCCAGGAAATGCCTGCTTCTTGACTGCGACAATACCCTTTGGGGAGGGGTGGTGGGCGAGATCGGCCTCCCGGGCATCGCGCTTAATCCCCACAGCTATCCCGGGAACGTCTTTTACGATTTTCAAAAGCAGGTGCTGCGTTTCCACGAGCGCGGGGTGCTGATCGCCCTGGTGACCAAGAACAACGAGGACGACGTCTGGGAGGTACTGGACCGGCATCCCGACTGCCTGATCAGGCGCGGGCACCTGGCGGCATGGCGCATCAACTGGGACAACAAGGCGCAGAACATCGCCAGTATCGCCGCCGAGCTCAACATCGGTTCCGACAGCATGGTCTTTCTGGACGACAGCGCCATGGAGTGCGATCTGGTCCGCACCATGCTCCCCGAGGTGGAGGTGCTGCAGGTCCCCGCCAACCTTTCGCTGTTCCCCCGGCTGCTTTCCCGCGACGGCCTCTTCGACACGCTCGCCACCAGCGCCGAGGACCGTAAGCGCTCCTCACTGTACCGAAGCGAGGCCGAGCGCACCCGGGCGAGACTGGAGTTCGCCTCCGCGGACCAGTACCTCGCGAGCCTCGGGCTGGTGGTGACGATACGGCCGGCCCGGGAGGAGGACGCGGCGCGGGTCTCCCAGCTCACCCAGAAGACCAACCAGTTCAACCTGACGATAAGGCGCTATTCCGCGGCCCGGATCGAAGATTTTTCCCGCTCCGGCGATGCCGCCGTCTTTTCCCTCCAGGTCAGCGACCGCTTTGGCGATTCCGGCCTGACGGGGGTCCTCATCGCGCTTCGCGAGGGGAAGCTCGGCAGGATCGACACCTTTCTCCTTAGCTGCCGCGTGCTGGGAAGAAACCTGGAGACGACCTTCCTGGAGCGCTGCCTCACGCTTCTGGAGGAGCGCTGGGACGTTTCCGAGTGGCTTTCGGAATATATCGCTTCCCCAAAGAACGCCCAGACCGCCGATTTTTACCTCAAAGCGGGCTTCACGCCGCTCAGAACCGATGCCGCCGGCACCAGCTACCGCTGCGACGCCCGTGTCAGGACGGCCCAACCGGTACCCTACATCACCGTCAAGGAATAAACAGATGCCCAGCTATCCCGAAACAAAGCTCAGAGATTTAATGGCCAAGGTATTCAACGTCCCGGCCGGGACCATTACTGAGAACGCCTCCCCGGACTCCGTGGAGAGTTGGGACTCCCTGCGACACATGAAGCTCGTCATCGCCCTAGAACAGGAGTTCGGCGTGGAACTGAGCGACGACCAGGTGGTGGAGATACTGAGCTACCCGCTGATCAGGATCGTGCTGCATGAACACGGCATCGACCTTGAGTAACGCGATGAATTCTCTTGCCATCATTACCCTCCGCATGCAGTCGCACCCGAGCGATCCGGCCCTGCACTGGCGGGGGAGGGAGTACAGCTACGGCGAACTCTGGAACCTGGTACTGGACTGGGAGTCGCGGTTCCCCGCCCTGGGGGTCGGTTGCGGCACGGTATGCGCCTTCGTCGGCGAGTACACGCCGCAGGTTTGCGCCCTGGTCTTCTCGCTCATGCGCCGGGGTGCCATCCTGGTCCCCTTCACCCCCGCCGTCCAGGGTGAGATGCCCGAACTCATGGAGATCGCCGGCGTCGAGGTGCTGCTGCGCTTCGACGCCGATGACGCCTGGAGCTGCGAGCGGCCCGGCTGCGCCCCGAACGACCTGGTCAGCTCATTCTCGTGCGCGGGGCGGGCGGGACTGGTCGTCTTTACCTCCGGGTCCACCGGCAAGCCCAAAGGGATCCTGCACGACTGCGAGCGCGTCCTCTTAAAGTTCGTGGAGCCGCGCCCGGCGTGGCGCACCGTGCTGTTCCTGATGCCCGACCACTTCGGCGGTTTCAACACCCTGATCGCGACCTTTGCCAATGGCGGGACCGCGGTGTGTCTCCCCGACCGCAATCCAGACACGGTCTGCCGGGTGATAAGGGAGTCGCAGGCGACCCTGCTCCCGACCACGCCGACCTTCCTAAACCTCCTTTTGGCGTCCAACACCTACCGGGCCCACAGCCTCGATTCCATCCGGCTCATCAGCTACGGGACCGAGGTGATGACCGACGCCACCCTCCAGCGCCTGCGCGAAGCGTTTCCCAACGCCGCAGTGAAGCAGACCTACGGGCTGTCGGAACTGGGAGTTCTGCGCAGCAAGTCGGAAACGAACGCCTCGCTTTGGGTGAAAATCGGCGGGGGCGGCTTCGAAACCAGGGTCGTCGACAATGTGCTCTGGATCCGCTCCGAAGCGAACATGGTCGGCTATCTCAACGCGCCGTCGCCTTTCGATGCGGAGGGGTGGATGTGCACGGGCGACTTCGTCGAGGTGAGGGGCGAGTACCTGAGGATACTCGGGCGAGATTCGGAGCTGATCAACGTGGGGGGGCAGAAGGTGTTTCCCGCCGAGGTGGAAAGCATCCTGATGCAGGCCGGCAACATCAAGGACGCCTGCGTGTTCGGGGTCCGGCACCCGCTTTTGGGGCACGTGGTGCACGCGGAACTCACCCTTTTCGCGGAGGAAAGCGGGCCCGCCCTGACCGAGCGGCTGAGGCTCTTCTGCGTGGACAGGGTCGCCAGATTTAAAATTCCCGTGCGTTTCCTCGTGGTCGGCGATGAGCGCAACTGCACCGCCCGCTTCAAGAAGAACCGGAACCGCGGCGCGGGCGCCGCAAAGGAAGGGTGCTGATGGCGCAGGTGGCAAAGGCACGCCTGGAGATGGCGGACGACATTTACCGGTTTTTCGCGGAGGGCCTGGAGCCCGCTGCGGCCCGGGCGCAGGTCGACAAATTCTACCGCCCGATCTTCGACTGCCGCTGGAGCCGGGAGGAGGACCATTTCGGGCATGTGCTGCTGGATCGCGGCGAGATCGCCGGGTTCGTGGGGGCATTTTTCGTCCAGCGTCCGCTGGGGGGAGTAGAGCGGCGCTTCTGCAACCTGACCACCTGGAAGGTGAGGGAGCAAAACCGCAACGAAAGCATTCTCCTGATCCTCCCCTTTCTGCGCCTGAAGGACTGCACCGTGACCGGGCGGACGGCGGCGCGCGGCATCTTCGCCATCCACCAGAAACTCGGCTTCAGCCTGCTCGACGACCGGGCGATCATCGTGCCGACCCTTCTCGGGCGGCGCGCCGCTGCCGGCGTTGAGGTTTGCGGCGGGGACCCCCTTATCTGGAAGCTCCCGGAGCCGGAACTGCGCCTGGTGCAGGACCACGCACCCTACCGGTGCCGTCCGGTGCTGTTGCAAAAAGGGGGGCGCTCGCTGTTGGTCATGCTGACCCTGGCCCAGAAGTTCCGAGTCACCGTGGCCTGCGTGCAGTACCTAAGCGACGTCGGGTTGTTCCTCGAGCTGCTCCCCCAGCTGAAGGAGGAGGTCTCCCGCAGCCTGGGGGCGCCCTTTCTCTGGATCGAGAAGCGCCTTTTGGGGGGTGCCGGCATCCCCTTTTCCTACGATTACCGTTCGCCTTTTGTCCATCTCTACAAAAGTAGCGAACTTGAGCCGGGCGCTATCGATAACCTTTACACCGAGATGGTGGTGTTCAACACTTTGGAGAACAGGTTTTATTAGGCGCAAGGAGTTATCGTGAGTTTGCCAGGGACGTTTGCCGAAGTGCTCTACCGTTTGCGGACCAAATGGCTCACGAACGACAGAAATTCCTCTCACGCGATGATCCTCATGCTCCATCGTGTCATAGAGGACGCCTGTGAGTACAGTCATCCCCATATCGCACGGCTTCATGTAACGGCGCGTCACCTGGAAGACCTGCTTATAAAGTTACGTGCCGGGGGATACGAGATCATTTCTCTTGATGATCTCCACGCCAGATTGCAAAGCGGCCTGGCACAATCCAAATTCGCCGTCTTCACCTTCGACGATGCCTATCGTGACTGCTACGAACTTGCCTTTCCTGTATTCAAGAAGCACGCTGCGCCGTTTGCTCTTTATATACCGACCGCCGTTCCCGACCGGGAATTATACTGGTGGTATTACATGCTGGACGACCTCCTGTACCGCCGTGGCGACGCCATTGAAGTCCCGGTTGCCGGGGTGAAACATCGTTTCGTCCTGGAGACGACAGCGCAAAAAAATCGGGCGTATGAGGAGCTGGAATCGCTTATCAACAGCATAACCGAACCGCGCCGCAGGGAGGCTCTGGAGTCGATCTTTGCACCCTACGGCCTGGATCCCCTCGCCTACTCCCGAAAGCTGTCGATTACCTGGGACCAGATCCGCGAACTGGATCAATCGGGGCTGGCAACCATTGGCGGGCATACCATAAGCCACAATAACCTGGCACTCATGGCTTCAAAAGAAGCCTTGGACGAGATGCAGGGCGGCAGACGCAGAATCGAGGAAGAGATCGGGCACACGATCCAACATTTTTGCTACCCCTTCGGCGCCGCGGGATACCGGGAGTTCACGCTGGCCAGAAAACTGGGGTTCAAAACGTGCACCACCTGCCAGTCTGCTTACCTTAGCAAAGGCCACCGCGGCTATCCGGAGCGCCTGCCGCGCATCATGGTCGAGGAAACGACCAGCGCAGATTCGCTTGCAGGTTGATGGAGGCCGCAACCGGCAGGAACCAGAGGTGAAATGAAGTTCTTGTCTTTATTGCAAACATTCTTTGTGACGACCAGGCGCATATCCCTGGGGCTTGCCGTTTTGAAGTTCACCCGGGCCTTACTATCGGTATATTCCGTCATACTTTCGGCTGAGTATTTCGGTGCCTCAATTGAACGGGATACCTGGGTGCTCGCCGGAAGTGCCGTAAGCATCCTGACTCAACTCGCCTTCGGTCCCATTAACGAAGTTTTCCGCGCCAAGTTCATTCATATCCGGGGGGAGGAAGGGGAGGAACGGGCTCTCGCTGCCGCGAACAGCCTGATTTATATGATCATCGGGGTATCCCTCTTGATCATAGGCCTGGTGGAAATGTATCCGGGACTGTTAAGCGACCTCTTTGCCCCGGGATTCCGGGGGGCACAAAGCGAGGCGTTAAAGCTGATGATTCGCTGGATCATTCCCGCCCTGCTCCTGAATCAGATAACCCTGATTTGGATCGCCATGCTCAACGCGTACCGCTCGTATTTCATTCCCGACATTTATTCGCTCATTTCTGGTGTGATTAACGTGCTGTGCATCCTGGTCCTGGCAAAATACGTCGGGATTTATTCGCTCATTGTGGCGAACTACCTGGAAATGGGCATCCTTGCGCTAATACTGCTCATTGCCCTGCAAAAGGCGGGAAAACAGGTGCTGGTCTGGTCCCATCCCCGCTGGCAATTAGTCAGGCCCTTTGTTGTGACGTCTTTTCCATTTTACCTTTCCTATCTGGCCGGCAATGCACAGATGGCCATCGAAAGGATCTTGAGCACCTATCTCGGGGTTGGCAACGTGTCCGTGCTCGATTACGCACGTAAATTTATCGATATGCCGACGGGAGTCATCGTTGGCGTTATCACCACCATGCTGACACCGACTCTGGCGGAGCTCTTCGTACAGAAAAAGTTCTCAGAGTTCAACCGGGAGTCGATAAAGTTCATGCGCATGCTCATTTTAGGACTGGCTCCCTTTGTGGTACTTTGTTCAGTCTGTTCCAGAGAAATGGTTGAATTGCTGCTAGTACGGGGTTCCTTCAAAAGAGAGTTTATTGGTGTAACTGCACAGTCCTTGAGATTCTTTAGCCTTGGCTCTGTCGGGTATATATTGTACGCTGTAGGAGCCCAGTCGCTCATAGCGCAGAAAAAGGCAGCCTTCTATGCCATTGTCGGGACTGCGTCCACCACCGTGAGCATAGCCATGAACCTGACACTCTTCAAAATTACGGGACTGGTGATATTTCCCGTATCCTGGGGGCTTACCCTGTTTCTTTCCGGAATCTATATGGTCTTCTGCGCCAACAGCAACCGGCGGGAAACCTTTCGGGAAATCGTCAAGATGTTGAGCCTGCTGACCCTGATCATGGCGCTTGGCTATGCGGTGAGGATCGCGTCGCTGCAGCTGCTGGCCGGGGCGGTCTCGGATTTGAAAAGGCACGCCTTTCTCGTGGTGCTGGCAACTGCTTTTTTCGGTAATCTGCTCTATCTTTGTGCCGCGTACCTTTTCAACCTGGAAGAAATCCAGGGGGTGCGGCACTTTCTGGCAGGGAGAAGGTGATGGTCAGGCAGATATACCACCGGATTATCGCTAAACTGGACCCGGAGCTGTCGGCTATCGTCAGGATCATCAATGGCAGTGGCTCACCGGACCCCGCCGGCCGTGAATGTGACCGGGTCATGATAGAGCGCTTGCTGACGAATCCCGGGGCGTTGAAACTCTCCTTTTGGAAAGATCATTTCGAATGGAAGGCGCTGGGCGACTATCCCGAGATCAGCGGGCGCATCCTCGATTTCGGTTGCGGTTCGGGGCACTCCGACATCTTTTTAGCGCGAAATGGCGCTACGGTTCATGGAATTGATCTGAGTCGTATCGGGATCGCCATCGCCTGCCATCTGCGCGAAAGAGAAAGCAGGGATGTCCGGGACAGGCTGCAGTTTTCCGTGGCCGACGTCACCGTTGCCCCCGCGGCTAACCGTTCTTACGATGCGGTCTGGGCGGCCCACGTTTTTGAGCACATCGCCGATCCGGTTCCCGTGCTCCTGGGGTTGCGCCGCTGGGTGAGGCCCGGGGCCCATCTGCTGGTATCGGTACCTTATGGCGACGCCTATGACGATCCTGGACATGTGAATCACTTTTACCGTCCGGAGGAGTTGGCTGGCTATCTGCAGGGAGCCATCACGGTACGAAAAGTCGAAATCTGCTCCCGGTTCGGTGTGCTGCGGGCGCTGTGCCGCTTCCCGTAAGGAAGCTGGAGTCCCCCCGATCGAGGATGCCCGGGCGGGTCGCGGGCCCCCGGGCAGTGGCTCTCCGGGTGCCGGCTCCGGCACATTATGCTTTCGTATTGAAATAATTACCTTTATACTCACCAGAGTCGGCAGCCGGGCGCCCAACCCGCCGCGCAGGCTTTGTGCCGGGCGCGGTGGCTAATATCGAAATATCGTGCAAAATCGCACATTATCCCATCTGAACAGGTGAACGGTGTCGCATAGGATTACTACACTATTGATCCGCCCTCCTTCGACTTTCTACCCCGGCGCGGTGCGGCCGCTGATCAGCCTGCCGGTCGGCCTGCTCTCCATGGCCGCGCTTTTGGAGCAGGAATCCTTTCCGGTGGCCGTGTACGACGCCCAGGTAAACCTCGCTTGTCCGACGCACCGGGTCGGCGACACGATCGTCATGGGGGACAACTGGGAAGCATTTGCGGAGAAGATCCGCGCCTCCGGTGCCACCATCATCGGAATCTCGTGCGGCTTTTCCTCGCAGCGCGACAATGCCCTCCGGGCAGCCAGTCTGGCGCGCGCCTCGCATCCCGGGGCCATCATCATTGTCGGTGGCCCGCACGCCTCGGTTCTTCCGGGCGACCTGCTGCTGCCTGATTCCCCGATCGATCTGGTCTGCACGGGCGAGGGCGAATACACCCTGCTGGAACTGGCCCGGTTGGCGGGCGCCGGCGGCGACACTTGCGCGATTCCCGGGACCGTCGTGCGCTGCGACGGCGTGGTCAGGGCCAACCCGCGGCGCCCCGCGATTTCAGAGCTGGACGCTTTGCCGTTTCCCGCCTATCATCTGGTCCAGATGGAGCACTACTTCGAACTTTTTGCCGCAGGTTTTGCCGACCGTCCTCTCCCCTTTTTCGCGGACTCGCACCGCGCGGTCTCCGTGGTGACCAGCCGGGGCTGTCCCTTCAACTGTGTCTTTTGTTCCATCCACCTGCACATGGGGAAGCGCTGGAGGGGGAACTCCGCCGGGTACGTGGCCCGGCACCTGGAACTGCTGGTGCAACGCTACGGCGTGAAGCATGTGCACTTTGAAGACGACAACATCTCCTTCAACCGGGAGCGCTTCGAGGGGATCATTTCCGGGTTGGCGCCGCTTGAGATCAGCTGGGACACTCCCAACGGCGTCCGGGTCGACACCCTCACCAGGGATGTCATCGAGAAATGCCGGGAGAGCGGCTGCACCTACCTGGTCTTCGGCGTGGAGTCCGGGAACCAGCGCGTGTTGGACACGATTGTCGACAAAAAGCTCGATCTGGCCGTCGTGAGGGAGGCGGCAAAGTGGTGCAGCAGCGCGGGACTGGACGCCATGGCGTTTTACGTCATCGGCTTTCCCGGAGAAACACCCGCTGACATGAAGGACACCGTCGATTTTGCCCTGGAACTGTACGCCAGTTTCGACGTCAAACCGCACCTCTTTCTGGCGACCCCTCTGCCGGGGACGAGGCTGGAAAAGATCCTCCTGGAGCAAAAACTGATCGTCGCGCCGCTGGGAACCGAGCAACTGGCCGCCATGACCCAAGGGAACTATCGGGTCGACGGCGGGAGCTTTACCGGCGCGCAGGTTGATCAGATCATGAAGGGGTTTTTCTCGGGCTATCGAAGGGTCCTGATAACCAACGCCTTGCGCTTCCTCTTGCCGCGGCCCCGTGCCCTGGCAAGGGTCTTGCTGCTGGCCTGCCGGGTGGACAGCCCGATGACGCTTTTGGAGAGGCTCTTTTCCGCTCTCCAGCTGAAGCACTCCTCACTGGGAAGGCGCAAATGAAGCAGCGCAAACCGACCATTTCGGCGGTAGTCATAGCCCGCAACGAGGAAGCATACCTTCCCGGCTGCCTGGAAACCCTGCGCTGGTGCGACGAGATCGTTCTGGTTGACATGGAGAGTGAAGACCGCACGGTCGAGGTGGCCCGGAAGTTTACCGACTGCATCTTTACGCATCCCAAGGTGCCTGCCTTCGACATCGCCAAGAAGTTTGCCGTGGAAAAGGCTACCGGAGACTGGATCCTGCTGATTGATGCCGACGAAATGGTTTCTCCCCCTCTCGCGCAGACTTTGAGGTCACGGTCGCTGGAAACCGAGGCCGATGTCATCGAAATCCCCTTCCGGCATTACATCCTGGGCGCCTGCGCCGAATTTACCGGATGGGGCTATACGCCGCTGCCGAGGTTCTTTAAAAAGGAATGCATAGTTGTCACCGGAAAAGTTCATGACTATATGCATCTGGTCGACGGAGCTCGGGTAATCCGGCTCGCCAGCCGGAAGGAGAACTGCATCGAGCATTTCAACTACCGCGACGCCAGCCAGTTCGTCGAGAAGTTGAACCGTTACACCAGCATCGAAGCCATGCATCTTTACGATGGCAAGGCTAGGTTCTCAGTTTTCCGGCTGCTATTAGCCGCGCTCAGGGAGTTTGTCAGAAGGTATTTCTTCGGGAAAGGTTATAAAGAGGGTGTGAGAGGCTTTGCGCTCTCTTTGATAATGGCCTTTTACCGCGCACTGACCTACATCAAACTGTGGGAAAACTACCACTACCGAAACGAAACCCAGGCCGACATCTATAAAAAGATGAGGAAGGACATTATTGAATCCTGGTCTTCGCGCGAAACGGTCGCTGAACGAACCTCATCAGGGAGCAGCGTGAACAAATGATCGAGCAATGTCCTATTTGCGCCAGCGCAATCACAAGTAAATTTCTTGACGCAGGTTCCTTTAGCCTTTTGCAATGTGCCGGCTGTGGGCTGGTCGCCGCGGATGGATTCTCCGAAAACTCCGCGGCGTACGACGGCGATGAGTATTTCGTTGAGAAAAACTGCTATGTGGAGCACTGGGAAGAGTTCTGCCGCCATTTCGATACGCTGCTGGACAAGATAAGTCTTTTCAAGAAGCGCGGCAGATTCCTCGATGTCGGCTGCGGAGTCGGGGTCTTGGTCAGCCGTGCCCTCCAGAGGGGCTTTGCGGCGCAGGGGGTCGAGATCTCGCCATGGGCCTCAAACTTTGCCAGGGTGGATAAAGGACTTGATGTGGCAACCGGTTTCCTGACCGATGCAGCCCACAAACCCGCCAGCTTCGACGTGGTCGTTATCAACCATGTCCTGGAGCACGTTCCTGATCCCGGGGAACTGCTGCGCCAAGCCCGCAGCATCTTGAAGGATGATGGCCTTCTCGTGGTAGGGGTCCCCAACATCGGCAGCATCATGGCTCGATTGGCTGGAAGTCGCTGGGCCTCGCTGCGCCCCGAAGAACATCGCTGGCACTTTGCACCGCACAGCATCAGAGCGCTCGTTAAAAAAGAGGGCTTCCGGGTGCTTCGCTTCGAAGCCAGGGAGAATCACCCCGTAGTCGGATGGAGCCTGAGAGCCATGGCCCGAAGGCTCGTGAACTGCATTGCGGTGGCCACCAACCAAGGGGAAGCAATGCTTGTCTTTGCCACCAAAAGCGCCGAGGGCCCGCTTTGAAAGCAGTCTCGATAGTCATCCTCAATTGGAACAACTGGCGCGACACCGTCGATTGCCTTGAGAGCGTGTTTCGCAGCGATTATCCTTTTTTCAGGGTCGTCGTGGTCGACAATGGCTCCACAGACGGTTCCGTTGCCAGGATCCTTTCCTGGGCCGAGGGGGCCGGCGCGGACTCACCGGTACAGGGGAAACTGCGCCACCTGGTCTATCCTCCCGTTGCCAAACCGATCCGCTGCCAGGTGCTGGACCGCGAAACGAAGGACGGGGAGCGGGAAGGGGTGCCGCTCCTGATCATGGAAACCGGCGTGAATCTCGGATTTGCCGGCGGCAACAACGTCGCGCTGCGCCACCTGATGCAGCGGGAAGAGGCCGGTTTCTTCTGGCTGCTCAATAACGACACGGTCGTTGCCCCGGATGCGCTCTCGGCCATGGTGCGGCGTCTGGACGAGTCGCCGGGGGCCGGCATCTGCGGCTCCCTGCTCCCTTATTTCGACCGGCCGGAGATCATCTGGGCCCAGGGCGGCGGCTCCTTTAACCGCTGGCTGGCCCGCTCCGGGTGCCTCGGCAACGGCCTGCCGCTGGGGCAGGGGCTGACGCGGGATGCGGTGGAGAGCCGCATGCAATACGTCGCAGGGGCATCGCTTCTGGTGACCCGGGAGTTCGTGGCGGAGGTCGGCCTTATGTGCGAGGATTATTTCCTCTATTTCGAGGAGCCGGATTGGGCTTTTCGCGGCAGACACCGCTTCAGCCTGGTCTATGCATCCCAGAGTGTTGTCTATCACAAGGTGGGCATGAGTACCGTTAAAGGAGCCGATCCCGGAAACGATCTTGACCGGCCGGAGGACTATATTTTTCGGAACTCTCTTAAATTCACCAGGAAGTTTTTTCCGTACTCGCTTCCGATTGTCTTTGTCAGGGCCGCCGGCAACCGTTTCAGGGCCTGGCTCGGTTTCCATCTGCAGCGTACAAGGAGCAGGTTTTGCGGATAGTATTTGTCAATCCCAGATGCGATATTTATCCGCCTCTCGGCCTATGCTCTCTTTCGGCCTATCTGAAGGAGCAGCTGCCCGGCGTCGAGACCGTGCTGGTCGACATCCCACCGGCCACGGGCCTGCGCGCCGCCGCCGCGCTGATAACGGCTGCCCGCCCGGACCTCATCGCCATTACGACCTACACGGTCGCCTTCTCCGATGTGGTGGAGATCTGCGGCTACCTGAAGGAGCGCAGCAGCACGATACCCATTCTGCTGGGCGGCCCGCACATAACCTCCCTGCCCGGAACGCTCCCCGCCACGGCCGACATCGGCGTCATCGGGGAAGGCGAGGCCACTTTGCTGGAACTCTGCCACTGCCTTTCCGAGGGAAAGCTGGCCGATCCGGGTTCGCTGGCATCCATCAGGGCAATCTGCTACCATGGCCCGGAGGGAGTCGTGACGACTTCCGAAAGGGGCTCCATCGAGCCGCTGGACTCGATCCCTCCGCCGGATCTGGCCATACTTAACATGCGCTGGTACACCGCACGCCGCATGTACTTCACCATGAAGGGGAACTTCAAAGGCTTTGTCCTGCTTACCTCGCGGGGCTGCCCCTTCAACTGCCGCTTCTGCCAGGCCTCGGCCCAATGGGGGCGCTGCCGTTACCATTCCGCCGAGCGGGTGGTCTCCGAGCTCGAGCGCCTGCGCACGCTCTATCCCAAGCTCGATGCCGTGAACATCATCGACGACCTCTTTATCGGCGACCGCAAGCGGCTTCGCGAGATAGTGCGCCTTATCCGCGAGAAAGGTCTGCACCACGGCATGGTGTTCAATGTGAACGGCCACGCCATGCTGGTCGATGAGGAAGTCATCGGGCTGCTCAAGTCCATCAATGTCGTCCAGATAGCCTACGGCTTTGAATCCGGCTCCGAGCGGGTACTCGATTTCCTGAAAAAAGGGTCGGTGACCGTGGAGCGCAACCGGCGCGCCGCGGCGCTGACGAGCGCCGCAGGGATCGGGGTGGGGGGCCAGTTCATGATCGGGAGCCCGGGGGAAACCGAGGAGGACTTCCGCCAGACGGTCGCATTCATAGCGCAGACCCCCATGAGCCACGTGCACGTTTCCGCGACGACTCCCATGCCGGGAACCGAACTTTGGGAGATTTGCCGCGGCAAAGGGCTCGTTTCCGATGCGATGGACTGGCGCACCCTGGATTTCGGCAACCCGGACACCGCGGCACTGCTCTACTGCAATGAGGAATGCATGCCGTACGAGCGTTTCAACGAGCTTAAAAGCGAGGTTAAGCAGGTAGCGGACCGCTGGAACCCGGTGCCGTCGCTGATCGCCAATCTTTCCTACTGGCAGCTCTACACCCCGACTGAATTCGTCCGGCGCGTATTCATGGGATTAAATCGAATGCGGCACCAGTACGTCAATAAAATCAGGCAAAAGGACCAATGAGAGGTTTATCTTGGCATTACGGATTCTGAAAAATAAACAGGAAATTGCCACGGCACGGGACGAAATGCGCAAAAGCGGCATCGACTGCGCTGATGGTGCGCTTCGGGTCTGGCTGAAAGAACTGCACCTTTTGACTGGTCCGCGTTTCGGTGACCGGGTCAAAAGCTGGGACGTCCTTGGCACCGTGCGCTTTATCCGCGAGCGGCTGGGGAGCACTGACTCGATACTGGATCTCGGCGCCTACGCCTCGGAAGTGTTGCCTGCCCTGAAACGTTCCGGCTTCACCTCGCTGACCGGGATCGACCTCAACCCCGGTTTGAGGGAAATGCCTGACGCCGGCCAGATCAACTACCAAGTGGGGAATTTTTTTGAGAGTGATTTGCCCAGCGCTTCGTTCTCCGCGATTACCGCCATCTCGGTCATCGAACACGGGTTCGATGGTAACCGGTTGCTGTCAGAGGTTTCGCGTCTCCTTAAGCCTGGAGGATATTTCATCGCCTCAGTCGACTACTGGTCTGAGAAGATCGATACCGACGGCATTAAAGCCTTTGGTCTGGATTGGATGATATTTTCGCCGGCTGACATAAAGAAACTGATCAAGGGGGCGGAACCCTTTGGATTAGTGCCGGTGTCAGAACTCGATTTCTCCACTGAGCAGGCACCGATACGCTGGCTCGACAGATCCTACACCTTTGCCTGGTTCGCCCTGCAGAAGTCGGCAGCTTCTGAATGAAGATCCTTTTCCTCACCGGAGCCTATCCGCCGCTGCGCTGCGGGGTGGGGGACTATACTTCCAAGCTCGTCGGCGCCCTGGAGCAGATTCCCGGTGTGGTCCTTGGCGTTCTCACTTCCGTTGCGGCGGCTGGTGCGCTGCCCCGCTCGGAGCGCTTCTTCCCCGTGATTGAGCGTTGGGATTGGTCCTCCCTGTCCGGGATAGGGCGGATAATCAGGCAATTCAGGCCCGATATCGTCCACCTCCAGTATCCCGCAAGCTTCGGACGAGTTCTTTTACCCAACCTTCTGCCGCTTGCCTGTAAAGCTTTTGGCATTGCGGTGGTGCAAACCTGGCATGAACATCCGATTTATTCCCAGGCGCTCAATGCCCTGCCCAAAGATACCCTGGTTGTCGTAGAATCCGGTTATCCTGCCGGCTATCGCCAGCCTTACCGGTTCATGGTGCGTCACAAGCGCACGGTCACCATCCCGATCGGGGCCAATATCCCCCGCGTGCACCTTGCTGCGGAAGATAGAAAGAGTATCAGGACTCGTTTTAATTCGAAAGAGAGTCGCCTGATAGTCTATTTCGGTTTCGCAATACCGCTCAAGGGGATCGAGGGTTTGTTTGAAACGGCCGATCCGGCCACTGACCGGCTTGTCCTGATCTGCGAGCTGGACCCTGAGAATGCCTACCAGTCAAAGGTTAAACGTTTGGCCGAATCCGAAAAATGGCAGGGGAACTGTTTCGTCACAGGTTATCTGGAGGACAGCGCAGCCGCTTCAATTCTTGCCGCCGCCGATGCCGCCGTATTTCCCTTCCCCGACGGCGCGACGGCAAGAAACGGCTCAATTTTGGCGGCCCGCCTGCAGGGGACCTTCGTTGTGACGACCCACGGTCATTTTCGCGGGTACCATGCTGCAGAACACACGTATTATGTTGCTCCAGGCAACCAGGAAGGGATTCGAGAAGCTCTTGACCTCTATGCGGGGAAGCGCTGCGACGGAGATCCGCACGTTGCCGATTGGAATGACATAGCGCTTAGGCATTTTAAACTGTATGAGAATATTCTAGAGGGAAGAAATGGCAGTTAGAGATCTGCTGATTGCTGACAGCAGGCGGGATCGGGGGCCAACCGTGAAGAGAGCGGACCCCGCAGCTAAACCCCGGCACGGCAAGGAGTGAACAATTGAGAATCGCCGTGCTGAAACTGATCGACCGGCTGGTGGGCGGTGTGGCTGCCGCCGTGCTTCCCGCACCCGCACTGCGGCCTCTCGCTTCCCCGCGCCGCATCCTGCTGATCCGACCCGGTGGCATCGGTGACGCGGTACTGCTGGTTCCCGCCATCCTCGCCCTGAAACAACGGTTTCCCGAGGCCTTGATCTCGGTGCTCGCCGAACGTCGCAACGGCTCGGCCCTGGCTCTTTGCCCGGCCGTAGACCATCTGCTGCTCTATGACGCTCAATACGGCCTGCTGCGGGCCATCCGCGGGGCTTACGACGTCGTGATCGACACCGAGCAGTGGCACCGGCTCTCCGCCTTCGTAACTAGGCTCATCAATGCACCGGTCTCCATCGGTTTTGCCAGCAACGATCGCCAGCGGCTCTTCACGCACCGGGTAAGCTACTGCCACGAAGACTACGAGGCGCGGAGTTTTATCAACCTGCTGGCGCCTCTGGGCATAGAGCCGCCTGTTTCCCTGCGCGTTCCCTTTCTGAGAGTCCCCGAGGAGGCCGCGTCGCGCGCCAGCGCCTTGCTGGACCCGCTTGGCGGCGCACGTTTCGTGGCGCTTTTCCCCGGCGCGAGTATCGCCGAGCGGCGTTGGGGGGCGGAGCGCTTCCGGGGAGTCGCCGAGCGTCTCAATGCCAGGGGCATCCCGGTTGTGGTGGTCGGTGGCAAGGACGATGCGGTTGAAGGAGCAGCTATCGTGCAGGCGGGGGGATTAAATCTCGCAGGGAAGACGACGCTTGCCGAAACGGCCGCCGTCATTGCACGATCCGCCCTGCTTCTTTCGGGCGATTCCGGGGTCCTGCATATCGCCGTCGGGCTCGGAGTCCCGACCGTGTCGCTTTTCGGCCCGGGGATCGAGGCCAAGTGGGGACCCACAGGGGAGGGGGATATCGTCCTCAATAAGCACCTTCCCTGCTCGCCCTGCACCCGCTTCGGCACCACTCCGCGCTGTCCGTGCCAGGCGCGCTGCCTGTCGGAGATAACGGTGGCGGAGGTCGCGAAAGCCGTGGAAAAGTTGCTTGATCAGGCCCTTGACCTCCGGGTCAGCCCCATCCCCCGCCTGTCCTCCCCCTTGTCCTTTTTAAATCACTGAAAAACAACCGCCGACTCCCCCTCCGTATAGACCTGGATGGAAATCTTGTCCTTTTGCACCAGCACATCACTGAACTTAAGATTTTTGATGCTCCCTTTTAAAAGGACATGGTCCACCAACTGGCGTTGCGCGATTGCCTTTCCTGCCATCTCGCGAGACTGCTCCAGTCTCTGGGTCAGGTCCATATTGAGCTTCTCCTGGATCTTGCTCTTGATGGTGCCGTGCAGAAACCAGTCGGCTGACTGCAATAACAGGCTCTGACTCTGCATGTCGAAGTCCACGTCCTCCACGGAAAAGATATTGGTTTTGGGGTCAAAGTGTGGCTTGCCCGTCAGGTAGAAAATACCGTCCAGCGCCCCTTGCGTCTCCACCCGGATCACGAACTTGTCGCCGTTACCATAAAGCTCAAGGCTTTTCAGCACGATGGTTTTCCCGTCTGAGCTAAATTCCTTATGTAATAGCATCGGGGAGGCAATGTTGACGATGTCCTGGTAGAAAAGATCGGCATTAAGGGCGACGCGGAAACTGCGGTCCAGGGTGTTCACCAGTTTCAGGGGGGGAAGGGGAATCAGAGGGCGGGCTGCCGGCTCCGGACCAATCACCATTTCCGCGAACGAGGTGATCCCCACGCTCAAGGTGACCCTGTTGTTCTGCGCCTGCAGCGGGAAGAACGTCACTTCCCGCGGGGTCAGCTTAAGCCAGGCGTTGTAACCTTTGTCAACCAGGACAGGCTTCTGGGCTGCGTTCCACACGGTGGCAACCTGGCTCTTCAGCGGAAAGACCTCGTTGATGTTCTTGGCGATCAGGTTGGAAAGCACCTGCTGCAGCGGCTGGGTGATCCCCTCCACGATACTGCGCGGTTTAAGGGAGATCGGGCCGATCCCGATTTCTTCGCTAAAGAGGTCGCTCAGCCCCAGGTAATAGATCTCGGTAGCCAGCTTCCAGTCGGGGGTGATCCTGGCGCTCGCCTTGAATTTCAGCTTTACGGCGACGGGGGGCGTGCCGAACATCCCGTAACTGAGGGAGAGGGAAACCGGCACGGTGAAAT
>Ga0209123_1000833_pt1 | contig 35532 bp, 33 predicted proteins | sample BarGraIncu00431A_FD_184500 | JGI IMG/M metagenome (GOLD analysis project Ga0209123, IMG submission 184500) | Arctic peat soil microbial communities from Barrow, Alaska, USA - Barrow Graham LP Incubations 004-31A (SPAdes) (version 2) | ecosystem: Environmental > Terrestrial > Soil > Wetlands >... | reverse complement strand
TCGACTTTCTTGCCAAAAGCATCTTCACTTTGGGTAAGATATCCTGCCCTTCGAGCCACTGCTTTAATTTTGGTAATCAGTTTAGAATTCCCTCCAAGAAAGGTAGGAGTACCATCAAGGTTGGATAAAAATTCATCCAGCAAGTCTAGAAATTGCTTGTAGTTGGTATCCACATTTGCAGATGTCGAAAGGTCAATATAGGCCCCAGCATTAAATTCTGTGCTTGAACCAGTAATTGCTTTATTCAATCCATCAAAGGAATTAGCATCAATAGCAGAATCACCATTTATAATGGTGTCATGGAATAATGCCCTTGCTGCCTTTACCTTTTGCTGTACCTGTAGATTTACTTCATCAACCAAACCACCTGTATTGGCAATAATTCTGTCAATCTGGAATGAACCACCGAAAGGTTTAAGTTCAACCGTATATCTGTCCTTTGTAACTTCCTGCGGAGAATATTCACTATTGATTGCTCTGAATGCCGCAGTCGGTTGTGTGATCAATCTTGTGTAACCATAAGTCAGTGTAGCTCCATTTGTCCCAGGGCTAACAGCATCATCAAATGTCATATTGTCCAAAATGAATGAGCTTTTTCTGAATTCATCGATAACCCCCGCTTGAATGGCATCCTGTGAGTTTAATTTTGCTTGTGCTAATGTAATCATTAATAATCAATCCCCTTTCAATTTTAACCTTTATTATTTTCTGAGTAGTAGTTCTTCAAAGCGTCATTTAGATTTTGTGGTTGGTTATTTTGACCGCCATTATTCGGTGGAGTATAGCCATTACTTTTAAGTCGTTCTTCTACAGCCAATTGAACTGAAGTCCCAAAGATCTCTTCGAACCTACCGATATTGGCAACAGTGGTTTCTTCGCTATCTGAAATGAACAAATCCACAATCTTATTAATAGGAAGCTTTTTATCGGCAGCAATGGTAAGGGCTTTGTTCTTGAATACTTCCCTCTGTTTCTCAAACTCCATCTTTTCTATTTTGGCATTGAGCTCTCTGAGTTGTTTCTTATCATCCGTTTCCTCTGGATATAGTTCATGAATCTTCTTATCAATTTCCTTTTGTAGATTATTGGCTTTCCAAGTATCAAGACCTTTGTTTAGATGCTTATCTCTTTCACTGTCAAGCCATCTTTTGCCATCCTCATTTTGTGTGAAGAAATTCTGCACCCCTTCAACGGTTACTAGCCCCTGAAGATATGCCTTCACCTCATCACTACCTTTGTTTTCTTCCACGTAATTTTTTACTTCTTCCAATGTCATTACTATATTCCCCTTTCAATTTGCCCTTCTGACTCATTTGAACCAGAAACGCTTCTATATTAAGCAGTTTAACGTCATACCCAGGACAAACTATTATCTCCTTTCATATATGGGACAAAGAACTTCTAAGCATCTAAATGATTGTTTGCATTCATGACTGCACCTTGCACATTTTTTGTGATACTCAATTTCTCCCTTTGCATTAATCCAAAACCCTAAATCCTCCTTCTCAACTTTGCTTAACCTTGCCACATCATTTCCACCTCCAATCTCCTCTCAAAACGGGCAAATTAATTTAATGCAAAAAGCCACAAGCCCGCTTATAGCAATAGGTTCATGGCATTTGATTAAAAACAAAACCTCTTTATATTGGCTCATTTTGGGCATAAAAAATCAGTAGTGGTATATTTACCCTACTGGATAAATCTGAAGGCTTACAGCGCGTATTTAAACAACAAATTGAGTCTGTGTAGTAGAGTCAGCTTCATTAGATTGGGACTCCCGCCTCAGTTGTTCTGCATCATACTTATCCATCTCGATTTTAGGCGATTCCACAAATGGCAATAACGAAAGCAATGTTTCCTGCGAACATATATCCTTTATTTTTACAATGACATCCGCAAGCCCCACCATATCTGTCGGCAGATTCCTTGTGAACTTTACTGCTACATCCCTGTAGTCATAGAATTGGCCTTCTTTTTTCACTAGATATACAAACAGGTTTTTTAGCCTTTGCTTGATCACCTTCTCCATAAAAGCTTCTCGCATAGCCACTCTATTCTCAAGATTAAGTAGTTTATTGCGAAGTGCCAAAGATGAAGTGTTACTGGCCCAGCTCTCATTGAAATTCACTTGATCCATCATGTCATATATTTTGCGTTCAATATTATCCAGTTCATTCTTCACAAACGAGTCATTGATTTCTTTTGTAAGCCAGCTAACCTTACCTCCCTGTGGAACTTGAATAATCCCCATTGATTTCATCTTAAGTAAATCTTCTTCCTCAATTTTGGCATTTTCAATTACTAGGTAAGCATTGCGATGATCAGCAATTTCATTGACCAAATCGGAATTCAGAGCATTGTATGCATCAAAGAGAGAAATGACATCCTGAAAGCCACTTATCTTTTCATGATTGGCAGGACACACAGTTACAGGAACTCTGCCAAAAATATGCTCATGGCTACCAATCAGGTTGAGAGTTGATTTATTGCTGTTACTTCCTAATTCATAATGTAAGATTTCGTTGGCAGTATACACATCTAGATATTTCTTATCATCGAATTTCTTAGTGAAGGTATGTAAGGCCAACACCACGTTTCTCTCTGCAGATCCATCCTCTAGAACATAAGCATTCAGAGGGGTGAGTATTGTTGCTGAGAACTCGCCTTCAGTATTCACATAGTTGAGTTCATAGGCTTCCCCATAGATTTCCGATTGTTTCCTCAAATTGATGTTATGTTCTTTATCCCAATGACTCGTGTTTTTATCAATGGCGGCAATGATTGTTGACTCATCTGACTTGGAAATATAATTGACAGGTTTGCCTAGAATATATCCTGTTTCATTATCCACGAACTTTCGAGGGTAATTGAATACCAATCTCATATTGCTCCGGCTATCCTGCATCTGATAGCTTTTCAGGATTGAATGGTTGCCCTCGTAATAGTCCTTATATTTCTGCTTTGCTTGAGAATTTTTGTTAAGTTCATTTAGACATTCAATTATTAAGTTTTCGTTTGTGTTCATCAGATCAGCACCTTTCTAAAAATGGGCATAAAAATAACCTGTGCCGTTATGGTACAGGCGGGATACGTTCGTAGTCCGTCCTACACAAAACAAGAAGAATATGACTTAATCTTCTTGTTCAAAGACCAAATCAAATTGTTTAATTATACCATTAGAGCTAAAGACAGTTGGAATAGCAGTTATAAATCTCCAACCTTCTTTGCTATATTTATCAATTAACTCCCTATGATCTGCACTTGTCAGCATCCTTACCCCTTGTGCTTCTACATAAATATATTTGTAAATTATAATCCCATCCTTTCCATAACTATCTTTATAATTTGAATCGCAGATTTCTTACAATTACAAAACCAATCAAAACAGTAAACTCCGATCAAAAAACCTGATACTCTTTACCCCTTCAACCAACTGAACTGCTCCATAAAGGCTGTCAGGAGCATCATCATGTTTCGCGCCTTTGTTGTAATCCTTTACCTGATTATTATACCTGATATTACCAGGGTTGAATAGGATATGCCCCTTCTTTACCTCCGGCTCTAATGATATAATCCTCTCATGTTTCTGGCCTCTACTTATTACTTCATCAACAGGAGTGAATATCTTGTTCTTCCAGAGTTCTTCTTCGAACTTCTGCTTGATATAGCTCTGCGCTGCTGTAGTTTCAAAGCCAATCTTCTCAACCGGATATTGCTGTAACTTTCCAATGGCAACCTGAAATAGATCATCGGGAAGTAATTTGTATATACTGCCATCAACAACGTACTTCTGCTTAGTTTTTCTATGAAGTCCAAGAATCGTTATTGCTGAAAAGTCATTTCTTTTACCAGCTTTAATTGCTGGATCAATGTACATCACGAGTTCCATTTCTTCAAATCCAGGCAGCCTGTCCCAATATTGAATATCTCTGAATATGTATTCATCAGTACTGCGCGGATCATTCTGCATTTCTTTATAGAAGGATTTGTCTCCCATTGCTTGCTTCTTGCACATGAGATAATAGTAATCAAGATACTCTGACCACAATATTTCTGTACCTTCTAACATTTCCTCCTGCTGATCATAAAAAAAGGACTTGGCAGTATTAATTCTGTCCAAGTCCAGTAGATTATTATATTTTGCTTCCCAATCGCTCCAAAGATCATCTCGTTCGGCAAAGCATATGACCGCCGACTTTTTAATGCTCCTTACCCCAGGTATTTTCCCCTTAAGCAGGTCAGTCATCAGATCTTCCTCGTGTAAGCAAGTACCGACAACTAGAATATTGGTATCCTTTGTGCCAATTGGAATGACAACATCAGTGAATGTATTTCTGACTTGTTCGCGTTTAGTTTCACTTCTGGCTGTATCATCTTTGAGTAAGTCATCCAATAGAACAAGTTGAGGACGATGTTGCTTAAAGTGCGTTCCGCGCAAACTTCCATCTATACCACGAATCATTATACAGGCGTCAATGCCACCCTTACCCCTAACCCATATCTCGTTATTATTCCATCTATTCCCTTTACAAATACCGAAATCCTCCATTAGTAATTCATTGTTTTCAAGCTCGTCCTTAATCATATCCAAAAATGGTAAAGCAATCTGCTCTGTTGCCGATATTATCAATGTGAACTGAGATTTATTATACAGTGTTGAATACAGAGGAAATAGAAAGGAGTTAATTGTGCTTTTGCCATGCTCCCTTGGTAATCCAAAAGCTTCAATCAATCCTTTATTGTCCAGCATATACTTTAGTTCCTCGAATAGCTCTTTGTGAAATTCCCCGAACTTACGGTCGAAGTATTTGGGGAAATAGCATAAGCTAAAAAATTCTAAATCCATCTCGCCAAGTAACTTGCGTAGCTCTGAAAATGAAAACTCCCCGACAAGTTCTTCTATCTTGTTCGGGGAGAAGTATTTATTCAGATATTGTTTGAGCAGAAGGTTTTGGCGGGTATGGTCTTGTTCGATCATTACATCACCTCTTATCAAATTGTTATTTTTTTCTGTTGTTACTATTGAATTTACTGTTAATCTTTTGAGCTGTGTACTCTAATTCAGGGTATATGAAAGAAATGTCGATTCCTAGCTCTTCTAGCTCATGTAATATATACTCTTTCTTATTCCTCTCAATGATTAATCTGCAATTCATTCTTTCCAATATTATTTTTTATAATTAATTATCTCACTTTCAAACTGATTGTTATGTGGAAATTTGTTATCTTCATTTATCATATTAGGGAATAATAAAAAAGCTGCTTTTTGCCTTGCTTCTCTTTCACTTTCTATCGATGGTAAAACACAAATTGGTTCATTATTATTGCTAATAATTTGTTTGTAATAAAATTCTATTTCTTCATTTTGGTAACCTTCTCTTCTAACTCCTCGTAGCAACAAAGACTTTTCTAGTTGATAAATTAAATCATCAATTTGCCTTGGGAACACAGCACCTAAATTATAAAATGATGAGAACATTATTGTCATATCATCAGTTGAATTATGCACTATGTCTGGGTATATTATAAAAACTTCTCCATTATCGTCATTTGAATCTTGACAAGCAAAAAATAAAGCTATGAGCGGATTTTCCGTTATATCTAAAAGCCTTGTTTTTAAGCCGTAATGCTGCATTTTTGCAATCATATCAAAGTCATTTTTGAGACTTATAAATTCATTTGGTTTTAACCTTTTGAATTCAGAAATCATATCGTTTTCATAATCTAAAAGTGAACATCCCAATCTACCAATACTTGGTTTCAACTCATCAAAAACCTTATTTTGACCTCGATAATAAAAGGGCCTAGTAATATTCCCTTCATCAACTTTTAAAGATGCTTGGATTCGCTTAATTTCATTAAGAAAATCATTTAAAGAACCAATTATGATATCCATATATTTCACCGTTTCTTCCAAATTATAAATTACATACATATTATATCAAAATAAATTTCTATTTCTGGATTTCGCCAAAATTAATACCACAAAAATTTCCGCACCATCTACTGCTGGCCCAATTTGCACAAATAGAAGCACCCCTCCCATGGGAAAGGTGCATAAAAATAGAGCGTCTTTCTTACCACTCCAATGCTTCCAGTGCCTCTACCTTATCTTGTTCAGTTGTGACAGTGTATAAATTCGTTGTCATTATGCTATCGTGGCCGAGTATCTCCTGAATGGTCGTTATAGCAGTTCCATCCTTGACCAGCCTATATCCCAGCGAATGCCTGAGCCGGTGTGGTGTTACATCAACTGCTACTCTTTGCCCATACTTTTCAAGGATTAAGTTGATTGCGTTCCGTTTAAAGGGGCCACGCTGTCCTATTAATAGGAAGTCACTATCATTGGCGGGTCTAATATCAGCGTAATCCTGAATTGCTTTGCGAACATCCTTATTGAGTGGTAAGGTTCTGTATATGTTTCCCTTGCCAATGACTCTGATTGTGCCTTTACGCTCGGATAATTCTATGTCTTGAAACTTGAGGTTGCAAAGTTCGCTCACTCTAAGCCCAGTGCCAAGCAATAGTTCAATGATGCATATATGAAGTGGATTGCGGTTTCGGTGTATCTCTGCTCGAAGTTTCCTTAGATCCTTTTCCTCCAAGCCTTTATATTGCCGAGCATCCCGATTCTTCACTGCCTTTATATTGATCTCATCAGCATTTGATCCGCTATCATAAAGCCATTTGCATAAGGCATTGACGCTTGCTACCTTCCTATTGGCTGTCACCACTGATTTATTGGTATTGAGTAGATGCTTCTTGTATCCAATGGCATCAAGTTGAATCAGTTTATCCAGTCCACAATCTGTCCTACTGCTGAACCAATCCATAAATACCTTGCTGTCCCGAATATAGCAACTGATGGTATTCATGCTCAGTTCCTTGTTTGCGAGATACTCCTCAAAAGCGCCTAAATCAAGCATATAAACACACCCTTCCTCTACTTGGTGTGTCCATGTTACCTCTGTCTTGACCTGATAGCAACTGAATACATAAGACTAATTATGGATTGAAACTAGGTTGATCACAGGCTTATTTCGGGTAGTTTTAGGCTCATATAGCGTATTTATCTCCCAGATTACTGACGACATAAGATTATGGCATATACTACTCTTCCTTTGATTCTGATCTTGGCTGCTCATCTTGGCACTCACTAATATCAACTACTTCCCCATCCACCATTTCTAGGAACAACCGCTTCCTTGCTTCTTCATTTTGACGGGTATCCAATATAAGTTCCTTCTTATCAGACCATTCCTCTGGCATGCGGTTGCGGAGGAAAAATGATATTGCTTGGGCTGAGGGTGGTTGGTGGCGTTTTATCTTTTCAAGCTTAGTTCGCTTCTTGCCATTTTTGTCCTCTTCAACAGTTGTTTTTATTTCCTCATATTCATATCCAGTGCAGAGCTTCAATAAAGATTTTTCTACCTCGTTGCATAACACGCTCCTGCCCATATTTACAAGTTCCATTAGTATTTCATGTTCTCTACAATATTTGTACCAAGTCTCTGGTGAAACTGAAAGTTTCTTACAAACCTCCCGTACAGTATCTCCTTGAACCAACCATTCCTTTATGTCATTTAACCTAGGAATAATATGTGTATTCCACTTATCATCTTTCTTTAATATCTTAGCTAATTTCGGGTGTTTTTTCGAATAATCATCCAAAGCCCAAGTACTGATTTCAAGCAATTCTGCTATTTCAACTTTTGTACATCCTTCATCTATCCACTTTTTTACTTCATCAAGCCGTGGTTCTACATTTGTTTTAAATTTAGTAATTGCATGTTCTCCCATATTCACCTCACCTCCCTCAAAATAAGATAGAGCCTTATTTTAGCTCAAATATCATAAATCCTGTTCTAATACTTAAGCGAAGTATTAAATTTTATCAAGTTAACATATGAGACTAATTCATCAACATTCTTTCTTCTTGTAAAATCTACTGGCTTGTCATAGGCAGCAAGCATTCCTATTTCGTCAGGTACTAATTCTGTCTTCCTTTTCATTTTGATTTTCCATTTTAGTAAGGTCATGAGGACTTTATCTAAAGGCTTCAGCTTACTGTAATCAAATCCGCCACGCAAATAATAGAACCTTATTTGTTTCTGCTGTTCCGCAGTAAAGTTCTTATTTCTTACATCACATATTACCTCTTCTCGTGAAGGGGATGCGCCTGTAGCAAAGACAACAACCTTTTTATTCTCAAGTTTGTCGAGGTTTTTGGTTATCAATTTAACTCCGCTGATACCAACAGCATACAATCCTCCACCATAAATGACCGTATCATATTCTGTTAACATTTCTATGTTAACCTGCGAACTTTCATAAATGTCAGCTATTAACGCCTGTGCAATCCATTCAGCATATTTCTTTGCAAAGCCTGATTTCGACTTGTATATTACTACAGTTTTCATTCTTTATACCTCGCGTTATAATTTATAATAGTCCAAACAAAAAGTAAAGAAAATATATACTTCTTGCACCTTCGCCTCTATGCCAGACATTGCAATCCAATTGAGCATTTACCCCACAAACAAAAGATACCGCCACACGCGCCAACGTGAAGCGATATACAGCCCTATATATCCTACTCTACAACAACCTTTTCCTCCGGTTTGCTTCCACTCCGAAAGGCTGAATTGCCCTTCAACCTCTCAAGCAGAATCTTCCTTGTTATTTTGTACTCATCGCCAATCATACCCAGCCGGATGAGAAATACTCTGAAAGTAAACTTTGGATTATCACTTTCAGTTTTTTTATTGCTTGCTGATTTTGACTTTAAAGCCATTTGATTCAGTAAAGTGCAAAACTGATCATATGCAATAATTCTGTCTGCATCCAAGGTAGCTCCAAATAATCGAAATATGACCTTATCTTCTTCAATCTCAATATTGCCATCCTCAATGCCAAGTGCCATAAATATTAAATTCTTTTTACTTTCAAACAGCTTGATCAAATTTGCCTTTGACTTGTCGGTATGCTTTGAATCGTCTATGATAATCGATAATCTACAACTGGTATTTACAATTGAACCAGCTTCCTTTAATGCGCCCAACACTTTAGCTAATTCTTCCTGATTGCTGTTTGGGATACAAATGCCAACTTTGTACTCATCGCCAGCTTCTCCATTTGCTACTTCCGACTCAACCGTTGAATCCATGAAAACAGCCCAATTGCCAATATAGTATTGGTATGTGATCCCTCCCTTGTATTCTGGTTTAGCATCTAGACATTCCCCAATAATACTGGCAACCTCTTTCCGACTTAGACCTGTAAGACTCATTAACATAATAAAACCCTCCATTTCTTGATTTGAACGTACACCATTCATCACTCTGAATGCACATTAAATCAAGTTAAATGAAGGGTCGTATTTATTTAAACGAGTTCTCTAGAAAATGCTATCGAAGTGAGCAATTATGCGCTCAACGATACTGCGTAGTTTTGATTCATTCCATATATCTTTAACATTGATGTGACCATTCTTACTGCATTTCTTTTTATAATCATCCAGTACAACAGCATATAAAAAGCCTCTTGCCCCCCCTTCATCTAATTCTTTCAATCTTTCCAAAATAATTCTATGTTTACTTCCTTTTACAAAACTATAATTAGTTCCTCCTGAACTATCATGTTTCCCCAATCCATATGATAGCATAATTGCATCAATCTGCTTATAATCCATAATCTCTCCACCCCTCGATATTACTGCTTGCCAAATGTAATTATACATCACCTTGGTAAATTATGTAATGTTTGTTAGCCGATGAAATGCCAATCATAATAATATAATCATAACGGTCGTATAAAGGGTTCGCGCAAAATATTAAACCTCCACCTGCTCAACCATTAAATCGGAGTATTTGTATTGCTGTCCATCTCTTTCAATCACCACATCATCACCATTGATTCCATCCTTATAATTAATCCAGCGTTCAATAATAACCTGACAGTATTTCGGATCAAGCTCTGATCCATAGCAAATTCTATCTGTATTATCTGCTGCTAGTAAAGTTGTCCCACTGCCGAGAAATGTGTCCACAACAATATCACCATATTTACTGGAATTCTTGATGATATATTCAATGAGTGGAATGGGTTTCATTGTTGGATGAACATCATTTACCCTTGGTCTATCGAAATTCCATATTGTAGTCTGCTTCCTATCACCATTCCAATAATGAGCTCCGGTAGGCTTCCATCCGAATAAAGCTGGTTCATGCTGCCACTGGTACGGTTGCCTTCCCATAACAAAGGTATTCTTTACCCAAATGCAACATTGTGAATGTTTGAAGCCTGAATCGACAAATGCTTTCCTAAACAATAATCCTTTAGCATCGGCATGAAAAATATAACTACTTGCTCCATCAGCAGATATTTCATAAATTCTCTTGAATGCTTCGAGAAGGAAATTATAGAATTCTTCATCACTTAGATTATCATTTTGAATTGTCAAAGCATCTTCTGTCTTACCCACATAGGAGATTCCATAGGGAGGATCAAGCACAGTGAGTTTTGCTTTCTTCCCATCCATCAATTTTTCCAGTTCATCTGCTTTTGTAGCATCGCCGCATATCAACCTGTGCTTACCCAACAGAATAATATCTCCTGATTGAATTACTGGAACTTCCGGTACTTCAGGGAGTTCCTCTTCATCCTGCTCATCCTTTGGCATGTATTCATCCCATAGTTTTTCAGCTTCCTTCATATCAAAGCCGCTCAGTTCAATGTCATAATCCTCTGTTTTCAAGTCATCCAGCAACTTTGCTAATGATTCGAAGTCCCATTCACCTGAAATCTTATTGAGAGCAACATTAAGAGCTTTCTCTTTTGTCTTATCAATATCAATAATAACGCAGTCAATTTCAGTATAGCCTAACTCCTTGAGTACCTTTGCTCTCTGGTGGCCGCCAACGATTGTCAGATCACTATTTAGAATGATGGGATCACAATAGCCGAATTCTGTGATGCTATTTCTGATTTTCTCGAATTCTTTGTCCCCAGGCTTTAAGTCCTTTCTGGGATTATATTCAGCATGTTTTAAGTCTGATATGTTAATTTTCTTAAATTCCATAGTGTCCTCCTTCTAAAATTGGGCATAAAAAAACTGTTTACTCCATTTAGGAATAGACAGTTAGGTAAAATACTGTGCTCACACATTCTAATATGGCTTATTCTAGATTTTAGAACGATTCACATGGGATAAAATGTTTTTGAGAATCAGAAAAGACCCCACTGTGGGAGGAGGTCTTAATTTAAGTAGCATTTTTTAATATAACGCATAAAAGTCACCTAACACGGTGACTTTCATGATATAGGGTTCGATTACGGATCTGAAGAATTATCTTTCTTCGGCAATTTTACTTGCCCTTGCTCGAATGTATTAAAATACATAAGCAAGTCACTTCCCAATCCCTATATAGTATACTATGTTATTTCGAGATTCATGTCAATATACCTAAGGCATAATTTTTACCCCAAATCTATCTCTTAGGTTTAATTTGCCATCATATCTGCATATTCTTAACTTTCTATCTACATTAAATTTCTTTGCATCCTTTTTCAATTCTTTTCTAGCAAAATAGTTAGGGACAAAATCAGCGACTTGCAATCCAATATTATTTTCTTTCTTTTTGGGGAAATCGATACTTCCTAATCTATTTATCATTATTTTTGAACTTACATACATAGAACCCATTAACTTTATATTATAAAATCTATTGCGCATTTTTTCATTTTCATAACCATGTCTAGCTTCATAAAGAATTTTACCGACACCATTATTAGAACATAAAAAGTGACAATAGTTTTCCATTAATAATTGCAAAGCTATAAGGTATATATCCGGTTTAATTCCATTGGAAAAATATTGATCAAGATCGTCCATAACTATACAAGTTCCAACTATAGTAACAATATTACTGTCAAAAATAGTATTTAATTCATCATAAAGAATTTTACAATATTTATTTTGGGAAAATCGTCTGAAATCTGGATCTTTTGCTCTGAATCTGATAGCATCATTTACTTCATTTTGGTGCATTACTTTATCAATTGGATCAGGCATATCATGCCATAGCATTCTTTTTAAGTTATTAATTTGAGGGATAATTAAATTAACATAATCTTCATCTTTAATAATAACTCCAGCCATACAAAACACTTTGTTTTTATGATTATTATGAGTTGTGCTCTCATCAAGATATAATGTGTATTGTGCCAAATTAAGTCCTCCACTCTATCGAATTAATCTTCGACAGAAAGGAGGAGAATCCTTCACGATATGGAAATATTCTATATTTAGACTATCTCCTAAACACCTGATACAAAAGGAGTAGCGTATCAGCCGCTCCCCTGTTTATTTAATTTAATTAAACTGCTCTCTGCATGAATTTCCATCCCATGCGATAACCTTTGCGCCAATGCGATAATTGCTTTCAAACTCCAGAAATACCTCATCTACATCAAGAGCTTGCGCTTCCCCCGTTGCAAGGTTAAGTAATACTAAGGAATTCTCATCATCTACAAAGACACGGAATCTGCTTGTCATGGTTACAATTTTATCTTCAACGCTCATATTTTTACCCCTTTCATCTATTCATATATCGAGAATTAATTCGTCATAATTGGGATCAACAAAAAAGAAGCACAAACATTTTTTGCTTCCAATTTAAACCATATTGATTTTGAGAAAGATATGTTGTTCAAAGTTATGGTTTTATTTTTGATTATTATTTGAAACAAAATTATAATACAGATTGGCTGGCGGCTTGTCCGACAGACACCTCGCGGGTAGCGCCCTGTATTCTTTTCAATAAAAGGTTTAAATAACTTGTAGCTTTCATCAGGGGAACGACGAGAGCAGGATTAACCCCTACGAACTGCGCAGGGGTTTTGGCTGTGTCATGAGCAAGCTCAAGCCCCATCCAAATATTTGAACTCAATTTATGAAACATACACTGTGAAATTGTTTGCACTACTAAGCATTACTAAATTTTTACATGCATTAATTATTGTAAATTTGTCAATATATTCTTGGGCTCCCTACTATTCTCTATTAATTTATATAAGGAATAGGGGGTATCCCAAAAACTTTAAGCCATTTAGATATACCAATAATATGCCTGATTGCTACCTTTACCTTCTCTCTTTGTTTTAATATTCCGTTTTGACTTGATATCCTTTACCACAGGATTTTTTATAAGCTTCTCCCAGTAATTGTCGCTTATTTCAAACCTATTCTTGATATCTTTTAGGCTACTTTTAGTACCATCCCATTCGCTCTTAATCCATTTAATAAATGTCTGTATTTTATTATCATTACCATCCGCAGTCTGCCTTCCCAGTATCTTTTCCTGTTGGAATTCTTCTGGAATATTATAATCACTCTTAATAGTGCATTTTTTGAATCGTTGTTGAATGAGATCAATAACTTTTCCATCAGGCTTGAATATGTAAATATCGACCGCATTATCAGCAGAAAAATCCCTTACACATGTCCTGAATACCTCCTGTTCAAATTCCACTGCCATTTTACGCCACATGTAAATATTGACTTCATCATATTGTGTAAATCGCCCATTAACATTCTCAAATATTTTTGCAGTTCTTGCAGCTTTATCTTCTTTGTATTCCATTAATTTTTCAAATGTAGTGTTTCTACTTAAGCACTGAGCCAGATACTCATCGGAAGGAGATCTGTTCCATCCGATTTGAACCATGTTCTTTGCATCCTTGAACTCATTACTCCCTTTAGTGTCACCGAAATGAGGAATCACATCTACTTCTTCACCTTTATCAAGGAATATGAGAGTTCCCAAATTCTTTAATTTTTGTGAAATAATTTTCGCATTTGCCTTATAGGTTACCACATAGGTTTGCTCTGTAAATTTATTATTTATCCATTCAGCAACCGCTGTGTTTTTCCAAGGATTCTTTTTAATATCAAGGGCGCTACGGCTCATGTTCATTTCTTTAGCTTTGAAGATATGAAAGGTGATATTCTCATAGTTTTTATAATCCTCAATATTCAGAAACTGGAATCGTTCATCTTCATAATCAGGGTCTAATTCTGCAGTAGCATCAAAGATATATGTCTTGAAGCCAGCATAATGAAAATTCTTGATTCCGAGCGTCTTAAAATATGGAATATCAGTATTACACCATAATGCTCCCTGAACGAACATTTTTTCTACAGCATTTAATAAGTCGACATTTTTATAGCCAATGATACTCTGCCATCGGCCTCTGAATTCTTCAGTAAAAACTGCTTCTTTTGTCCCACAGCAAATACAATTTCTGAATTGACTTACTTCTTTTCTAAGCTCAAATACTTCATTTTCCACTTCATGAATTTCATTTAGAAGATGCTCCTTAGTGGTTATGGCATCCGTACCATTAGTCTTTGTTTCTTCGACAGTCTTTTTTAAGGTGGAAAACAGTTGAGTATCAATCCTATAGTTATCAATTATGATAGGCTTTTCATCAATGATTACGATATCTCTTACTAGCTCATTCTTTTCTCGATCAATCCAAGGTTTGTACTCATCGATTCTATCTTGATATTGTTTAAGCCTGGCGTTTGTCATAAGCAGAATTGGGCTGAAAACTTGCTGTTGTTTCTGATAACTCATTTTACATTTATCAAAATAAGGGCATTCCATCGGACTGCACATTCCATATTCATAGGATTCAATAGCAGCATTTTTACAGATTCCATCTCTAGCAGAGTTCTTATTCCATGCTTCCAGAATATAGGTGTACCTTGTATTATTCTTTCCTTTGCTATAAAAGCCCTGATCCTTATAAATATCTTTTTCAAGTTGCCTTAGTGCTTCAATTTTATCAGTAACAATAATGACGCCTTGCTTTGAGAACTCACTCCATGCACCACTTTGAATATGTTTGCAAAGGGTACTCAGGAAGGAGTAAATATAACTGGATTTTCCAAAGCCAGCCTTTGCAGGAATAATTGTAATTTTATCAGGGTTTATAATTTGTCCCATGATACTCATTGTTGCATCATAGCTGAAGGTTATTTGACCCTCTGATATTTTATTATTTCTGGCATCAAACAGTCCTCTAAACTTATCTTGAGTTTCTTGGGCAAAGGCTTTAATATCATCATTTATGTCAACAATCTGTTCAGGATTTAGAGCCGAAACAGTAATGTCCCGTGACCAATATTTATAGTTATCACCATCAGTATATGTTGATCCGTCAAAAGCAGTCTTTTGTTCATATTCACGTTTGTATTCGAACGCCTCAATTATAACCTTTTTGTTTTGAACCCCATCCATTATGATCCTCCAGTATTAGACCAACTCTTTGAATTGGTTATATTTCTCCATAGTGTCACGCAGTTTTAGTGAATCCTTAAAGATAAATATTTTTCTATTTGAATCCTTCAAGTCTGGCTTCTCATCTACTTTATGGAATCTATTGAACATTAACCAGCCAGCCATTCTTTCCTGAGTAATTACAATTGTATCATTTCTCATTTATTCTTTACCCCCCTTAATAATTTTTTAATGATCTAGCCTAACTCTCACCCTTGGGGGGTGGATACCCCCCAAGATAGAATCATATAGTACTCATTTTAATTATTAAGGATTTCTTAGTCTCCGATATTTCAATGACTTCATCAATACAGAATTCTTCATTAATATAATCAGTCAGCCTGATCTCCAGACCAGCGGGATTAACATCTTCCTTCCTGACGCTAGCCAAATATTCATCCCCAATATATAGCGCGACATCAGTGTTTTTCATCTTAAGAATGAAACCTTGCTTCATTTTTTCGATTAGATATTCTGGTTCCTTACCTTCAAGCTTAATAAGTTTTACAGTATGGTTAACTAGGGATTTGACCACAGCATCAACGCCATTGACAATCAAATCCGACAAGGAAGTTTTAACCTCTTCTTCTCTCTCAATATCAACCTCAGTAAAGTGCTGGCCTAATATGTTATAAACGTGATAATCTCCGTCTTCTAAATCCGTTTTAATTTGTACATCGCTGATCATGCCTGTGCCATCTTTCACACTTAGCTGCCCCTTAAACTCCCGCTCCAGTTGGTTCAATTCCCTGATCTCTATCACATCAATTTTGTTTTCATCTTCATGGATTTTAAGATTCTCAAGAACTCCTTCAGGGACAATTCGCCAGGGGAAAGTATAGTCCTGATTCCTTTTAAAGCCGGAATCATTCTTATTCTTAGAATAATTGTAAGCTATTTCTACACAGCAGGATGCAAGCACAGATTCGTTGCTACAAAATCCCCTGCATTTACTCTTGATATCCTCATAAAATTTCTTGTATTCCTCATTTAGCAGTTCTATTTCTTCCTTGATTTCATCGGACTTATCCAGCGGATTAATCCCTTTACCCTTTTTCGCAAGGGCCTCTTTTTGTTTAATATACTCTTTGTAAATTGGCTGAAGCTCCTTAATTATTTTATAGAATGTCTCAGAATCGCATTTGGAATTATCCTGTAATAATGCCTTGGTGTCTTGAGTATCAAGGTATTCGATATCAATAATATCGGCAAAGTTGATCTTAAATGTTTTATTGATCTTGTCTTCTAAATCTTTAACAAATCCATTAAAGGGACTCTTAGCATCATCCCTGCTCTGATAGGATTTTGGTTTAGTCTTAAAGTCTCCGTATTTGTGGTGGAGGAAATATGGCTTCTTCCTTGCTGAACTATTTAACTCCCCAGGTATAGACACCGCTTTCATCGACTTTACACTATCAATAATCTGTCCCTGTAAATATTTGCAGATCGCTGTTTCGAAATCTCTGGATTCCAGACCTTCATTCCGTTCCATCGCTTTATTGGAAAAATAGGTATCGATATTTGTGACTCTACCTGTCAGGTTATCGAGGTTCATTAATTCATACGCTAAAATGTTGTCTATATTATAGTCCAAGGGATCTGCAGTTGATTTATCCCCTGGATCATAAATCACATCGGATGGGATATTTTTCCGAAGCATGACAGGGCTATCGATTACCATCACTTTATCGCCATCATAATCGAGATTTAGTCTTGCCATGGATAAATCACAAGCAGCAGAAAATTGGCACACATTATCAAGGTATTTGATATACTTGTTTTCCGTGGTTATAAACTCTGCTTTCAATACTTCTGAATAATGGGTTAGAGGGTTCCTGAGAACAATGTGTTCCCCATTCTTGCCAGCACAGAATAATTGATTCTCTCCTAAAAATCCTATAACATCACAGCCAAAGGTATGTTCCATGAAAGCAATGCAATCTCCAGTAGCATAAATATAATTTCCTTTTATGTATGCGCGTCCTAGAAGCAAACCACGCCATACCCTACGAGCTTGGTTGACGAGGAATTTTCTAATATGTGGGTCAAAGAGCATCCGGTGATTTAAGTCTATGGCTTTATTAATAACGTTCACATACTCTTCATCATCTTTATTTTCGGTTATCCCTTCCTCAATTACGCTATCTTCGCAGCACTTTAGCCTCTGTATGAATTTCACAGCCTCTTGTTGTTAATTTCAGTTATTATGTGAATTATCCTCCAATTTATCTAATTCTCATTAAAAAATGGTATACCTTCCCCTACCCCAGAATTATCGATCCTTATTAAAATGGCTAATTTCTATGAGCTGCTAAAAACCAATTCAGCTTTATACTTGAGCAGATAGAGCCCTTTTAATAAAAGCCTTATTATTTCTCGTTGAGTTGTAAAATGTTTTCTCAGTCGTCTAAACAAAAACAATTGCATTATATTCGATGCAATAAATATCAGATAAAGCACAGCTTCTACGGCATTTCCTCCATGCACAAAGCAATGCTCTAACCCACATTCACTTTTCAAGTTATTAAAGATCGAGTTCTCAATATCCCAACGTGCTCTTATTACTTTAAACAATGTCTTGAGCGCCATATCCATACAAGTCGTTACAATCATAATCTGTGTGCGCTTCTTGTCCTTATGTTTAATAGCAAATTTTACAAAACGTAGCGGCTGCTCCACGTTGTCCATAGTAAACGTTGACTCGAAAACCTCAACTTTCTCAAAGCCTTTTTCATCTTCCCAAACATCGACTGCCTCCGACTTATTTGTCTTCCTTTTTGCTAACCGTAAACTATTGTTATTATTGTTTTTTGCTCTGACAATGGCATCAATACCAAGTTTTTTGCAGTGGTTAATCCATATGGAATTACAGGCAAGAGCATCATAAACTACGACATCAGTGAATTTGTTATGATTCTTCACGACGCTTGAAATGAGCCTTTTCGCTACGTTCAACTCACCTTCATCCTTTGAAGCAGAATCTTGTCCTGGCTTGTACATCTCAAAGCCAATAACCAGTTTGGGACCAAGCCCTACTGTTGACATGACAGCGCCACTATGGAAGCTATGAGTCTTTTCACCCTTGGTGTTTTTCAAGCATTCTGGACAGTTTTTCTTATTGCTTCCGAAGAATTTTGTTCCATCAATTGCAGCCACAGTATATCCGTCAATGGTTCCGTTTTCGAAAGTCTTATTCTCAACTGACCTTTTTATAATGTGTTGATTTATTTGGTTTAGTCCGGTTACATCAATTACTTTAAGTGTATCTCTGATCGTATCAACCTGCGCCAGCTTTGTTCCTCGGGGAAATAGTTTACTAAACTCATGATTCTTAATCATAAAATTTAGCTCATTAAGGCTTTTTATTCTGAGCAAAAACCCGAGAAGCACAGGCAGAATAACTTGACCTGTGCTATAAGTTGGGTTAACTCTTCCGTCAGACAATTTATTCAAACCACGTTCAATGTGGTAGGCATTCTTCATATATTTTACTAATTTTGCAAAGTAGTTTTTTCTCATTTCAGCCTCTCTTCCCCTCTGATTTTAGCAGAGTGAGAGGTGAGACAAAAACTTTGAAAAAACTCCGAATTTGATACACTTTTGAAAGCGGTGAAAATACCTGTGCTATCAATGTTTGACTATGGGAGAAGCTAAAGTGCTGATCTTCTCCCCAATACGCTTGCAAAATTCTATCTCGATCATCTGGGTGTATGGCGTCGATATATGATTGAGGGTTATCATATAGACTTTTACATGTTCTTCCAAACACCTCCTCGTATGCTGGACTTATATAAATATGTTTTCCTCCCTCACGTATCCAAATTACTTCGCCGAGATTTTCTGCCACTTCTCTGAATTTTTCTTCACTTGCTTTTAGTTGTAGTTCACTAAGTTTTCGCTGTGTTATATCCTGGACTACTCCATAGATTCGAACCAGTGTTCCTGAAGAATTGTACTCAAATCTCACTTTCGCATGAATCCATATTGTTTTATCCTGTCTAATTATCCTCAAGTCTACTTCATTCTCATTAAGCTTATTGGACTTGGACTCCATCATAACCTTCATCATAAATTCTTTGTCATCGGGATGAATTATCTTTTTAAAGTCATTAATTGTGGGTATAAATTCTTGTGGCTTAAAGCCATATATACGAAACAGTTCATCGGACCAAGGATGTTCTCCACTTATTGTATCTAATTCCCAGTTTCCTAAATGTGCAAATTCCTGAGCCTCTTGTAATCTTTCCTTTGTTTTTATCAATTCTTTCTCATAGTTTTTCCTTTCAGTAATATCCTGAAAGCCTCCATATACTTTTACAACTTCTCCATTCTCAAATACTGCTTTGCCCAACGCCCTAACCCATTTTTTATTACCTTTAAATGTCACATATTCTAATTCAAGATCGAAAGATTCACCATTTTCAACTGCTTTGCGCATTGCTTCCTTAATTGCTTCGATTGAATGGGGATGATAAAAACAAATCGCATTTTCAAGGTTTGCTTTGAAATCATCAGGCACTTCTGATATTCTAAACACTTCATCAGTCCATTGTAGAGCTTGATGCTTTAAATCTAATTCCCACCCGCCAACTTTAGCAAGTTTTTGGGTTTCGTTCAATAAAAGTCTGTTTTGCTCCAGTTCTTTCTCATTTTCCTTCTTTTTGGTAACATTTTGAAAGGCAACACCAACACACTTATTCCCCATAGGAAAAGCTTTTATATCAAAAACTCCGAATATAACTTTATTATCTTGGTAACTAAAGTCTTCAAATTCTACTTTTTCCGATTTTCGAACAACATTGGCATATAGCACTGGTAAACCCCTCGCTCTTAGGTCTGGAAAACTTTCATCGATATTGTTTCCTATTATATTTTCAGTTGCAACTCCTGTTAATTCATAGGCTGCATTATTTGCATATACCATCCTTAAAGATTTATCATCTTCAACATCATCAAGCATATATACATGTATACCTATTGAAAGGTTATCGAAATTATTCAAACTTTTAACAAATGATTCATCATTCTCTATGTCAATTTCCATATATACACTCCAAAGTACTTTATATTTTATTATGTAATAACATTCTAAATGAACATCAATAATCCTTTTTATTGCAACAAATTAATTTCACGAACTACCACCAGTTTCCAATACAATAACCAAAATGCGATAGTGAGAAAACCTCTATCTTCTCACCATCGCATAAATATGTTATTAACAAACCCTTCCAGTGTCAATCTTTAACTGAAGCTCCAAATAAGCCAAATCTACATGGAGTCAATATTCGAAATCTAAGCATAATTTTTTATTGAATCAACCCCATCTGTACACAGCAAAAACTACCAACGACATTGGTAATCATTACCTATAGAATATGTTTCCGTGTCCCCACCCTACCTCAAAACTGTCTCAACCAAACCCTTATAATATGTTCCCGCGCGCCTATCTAGTCCCATTAACCCTTCACACAATTCAAACCACTAACCCTGAAAACCGCACCACAAGCGCCTCTCAACTGTGTTTAATAGTAAGACAACAGCAAGTCTCCACGTGCGTGGTGTGCTCGATTAGTCTGATTAGCAAACACGTTGAGTGCTTGAAATGTCGGGAGAGAAAACAGTTGACAACTTCGCGATTATATGTGATCAACGTTCTGCGCATTCACGAAGTGTTATACTACATTCCTTGTGGTAAGTTTCGTGAGCGCCGTTATGCGTCGCTGGCAGATGAATACCCCTAATTCCTTTCAGCTAAAATCTTCTTCCCTCTTCAATCCAACAGTTTAATAGTGTCTATTCTAAGTTAAATCGCCCGCTATGGATTAACGATTTAATTCTTTAGTTCTTGCCTGACCAGTTCCAAGTTCTTGATAACAAGCGTTAAATCGTCTTTGCTGTTTTGCAACTGTGTCGCACTAAAATCTCCGTCGTAAACAAAACTATCTTTCATCTCATATAGTGATGCCGCAAGACAGTCTGAGCCTTGAGTTAGGCCATCAATGATCTGTCTATTGTTTGATGAGACCTCAAAAGACTTCATATTTGTATTATCATTTGCAGCTATTGAATATAGCTTATCCACCTCAGAAACCAGCGCAGCCTTATTCGTTTTATTAGTGGAATTAATTACTGCTTGGTATTGTTTTAATACCCCTTCAAGTGAAGTTTGAATTGCTTTTATATCCGTTTTTGGTTGCACAGTTTGTGATTGAGTCGCTAAAATTTCGCTATTAGCTAATGTAGTATAAGCTATTGATGACCCTAGAAAACTTCCGTATACCACTTTTATAACAATAATTAATAATAAAAAAGTTATAAGGCCTACTACTATATTCTTCTTTCCCCATCGTTTATGCCTATATGCTCTATACACTAGTGTACCCCTCCTCATTTTATTATTCAAAATTATACCAATCAATGTTCAGTTCTAATCCAGCTCTATACTCGGGATCATTGCATCGGAGGAGCTAAATATGGGTCTTTAGGCGTTGCTACTATTTTGCAACTGGTAACGACCAAACAAGGAACTCCATCATTAGCTTCGTGAAAATTATGTATCGAATTAATTTTATCTGCTCCACCTATAACACGTTTTTGCAATAAACCCTCTACTTCAACCCAAGTATCAGCTTTGAGATTAAGAGCATTGGGGCTTTCAACAATAATTCCGATGGGGGTGGCATCGACGATACAACAAGTAATCACATAACGAGAGATAACAAATTGATTCTTTGCTAATGTCGGGTCTTTATAAACAAAACCCGTTAACTTCCAGTGTTGGTTATATACCTGTTCGGGGTGGTCATCTATGTTAAGGTATAACTGCATCAGATCTGATTCTTTCGCAACGGAATTAACCGATTTAGGGGTTACGGTTTTTACTGAGTTTAGTGTGGGCTGATTCTGCGAGGCAGATTTATTAAGCATATCGGCAGAGGCACTTCTCGTGCCATTGGCATAAAAGGAAAGTCGACCAGCTGTATTAATACTATTGGAAAGGGCTGTTGAAGCTAGAACACGGGGCTGCATGCCAAATCCAAGAATTAGTGGGATAATAAAAATCATCATTAGCAGTAAACCATTAGTTTTATGAGAATGATGATGATCTGAAGTACAAGCATGGTCGTGGCCACAGCAGCTGTGAGCTGCACTATGATTGTGTTTCATCGGTATCAGCTTAGCTATAGTAATTATCGCAAGAAGGATTGCTGATAGTTCAGATAACCAAATTAACTTAGAGCTAATATACAGTACAATCGTTCCTGTCAGGATTAAATGAACGATCATTAAAGAAAAGCAGATTAAAATTAAGCCCTGAACTAATGCTAAACTCCATCTAATTTTCATAGTGACCTCCTTTGAAATACCTTGTTCTAATGCTAAAAGAAACTACTGGATTAAAATAAATGTTTCCATAAACCAAAATCAATACTCAAACTTAACACATAGGTCAAACCTAGCGAGGTAACCGCAAGGAACAAAAATAGAGATAGTCGGAAATTTTTGGAAAATAAAATAATATTACGTAAATCTATGATCTGTCCTATCACTAGAAATGCCATTATAGAACCTAATGGAAACTGATTTGCTAGAACTCTAGCCACAAATGCATCTGCATCTGAACAAAGTGACATAGCAATAGCTAATACCATCATTGCTCCTGCAGCCATAAAGGGATTACTGGTTGCTTGAATCAAAATCCCCTTAGGAACCCAGATCTGTATAGCAGCGGCAAGGAATGCACTAATAATCAAGTATCGTCCCACATCAAAGAATTCGTCTCCAGCATGTATTAGCAATTGGTGTAGGGAACTCTTGGAGTTTTCATGTTCGTGCCCATGCCATCCAGTATCAGTAAAATCCCTACTACTGAATAAGGAACCTGCTAATAAAGCTGTAGTTGCTCCCACTATGAACGTACTGAAAACACGTAAGCTCACGATATGCCAATTCCATTGAAAGGCCATTGCTGTCGCTAAAATTACAACAGGGTTAATAACCGGGGCAGTAAGCAAATAGGCCAAGGCAGTGTGCCTTGAAACTCCTTTGCGAAATAAACCGCGAGCAACCGGTAATACTCCACAGTCACAGACTGGTATGAATAATCCTAAGAGTGAACCTACTATTACTCCACCCACTGCATTCTTGGGAGCAAATTTGGCAATCCAATGTTCACTTACTAGATAACGAATTAGGGAAGATGCAAAAACTCCTATGAGTATAAAGGGTAAAGCTTGTATTACGACACTTAACGCTAACGTGGCTACATTGGCAGTCTGTTCCAAGACATCTTTATTCAGGGCTATTTTAGATCCCAAGATAATAAAAAATATGCTTCCTGCAAGCAGTGGGTAAAACTTCATATTGGAAACCGGTTTCGAAATGTAAATATAGATCACCTTCCCAAGGTTACTAGGCTAATGATCTATATTATTGTTAATATATTATTTATATTCCATAAGAATCCATTCGAATGATTTTCTATATTTCAAGTTCATGTATCCACTCGATGAATTAATCATACACAGGATAACCTACCGGTTGATAGACGCTGGGTCAAAAGTGTAAAGTATAATTAACAATCTTATAAAAACCGCAAGGATGAGAAATCTCTGCGGTTTTTTCGTTGCCCTTATATTAGTCTTTATAGGGGTCGCACCAATATTTTACGAAGATATTCTTACACCATCCTCAAAAGTATGTTGGATTATATTGTCAGGCATATTTAGTAGCCATTTCTATCTCCTTGCGTATTCTATTTCAAGATCATCCCTTGAAGTTAGCTACGTCTAACCAGTTCAGAAAGATTCTAAGAAGGTCGAATAAATACTTTCTTTTGCCACCATACCTCATGACAATTCTTCCGAGTCTTTTAGATCCACGAAATCTTTAAAGGCTTGTTGCCAAGAGGGATTGCCTTTCATGAACTCCACAAGAGTTTTGATGGCATCGATCGTTACAGTCGAAATGTAGTGTTCCATAGCTTCGGCCTCGGTCGCAAAGTTACATTTACTACATATTAGGGCAAGAAACTCCTGTAGCAATTGGTTCCTCGTTACTAAGTAGTACCCAAATTCGTTTCCTTTATGAGTAAGTTTTATCTCTCCGTATCGTTCGTACTTTATGTAACCCTCGTCTCTCAATTTATAGAGAGCTTTGGTAACAGATGGTAAAGCAACTTTAAGCCTATTGCTGATGTCCGTTACTCGAACAGTAACGAGAGATAACGAAAACCGATATATTTCCTCTAAATAGTCCTCCAAGCTGGGTGTTAGCATATACGACACATCCTTTGCTTCACCTTAGTTCCCTTATGCCCATTTGGGCTAAGAATTCCATAGCTGGAAGCCTTAAGAGCCAAAATCGTTCTCACCCTATAAGTATGCTGGTTTTGTTATATCAGTATATTCTTTCAACATGCTCTATGATCTTTTTAATGAGAGTAAACTGGAGGTATTAAAATGAGTGAAGGTTTAAACTTATCCCGAACATCGCTAACAATACCAATGCCATTGATAAAAGATACATGGAAGGTAAAAACAAGAAGAATTCTTACATTTTTAGGTCCTGCGTTTATTGTAAGTGTTGCCTACATCGATCCAGGCAACTTCGCCACAAATATTAGTGGAGGTTCAGTCTTCAATTACACGCTACTTTGGGTCGTTCTTTGGAGTAACTTAATGGCAATCTTTTTACAAAGTATGTCTGCAAAATTAGGAATTGCTACGGGCCACAATTTACCTGAAATGTGTTCGAAGGTATTCTCCCGTAAAACGAATTGGTTTTTCTGGGTTGAGGCGGAAATCGCTGCGATGACCACAGATTTGGCGGAGTTTCTTGGCGGAACTTTAGGATTGTATTTGTTATTTGGAATCCCCATGATTTATTCGGGTCTCATCATAGGGGCACTAACTTTCTTAATAGTGTACATGGAGAAATATGGGCAAAGGGTCGTTGAGTTGATTATTGGTACATTGGTGGCAGTCATAACCATTGCTTACACGATCGAATTGTTTTTAGCTAAGCCAGACTGGACACAGGTAGGTATCCACACGCTAATTCCCTCCCTTCCCAATGGAGCAGCTGTCTTAATAGCTGTTGGAATGCTCGGGGCAACAGTAATGCCTCACGTAATATATCTTCACTCGCAACTAGTTCAAAGCAGATGTCAAAAGGATCATACGGAAGAACAAAAACGAAAGCATTTACGTATGGCCCGAATCGATATTGCCGTTGCCATGAATATAGCGTTTATAGTCAATGCTGCTATGGTTATTGTCGCTGCAGCCGTCTTCTTCAGAAATGGTATGGTCGTGGATACGATTGAACAAGCACAAAAATCATTAGAACCTCTTCTTGGAACACTATCCAGCGGAGCTTTTGGAATTGCTTTGTTGGCATCGGGTTTATCATCCTCAGCAGTGGGTACGATGGCTGGGCAAACCATTATGAAAGGCTTCATTGGCTTGAGTATCCCCATCAATATCCGAAGAGCAGTTACTATGGCCCCAGCTTTAATTATCATAGCTTTAGGCGTTAACCCCATGTATGCCCTAATAATGAGCCAGGTTGTCTTGAGCTTCGCCCTTCCATTTGCCATTGTGCCAATGATGCTGATCACCAGTCGCAAAGACTTAATGGGTAGCTTAGTAAACAAACGTTCAACTAAAATAGCTGGTTGGATTATTACAAGTCTAATTCTTACTTTAAATGCAGTTCTAATTTACCTGACTTTCACTGGTAGCGTATAAGGTAATCTCCTGGATAAAAAAAATAAGCAATAGGGCCGGGGGCAACACCCCGGCTTATCTAACAAACTATAGGTGGGTTTAGGCAGTAAAGCATTGAAAGTCGATGGTTCATGCAGTATTGTTTGTGCCTACATGGATGGCCATTACTCGTGAGTGTGTTATTGACTGCACTCATTGGCTGGTGGTGGATTGATTCGCTTATTGCTTTAGCCCTTGTTTATTATGTGGTTAAAGAAGGTCTTGAAGCTGTTCAAGAAGCGAAAGGAGTTCCAGATACCTGAGGGGATTGTTAAACCTCGGTGAGGTTTATAAGTTAAAGAATAGTCTATACTTCACTTCGGTTTTGGTTAAGTTAAAAAAACATGTAGGAGGCATTTTTCAATGGCTGACTTTAGTATTCATCAAAGTCAAAAGAAGATTTTAATTTCCATAAGTTTAGTTGGTTTAATATTAGCTTTAAAATTGAGTTTTGCTGTGATAACCAATAGCCTTGCTCTATTTAGTGACTCTTGGCACTTAATAACCGATTTTGCATCACTACTGATCAGTTGGTGGGGACTCAAAATAGCAACAAAACAAGCTGATAGCAAAAATACATTCGGATACTACCGTTACAGTGTGCTTACGGCTTTAATCAATAATGTATCTCTCATAATCATTTCCCTCTTTATATTTTATAAAGCTGTTGACCGTTTTCTCCATCCAGTCGCCGTTGAACCACAAGGCATGATTATCGTAGCTACTGTAGGGTTGATCGTGAACCTGGCGATTATCCTGAATCTTAGGCAAAATACTAACAACTTAAATGTAAGAAGTGCTTTCCTCCATTTTGCTGGGGATGCCCTCGCTGATTTGGGAGTACTTCTGGGGGGGATCGTTATTATTTTTACAGGGTGGTCAAAGGTTGATACGTTATTGAGTTCACTCCTTGCCTGTTTCATTCTAAAAAGTGCTGTTAAAATGACTTGGGAATGTCTACTTATTTTCCTAGAATCCGTTCCGTGTAATGTTTCGGTCAAAGAGCTTCGATCTGCTATCTTAGCCATTGATGGTGTTCAAGGAGTAACTGATATCCATGTTTGGAGCATCTCGCAAGAAGTGACAGCTATGACAGCTCATGCGTTGGTTAAGGAATTAAATAAGGAACAAACGTTGGAACTTTTGCACAAAATACAACACACTAGCTACGAGAAATTTGAGATTGCCCATACAACAATACAATTTGAGTATTGTGCGTGTAGTAGTTGTTATCACAATAAGATTGACCACCAAAAACAATGTTCGATGTGCATTGATTTGTGTCCTACGGCTTAGTGCTTACTCGGTCCTCTCCTGCTTCATCCTCAATAAATGGAGGCGAAATGCTCATATTTAACTATCATTGAGAGCCATTCCAACACAACATAAGTTTCAATTCAGCTAGAATTGAGCATCCGTTACAACACCTCCCTCGCCTCAATTCCCGTCTTGAACACAAACACCACTTCCACCATCGACAGCACCTTGACCTTCTCAATCAGCCTGCGGAATGAATCTCCATCATACTTATCAAGCAGCGAATCCTGTGCTTCCAGATACGCCATGATTTCCTCTATCCGTTTATCGCCCCACACCTTCTCTACTAAGGCATCCTTCAACCTCTTCTTGCCCTCTTGTAAACTTTCAATCTCAGCGGTCAGAACTAAATACTCGTTATTATCGACCCCTGTTTTACGCACCAAGCTCATCGATCTCTGCTGAAGTTCCGCTAACCTGGCATCGTTATCCTCGATTGAACACTTATGCGCCGCATTACCAGTCCTCTCACTCATTATGAGCCTGTTCATAACCCGTAAAAAAGCCTGCTCCAAAGCTTTCTCCTTGACCGTCTTCATATCGCAAGCTTCGTTTCCACCCATTTGATGGTTGATACATATCCATAGGATCTGCTGATTCTTGCCTTTGCCCCATTTGGTACGCCGAAATTTACTACCACAGTTTTGGCAGAAAAGCTTCCCGGAAAAGGCATAGTCACTCGTAAACTTGCTCTTACCCGTTTTGGAATAGCCGCGCATACTTGAGCGTCTTTCAAATTCGATCTGTACTGCCGCGAATTCCTCCTTCGAAACAATTGGCGGGTGGCTGTTCTCGACATAATACTGTGCGGCTTGCCCGTTATTCTTGACCCTCTTCTTGGTCAGGAAATCGACCGTGAAAGTCTTTTGAAGTAGTGCTTCGCCCATATATTTTTCGTTCTTCAATATTTTACTGACGGTGCTATCATACCATCGAGAACCGCCCGAGCCAGTGATTATTCCATCCCTTTGCAAATTGGTTGCTATTTTATAGGGACTCTTCCCTTCCATGAACTCTCTAAAAATCCGACGAATAACTTCTGCCTCCTCCGGCACAATTACCAGGTCACCCTTTTCGTCCTTGGTGTAACCAAGGAATCTATTGTGGTTAACAATAACCTTACCCTCCTGAAAGCGGTAAGCAATTCCCATCCGAGTAATCTGCGATATATTTGAACTCTCCTCCTGTGCCAAACTCCCAAGCAAGGTTATCAAGAACTCGCCCTTACTGTCGAGCGTATTCACGTTCTCCTTTTCAAAAAATATAGCAATATTTTTCTCCTTCAACTGTCGTACATATTGCAAAGTGTCGAGTGTATTCCTGGCAAACCGACTGATGGATTTGGTGATCACCATGTCGATCTTGCCAGCCATACAGTCCTCAATCATGCGGTTAAATTCCACACGTTTCTTAGTATTGGTGCCACTAATACCTTCGTCAGCATAAATTCCACCGTAAGTCCACTCTTGATTCCGTTTAATATAGTCTGTGTAGTGTGACACCTGCGCCTCATAGCTTGATAACTGCTCTTCATTATCGGTTGACACGCGACAATAGGCGCAAACCCTAAGCTTAGCCGTGGCCCCAAGTCCCTGTAATTCTTGTCTTGGTTTTGCTGGAATCACTGTCACATTTGCCATTTTCTTAACCCCCCTAAAATAAATCACGGCCTCGTTTTAAGGTGTAATGTTCCTCAAAACGAAGGCCGTTTTTTAAATGAAACTCTAAAGTGGTGCGTTCCTTGACAACTATTTTTTCAATGATTGCGGTGTACAAATCCTCGCTGAACACCAAGAGTTTGCCGCTCTGTGAATTGAGAATGGCTTCAAGTTCCAAAGTTCTGGCAATCCGACTGTCCTGCTTTGCTAGTTCCGCCATCCAAGTGGCTCGTTCCGCTTGAAGTCGGACCAACTTACCCACCAGTTCCTCGTGTTCGGTTTTCAAAACGGCATAGCCCTTTTCTCCTATGAAAAAGAGCGCCCGTTCTTGTTTGATGAGACTCTCAATTTCCTCATCCAACTTCGCGATTCGCTCTTGGTCAATCAATGTAAATTTGTCTCTTTCCAACCTTGCCTTGTAATCTCCTAGCAACTTAACCCGTTCCATATAAAGCCGGTTAAACACCCTCACAAACAAGCCTTTTATGCTCTCTTCTTTGACCCTACCCACATTACATGAAATTTTTCCTTCTATTATATAGGTACTACAAACCCAAGAAACTGATTCCGCAACACTGCCGCAATTATCTATATGTCGTTTGTAGGTTTTCCCACAATGCCCACATTCGATGGCACCAGTAAAAGCGTAGCGTTTCAGATATTTTTCTCGGTTTCCCTCAACATTTCCTTTGGACTTTCCTCTCTCCACCATCAATTCCTGTGCTTTCTCAAAATCCTTCCGGCTAATAATGGCTTTGTGGGTGTTCTTCACATAGTACATCGGCACTTCGCCTTTGTTTCGCCTCTTCTTAAAATCCGTGGTGATTGTCTTTTGGAGGAGCATATCTCCTATATACTTCTCGTTTTTGATAATATCTCGAATAGTTGAAAATGCCCATTTGGTGTTGCCGGATATATTATTAGCATCTAATCCTTTGGCAATCCGTGAAATGCCAAATCCCGAAAGGTAGTCCTTAAATATTCGTCTAACAATGACGGCTTGCTCTTCATTAATAATCAAGCTACCGTTTTTGTCTTTGTCATACCCCAAAAAACGTGTTGTATTGATCTTTAGCTTACCCTGTTTAAAGCGACGCTGGTAGGCCCAGCGCATGTTTTGCGATATGGACACCAGTTCTTCCTCGGCCACTGAACTTAGAATGGAAAGCATGAGCTCGCTTTCGGCTGTCAACGTATCGATTGACTCCTTCTCAAAGTAGATCCCGATACCCATTAACTTGAATTTACGCACGGTTTCCAAACAATCGGCGGTGTTCCGGGCAAAGCGGCTGATGGACTTTGTGATGATGAGGTCAAATTTCTTATTCTCGGCGTCCTTAACCATCCGCATGAACTCTGGTCGTTTTGCCGCGTTTTTGCCAGATAGCGCTTCATCTGCGTAAATGCCAGCAAAGTCCCATGCTGGATTGCTCTTTATATAGGAAGTGTAATGTTCCACCTGAGCGGAGAAACTGTTCTTCTGCTCGGCTTGATCGGTACTGACCCGGCAGTAACTGCAAACCCTAAGTTTCTTTTCTTTAAGAACTGCTGCTTCAATCGTTCGTATCTTTTTCATGTGGCTCCTTTCCGTCACTGTCGCCGTATATTAGCGAAGGTATGCTGAAACATATTGCTAGTAAAAAAACATCACTACTCCCGGCAGACTGTCCAGGTGTAGTGATGATAGATCTGTATGGGCTAGATAGCAAGTTAATTGTTTTTGGGTGATAGTTTTGCCGCGATGAGCGTATTTGCAACAGTACCTTTATTCTTTCCACCTAGACAAAAGCTAATATCTATATTTACAGAATAGGTATGTGCCCAATTTAATTATAATTGCTACAACGATAATAAACGATAGCAATAGAGAAGATTTTATCACAATATTGTTTCGTTCAGTTATAAATTGCATTATTGCAATTACTACAAATAATATGTTAAAACTCATATTCGAAGATTTTTCGCTTATAAATTCCTTTCTTTCATCTTCAAATCGTTCATTTCTATTTCCTTTTGTTATATTTAATAAATACAGTAGGTATGCCAGAGATAACCCACCCACTCCAAACCAAACCCAATAACCATTCTTATTAGTCATCAAATCAACTATTCCTATTATCGAAAATAATATTGCAATTACCCCAGCTCCAATAAATTTCGAATCTGTTTTCTTCTCCATTCTAATCCCCTCTCTATTCAAAAATAAATACCTCTTCAATTTTCTTTTTAAATTCTTTTGAAATTTTATATGCAAGCATAATAGATGGGTTATATTTTCCTTTTTCTAGAGATATAATAGTTTGTCTTGACGTGTCTAATAATCTAGCCAAATCTTCTTGCGTCAAACCTCTTTCTTCTCTTAATTCCTTAATTTTATTTTTCATTTCAAAACCTTCTTTTAGTGTAAAGCTAACTTCACATTATTTTATCCCATTATATTGCAATTGTAAAGTAAGCTTAACCTATTTTCAATTACTCCTATATCCTGACTCGTCAGCTTAAATGAGCACTCGCTCTTTAAAAAATCACCGAAATCAGGCTTAGTGTCTGATTTCGGTGGTTTAAAGTCTGGTATTTTTAAGTGAACTATTGCAATACTACTTCTCTAAATTGATGGGAATTCCTGTTACATTCGGTATAAAAACCACTGACATGCTGGAACTCTATATTTCAGCTCAAAATTCTTCATGCAACCATCAATCACTCCCTGACAACCAAAAATGAGTTCGCGACAGCCATCAGATTTTCCCTCACTTCGGGTTAGTATTTTATCGATACGAACGACGATTATCTCCCCGTCTTCCATAATCCTATATTTTTCCGGACGTATGATTCCTTCTTTGGAGTGTGTTGTGATAGTCTCAATCGGCTTCATTAATATTTTCATTTCATCCACACTTCGCCCAATCTCCAGTAATGCACTCAGTACAGCCTCCGATATGTATGAGTTTGTTCCTGCACACTGGACATTGGTTATGAGCAATTAACCAGTCTTCACACGGTTCCATGCAATAAGATTTTTGATTGCAATCAACGCAAACATTCTTCATTCCATTCACCTCGCAGCACATACATTTGATATCAATGACCTTGAAGCAAGTTGTCAAGAAATTGTGAAAGTCTTATGTAGTTTGGTAGAAAACCTATTATACATTAATAAATAATTCGATAATTAATATGAATCTGCATATGAAAGGAGCAAAACAAATGAGTAGTATTAATCCCGTCTCTTCACAATATTCAAATGTTTCGCAAAGCCAACAAACAGACCAAACTACTGCTGTTAAAAAACAACACCATCACCACAAAAGCCAACAAACATCTGATACCCAGAGTTCTTCGAGTTCTTCATCACCACAAGATATTCTGGAACTTGGAACTCAAAATACTAGCCAGCCAATTACTTATTCCAAACCAGCAACTCAGCTTCCAATTCCTGAATAAACCCATCCGGGCTAAGTAAAATAATCTCCAATTGGATAATTATTAGCCAGATATAGGTAAATACAAAGCCCTCCTACTTACAAAACGTTAGGAGGGCTTCGTTGCCTGCTCATCTACCTTTAGTAGTTGGATAGCATATCCACTGGGCCTTAATGAATTAATATTATAGAAGTCTCAATAACTTATTAGAAAATGTGAAAAACACCTTAAGAAAGTGTGAAGAATCATTATCTATAAAGGAATCTTGCTTTCGACAGAGAATATTTCAAATGTGTTTGTGTATATTTTTGAGGAAGCGATACTCGCACAGAATTAGAGGAGCCCTTATCTGGATTCGTATTAGGTATATTTAAGAGAGGGGATTTTTGAGTGAAGAAAACTATGTTTAATAAATTGCACGTTGTGTCGTTGGCTGTATTAGTAGGATTAGGAGCCAGTTCTCTCGTAAATGGTGTTACATTTCCACTTACTGCCAGTGGCAAGGCGGGGGCTGATCTTGTTTTATCTAGGAATTCTCTGCATAAGCATGCACATGTCCCACAGACTCAACAATCACAAGGTACTGCTCCAACTGTAAATCTTCCTGTAAATACGCAAGAATCCGAGAATTGGGCTGGATACATTGATACACCTTCATCTGGTAGTTATACAAGTGTTTCTGGCACTTGGACAGTACCTAGTATATCTGCTGGCCAACAAAATTCAGCTGCTGCACAGTGGATTGGTTTAGGCGGAGTATCGTCAACTGACCTCTTACAAATGGGAACTATTGAAGAGACTGAAAACGGCCAAATAGTTGATGAGGTATTTTGGGAGCAGTTACCTTCTCCTGCTCAAAATGTGATGACTGTTCCTGCTGGTTCGACTATCAGCGCAACTATAGCTGAATCAACTGGTGTGAATCCAACATGGAATTTAACATTTACCGTAAACGGCCAAACGCCATCTCAAACGATCGCTCCTGTAACGCTAGATCCCTCTTCTACCTATGCTCAAGGAATTGGGACATCGGCAGAATGGATTAGCGAAGATCCTTCAACTCAGAATGACCAACTGTATCCTTTAGCAAATATGGGTACGATATCATACCAGTCTGCGCTGGTAAATGGTCAAGCATTACATTCCGCAGGGAATCAGGTTCAACCAGTTGATTTGGTGTCCAGCAATGGAAATGTTTTGATTGCTCCTTCCGCACTTGGAACGGATGGTGATTCATTTTCTACAAGCGTGATAAGCACTAATATCAGTACCGGCTCAACCTCGGGATATGGTCAAAATGCAAATCCGAGGTCTCCTTCAAATCGGAGACCAGGTAGAGTATCCAATAGTTGGTCATATCAAACAAATAACCTTGGTTGGTAGACAAAACCCGCTTGTGGTTCAGGTTTCATGGTTCTGAGTTGGCATAAAGGTAACGAAAAAGCCCTCCCATCGACTTCTGTAGGAGGGCCTTATAATATTCTTCTAAACTTGTTGCTCTACTGGTGTTGCGGCAGTATCGGCGGGTGTGCTAACACTTACAGAAAGACTTAACTTGCTCAACTCTTGCTGAATCAACTTCACGATCGAATCCACCGGTACATTTGGCGCAACCTTCCCCAATTCGTTTTTAACCATATTGACAATATCATCCTCGTTAAAACCTGTCCCATTTTGAATCGGCAGTAATCCATCTTTACCTTTCTTATAGGCACTTTCCAAAAGAGTTTCCCATTGTGAATCAGTGAAATTAAGCCCCGCCTTGGAGGCCAGTTCTTTGGCTTTCGTAAGTGCGAAATTATATTTGGCTAAATCTTGGGTTACGCCAAGCTTCTTAGCTGCTTGTACTGCAAAGTTTACTGCCTCCGTTGCAATTCCACTCGCCGTACTGATTTGGGTGGCGGAGAAATGTTGTTTAGTATAAGCAACTAGAAAAGCTACAAATACCCCAGCAAGCGCTGTGACGATATCAGTTAAGCCACTAAAAACGGCCCCATAACACAAGTAGTTGGTATCTGCAACTTGTTCGATTTTTTCTTAAGAATCGCATAACTAGTTTGTGAAATTTAGGTTTAATTCGGAACCATTTTTATCAGGAATAATATTTTACATATTTAGCCAAAATTTCTTTTCGCCATGTATTGATTTTATCTCGTCCCCTTTTTAGGGTGTCCAAAATGTCCATATACTGGAGTGTTTCCCACTAGAACTACCATCTCTCTGCCGATCTTTTCGGCCTTTTGCGAGATTTTAGCGATTTTTAAAATTTTTTCCAAAGTTTTAGCCCTTTTTAACTCAAAAATTGGCCGCCGGTACTGTGGGGGGTATGCAACACGGCAGGGGGGAACTGATAATTCCGAGAGGGTGGGGGGGGTGTATCTTGCCACTGTATCCACAGTTGACAACCTGCACCAGCAGTATGAACCATCGACTCACAGGCCAACGTAGCGCAGCACAAGGGCAATCCCATACCTCAACGATGGGCAAGAGAAAAGGAACCCCTTGCGAAGTTCCCTCGTATTTTAATTGAGTCTCTTTCGTTTCGCTTCGGCTGCCTGTTGTGCTTCAGATGTCCGAAAGCTCGCATTCCCATCCAGCCTCGATAGTAGAATCTTACGAACGACTTTGTATTCCTGACCAATAAATCCTAGTTTTAAAAGGAAGCAACGGAAGGAATATTTGTCATTACCCACTTCTCTCTGTTTGGTTGAGCTAAATCTTTGCTTCTTCCCTTGTTCATTTATTAGCTGGCATAAAGTGATGAAGGCGAAGACCTCATTGGCATTAAGACTAGCGTTTGAGAAGGAAAAACCAATGGTCTTGTCGACTAGATCAAACTCCAATTCGCATTCGCCCTGAATCTTCCCTATGTCAATGGCATTATTTACGACTTTGGTAAAATCTTCTAATGTGTCGATCGGGACGGAGTTGATGGCATCAATAAGGCCTTCAGGTACAATGGCTGTCTGACGATCAAGCGCTTTTTGGATAAGTTTTTGCTTACTCCAGATGAGATTA